>Ga0209702_10001114_pt1 | contig 53558 bp, 51 predicted proteins | sample FRY01_FD_187210 | JGI IMG/M metagenome (GOLD analysis project Ga0209702, IMG submission 187210) | Freshwater microbial communities from Lake Fryxell liftoff mats and glacier meltwater in Antarctica - FRY-01 (SPAdes) (version 2) | ecosystem: Environmental > Aquatic > Freshwater > Ice > Glacier...
TTCGAATCAAAAAAACATTTTGCCCAATCCAAAATCCCTTTACGCCGAAACCATTTTATTAGACGCATTGGATCTGCAAGCCGCTATTTTTTTAGAACAAAACCAACCCAAAAAAGCATTGGAAGCATACTCGCTTTCGTTTCAAATCGAGGATTTGTTTGCCAATTTGTTAGTCTATGAAAACTCTAAAATCATCAACCAAATCCGCATTAGAAATCGAACCGAAAAATGTCTTTCCATCTATGATTTTCTGTATCAAAAGGAAAAGAAAATCGCTTATATAGAAAGTGCTTTCCAGCTTTCGGAACGAACCAAATCTGGGGTTTTAAAAAGTTATCTTTCGAACAAAAAAAAAGCTTCTATAGAAGAAAAATTGCAATTGGAAAAACTTCAAAATTGGAATAATGAAATTGTAAAAGAACAACAAAAAGGAGATTTGGCAAACATTTCAAAAATAAACGAAGCCATAAAAAAACAAAACGAATTGATGCTTTCCCTAAAAAATATCAGATCGAAAAACAAAGTCAATTCCGCCAAAAACATAGACTTGAAATCCTTATACTCTAAACTACAAAAAGACAAAGCAATTATGGTGGAGTATTTTTTGGGGTTTGAGAATATGTATGTTTTTACCTTGGAGAACCAAAATATAAAACTGGAACATATTAACGTTACGGATACAGCAGTACCAACTATATTTTCGTTCTTGGATTATTTCAGTGATGCCAATAAAATTATCGATAATAGTACTGGTTACAATCATCGTGGCAATAGTGTTTTTAAAATGTTGAAATTACCAACAAATTCAAATTATAAAACCCTGATTATCATCCCCGATGGAATATTATATTTTCTGCCTTTTGAAGCCTTAATTACAAAAAAATCCAGTTCAACTAATTTTGCCAATATGCATTATTTGCTTAATGATTTCAGGATTGCTTATAATAATTCGGCAAGTTTTTATTTGTCCTTCGACAAGCTCAAGATGACCGATAGGAATAATAAAAAAACAGTTCTCGGCATTTTCCCGGTTTTTGAAAAAACTGCTTACGAATTGACTTTTTCCAAAGCCGAAATGCAGTCCATAAAATCTAATTTTGACGGACAGTTTTTCGAAGATTCAAATGCCACTTTCGATAATTTTAGAAGAAATGCTGCCAATTATTCAATTTTACATTTAAGCACCCACGCCACTTCCGGCGATACCGAAACACCTGCTAGCATCAAGTTTTACGAACAGGAAATCTTGTATTCCGAATTGTATAACCTCAACATCAATCCCGATTTGGTAGTTTTGAGTGCCTGTGAAACCGGAATAGGAAAACTCTATAAATCCGAAGGCGCGATGAGTATTGCCAGAGGATTTCAGTTTGCCGGCGCCCAAAATTTGTTGTTTTCGTTATGGAAAGTAAACGATTATACGACTTCAATTTTTATGGATTATTTTTACAAAAATATCAAAAAAAACCAACCCTATTTTGAAGCCAATGCCAATGCCAAACTGGATTTCTTAAAAGACAAATCGATTTCAAACGCTAAAAAATCACCTTATTACTGGAGTGCTTTCGTGTATTATGGCGGAATTGAAACGCCAGAAACTCCAACGAATTATTATTTTTATATTCTTGGATTATTGATTTTAATTGGGTTATTTTTGGTCTTTAAACACTTCCGAAAATGAACTATCTCCCTTATATTCTTAAAAAAGAAAACTACAAAAAAATAAAATTCAAGGTTTCGAAAACGCAACATTTGCTCATCAAAGCAAAAATTAATGGTGTGAAAGGGAATTTTATTTTGGATACTGGTGCAAGTTCTAGTTGTGTGGGTTTTGAAAGCATCGAATTGTTCCTGTTGGAAGCTAAAAAGTCTAAAACAAAAGCTTCAGGAGCTGGGGCAATTGGGATGCTCACTCAAACTGCTGTTGGTAATAAATTGCAACTAGGCAATTGGAAACATCCGGATTTTGACCTCGTGATTTTTGATTTATCACACGTAAACGAGGCTTTGATTCAGCACAAAGCCAAACCCGTTCACGGTATAATTGGCGCCGATATTCTGATGAAAGGCAAGGGAATTATTGATTATTACAATCATTGTTTGTATTTGATGAAATAAACGGTACAACCCTTCCTAAAAAAAGCGCATCTCGTTTCCCAGATGCGTTCTATTCAACTATAAAAATCTAAAATTTATTCCTTGATTATTTTGTTGGTAGAAACGTTTCCATCAATTTCTGTTCTTACCATATAAACTCCTTTTTGAAGCGCACTGGTTTGCAAAATAGTTGAGTTGCTTTTTGGGCTTACTGCCATAACTTCTTGCCCTAAAATGTTGTAAACAGAAACTCTTTGAATCGTGCTGTTGGCATCAATTGTCAAGGTATTTTTAACAGGATTTGGATGCATTTTTATGCTAGAAGTTTGAAATTTAGCATTAGAAAGAGTGGACATCAATTTAGCATCATCAAAATAATAGGTCTTCAATCCCGCAACTGATCCCGCAACTCCAAAATTAAAGAAAATGGTAGCTTTATCATAATTCTTAGTGATATCTAAATCGGGAGTTCCTGAAATTTTATTGGCAAAATCAAATTCTAAAGTTTGCCAACCCGAAGCGATAGTTATTGTGGCTTCTGTCTCGCACGTAATGGCATTGTTAGTATGGTCTTCCACTTTTAAACGTACTGGAATACCAGCATTTGGAGACCAAACACGAACACTCATTTTGGTATCCGTTACAGTAAAAGGAATTTTACTGCTAAATCCTTTTTCTGAAAGTCCCGTGATTGTAGTTCCAGCCCATGAAAAAGCGGTTGCTGATTTAACAACCTTCGCCACTTTATTGGTGGACAAAGTAGGATCAATCACCACAGTTGAATTATCGGCACCGCCAAATCCCAACAAATTATAATCTACCGTAGCTTCATCAAAAGTTAACGGTAAATTCATTTGAATTGAAGGGCCTCCAGCTGGCCCAACTACCACTTTTCCTAGAATGGGTTCAACGGCTGGATTAGCATTTAATCCTTTTACTGAAAAACCATACTGAACAAGTAATCCCGCAGGAATAATGGCTCCAGTTGAAATAGAAAAGGTTTGATTCGCTATTAGAGGGGTTCTAATGTCTATAACCGTGTTGTAATTATTATTCGGGTCAATAGCCTTAATAAAAGCTTCGGCAGTGTATCCTGAAGCCAAAGTATTAGAAGCCACTTTTGCGGTAAATGTAAGTGCGCTGCCGGCTAAAGCTGCACTCTCTACGTAGGAGCTTGCTTCAAATATTTTACTTCCAATGGCTCCATTTACCCAATAAGGATTTGTTCCATTTCCGTAAGTATTGAAATTAGGAAATAGCGAAATGGAATTATTGAATGTATTTGCAGCTGTTTTTAAATCTGCTAATCCCCATGCGCTGTTACCATAGTCAGAACTTAAATTTCCGGTAGCTGGCCCCCAACTTGCCCATGCGCTCCAAATCGCACTTGCATTAACCGTTACCGTGTTTTGAGAAAAACCTAATGAAAAAATCATCAGAAAAACGAATAGTATAATTTTTTTCATAATGTTGTTTTTATTTAATAATTTAAATCTCAAAATTAAAGAGTTTTACCCTTAAATTACTCATTGCATTCTCCTAAAAAACTTTACAAAAACTTTACAAAAAGGCTGTTTAAACCAATAAACAAGCTATTTTTTCTTAAAAAATACTTTTTTGTCATTTCCAAAAGTCGCAATTTTAAAAAAAAATTGTTGCCAAAAAAATTAATTTAAATACGTTCTGCTAGTCTCGGAGCTTGAAACAGGTTTGCAAAACTATAATTCGGTAAAAATAAATGGCCTGTTTCCCTTATTCAAACCAGAATAGAATTCAATAAAGGCATACTTCAAGGAATTACTGGCGCATTTATTCTTAATCAAAAGGAATTATTGTTTATTACCATCATTGTTTTTATTTGATAAAAAGGACAAGTTATCCAAAAAAAAGCGCATCTAGTTTCCCAGATGCGCTCTATTCAACTATAAAAATCTAAAATTTATTCCTTGATTATTTTTCTTGTAGAAACGTTTCCGTCAATTTCTGTTCTTACCATGTAAGCTCCTTTTTGAAGCGCACTTGTTTGCAAAATAGTTGAGTTGCTTTTTGGGCTCACTGCCATAACTTCTTGTCCTAAAATGTTGTAAACAGAAACTCTTTGAATAATGCTGTTGGCATCGATTGTCAAGGTATTTTTAACAGGATTTGGATACATTTTTATGCTTGAAGTATCAAATTTAGCTGTTGATAATGTTGTTGCTTGACGTATGTTATCATAGTAATAAGTAAAATTAGCTGTGCCGTCTCCCATTGTACCTAAGTCATTAATGAAAACAAGTTTGGTCCAGCTTCCAGCAGGTAAGGCAGAAAAATCCCAAACTACTTCTTGCCATCCCATTACTAACGGATTAGAATCAATTTCAATTGGCGCACCACTACCTTCAATTTTAAATAAAACTTTGCCCCCAGCTTTTGGAGACCAAACTGCCATTCTAAAAAATTTCCCTAATGAAAGATCAATTGGGCTAGACAATTGAAACCAACCACCTCCCCAAGGTTGCCCAGCATTTTTCTTCATTTGTAGAACAGTGGCACTAGGATTAAGACCCATATCAGGATTTGAAACCTTGGTCAACTCACCTCCATCAAAATTATTAAAAACGTAGTTTTGATTGGTATTTTCAAAATTCAGAGGCAAAACGATTGGGTCATAAACAATTACTGGAGGAGAGAACGTAATATCGTCAAAATAATAGGTTGAGTTGGCAGTTCCATCACCCATAGTCCCCAAATCAAATATAAAAACTATTTCAGAGTTTAAACTATTAGATATTCCTGAATAATCGAACGTTAATTCCGTCCAAACACCAGCTGGTATAACTGGAGAGTTAATTTCGAAACTACCAGGCCCTTCAAACTTCAACAAAAGTTTTTTTCCTGCTACAGGAGACCATACTTTTAACTTAACTATTTTGTTTACAGAAAAATCAATTGGACCAGGCGTAATTATTTTGCTTCCTCCCCAAGGTTGTCCAATGCTTTTAACCATTTTTGCAACTGTTGCACTGGTATTGATACCTCCTGAAAATGGATTAGCAACTTGTGTTACTAAGCCACCGTCAAAATCAGTAAATACTGTAGTTCCTGGTTCAAAAGTAAAAGGGAAATTTTGAGTTTGCGAAAAACCTAATGACGTTATCATTACCGCAATTAAAATTGTAATTTTTTTCATAATATTTATTTTAGAAGTTAATTAAATCCAAATTTATAAATAAATAAGGAATCTATTAGCAAAATAAAACTATACAAAAACATTACAAAATAAATAAAACTTTGAAAAAATAAATTTAAAGTCAATGAATATAGTATATCAATGGCTTTTTAAAAATATTCGTTCCAATATATTAACTAAAGAATGTTGTAGTTATGTAGTGGTAAATTATAAGTAAATGATGTTTTTGGTTTGTAAAATTTATTCTTTTGCAAAGCAAAAAACACCATTTCAAATATTATTTTCACAATAAATGATACCGTTTTCAACATAGTTTAATTTGAAATAATCGCAAATTAAAAATCCCAACTCGTTTAAATAACGAGTTGGGATTTTTATGTTAAAACTACTTTTTACAGTTCGAATGCTTTCTTTGGATTGTTGTCGCAAAGCAACTCTACTGGGTTTTCCAATGCCTCTTTTACGGCAACCAAGAAACCAACAGACTCACGACCGTCGATAATTCTATGGTCATACGACAATGCAACATACATCATTGGATGAATTTCCACTTTACCATTTACGGCAATTGGACGCTCAATAATATTGTGCATTCCCAGAATTCCTGATTGTGGCGGATTTATAATTGGCGTGCTCAACATACTTCCAAAAACGCCTCCGTTAGTGATGGTAAATGTCCCGCCCGTCATATCGTCTACGGTAATTTGTCCGTCACGCGCTTTTATGGCTAATCTTTTAATGTCGGCTTCAATACCTCTAAACGATAAATTTTCAGCATTGCGCACTACGGGAACCATTAATCCTTTTGGCCCAGAAACAGCAATGGAAATATCGCAAAAATCAAAAGCAATTTTATAATCGCCGTCCATCATCGAATTTACGTCTGGAAATAATTGCAATGCTCTAGTAACTGCTTTGGTAAAGAATGACATGTATCCCAACCCTATTCCGGCATGTTTGGCCTTAAATGCATCTTTGTATTCGTTACGCAATGTGTTGATTGGCGTCATATTTACTTCGTTGAAAGTAGTCAACATAGCGGTTTCATTTTTTGCAAAAACCAATCTTTCGGCAACTTTACGACGCAACATTGATAATTTTGTGCGTTCAGAACCACGGCTTCCACCTGTTGGCGTTCCCATAGATGGCACGGCGTTTACCGCATCTTCTTTAGTGATTCTTCCGTCTTTTCCTGTTCCGACAATATCCGAAGGTTGGATGTTTTTTTCGTCCAATATTTTTCTTGCTGCTGGAGATGGAAGCCCCCCAACTCCCAAAGGGGGAGTTTGAGCAACTGGTGTTTTCGCTTTTGCCTCTACTTTTAACTCTTCTACTTTTAACTCTTCTACTTTTGGCTGTGCAACACTCCCCGCAACAGTTCCCCCTTTGGGGGCGGAGGGGGCTTGGCCATCAGTGTCAATTAAACAAACTACGGCTCCAACGGCTACTGCATCTCCCTCCTCCGCTTTCAAGGTGATTATTCCACTGGCTTCTGCTGGTAATTCCAGTGTTGCTTTATCAGAATCAACCTCGGCAATGGCTTGGTCTTTCTCTACGTAATCGCCATTTCTCACCAACCAAGTTGCAATTTCAACCTCTTTTATAGATTCCCCAGGTGAAGGGACTTTCATTTCTAAAATCATCTTAATTTTTTTTTAAAGTTTAATTTGTTTAAAGTTTCAAGCGGTTTAATTTTAAACCTGAAACTTTAAACTTGAAACAATTATTTTCCTTTATCGAACAAAATTTTTGTCAAACACTATTTTTATCGCTTTTATCTGGCGGTTTTTTGCTCTTGTGGAACTTCCTGACGCGGATGCTGCTGAAACTCTTAACGATGCCAATCTCCATTTGACTAAATCGAAATTCATCAATATGTAGCCGTAAGCTCCCATGTTTTTCGGCTCTTCCTGTGCCCAAACATAATCATCTACATTTGGATATTTCGCAATAATTGCTTTCAACTGATCTATTGGTAACGGAAATAATTGTTCGATTCTTACCACAGCAACGTCATTTCTTCCGTTCTTTTCTCTTTCGGCCGTTATATCGTAATAGAATTTTCCGGTACAGAAAACCAAGGTTTTAACTTCTTTTTTGTTAACCGTTTCATCGTCGAAAGTTTCTTGAAAAGAACCATTTTCTAATTCTTCGATGCTCGAAACTACTCTTGAATCACGTAGTAAACTCTTTGGAGTAAACACTACGAGTGGTTTTCGGAAAGTAGTTTTCATTTGTCTTCTCAACAAGTGAAAGAAATTTGCCGGTGTCGTACAATCTGCAACATACATATTTTGTCTGGCGCAAAGTTGCAGAAAACGCTCCATTCGTCCCGAAGAATGTTCCGCTCCTTGTCCTTCGTAACCGTGTGGCAACAACAAAACAATCCCGTTTTGATTGTTCCATTTGTCTTCTCCACAGGAAATATATTGGTCAATTATGATTTGAGCTCCATTACTGAAATCTCCAAATTGTGCTTCCCAAATGGTCAATGCTTTTGGGTTTGCCAATGCATATCCGTAATCAAAACCTAAGACTCCGTATTCTGACAAAAGAGAATTATAGATATTAAATTTTCCTTTTTTGCCTTCCAAGTTATTGATCAAAATTACTTCTTCTTCTGAATCTTCGACTTTTACAACTGCATGACGGTGCGAAAAAGTTCCGCGTTCCACGTCTTGTCCGGAAATACGAACGTCGAAGCCTTCTTGCAACAATGATCCATAAGCTAAATGTTCGGCCATAGCCCAATCCAACTTATTGGTTTCGAAAAACATCGTTTTTCTGTCGTTTATTAATTTTTGGATTTTGTTGATGAATTTCTTGTCTGTTGGCAAATTGCAAATGGCATTGGCAACAGCCTCAAGTTTTTCTTTTGGATAAGAAGTGTCAACATTTTTGAGCATTTGAGTTATCCCTGCTTTTGAAAAACCCTGCCATTCATTTTGCATAAATGGGGTTATTATCGTCAATTCTTTTTTGCGGGATTCCTCTAAATTTACTTCAAGTCTGGATTTGTATTCCAGCTCCAAGCCTTTCACATAATCAGCATCAATTACGCCATCGGCTAATAATTTCTCGGCATAAATATCTCTTGGATTTTTATGTTTTGCTATAATTTTATATAATAAAGGTTGGGTGAAACGAGGTTCATCGCCTTCGTTATGTCCATATTTTCTGTATCCCAGTAAATCGACAAATACGTCACGGCCAAATTTCATCCTGAAATCTAAAGCAAAAGACATCACGTGAACAACGGCTTCGGCATCATCAGCATTTACGTGCAATACTGGCGAAAGGGTTACTTTGGCAATATCAGTACAATAGGTTGAAGAACGTCCATCAAGATAATTAGTGGTAAAACCTACTTGGTTATTGATGACAATGTGAATTGTTCCGCCTGTTTTGTATCCGTCAAGCTGAGCCATTTGAATGATTTCATATAAAATTCCTTGACCCGCAATTGCGGCATCGCCATGAACGGCAATGGGCAAAACTTTTGAAAAATCGTCTGGAAAATATTTGTCTTGTTTGGCTCTTGTAATTCCTTCAATAACTGCTCCAACGGTTTCTAGGTGCGAAGGATTTGGAGCCAAATTAATATTGATTGTTTTTCCGGAGCTTGTCGTTTTTTCGGCAGTAAGGCCTAAATGGTATTTTACATCACCATCAAAATATTCCTGATCGTTGTAATCTTTACCGTCAAATTCCCCAAAGATATCTTGGGTAGATTTGCCAAAAATATTGGCCAAAACATTCAAACGTCCCCGATGCGCCATTCCCATCACGAAATGTTCTACTCCTTTTTCTGCGGCTTTTTCGATCAAAGCATCAATTGCCGGGATAATGGATTCTCCTCCTTCGAGTGAAAATCGTTTTTGACCCACATATTTGGTATGCAAGAAATTCTCGAAAGAAACTGCTTGGTTTAATTTGTATAGAATTGTTCTCTTTTCGTCAGCTGAAAAATCAGGCTGATTGTCGTTATATCCAATCCTGCTTTGAATCCATTGGATATCTGTTGGGTTTCTAAGGTACATGTATTCAACCCCAATGGATTGACAGTAAATTTTATCCAAATGCCCCAAGATGTCTGCCAAACTGCACGGAGCGATTTTGATTACTTTTGCAGCATCAAAAACGGTCGATAAATCAGCTTTTGATAGGCCAAAATTTTCAATGTCCAATGTAGGACTGTACGTTCTTCTTTTGTGAACTGGATTTGTCCTGGTAAACAAATGTCCCCGAGTTCTATAAGCATCAATCAATTTGATGACGTTAAACTCTTTCTGGAGTTTGTCTGCGGCAGTGCTGTTTTCAGCCGTTCCAGAAGACACATTTGCTATTTGAGTTACTTGATTTTCTCCATTATAAGATTCCATCCCAAAGTCGAAACCCTGAAAAAAACTTCTCCAACTAGGTTCAACGCTATCTGGATTCTCTAAATATTGATCGTATAATTGTGCGAAAAATTCGGTGTGCGCGGCATTTAAGAATGAAAACCTATCCATAATTGTATATAATCTGCTTTTTTGTTAAAATAGTTCCGCAAAAGTACGATAATACAATAAGTATATAGATCTTTTTAAATACATTTATACCGTATTTTGTTAAAACTTTATGTCCTGATGAAAAAGTGCGCACTTATAACTGTTTCAAAATCAATTTTGGCAATCCTATCCTTATTATTTTGTTGTGGTTTATTTGCACAAGAACAGACTGAGCCCATTCAACAAAATGATTTCTGGAGAAAAGTGCAATTTGGTGGCGGATTAGGAATGAGTTTTGGATCTGGATATACAGACGTTGCTATTTCTCCGAGTGCCATTTATAATATTAATTCCATTTTTGCTGTTGGAACTGCCTTGCAATTTGGCTATGTTTCTGCTAAAAACGATTACACATCCTTTCTTTATGGAGCGAGTTTAATTGGTTTGATAAATCCAGTTCCACAAGTTCAGCTTTCGGTTGAGTTAGAAGAAATCTATGTCAATACAGATTATAAATATTATGATGTTTCTGACTCTTTTTGGAATACTGCCCTGTACCTTGGCGCTGGTTATAGAAACGGAAATGTAACCGTTGGTATACGTTATGATATACTATTTGACAAAAATAGAAGTTATTACAGCGACGCATTTATGCCATTTATAAGAGTATATTTTTAATATTTAGACATGAAAAATTTCACACAACTATTTTTTCTGCTTTTCTTAACTTCTGTTTTTTCTCAAAAAACGCTACTTCAATCCGGTCCAATGGTGGGTTACAGCGAAATGAAAGAGGCTATGATTTGGTTGCAAACCAAAGAAAATGCTTCCGTAAAAATCGAATATTTTGCATTGGACAATCCTAGCAAAGTATTTTATTCTGATACTTATAATTCTTTAAAAGAATCAGCATTCACTTATCATATTATTTTAAACCAACTCGAGCCGGGTAAAAAATACAATTATAGCGTTTTCATCAACAACAAAAAGGTAGCATTGCCTTATGAAACTTCCTTTTCTTCGAAGAGATTGTGGCAATGGCGAGAAGACGCACCTGACTTCACGGTGGCTTTGGGCAGCTGTACTTATATAAACGAACCCGAACTGGACAGACCCGGAATAGGATATGGAAGTGGTTATTCTATTTTTGAATCTATAAATTCCAAGAATCCCGATATTATGATTTGGGGTGGAGACAATATCTATTTAAGAGAAGCCGATTGGGATAGTAAAACGGGAATCTTGCATCGTTACACTCATTCTCGCTCTATTAAGGAAATGCAGCCATTGCTGGCAAAAACTCAAAATTTTGCCATTTGGGATGATCACGATTTTGGACCAAATGATGGTGACAGCAGTTTTTACAACAAAAATCTAACGTTAGAAGCCTTCAAAGCTTTCTGGGCAAACAAAAGTTATGGCATGCATCCAGATCAAAATGAAGGTAATTATTCCACTTTTAATTGGGGTGACGCCCAGTTTTTCTTGCTAGACGATCGCTTTTTTAAATCTCCAAACGATAGAAAAACGGGTGAGAGAACAATCTTGGGGGACAAACAATTGGAATGGTTGATAAGTGCGCTTTCTAGTTCAAGTGCGGCTTTCAAAATTATTTATATTGGCGGACAAGTCATCACAACCGCGGCACGATTCGAAAATTATGCCACTTATCCTGAAGAAAAAGAAAAATTGTTGAAAGAAATTGAAGCCAACAAGATAAAAGGCGTGCTGTTTTTATCTGGCGACAGGCATTTTACCGAATTGTCAAAATTAGAAAGAACTGGAACCTACCCTCTTTATGATTGGACAGTTTCTCCATTAACTTCTGGCACTTCAAATTCTTTTAAGGACGATAATAATAAAAATCAAGTGGAAGGAAGTTTGTTTGCCGTGAATAATTTTGGAACCATTTCCTTTTCTGGTAATAAGGAAAATCGCCAAATGAAATTGTCCCTTTTTGACAAAGAAGGAAAAGAATTGTGGAAAAAGATAATCCTGAAAAAGGAGTTGGAATAGCTACTATTTATTCCTGAATCACCCCTTATGTTCCGTAATAAATTAAAAGTTTAGTACTATTCCAGATTTTCATTGCCAAAAATATATTCAAAAGATAGCCACCAAGTCACAAAGAAAAAAAGTTAATAGTTGCCTTTAATCAATTGTAACTATTCAGTGCATTCTGTTTTCAAAAATTTGAATTGTGTTCAGCTTTAGCTGGAGGTATAAAAAAGGAATGATTTATATGGCCTTAGCCAAAAAGTGTACAATTTTGGCTAAAGCCAATAGTATAATGATTTCTATTACTCCAGCTAAAGCCAGAGGCAATTGATACTATTGTTATGCTGAATAGTTACTATTAAATAGTCACAGAAACGCATACTTTGATTTAAAATCTGCACCTTTGAATCTTTAATTCAAAAATTAGGTTAATGTTTCTAGTGCTGAATAGTTCTTAAGTAAATTTATTCTTTTATAATTTTATAGCTGTAACTCTTATTTCCAGATTCAAATCGTATTATGTAAACCCCAGATTTATATCCTGACACTTCCATATTTATGTTTGTTTCGTCTAATACAAAAGTGGCTACTTCTTGTCCTGACAAAGAAAAAACGGAAACTTTAGCGCCTAAAAAATCAGCAGGGATTTGCACCGTCAAAGTATCTCGTACCGGATTTGGACTAAAACGAAAAGAGTCCTTAAATGTCGCATTTTCTTTTATGGAAAGTGTCTTTTCTTGATAAACACGCACATAATCAATATCCATAGAAGCTTGAGTAAAACCAGAATAAATAACCGATTGAATTGCAAAATTCAAAAGCAGGTATTGTTCTTTGTCGTAAGGCCAAGTTTCTGCATTATAAATTTCCGGTTTATAGGTATAATGCACTCTTCCATCTACACTAAATACCATTTTATCGACAAACCAATCTAAGGAATAGATGTGAAATTCTGTTGAAGCAGTTGGAATGATTTGGCCACCTTTGTTAATAGTTCCGCCAAAACTGGAAGGCGTATGCATCGCGCTTTGAACAAAATTTTGATTGGTTCCCCAATGTTCCATAATATCAATTTCGCCGCAAGCAGGCCAATTAACGGTGCCAAATCCTTGTAAATCCCAGTACCCACCATCTTCATTTGTATTCTTTCCTAGTGTCCAGATTGCTGGCCAAGTCCCAATTCCTGATGGTAATTTTGCTCTTACTTCGACACGTCCATATTTAAAAGCAAATTTCGAATTTAATCTGGCAGAAGTGTAGGACTTAGTTACAGCCAAGTCTCGAAAAGTTTCTTTTTTGGCAATAATATTTAAAACACCATTGTTTACAACTGAATTATCAAGTCTGTTTGTGTAATGTTGAACTTCCCCATTATACCAGCTTCCACCGGCAGGTAATTGTGTTTGATGAAACCATTTTGCAGCATCAACAGCTCCATTTGCATCAAACTCATCTGACCAAACTAATTGATCAAATACAACAGGCGCAGGAAAAGAAGCTCCCAAATAATAAAAATCATCAATAAATGCCAACACTTTACTGGTGTTATTTTCTCCATTAATTTGGATCAAAACTCTATTGAAATCTGTTCGGTTGATTGGAGGAGGTGAAGTAGGATCTAAATTGGTATAAGCATCACTGGCAAAATTAAATGTCACTTCTTGCCATTGATTGGTAACAATGGGTTTGATAATTTCACTTTGTGTAGACCAAGGAGCTCCTAAAGTTCCATTTTGTAATTTTAATGAAATTTGTAGCGGCTGGCTTCCAATCATTCCACTTGAGGGAACATATATTTTTAATGTAAAAGTGTGATTTGCCAATAAATTAAAATTTGGCGCAGCATCAAACCGAATATTTGCATATTGGCCACCAATATCATTATATTTTAAAACGGTACTCGACTGGTTTATACCTGTTTGATAAGGGTTAGGAAAAGGCTGCTCTAAACCGCAATCATCGCTAGACCAAGTTGAAATATTTCCCGTTCCTTCAAAATTATCCTCAATCGCTTGACCACTCATTAGCAGTGATGCTAATGTAAAAATAGAACTTAGTATTAATTTCCTCATTTTAAAAAAACTTTATTTATGGGGCAAAACTAAACTATATCTTTACTTTCGAACAAAAATGGCCCGTAATTAAACTATACATAAACTATACAATCCTTTTATTGTGATTAGTATTTGTTTCGCAACCACACTTTTTGCCATTCTCGTTTCAAAATCAAGAAAGCAACATTTTCAGCCAGAACCACTAAATCGGAGCCGTCGAGTTTTTTTATTTGGCCTTCAGAAACATCAATGATATAAAGCAGATTGAGGTATTCGGCAAATTTGTATTGAATCAATCGGTAGATTTTCTCGTGCAATTGAATTTTTAATTCCTCGGGCGAAACGCTCATCGGGAAGTCTATTCCTTCATTGGCCAAATTGAAATCCTTGTTGATTTGCTCGATTAATTTGAAGTATAAACTTTCCTTTTCGGCTTCTTCGAACAACAAAGTGGTGTTTAATGGGGTAATGTACATATTTTAAATTTTAATAGCAATGGCAATTTCAATGGCAATTTCAATAGCAATTTGAAATGCACATACAATTTCGGACTAATAATGCTGTCTTTTTAATTTCCAATAGGCTACAATTTTCACCAAAAGCACATCGCCTCCAGCATAGAAAAAAACGGCTCCCATTGGTGGATTGACAGCGGGAATTAATCCAAATGTTTTAGGAATCCATTTCCAACATTGAAAATAAGTTCCAACCAATTCAATAAATATAACACAAAGCGCGATGAAATAATACAAGTTTTGCCATTTTTTTCGCTTCAAAAGCAAAAAGAAGAAAACGCCAAAGAGCAAAGAAAATAGATCATTCAAAAAAATTCCAACGGACAGAAACAATAGCAAAAATCCAATGGCAAAATATTTTTTCAACAGTTTGTCATTCCTGACCGCCCAATCCGTATGTGCAAAAACATAACCGGAAGCATAAACAATGGCGTGACCTAAGGGAACATAAAGCGGAATAACGACTGTTCTGTAATCATACATTCCTAGTAAAGTGCAGAAAATTAGTTCGCCAATATAGGACAGAAAAACCATCACAAACATCAATTTCCTGAGATTGGAATCGGAAACCAAAAAGAAAAAAGAAAAATAAACTAGCGCTAAAAGGTTTGTAATTTGCCTTCCATCAAAATAGTTTGCTGCAAAATAAACACTGTCAATTCCTAAAGCCACCAAGGTAAAAAAAGTAAAAAATATGGCAAAATACAATTGCTTTTGGGCATTATGGTTTTTATCGTTAAAAAAAACAGCGTTTATTATGGCGTTCATAAAGTGTTGTAAATCCTGTTATTAAACTTTTCTATCCATTAAATTTTCTCCAAAAGCCTTTAAAATTGCTTTTTTATCTTGGGAAATATTCATTTTTTTTAAGGTTTTAAAAGCTTTCAAGGTGAAGTCCTGAATCGATTTTTGGGTAGCTTCTGAAGCTCCAGTTGCATTGAAAATTTCCTTTACGGAATTGATTTTATCCAAATTATCTTCCAGTTGAATGGAAAATAAATGCAATAATTTTTCTTTTTCTTCAGGTTTAGAAAACTCGATTGCCTTTAAATATAAATACGTTTTTTTATTTTCGATAATATCGCCGCCCACTTGTTTACCAAAAGTTTTAGGGTCGCCAAAACAATCTAAATAATCATCCTGCAACTGGAACGCCAAGCCCAGATTGAGCCCAAAATTATAAATCAATTTGGCATTTTCCTTTGAAGTTTCGGCAATGATGGCGCCCATTTTCATCGCTGCAGCAACGAGAACGGCTGTTTTGCACTCAATCATTTTGAGATATTCGGGAATCGTCACATCATCGCGAGTCTCAAAATCAACATCGTATTGTTGTCCTTCACAAACTTCGAGAGCTGTTTTACTGAATAATTTGGCCAACTTTCGAAAAATCTTTGGTTGGTATTTCTCAAAATGTTGATAAGCCAAAATCAACATTGCGTCGCCAGAAAGAATTCCAGTGTTGATATTCCATTTTTCGTGAACGGTTATTTTTCCTCTTCGCAAAGGGGCATCGTCCATAATATCATCGTGTACGAGTGAAAAATTATGAAAAACCTCAACGGCCAAAGCTGCTGGCAATGCCTTTTTATAATCGGCATCAAAAATCGCTGTTGTCATTAATGTCAATACCGGACGCATTCTTTTTCCGCCAAGTTGCAGGATGTAATCTATTGGTTCATAAAGATTTTTGGGTTCTTTATCCTTTTTTTGATTTTGCAAGTAGACTAAAAATTGCTCTTGATACTGGTTGATGGGAAGCATTGATTCTGTTTTAAAGTTTAAGATTTAAATTTTACAAAGTAACTTAAAAAAACGGGAAACTTTAAACGGGAAATATTTTTTTTAAAAATACTTTGGAAACTATTTTGGTATTTAAAGTTTCCATTCTATATTTGCACCCAAAATAATAACTGACGAAGTGATTTTTATATTTAAATCTAACCCACTATGACAACAAAATGGACTATCAATTCTGACCAATCTGATGTATTAATCAAAATGAAGGATTCTACAATTACTTATTCAGGTGGCGAAACCAATCATTTTGATGGTTTTGTTTCCATCGATGAAGATCAGATTGAAGATGCATCGCTAGAATTTTTTTTAGACAGTAATACTTTTTCTTCTCAAAATAGAAACGCAGCACTGCAAATCAAAAATAATGGTGATTCGAACAAAAAACCACTTATTCGATTCAAATCAACCTCTTTCCAAAAAATCAAGAACAACATTAATTTCTTGAAAGGCTATTTGACTATAAAAGATGTTACAAAAATGGTGGAACTCGATGCAGAATTCATCGGAATCAACAATTACAACGGCTCTCAAAAAGCGGCTTTTGAAATTAAAGGAGACATCAACCGAAATGATTTTGGATTGGACAAAAATTTCAATAATTCGAAAGAAAAATTTGGATTGGGGAAAAATTTGAAACTAGTGGCTAATCTAGAGTTCTCGATTTAAAACATATTTAAACTATTTAACGAAAGTTAAATAATTGTGAAGTTTAGGAAACTATTTTTGCGTTAAAAGTTTCCGGCGTAAGTTTGCAACCAAAATTTAATTTTTAGATTTTAAAAATGAAAGAAAAAATTATTGCCAAAGCAAGTGATTTATTTATGAAACTGGGTTTCAAGAGTGTCACTATGGATGATATTGCTGGCGAAATGTGTATTTCAAAAAAAACAATATATAAATATTTCTGCAACAAAGAACTCCTCATCGAGCAAACTACAGAAATGGTTCACAAAGCAATTCATCAAAGTATCGACGCAATTGTGGCTAAAAACCACAATGCCATTGAGGAAAATTTCGAGATTAGAAAGATGTTTAAAGAAATGTTTAAAGCGGGTGACACTTCTCCAGTTTATCAATTAAAAAAACATTATCCAGAAATTTACGATTTGGTGATGTCAAGAGAGATAAACGAATGTAATATGGTCTTTAAACAAAATATCGAAAAAGGAATTCAACAAGGCTTGTATCGAAAAGAGGTGCCAGTTGACACTTACGTTGGATTTTATTACATCCTGATTTTTAGCATTAACGGAAACATAAGTTCTGAAAAAATAGCAAAAGAAATGGAATTACACGCTTTAGAATATCACACAAGAGCATTGGCGACAGAAAAAGGAATAATAGAACTAGAAAGACAATTACAAAATTTTGATTTATGATGAAAAAAATATTTTTAATACCCTTATTCGTTTTTGCTATTATGGCAAACGCACAGGATTCGAGTAGTAATGAACTATCGAACCAAAACTTCAGCTTCAGTTTGGATCAAGCTATTTCTCACGCACTTTCCAATAATTATTCGGTCATAAATGCAAGCAGAGACATTGAATCGTCCAAAGAGAAAAAATGGGAAACTACCGCCGCGGGTTTACCACAAATAAATGCCGGTTTAGATTATACCAATAACTTCGTTTTGCAAAAATCCGTAGTTCCTGCCGAATTTTTTGGCGGAAATCCTGGTGAATATGCCACAGTAGCTTTTGGAACCAAACACAGTATGTTGGCACGAGCCACTTTGAGCCAATTGATTTTTGACGGCTCTTATATTGTTGCTTTGCAGGCTTCAAAAACCTATATGAAATTTTACCAAAATGCCAAACAAAAAACCGATGTCGAAATCAAGGAAATGGTTATCAATTCCTATGGCAATGTGCTGCTGGCAGAAGAAAGTATTGTCATTCTCGAAAAAAACAAATCCACTTTAGAAAAAACCTTGTCCGATACTGAGGAGACTTTCAAAAATGGTTTGATTGAAGAAGAAAACGTAGAACAACTTCAAATTACCTTGACATCCATAATCAGCACATTGAACTACAACAAAAGACTCCTTGAAGTAGCCTACAAAATGCTAAAAATCAACTTGGGACTTGAAATTAACGACAGCTTAAAACTTACAGACAAACTTGACAATTTGACGACTTCCAACCTTGATTTGGCTTTTTTCCAGAATGAATTCATCGTGGCTAATAATGTAAATTACCAGATGGCTTCCAATTTTCAAGAGCAAAGAGAATTAGAATTAAAATTACAAAAAAGCAAGGCTTTACCTTCCTTGGCTGCCAATGTAAATTTTGGTTATACTGCCTTCGATAATCAGTTTCAATTTTTTACGCAAAACCAAAAATGGTTGAATTATTCTAATGTTGGCGTTAGTTTGAATGTGCCCATATTTAGCAGTTTGGCCAGAAGTTCCAGAACACAACAAGCAAAAATAGCTTTGGAGCAAGCAACAACAAAACTAACTGAAACCGAGCAAAAATTGAAATTGCAATATGCAGTTACCAAAAGCGATTATGAGTTCAGCATTGAAGAATATGCCACAGCGAAATCCAATTTGAGCCTTGCCGAAAGAATTGAAAAAAAGCAACAAACCAAATTTACCGAAGGTCTATCTACCAGTTTTGATTTTAATGATGCACAACGTCAATTGTATGCTGCACAACAAAAATACTTGCAATCGATGGTTGATGTAATCAACAAGAAAGCCGCTTTAGAAAAAGTAATCAACAATCAAATATAAACCAAAAAACAAATGAAAAAAATATTCATTCTCACGACCCTTTTAGCACTGTTTTTCTCTTGTGGAAAACAACAAAATAATGCCAGCATCGACAGCTTAATCGCATCTAAAAATATCAAAGAACTTCAAGCCAAAAAAACTTTAATTCAAGCTGATTTGACAAAAATTGATGAGGCTTTGGCAGTATTAGACGTCAAAAAAGAAGAAGCTTTAGTTTCAGTTCTTACTTTAAAAGATACCGTGTTCAGCCATTATCTCGAAGTTCAAGGAAGCATAGATACTAAAGATAATATTTTAATTCAACCTGAATATCAAGGGACCCTAGTTTCATTAAACGTAAAAGCTGGACAAAGAGTTTCGAAAGGACAAGTTTTAGGAAGAATTGACGATGCCGGATTGAGCCAACAAGTGGCCAGTTTAGAAAGCCAATATGCTTTGGCCAAAACTACTTTTGAACGTCAAAAAAATCTTTGGAATCAAAAAATTGGTTCCGAAATTCAATATTTACAAGCACAAACACAAATGATTTCTGCTCAAAGAGGTGTTGCTCAAGTCAAAGCCCAATTGTCAAAAACAGTTATAAGAGCGCCGTTTACAGGAACTATCGATGAAGTTTTTGTAGAGAAAGGTCAAGTTGTTGCCCCAAGCGCTCAAGGATTAATGCGAATCGTGAATTTATCCAATATGTACGTTTCAACATCTATTCCTGAAACCTACATTGGAAAACTAAAAGTAGGTACCAAAGTAGACGTGATTTTGTCCTCTTTAGGAAAAACTTATAAGGGAAAAGTGCGACAAATTGGGAATTTCATAAACCCTAGCAACCGAAGTTTTGGTATTGAAGTGAGTGTTCCCAATCCAGAAAACTTATTGCGTCCCAACCAAGTAGCTAGTCTAAAAATTACAGATTATTTGAGCAAAAATACAATAGTTGTTCCTGCAAACGTGATTCAAGAAGATGGTGAGAAAAACAATTTTGTTTACATCGTGACCAATTCAAATGGGAAAACAGGTATTGCTAAGAAAGTTATCGTAAAACTGGGATTATCCTCTGATAGTGTAACTGAAATTTTAAGCGGATTAGCATCCCAAGACATTATTGTTGTCGAAGGAGTAAATACAATTTCCGACGGAATGAAACTTAATTTTTAAAGCCCCCTAACCCCCGAAGGGGGAATGATTGGATTAACAATATATGAAAAAAACTAAAATTTAAATACTAAAACTTTCCTCCACTAGTTCCCTCCCCTTTAAGGAGGGTTAGGGTGGGGATACTATATGGGACATAAAAATAAAGAATTCGGTATATCAAGTTGGGCAGTTGACAATCGCGTCACGGTTTATATCCTGACGGCAATTATTGTCATCACAGGGGTTTATGCATATATCACGATGCCACGGGAAGATTTCCCGGAAATCATCGAAAACAAAGTGTACATCTCTTCTGTTTTTCCTGGAAATTCAGCCGAGGATGTGGAGAAATTGATCACCAAGCCATTGGAAAAAGAAATCAAAAACATTAGCGGCGTTACCAAAGTAACTTCGAGTTCGTTTCAAGATTACGGAATGATTATCGCTGAGTTTGATGACGATGTTACTATTGATGAGGCCAAAGTAAAAATCAAAGACAAAGTTGATAATGCCAAAGCTGATACTGATTGGCCTAGTTTAGACAACGGCAGCAAGGTAGAACCCAATGTTTTTGAATTGAACATTTCCGAAGAAGTGCCCATTTTGAATATCAATTTACAAGGAAATTATACCACTCAACAACTAAAAAAGTACGGAGAATTAATTCAGGATGATCTGGAAGAAATTTCCGAAGTTAAGAAAGTTGATATTCTGGGTGTAGATGATAAAGAAGTAGAAATTGCTGTTGATATTTTCAAAATGACGGCTGCTCAAGTCACTTTTGACGAAATCCAGAATGCGGTTAAATATGAAAATATGACGCTATCTGGCGGAAACTTGGTTTCGCAAGGCTCTAGAAACAACATTAGAATTGTTGGAGAAATTAAAGACCCGAAAGAACTAGAAAATATTATTGTAAAATCTTATGGAGGAACGGTTTACCTCAAAGATATTGCCGTTGTTAATTTCAAGGAAAAAGAAAAAACTACTTATGCTCGTGAAAAAGGCAATGAAGTAGTAATGCTTAGTGTGAAAAAACGTTCGGGGCAAAATATGATTTCGGCTATTGAGCAAGTTAAGGAAAAAATAGAAAAAGCACAAGCCTCTTATTTGCCAAAAAACTTGAAAATCGAAATGACAAACGACCAATCTTCCCGAGTGGAACATCAGGTTGATGAATTGTCGAATCACATTATTTTTGGAATTATTCTGGTAATGATTGTGTTGATGTTCACGATGGGATTACGAAATTCCTTGTTTGTGGGAGCAGCCATTCCGTTATCGATGATGATAGCTTTTGCCGTGCTTTCGGCTTTAGGTTTGACTTTGAACACGATGGTTCTTTTTGGATTGGTAATGGGATTAGGAATGCTGGTGGATGATGGTATTGTGGTCGTCGACAACGTTTTTGCCAATATGAAAAAAGGATTACCAAGAATAGAAGCTTCGAAAGTGGGAATTGGCGAAATCGCTTGGCCTGTAATTTCGTCAACAGCTACTACATTAATGGCGTTCTTGCCATTTGCTTTGTGGCCCGGAACAATGGGAAAATTTATGAAATATTTCCCAATGACATTGACAGTAACTCTAACGGCTTCGTTATTTGTAGCGATGGTTGTCAATGCTGCAATGACAGGAGGTTCAATGGATATTGAAGACAAAAATATTTCTAAGAAAAACTTGAAATTCTACACGATTCTATTTTTGGCATTTGGAATATTTTTAGCATTTATTGGATCCAAATACGCTTATGATAGTAAATTCTTGAGAGGAATTGGGCATTTGTTACTAATATCAACAGGATTAATGTGGTTGTATTTCTTGAAGCTTTATCAATGGACACAGGATTTTCAACACAATTTCTTTCCAAAATTGGAAGATAAATACAAAGTGTTTTTAGCCAAAATATTAACCAAAAATAAATCTTGGTTTGCCTTAGGTGCAATTATTGGATTGTTGTTTTTCTCTTTTATATTGCTAGGAATTTTTCCTAGAAAAGTATTGTTTTTCCCAGACAACATCCCGAATCAAGTGATTGCTTATATCGAATATCCGCAGGGAACTTCTATTGAAAAAACCAACAAAGCGACACTTTTTGTAGAAAACCAAATCATTTCAATCCTGAAAAAATATGTAGATCCAAAAACGGATAAAAACTTCCTTGCTGAATCTATTGTTTCGCAAGTGGGAATTGGTGCTGGAAATCCCAATGTCGATGCAGGCTCTGCCTCAGAAACCCCTTATAAAGGAAAAGTAACGGTGAGTTTTTCGGAATTTAAATTTCGTAAAGAGATTAATACATCGGATGTTTTGGAAGAAATTCGTTCCAAAGTAAAAGCCATTGCTGGAGCGATTATTACCGTCGAAAAAGACGCCAACGGACCGCCTGCTGGTTACCCAATTAGTATTGAACTAAAAGGAGATGATTATAACTTGATGCTCAAAGAAGCAGATAAAATGATTGCTTTTGTGAATTCAAAAAACATTCCTGGAATCGAAAAATTGAGTATCGACATCAACAAAGATAGTCCAGAACTGGAAGTAAAAGTGGATCGCGTAAACGCCGGAAGTATGGGAGTTTCTACAGGACAACTGGGATTTGCGTTGCGTCGTTCGGTTTATGGTCAAGAAATTTCGACTTATAAAGAAGGTGATGACGATTATAACATCGTGATGCGTATGCAAGATGATCAACGAAAAAATGAAAATATTCTTTTCAACCAATCGTTGACATTTAGAAACCAAAACAACGGCCAAATTCAGCAAATTCCGGTTTCGGCTATTTCACAAACCGAAAAAACAAAGACCTACAATCAGATTAAAAGAAAGAATAACAAACGAATAATGACAATTTATTCCAATGTTTTGACAGGTTTTAATGGTGATGAAATTACCAAACAAATCCAAACGGAATTAAAGAATTACAAATTGTCGAAAGAGGTGACTTATTCCTTCTCAGGCGTACAAGAAGAACAAGGCAAGAACCAAAGTTTCCTTTTATATGCTTTATTCCTAGCATTAGCAGGAATCACGATAATAATTGTTTTACAATTTAATTCAATTTCAAAAACTATGGTAATTTTATTCACGGTAATCCTGAGTTTCAGTGGTGTTTTCTATGGCTATGTCATTGCCAATATGGATTTTGTTATCCTGATGACAATGATGGGAATCATATCGCTGGCGGGAATTGTGGTGAAAAACGGAATCGTATTGATGGATTTCTTCGTCTTACTAATGGATAAAAAAGTATATGAAAAAGGCGTAGAATCGCACGATGATTTAACTTTACACGAAATCAAGGAAGTCATCATCGAATCTGGAAAATCGCGTTTGCGTCCCGTATTGTTGACTGCTTTAACTGCCGTTTTAGGATTAATTCCTTTGGCAATTGGGCTTAACTTTGATTTCTTTACTTTGATTACTGATTTCAATCCACACTTTTTTATGGGTGGAGACAACGTAGTTTTCTGGGGACCATTGGCTTGGACGATTATTTTTGGACTGACTTATGCCACGGTGTTAACCTTAGTGATGGTTCCAGTAATGTTTTATTTGGTGAAGAGAACAAAATACTCGTTGCGAGACAGAAGATTGGCGCGAGCAAACAAGATATAATTTTTTTAAACTTTACAGTAGAAACCACCCAAAATTTGATTTTGGGTGGTTTTTTGTTTTTTACAAGATTTTACTTGAATTCAATATTCTTGAAAAGGAAAAAATCCCGACCGCTCAGATATGCTAAATAGTCCTTGAAACGGATAGCGTATTTTGTAAACTGTACCTACAATCAAGAGCAATTATTTTTAAAAACATAATCATTTTGGAATGAAATCCAAAAAAAACATAGTAATTTGGGAATAAAATCCCAAAAAAACATAGTAATTTTGGAATTTCAACTAAATTAATTACTTTTGTTCTTTTAAAATCAATTCTTTATGATAAGAAGAGAACAAACTGCCTTCGCCAAAGCACGATTATTCAAAGGAAAAGCACTGTTGGTATTTGGACCAAGACAAGTGGGAAAAACTACTTTTGTCCAAAACTTAATCGCCGACTTAGACAAAAAAACACTTTTCCTGAACGGAGACGAATCGGATGTGCTTGTTTTGTTTGAAAGCCCAAACGTTAGCAAACTAAAAAACATCATTGGTGACAACGAAATCCTTGTCATTGACGAAGCGCAACGCATTACAAACATTGGAATTGTTCTTAAAATTATTGTAGACCAAATTAAATCGGTGCAAGTTATCGCAACGGGTTCCTCCAGTTTTGAATTGGCAAACAAACTCAACGAATCCTTGACAGGAAGAAAATATGAACTATTTTTATTTCCATTGGCTTTTGCCGAAATGGTCACTCACAATGGTTTGCTAGAAGAAAAAAGGGCATTGGAAAACCGACTTATCTTTGGCAATTACCCAGAAATAATTACCAATCCGATAGCTGCTAAAGAGCATATAAAATTGATTGCCAATAGTTATTTGTACAAAGATTTGTTTCTGTTGGATCAAATAGCAAAACCGGTTTTGCTACAAAAAATCGTGAAAGCCTTAGCATTGCAAGTAGGTAGCGAAGTCAATTATAACGAATTGAGCAAACTGATTCAAATAGACAACAAAACCGTCGAAAAATACATCGACTTACTCGAAAAGGCATTCGTAATTTTCAAGCTTCCAGCATTATCCAACAATGTTCGAAACGAAATAAAAAAAGGTAAAAAAATCTATTTTTACGATAATGGAATCATCAATGCAGTTACGGGAAATTTTAATCCTTTGACACAAAGAACGGACATTGGTAGTTTATGGGAGAATTACATTATAAGCGAACGCATCAAACACCTTAATATCCAGCAAAGTGAAGCAACCTCTTATTTTTGGCGAACCACACAGCAGCAAGAAATTGATTATATTGAAAAAAATGCAGACCAGATTTTGGCTTGTGAAATAAAATGGAAATCTAAATCCAAGTATAAAATTCCGGTAACATTTTCGGTAAACTATGCCAATGTAGCATCCAAAATAGTTTCGCCGGAAAATTATGAAGAATTCTTGTTGGAATAAAATTAAAATCGGCTGTTGCAAAAATTTGCGACAGCCGATTTTTTTATAGGACGCTATATTAACAATTTAATATCCAGATTTAGCCGTTTATTTTCTAAACATTTGATCTAATTTCTGTAATCGAAAGCGTCCTCACTCTTGTAAATTTAAAAAAATAATTTTAAACAGAAAAACATTTGCTGCATAATTTAGCAACTTGTTTCCTTAATTTAATAGTTTGTCCAACTCTTCTTTCAATTAAAACGAATATGGTTTTGAGGCATTTTGTTTCACTACTTCCTTACCGTTAGGAATTACATAACACCAATTATTCATATATAACAGTTTGTTATTTATTGATTTATAGTTTGAACCATTAAGAAATTAAGATTAATTAAGACTTAATGCAACTTAATTTCTTAATGGTTTTCATAAAACATCTTCTAAAAATAGTTCTAAAAATTCTTAATTATTGTCCCTTATTAAAAGACTGTTTTGTAATTATAAACAATATAAATAGCTTCGTGAATGTAAAAGTTGATTTTCAATCTGTAGACAAAATCAAGAGTGGACAAATGAAAAAAATATACTAATTTAGCAACAAAAAATATACACCTCTTGGTCAAAACTAAATTAAAAAAGGCGAAAATGAATCCAGATAGCTCCCCAATCATTCAAGCAAAAACACTGCTGAAATTATATAAATCCGAAAATTTAGTTATTGTTGATGCCCGAAGTGGTGTAAATGCAAAAGCTAATTACGAAGAAAAACATTTAGATGGTGCATTATTTGTTGACTTGAACAGCCAGCTTGCCGAAATAAAAGAGGATGCATCCAAAGGAGGAAGGCATCCTTTGCCAAAAATTGAGGATTTTGCCAAAACCCTTACAAATCTTGGAATTTCCGTAAAAAGTCACGTTGTAGTTTATGATGACAAAAATGGTTCAAATGCCGCTGCTCGATTTTGGTGGATGTTGAAAGCTGTTGGACACGAAAAAGTTCAAGTTCTGGATGGGGGATTTCAAACAGCCGAAAAAATCAACTTTCCAACAAGTTCAAAAACGGAAATCACAAATAAAACAGACCTATACAAAGTCAATAACTGGATGCTTCCCATTGCAGAAATTGATGAAGTTGAAACTGTTTCGCAAGACAAAAACCATATTATTATTGATGTTCGGGAAACATCAAGTTATAACGGAGAAACAGAGCCAATCGATGCAATAGCGGGCCATATTCCGGGAGCAATAAATATTCCTTTTACTGAAAACTTGGACGAAAACGGAATGTTTTTAAATCCAAACGAATTAAAAGAAAAATATTCCAAAATATTCCAAAATGTAAAACCTGAAAACATTATTGTTCATTGTGGCTCAGGAGTTACGGCCTGTCATTCGCTTTTGGCAATTGCTTATGCAGCATTAGAAATCCCAAAACTATATGTTGGCTCTTGGAGTGAGTGGAGTAGAAACGGCAAAAAAATAGCTACAAAAGCATAAACTTCAATCACAAAATTTCCTTAAAAACCAGCTGTATTTATTTGCCAACAATTTCTTTTCACTACATTTCAGAAACATTAATTATAAAACAATGAATACAACAAAAATTACAGGCACCGTTTTAATAATTTTAAGTTTAGGAATTGGCTACCTAGGTTTCAATAAAATAGCTGAAAACACGAACTCCATAAAATTATTGGGAGTACAAATTGACGCCTCAAATGAATCCGGTAAAGAGCAAGGTTATCTTTATTTAGGACTGGCAATTCTACTTTTTGTTGGTGGGATCTACACTGTAAGTAAATCTAATAATTAATTTGATTCGTTTCGATAATGCTGCTTTGCCAAACGTACTGATTTGGGACTGATAACTCTATTTTATCTCCTTTTAAATCTTTTTTTTTCAGGAACTGCTTAAAATAAAGAAAAATTTTAGAGCCTTTTTGCCATAAAAAAAGTATGTTTTTAAAATGTGCCAAAGCATAATGATTGTAAATTAAAAAAATCCATCTGAAATTTGATTTTGAATGGATTTTTAAATTTTATAGGTTGGATTGATTATATTAGCATATTAAAGAATAAGGCTTGTTATACTCGTATTATGATTTGTAAAAAAACAAGTAACATTTTGAAAGTGAATAACATACTAAATAATTTTATAAATTAAAACCTGCTTCTATAATTCAAAACGACAATAGAAAAAACACGATAAACGCAAAAATATTTTAAAAAATAAAAATATAGTATGGAAGATAGCAGTGGCACTCCAAAAAATCTCAAAACTAGGTACATTCCTACCACCGAATTTTACAGCCAAATAATTGACAGCTTACAGGATTATTCCATTTTTACATTGGACAAGGACTTCAAAATAAACAGTTGGAGTGCTGGTTCAACAAAAATATTTGGTTACGAAACCGAAGAAGTTATTGGCGAACATTTTGATTTGATTTTCACGGACGAAGATAAAAAAAATGGAATTCCTAAAAGAGAAATTGACGACGCTTTAAAAGTAGGCAGAGCAACCGACAATAGATGGCATATTGCTAAAGACCAGTCCGTATTTTATGCCTATGGACTTGTTTTTCCACTCATTGGCTTAGATGGAGAAATGTTGGGCTATGTTAAAATTTTACGTGATTTAACCGACAGAAAAAAATCGGAAGATGCCATAAAAAAATATGTCGAAGATCTCGAAGGACTAAATACTCACAAAGAAAATGTTTTGGCAATCGTTTCACACGATTTAAGAAGCCCTCTTTCTGCCATTATTGGAACAGCAAAATATTTAAAAACAAATTTTCATAAAATGGAGCCAAGCGCCGTGGAAGAAATGCTGGAACTCCTTTATAAAGCATCAACGGACGAGTTAGACATGCTGGATTATTTAGTGGAATGGGCAAGAATAAAATACGCTTCTGATGTCTTTTCTCCGACAAAAATAAATCTGATACAATATATCAATAAAGTTTTCGAAACGTTAGACAAAACCGCATCCATAAATATTATCAATCTTCATTGCGAAATTGAAGAAAACACTGCTGTTTTCGCAGATGGTAAAATGTTACTTTCCATCATTCAAAACATAGTTTCCAATGCTATAAAACATACAGGAAAAGGAGGGTCAGTAACCGTTTCTGCAAAGACTCAAGAGGACAAAGTTATTGTTCAAGTCAAAGACACGGGAATTGGAATGTCTAAAGAAATACTAGAAAAACTTTTTACGCCACAAATAAAAACCCTTTCAGAAGCCAGGAAAGAAAACAAAGGTGCCGGAATAGGATTGTTGCTTGTAAAAGGATTTTTAGAAAAAAACGATGGTGAAATATGGGTAGAAAGCATCGAAGGTGAAGGCTCTTCGTTTTATTTTACCTTACCAATCGACAAACCATTAAATAAAATCGATAGTGTAGACAAGATTGTGTTTGATGAAAGTGCTTAATAACAATTCCTTATAAAAATCAAAATCGGCTGTTACAAAAATTTGTGACAGCCGATTTTTTTATAGACGTTATAGTATTGATTTAATACACAGAATAGATATTCAAATCTTGAATTGTTTCTCTAATTTCTGTTAATGAGAACGTCTTTGTATGTAGTAAATTTAAAGAATAAAATTCAAAGAAAAAAATATTTTTCAATAAATTTGACAATAGATGAAAAGACCAAAACCCTTTGGAATTCTAAACAAAAAACCAATGCTTTCACATTGGCTTTGAATTAGTTTAAAAGCGCATCCAATTGTTTTTGTAACTGTGGATCCGAAGGTCTTGTAGCATCTGATTTTACAATTTTTCCGTTGGGATCAATCAAAATAAATCTTGGAATACTGATGACACCATAACTCGTCATAAAGTCCGAGTTCCAGTTTTTATCTGCAAAAAGTTGGATTCCACCTAGTTGCTTATCAGCAACAAAATTTTTCCATTTTTCGTGGTCTTTATCAACGTCAACAGAAATGCTGACAAAAGCTATGTTTTTATCCTGATATTTTTCTTCCACTTTTTTCAAAGAAGGAATTTCGGCACGACAAGGCCCACACCAAGTTGCCCAAACATCAATATAAACATATTTACCTTTTAAATCTTCTAGTTTAGTAGTTCCCCCTTTATGGTTTTCATAATTAAATGTTGGTGAAATTGTATTGTTCAGCTTGCTTTTAGCTAAATTTGCGTCATAATTTTTCTTATAATACTTTACAACCTCATTATAATTATCATCGATACTTTTGGATTGAAAATCCATAAAACCTGGGTCTAATTTTTTACTTTTTAGCCTATTTAGATCATCCGTTTTTTTCTTGTCCAACCCTTCAAAGAAAACCGCTTCACTTGACACCAGTAAACTTCCAATATCTGTTTTTTCTTCAAACAAGGAATTCTGGGCTAAAAAATTGTTTTCATCGGCACCTTTTCCTGTATAAACAATAGATTCATCAAACATTTTGGAATCCATTTTCATCCTTAAATCGAAACCGTTTTTTAGATAGACAATCGTGAATTCATTTCCATCAGAAAACACATATCTACCAGTAGCAACATTCATAGTGTCTTTAAAAATTCCGTTTTTGTTGACCTGAATTGTTTTAACCAATTTATTTTTATCATTAAAAAAGGAGACAACATCTCCAAATTTGTTGGCTATTTCAGCCTGAAAAGTCATATAGCTTTTCTTCTGAGCAGAACTACTGAAAGAACCCAACAAAACAACTGCAATTAAAAATATTTTTTTCATAGAACACGATTTTGATTTTAGTTGTTCAAAACTAATTTAATTTTTTAAACAAAAATAAAGATTAACACTATTTTACAGTAATACTTTTAACGAAGTTTCTTCATTTTCGAGATTAAGTTGTTTTTTGTTTTTACTTTTGCAGTCTAAAAACAAGACGATGTATAGAAGTCATAACTGTGGCGAATTGAACGCCTCACATATTAACACCGAAGTTACGCTTGCCGGTTGGGTTCAAAAATCTAGAGACAAAGGATTTATGAATTGGGTCGATTTGCGCGATCGTTACGGAATTACCCAATTAATTTTCGACGAAAGTCGCAGCCATAAAGAAGTTTTCGAATTGGCCAAAACTCTTGGTCGTGAATTCGTAATTCAAGCCAAAGGAACCGTTATTGAGCGGGAAGCCAAAAATGCAAATATGGCAACTGGCGATATCGAAATATTGGTTACAGAACTCAAAATACTGAATTCTTCGCTAACTCCACCTTTCACCATCGAAGACGAAACAGATGGTGGCGAAGACATTCGAATGAAATACCGTTACCTTGACATTCGAAGAAATCCCGTAAAAAATAACTTGCTTTTTCGTCATAAAGTAGCGATGGAAGTTCGAAAATACCTTTCGAATTTAGACTTCTGTGAAGTAGAAACACCTTATTTAATCAAATCGACTCCTGAAGGTGCTAGAGATTTTGTCGTTCCTTCCCGTATGAATGAAGGACAATTTTATGCCTTGCCACAATCGCCACAAACCTTTAAACAATTGTTAATGGTAGGCGGAATGGACAAGTATTTCCAAATCGTGAAATGTTTCCGTGACGAAGATTTACGTGCTGACCGTCAACCGGAATTCACCCAAATCGATTGTGAAATGGCATTTGTTGAACAAGAAGACATCTTGAATGTTTTCGAAGGATTGACACGTCATTTATTGAAAGAAATAAAAGGAATCGAAGTAGAGAAATTTCCAAGAATTACTTACGATTATGCGATGAAAACCTATGGAAATGACAAACCAGATATCCGTTTTGGTATGGAATTTGGCGAACTGAACGAGTTTGCACAACACAAAGAATTTCCAGTTTTCAATTCGGCTGAGTTGGTGGTGGGAATTGCAGTTCCCGGAGCAAGTGAATATACCCGTAAAGAAATTGACGGCTTAATTGATTGGATAAAACGTCCCCAAATTGGCGCTACCGGAATGGTTTACGTGAAATGCAACGAAGATGGAACCTTTAAATCATCGGTTGACAAATTTTATGACCACGAAGATTTGAAGAATTGGGCAAATGTTACCGGCGCAAAAGCTGGCGATATGATTTTTGTGCTTTCCGGTTCAGCCGATAAAACCAGAACCCAACTTTCTGCTTTGAGAATGGAAGTGGCCAACCGTCTAGGATTAAGAAAACCAACGGAATTTGCACCACTTTGGGTAGTTGATTTTCCATTATTAGAATTCGAAGAAGAAACCGGTCGCTATCACGCGATGCACCATCCGTTTACTTCTCCAAAACCAGAGGATATGCACTTGTTAGAAACCAATCCCAAAGCAGTTCGAGCCAATGCTTATGATATGGTTTTGAACGGAAACGAAATTGGCGGCGGTTCTATTCGTATTCACGATAAAGCAACGCAACAATTAATGTTCAAGTATTTAGGATTCACACCTGAACAAGCCGAAGATCAATTTGGTTTCTTGATGAATGCTTTTCAATATGGCGCACCACCACACGGAGGATTAGCTTTTGGATTGGATAGATTGGTGTCAATACTTGGAGGGCAAGAAACCATACGTGATTTCATTGCGTTTCCAAAGAACAATTCAGGACGCGATGTTATGATTGATGCGCCATCGGTCATTGATGCATTGCAATTAAATGAATTGCATATAAAATTAGATTTAGCGTAGTTTATCGTTAAAATTTGTCGGAAATCGTTGAATATCAAATATTTTAATAAATTCTTTACAATATCATCTTTCGTATTAGATTAAATATTACATTTGCCACATTATAAATTATTATTACTATTACAATGCGTACAGGTACAGTTAAATTTTTCAATGAATCAAAAGGTTACGGATTCATTACAGACGAAGAAACAGGAAAAGACATTTTTGTTCATGCATCAGGAATCAACGCGGAAGAACTTCGTGAAGGTGACAGAGTTAGCTATGAAGAAGAAGAAGGAAGAAAAGGAAAAGTTGCTGCGAAAGTAGCAGTTATCTAAGCATAAAAATTTATTTTTTTGCCTACGAATGGTTAAAGCGTTTCGATTTATTTCGAAACGCTTTTTTGTTGTAGTGAAAACCGAATTTCATTAAAGCTAATAAACAAACCATAATGATACGTTAATTGTGTTTTTCTTCTAACTAATTTTTGTTTTTAACTTGTGTTTTAAATCCTTGAAACCTATCTTTGCGTTTTATTTAGACTAAACCAATATACATTATGCAGTCAAGTCAATTAGATTATTTTCCAATACTTATGCAGATACTTTTTGCTATCGTATTTGTAGCTGGAACAATCATAGTTTCAGGGAAATTAGGCCCTAAAAGATCATCAGCAGTTAAAGATTCCAACTTTGAATGTGGAGTGGAATCTTTGGGCAACGCCCGAATTCCTTTCTCGGTAAAATATTTTGTCGTTGCCATTCTTTTTGTGTTGTTTGATGTTGAGGTAATTTTTCTTTATCCTTGGGCAGTCAATTTTAAAGAATTGGGAATGGAAGGAATGGTAAAGATGGTAATCTTTATGCTTTTATTGCTGGTGGGATTTTTCTACATCATCAAAAAGAAAGCATTGGAATGGGAATAAAAAATTTGAGATTTCAGATTTCAGATTTCTCAAATTTGTTATAAATAAGATAATTAATGATTCTGATTTTAGTTTTTCAATCTAAAATCTAAAATCTAAACTCTAAAATTAATATGAGTGATTCAAATATAAAAATGGTTGCCCCTCCAGAAGGCGTTATTGGCGAAGGTTTCTTTGCTACATCTCTGAATGAAGTTGTTGGATTGGCTCGTGCTAATTCGCTTTGGCCATTGCCTTTCGCAACCTCTTGTTGCGGAATCGAATTTATGGCAACTATGGCTTCCCATTATGATTTGGGACGATTTGGAATGGAACGCAACAGTTTTTCTCCACGTCAAGCTGATATGTTACTGGTTATGGGAACTATTTCAAAAAAAATGGGGCCAATTTTACGTCAAGTATATGAACAGATGGCAGAACCTCGTTGGGTTATCGCCGTTGGCGCTTGTGCCTCATCCGGTGGCGTTTTCGACACCTATTCTGTTTTGCAGGGAATCGACAAAGTAATTCCGGTAGACGTTTACGTCCCAGGTTGTCCGCCAAGACCAGAACAAATTATTGATGGCGTAATGAGGTTACAAGATTTAGTAAAAAGCGAATCCGTAAGAAGAAGAAGTAGTCCAGAATATGAGGAATTATTAGCTTCTTATAACATAAAATAAGGAAATGACTTTAGAAACGACACAAATTCAAGATAAATTACTGCAAACATTTGGCCAAGATGTTTTCCATTTCAATCAAGAAAAAGACATATTTTCATTTGAAGTAGCAGCAGACAAAATTACCGCTGTTGTACTTTTTTTGAAAAATGATCCCATATTACGTTTTCATTTCCTGACTGATTTATGTGGAGTTCATTATCCGGATAACGATGTGGAAAGACAATTCGCTATTGTCTATCATTTAGACAATTGGTATGATAAAAAACGCATAAAAATCAAGACCTTTATCAATGGCGAAAAACCAGAAATAAAAAGTTTAACATCTATTTTTCCATGCACTAATTGGATGGAAAGAGAAACCTATGATTTTTATGGCATACATTTTATAGGACATCCACAATTGAAACGTATTTTGAATATGGATGAAATGACTTCTTTCCCAATGCGAAAAGAATTTCCGCTAGAAGATGGAGGACGAACAGATAAAGACGATCGATTCTTTGGAAGAACACAGTCAAACATATAATTCATTCAAATGAAACTTATAGATGACAAAAAACAAAAATTAAATCAAATTTGCATTGACCTCAATGTAAAAAAGCTTTAGTTGTTTGGTTCAATTCTAACAAATGAATTTAAAGACGATAATGATATCGATATGTTAATTCAATTTTCAGTAATGGATTTGAATAATTATTTGGATTTTAAGGAAAAAATGGAATTGCTTTTTAACAGACCTGTTGATTTAGTAGAAAATCAAGCCATTAAAAATCCTGTTTTTAGAAAAGTAGTCGATAAAGAAAAGCAATTAATATATGGATGAGAGAATTTTAAAATCTTTGTACGATATAAAATTAGCAATTGATGAAATTGATGGCTTTTTTGCAAATGAAGAAAAAACATTTTCAAATTACTAAAAGAAAACCCTTTTAAAAAGAGGAATTGAACTAAATTTAGAAATTATTGGAAAGGCAGTGAATAGAATTTTAAAGGAAACCCCAAATTATTCTACTAAATATGCTAAAAGAATTGTTGGTTTGAGAAACCAAATAATTCTCGAGTATAATGCTACATCCGATGAAAATATTTGGAGTATCGTTATTAATCATCTTCCAAGATTACAAGAAGAAATAGAATTAAAAATAAATAATTCAACATTATAAATGTCAGAACTATTATTACCACCGGAGCATCGATATGCTAAAAGAATAAGCGAGAGCCGAAATGAAGATGGAAGCGAGCTTTCGATTCTAAATTTAGGACCAACGCACCCTGCTACACACGGTATTTTTCAAAATATTTTGTTGATGGATGGGGAGAAAATCCTCGAAGCCGAACCAACAATCGGTTATATTCACAGAGCTTTTGAAAAAATTGCCGAAAACCGTCCTTTTTACCAAATCACGCCACTTACTGATCGAATGAACTATTGTTCATCGCCTATCAATAATATGGGTTGGTGGTTGACTTTAGAAAAATTGTTAGATATTGAAGTTCCAAAAAGAGCCCAATATTTAAGAGTTATCGTAATGGAATTATCCAGAATAACGGATCATATTATCTGTAACTCGATTCTTGGTGTTGACACCGGAGCTTACACTGGTTTCTTGTATGTTTTTCAATTCAGGGAAAAAGTTTACGAAATCTACGAAGAAATTTGTGGTGCTCGTTTGACAACAAATATGGGAAGAATGGGCGGTTTCGAAAGAGATTGGTCACCAGAAGCTTTCCGCAAATTGGATGTATTTCTGAAAGATTTCCCAATAGCTTGGAAAGAATTTGAAAACTTGTTCGAAAGAAACAGAATTTTTATCGACAGAACTGTAAACGTGGGCCCAATTACTGCCGAAATGGCAATGGCTTACGGATTTACGGGTCCAAATTTACGCGCAACCGGAGTTGATTACGACGTTCGCGTGGCACATCCTTACTCCTCTTACGAAGATTTTGATTTCATCGTTCCTGTTGGAAAATCAGGCGATACTTACGATCGTTTTTGTGTTCGAAATGCCGAAGTTTGGGAAAGCTTGAGCATTATTCGTCAAGCATTGGCAAAAATGCCAGAAGGAAATGAATTCCACGCCGATGTTCCTGAATATTATTTGCCTCCAAAAGAAGATGTGTATAACGATATGGAATCTTTGATTTACCATTTCAAGATTGTAATGGGAGAAATCCCTATCCCGGTTGCCGAAATTTATCACGCTGTTGAAGGCGGAAACGGAGAAGTAGGTTTTTATTTGGTAACCGACGGAAGCAGAACTCCCTACAGATTGCACTTCCGCAGACCTTGTTTTATTTATTACCAAGCCTATCCCGAAATGATAAAAGGCGCAATGTTATCAGATGCGATTGTCATTTTATCAAGTATGAATGTTATTGCAGGAGAATTAGACGCATAAAGATTGTAGAGTTAAGATTTTAGATTTCAGATTGAAAAATCTAAAACTTATAAAAGATTGCAGAATACAGATTTCAGAACGTAGATTGAAAAATCTAAAATCTAAAATCTAAAATCTAAAATTACAAATGGAAAGAACACATTACATACAAGAAATAAACATAACTGAAACATTGATGAACCGCATCAATGAATTAATCAGTCATTATCCAGAAGATAAAATAAAATCAGCTTTATTGCCTGTTTTACACGAAGTACAGGATGCGCATGACAACTGGTTGAGTTTTGAATTAATGAACAAAGTGGCAGAAATTCTTCAAATCAAACCCATCGAAGTTTATGAAGTCGTCTCTTTCTACTCGATGTTCAACCAAAAACCCATTGGGAAATATATGTTCGAATTTTGTCAAACATCGCCTTGTTGTTTGAATGGTGTCGAAGATTTAATGGATTATACCTGCGAAACATTAGGCGTTAAAATTGGCGAAACCACTCCAGATGGTCTTTTTGAAGTAAGAGGAGTTGAATGTTTAGGTGCTTGTGGTTATGCTCCAATGATGCAATTGGGTGATTTTTATAAAGAACACTTGACCAAAGAAAAAGTGGATCAGATTATTGCGGATTGTAGAGATAATAAAATTACGTTACACGATAAATAAATGAACTTATCCGCCATAGAAATAAACCAAATTAAAACTTTTTTTGCAGATAAACCTGTAAAAAAGGTATATTTATTTGGCTCTTATGCAAGAGGCGAAGCGGATGAGAATAGCGATGTAGATTTGTTGATAGATTGGGATTATTCAAAAATTATAGGACTTGATTATGTTATGTGGTGGGAAGAAATTAAAGAGTTGTTGCATAAAGATGTCGATTTTGTTTCAGTAAAATATGTTTCCCCTTTAATAGAAAATTATGTAAACAATGACAAAATATTGATTTATGAAGCATAATTTAACTGATATAAACAGAATTGAACATATCATTGAATCAATTACAAATCTGGAGAGTTTTCTTGAAAATGTTAGTTTTGAAGAATTTTCGAATAATAAAGAAAAGATTTTAGCAGTTGAACGATCATTAGAAATTATCGGCGAAGCATCAAATAATATTTCAGAGAAAATTATTCTTCATCCATAAATTTCAACGCCTTGGAGACAAATAATTAGTACAAGAAATATAATTGCTCACGAATATTTTAGAGTAGATATAGAAATCATTTATAAAATTGCAACAAACAATATCATTCCTTTAAAAAAGGACATTCAAACAATATTAAAAGATTTAGACAAATATTTAAAATAATATGTCACAAAAAATATTATTAGACAAAGTAAATATTCCGGGCATTAAAACCTACGAAGTCTATCGCCAAACTGGTGGTTATGCTTCAGTAGAAAAAGCCTTGAAAACATTAACGCCAGACGAAGTGGTCGAAGAAGTGAAAACCTCGGGATTACGTGGTCGTGGTGGAGCAGGATTTCCAGCTGGAATGAAATGGAGTTTTATAGACAAAAAATCAGGAAAACCAAGACATTTAGTTTGCAACGCCGACGAATCAGAACCAGGAACATTCAAGGATAGATATTTGATGGAATTTATTCCTCATTTATTAATTGAAGGAATGATTACTTCCAGCTATGCTTTGGGTGCAAACCTATCTTACATTTATATTCGTGGCGAATATATGTGGATTTACAAAATTCTGGAACGCGCCATCGCCGAAGCTAAAGCTGCGGGTTGGTTAGGGAAAAATATTTTAGGAACAGGATACGATTTGGAATTATATGTTCAAATTGGTGCTGGAGCGTACATTTGTGGAGAGGAAACCGCATTAATCGAATCCTTGGAAGGAAAAAGAGGAAATCCTCGTATCAAACCACCATTTCCTGCAGTTTCTGGACTTTGGGCAAATCCAACAGTGGTAAATAATGTTGAAACAATTGCCGCAGTGCCTTGGATTGTAAATAATTCAGGTGCCGATTATGCTAAAATTGGTATTGGAAGATCTACAGGAACCAAATTAATTTCGGCTTCAGGACACATTAAAAACCCGGGAGTTTATGAAATAGAAATGGGATTAAGCGTTTATGAATTTATGAATTCTGATGAATATTTGGGCGGAATGAGTTCAGATAGACCTTTGAAAGCGTTTGTTCCTGGAGGAAGTTCTGTGCCTGTTTTGCCAGCCCATTTAATTTACAAAACAGCCAATGGCGATGACCGTTTAATGACTTACGAAAGTTTGAGCGACGGTGGTTTTGCAACAGGTTCAATGCTTGGTTCAGGAGGATTTATTGTATATAATGACACTTCTTGCATCGTTAGAAATACTTGGAATTTCGCTCGTTTTTACCACCACGAAAGTTGTGGACAATGTTCGCCTTGCCGCGAAGGAACAGGTTGGTTAGAAAAAGTATTGAACAGAATTGAAAACGGTTTTGGTCGTGAAGAAGATGTTGATTTGCTTTTGAGTATTCAAAGTAAAATTGAAGGAAACACAATTTGTCCCCTAGGTGATGCTGCAGCTTGGCCAGTGGCAGCTGCGATTCGTCACTTTAGAGAAGAATTTGAATACCACATTCGTTTCCCAGAAAAAATAAAAAATAGAGATCATTTTGTGAAGGAGCCTTTTGAAAAAGTGAAGCATTTAGTAGAAAAACAAACTGTATAATCCCCCTGACCCTTGAAGGCGGAATTGGAGAAAACAATATATAAGCTTCACCTTTAACTTTTTTAAAAGTGTTGTGAAGTGAAAAAGAATTTAAGAAGTATTACCTAAATTTTCAGATTCAACGTTTGAAGTCCAACAACTTTAAACCTGAAACTTTAAACCAATAGAAAAATGAAAGTAACCATAGACGGTCAAGCGATAGAAGTAGAACCAGGAACAACCATCCTGCAAGCAGCCAGAATGATTGGTGGAGAAGTAGTTCCGCCAGCAATGTGCTATTATTCAAAACTAAAAGGGAGCGGCGGAAAATGTCGTTGTTGTTTGGTTGAAGTTGCCAAAGGAAGTGAAGCTGACCCCAGACCAATGCCAAAATTAATGGCTTCCTGCGTAACCGGCTGTATGGACGGAATGGAAGTGAACAGCAAATCTTCGCCAAGAGTGCAAGAAGCAAGAAAATCAGTAACGGAATTCTTGTTGATCAACCATCCTTTGGATTGTCCCGTTTGTGACCAAGCTGGAGAATGTGATTTGCAGAATTTAAGTTTCGAACACGGAAAATCTGAAAGTCGTTTTATTGAAGAAAAAAGAACTTTCGAACCAGAAGATATTGGTCCAAATATTCAATTGCACATGAATCGTTGCATTCTTTGCTACAGATGTGTGATGGTTGCCGACCAATTGACGGACAACAGAGTACACGGTGTTATGGACAGAGGCGATCATTCGAATATTTCGACATGTATTTCGCATGCCATTGACAATGAGTTTTCAGGAAATATGATTGATGTTTGTCCAGTTGGCGCTTTGACTGACAAGACTTTCCGATTCAAATCGAGAGTTTGGTTCAACAAACCTTATGATGCTCACAGAGATTGTCCAACTTGTTCCGGAAAAACTACAGTTTGGATGTTTGGTGACGAAATTCAACGCGTTACCGGTAGAAAAGACGAATATCATGAAGTAGATGAATTCATCTGCAACAGTTGCCGTTTTGACCATAAAGACTTGAATGATTGGATTATTGAAGGGCCAAGAGCCTTTGAAAAAGATTCGGTTATCAATCAAAACAAATACTTCGGAAAAGTAGAAAAAGTACAAATCAATACTGAGGAAAAAATTCTTTTAGGTAGAGCAGAAGACAGAAAAAAAATAAGCATGGCCGAAATTGATTACAACGAAAAAATAGACGGCGAACCTATAAATTCCAAAAAAAATGGATAGTACATTTATCATAGAAAAAAGTGTGGTAATCCTTGTGGTATTTGCCTTTACAATGGTTATGGCAATGTATTCTACTTATGCAGAGCGAAAAGTGGCCGCCTTTCTTCAAGACAGGGTTGGGCCAAACAGAGCAGGCCCATTTGGTTTGTTTCAACCTCTTGCCGATGGATTAAAATTGTTTTCCAAGGAAGAATTTACGCCAAACACACCGAATAAATTTTTATTTATGGTCGGGCCAGGAATTTCAATGGGAACGGCTTTGATGACCAGTGCCGTAATTCCTTGGGGCGATAGATTACACCTTTTTGGCAGAGATATTCTACTACAAGCCACTGATATTGATGTGGCCGTTTTATACTTTATTGGTGTCGTTTCAGTTGGAGTTTACGGAATTATGATAGGCGGATGGGCTTCAAACAATAAATTTTCTTTGATTGGTGCCGTCCGCGCTGCTTCTCAAATGGTTTCTTATGAAGTTGCTATGGGATTATCCATAATTGCATTGTTGATGATGACAGGAACATTGAGTTTGAAAGAAATCTCGGTGCAACAATCCGGAATGAATTGGAATGTTTTTTATCAGCCTTTGTCTTTCATTATATTCTTGATTTGTGCCTTTGCAGAAACAAACAGAACCCCTTTTGATTTGCCGGAATGTGAAACCGAATTAATAGGTGGATATCATACCGAATATTCCTCTATGAAAATGGGGTTTTATTTATTTGCCGAGTATGCCAATATGTTTATATCATCGACCATACTAGCCGTTTTATTCTTTGGCGGATACAATTATCCAGGAATGAGTTGGGCTGTCGAAAACTGGGGAGTTAACATTGCCAATGTTATAGGAATGCTGGCCTTGTTTATAAAATTATGTGGGTTTATATTCTTTTATATGTGGGTTCGTTGGACTATTCCAAGATTTAGATACGATCAATTGATGCATTTGGGTTGGAGAATTTTGATTCCCTTATCCATTGTTAATATTATGATTACTGGAATTGTGCTTTTGAGAGTAGAAATAATGGCTTATTTAGGATTTTAATTAATACCGAAATGCACTAGCCCTGATAGTAGTGAAAATCCTTTTATGCCGGCGTTCGGCATAAAAGATTGAAACGAATAGCAGGATTAAGCTTCAAATAAAAATAAAGAAATGTCAATACAAGAAATATCCTTATCGGGAAGAAAAAAAGTGGTTTCTAACAAGGAGATGACTTTTTGGGAAAGAATGTATCTTATTGCGATTGTCAAGGGTTTGATAATAACGATAAAACATTTATTCAGAAAAAAAGTAACCGTTCAATATCCCGACCAATTGCGTGAAATGAGTCCGGTTTATCGCGGTCAACATATTTTGAAACGAGACGAACAAGGTCGCGAAAACTGTACAGCTTGCGGATTATGCGCTTTGTCTTGTCCTGCGGAAGCCATCACGATGAAAGCTGAAGAGCGCAAAGCCGACGAAAAGCATTTGTACCGTGAAGAAAAATATGCTTCCATATATGAAATCAATATGTTGCGCTGCATCTTTTGTGGATTGTGTGAGGAAGCTTGCCCGAAAGACGCTATTTACCTTACAATTTCCAAGGAATTAGTTCCAGCGAGTTATGATAGGGAAGATTTTATTTATGGAAAAGACAAATTGGTAATGCCTTTGGATATCGCAATGAAAAATGCTCAACTTAAAAACACCAATTAAATGATACAGATTCCTGATATAGCCAATGCAACACCTATACAAATCTTATTTTGCGTGCTGTCTGTTATCACTTTAGCTACAGCATTTTTAACAATTTATAGCAAAAATCCTATTCACAGCGCCATTTATTTAGTGATCTGTTTCTTCTCAATAGCAGGTCATTATTTGTTGTTGAACGCGCAATTCCTCGCTATAGTTCACGTAATTGTGTATTCTGGAGCTATTATGATTTTATTTTTATTCACCGTGATGTTGATGAATTTGAACAAAGAAAATGAGGTTCATAAACCACGCGTTACCCGATTGGGTGCAATTGTAATGTTCTGTTTGATGTGTCTGGTTTTAATAGCCATTTTCATCAATTCTAAACCAATTGTTGGCGAATATGTGACAACAGGCGAAGATTACCAAACCATAAAAGTATTGGGTAAAGTACTGTTGAACGAATATATGGTTCCTTTCGAATTTGCTTCTGTATTGCTTTTAGTAGCGATGATTGGCTCGGTTTTATTGTCTAAAAAAGAAAAATTAGAGAAATAATATGAATAATATTTTGAATCAAGTCGGTATTGAAAATTACATCTTCCTGAGCGTAATACTTTTTTGTATTGGCGTTTTTGGCGTGTTGTACAGACGAAATGCCATCATCGTTTTTATGTCAATCGAAATAATGTTGAATGCGGTCAACCTTTTGTTTGTGGCGTTTTCGACTTATCATCAAGATGCACAAGGACAAGTTTTCGTGTTTTTCTCGATGGCTGTTGCTGCTGCGGAAGTTGCCGTTGGATTGGCAATTTTAGTTTCAATATTCAGAAATATGGGTACAATTGATGTAGGTAATTTAAAAAACTTAAAAGGATAATCTTCAATGGATACAAGTTTAATTTTAGTATTACTATTAGCTCCTTTTTTAGGATTTTTATTTAATGTTTTTCTGGGCAAAAAAGTGGGTAAAAGCATCGTTGGAATTGTGGGAACACTCTCTGTGGCGGTTTCATTTGCAATTACCTTATATTTATTTGGTTACAACCAAGTAAAACCAGAAGCTGTGGTTATCAATTTATTTGAGTGGATTTCGATAGAAAGATTCAACGTGAATTTTGGATTTCTTATAGACCAATTATCATTGATTTGGTTATTGTTCGTAACCGGAATTGGGTCGTTGATCCATTTGTATTCCATCAGTTACATGCACGATGACGAGAAAATGCATTCGTTTTTCGCTTATTTGAATCTTTTTATATTCTTTATGATTACTTTGGTAATTGGAAGCAACTTGCTAATGATGTTCATTGGCTGGGAGGGCGTGGGTCTTTGCTCCTACTTATTGATTGGATTTTGGTATAAAAACCAAAACTTTAATGATGCTGCTAAAAAGGCATTCATTATGAACAGAATTGGTGATTTAGGATTTTTGATTGGACTATTTATTGTTGGTTCTTTGTTCAACACTTTGGATTTTACAACTTTAAAAACTATAATTACCACTGCTAGCGACGTTAATGATTTTTGGATTGCAGCTGCTGCTTTAGCCTTGTTCATTGGAGCTTCTGGAAAATCAGCGCAAATCCCTTTATATACTTGGTTGCCTGACGCAATGGCTGGTCCAACACCGGTTTCGGCTTTGATTCACGCTGCGACAATGGTTACCGCGGGTATTTTTATGATTACGAGATTGAACTTCTTGTTTGATATGGCTCCAAATGTTCAAAATATCATTGCCATTATTGGTGCAATCACAGCTTTAGTAGCAGCCACAATTGCCTTGGTTCAAAATGACATCAAAAAAGTATTGGCGTATTCTACGGTTTCGCAACTAGGATTAATGTTCTTGGCTTTAGGATTGGGCGCTTATGAAGTGGCCGTTTTCCATGTGATTACGCATGCTTTCTTCAAAGCTTGTTTGTTCTTAGGTTCTGGCTCGGTAATTCACGGTTTGCACGGAGAACAAGATATGCGCAAAATGGGTGGCTTGAAAAAAGCAATGCCTATCACTTTTATAACAATGTTGATTGCTGCATTGGCTATTTCTGGAATATTTCCGTTGGCAGGATTTTGGTCTAAAGACGAAATCTTAATGACCGCTTTTCACGAAAACAAAGCCTTATGGGTAATAGGTTCCATTGCTTCGATTATGACGGCTTTTTATATGTTTAGATTAATTTATCTCACCTTTTTCAATTCGTTTAGAGGAACCGAAGAACAAAAACATCATTTGCATGAAAGTCCAAGTTTGATTACTTTGCCTTTGATTATTTTGGCAATTTTGTCTTTCTTTGGTGGAATTATCAGCTTGCCGGGACACAGTTGGTTGAATGACTATTTAGAGCCTCTATTTTCGAAAGTTGCCCACGAAGAACACCCCTTTGGAACCACCGAATATATCTTGATGGCAATTGCCACAATTGGTGCCCTTATAGGAATTGGAATTGCTTACAAAAAATATTTGAAAGACAATTCAATACCAAGTGAGGATGCTATAATTACTGGCGTTTCAAAAGTTTTATACAACAAATATTATGTTGACGAGGCGTACGATGCTATTTTCGTAAAACCTATAAATGTGCTTTCAAGTTTCTTTAGAGATTCTGTAGAAACAACTTTGTCGGCAATGGTTTTTGGATTAGGAAAAGTAACGAACGAAATTGCCTTTCAAGGAAAAAGAATCCACAACGGAAGTATTGGTTTATATCTTTTCGCATTTGTCATAGGCGTTATCGTCATAATAACTTATTTATTTTTACAATAATTTTTACATAATGGATGTAACTACACTATTAATTATTCTTCTTGTTGGCGCATTTGCTACTTATTTTTCGGGTGATAAATGGGCTTCAAAAATAGCCTTGCTTTTTGGATTAGCAGCTTTTGCTGGTTCCATTACTTTGCTGAGCCAATATAATTTAGGAAACGAAATAAACTACGCTACACTTTGGATAGCAAAACCAAAAATCTATTTTGCGTTACAGGCTGACGGACTTGCCTTGGCGATGCTTTTGTTGACAACAGCTTTGACACCAATTATCATCTTTTCTTCTTTTGGAAATACTTATAAAAACCCAAAGGCTTTCTACGCATTAATCTTGTTTATGAGCTTTGCGATGTCAGGAACTTTCCTTGCCTCGGACGGACTTTTATACTATATTTTCTGGGAGCTGTCCTTGATCCCAATCTACTTTATTGCCTTAATTTGGGGTAATGGTGATGCAGAAGAACGCAAAAAAGCAGTGGTAAAATTCTTTATTTACACGCTTGCAGGTTCGTTGTTTATGCTGATTGCTTTTATTTATTTGCACCAAAAAGCAGGAAGCTTTTTAATCAGCGATTTGACTCAACTTAAATTATCATCAACAGAACAATTTTGGATATTGCTGGCTTTCTTCTTGGCGTATGCCATCAAAATTCCATTGATTCCTTTTCATACTTGGCAGGCAGAAGTGTACCAAAAAGCACCAACCGTTGGAACTATGTTGCTATCCGGGATTATGCTAAAAATGGGATTGTATAGCATTATTCGTTGGCAATTACCTATTGCACCATTGGCTGCAAAAGAATACATGTACGTTTTTATTGGACTTGGAATTGCGGGTGTAATCTATGGTTCTATCGTGGCTTTGCGCCAAAAAGATTTAAAAAAATTACTGGCTTATTCTTCTTTGGCTCACGTTGGATTAATTGCTGCCGGTTCTTATACTTTAACTCTTGACGGATTGCGTGGTGCTGTTTTACAAATGATAGCGCACGGATTTGTCGTTGTCGGTTTGTTTTTTAGTGCCGAAATAATTTTCAGAAGATACGAAACCAGAGCCATTGCTGAAATGGGCGGTATTCGTGCACAATCGCCAAAATTCACTTCGATGTTTATGTTATTGGTTTTGGCTTCCGTAGCTTTGCCATCGACATTTAACTTTGTGGGAGAATTTACAGTGCTGTACAGCCTTTCCCAAGTAAATATTTGGTTTGCCATTATGGGTGGAACAACCATAATCTTAGGCGCTTATTATATGTTGAAGATGTTTCAACACGTGATGTTGGGCGAAACCAATGTAAGATTATTTGCAGATGTAACTTTTAACGAAGGCTTGACTTTGGTAATCATCATCGCTGTTTTGTTCTTCTTTGGAATGTATCCAAAACCAATTATCGACTTGATTACGCCAAGTCTCGAAAATATTTTAACTCAAGTAAACAGATTTAACTAAGTCAAATAAAACAATGAATACATTAATAGCTATAACAGGATTAGGTGTTTTATGCCTTTTATTTGAAATTTTTAATTTTAGAAAAGCCATTGTTCCAATAACAATTGTTGGATTATTGGCCATTCTTGGGATTACATTTTCGGAATTTACTACGCCAGCGAGTTATTACAATAATATGATTGTAGTTAGCAAATTTTCTGCTGCATTTTCTGCTTTGTTTATCGTCCTTACCATTTTCTTGGTCGCTATGGCTCACGATTTCTACGAAGATCATCAAACCAAAATTTCCGATTTTATTGCCATCAAAATATTTATGTTGGCTGGAGCGGTTGCTATGGTCTCTTTCGGGAACTTGGCAATGTTCTTTCTAGGAATCGAAATTTTGTCCATTTCCTTATATATTCTTGCTGCAAGCAACAGAATGAATATAAAAAGTAACGAAGCCGGAATGAAATATTTCTTGATGGGCTCCTTTGCTTCTGGAATTATATTATTCGGAATTTGTTTGATTTACGGTGCAATGGGAACTTTTGATGTTGCCGAAATCACCGATTGGTCTCGCTCCGCCGAATTACCAATTTGGTTTCCAATAGGAATTGCGATGGTTACAATTGGTATGCTTTTCAAAGTTGCCGCTGTTCCTTTTCATTTTTGGGCACCCGATGTTTACGAAGGTGCACCAGCTTTGACGACAGCTACAATGAGCACTTTGATAAAAGTGGTTGCTGTGGCAACACTCTACAAATTGCTAACCGCAATGAATGCAGATATTTCGGATGCCTTTATCAATATCATTATCGTAATCTCTATTGCTTCGATGACGGTTGGAAATATAATGGCGTTGAAACAAAACAATGTGAAACGTATGTTGGCTTTCTCCGGGATTTCACACGCTGGATTTATGTTGATGACTTTGTTAAGTATTAGCAACTCAGCAAGCAGTTTATTGTATTATACAGCGGCTTATTCCTTATCCGGAATTGCTGCTTTTGCCGTGATTTTATACGTTTGCAAAAACAAAAACAACGAAGACGTTAGCAACTTCAACGGATTAGGAAAAAACAACCCATTGATGGCGGCAGTGCTTACAGCTGCTTTACTTTCGATGGCTGGAATACCAATCTTTGCTGGATTTTTTGCCAAATTATTTTTATTTAATCAAGTGATTGAAGCAGGTTATTTAGTAGTTGTAATTGCGGCGGTAATTAACTCTATCATTAGTGTTGGTTATTATTTCAAATTGATTTTGGCAATGTACAATAAGGAACCAAATGAAGAAGCTGCAAAAACGCCGATTGTTTTTTATGCGGTAGCTGTTGTGTCCCTTCTTTTGAATATTGTTATCGGTTTATTCCCTTCGGTAGTGCTGGATTTGTTGGGGTAATCTCTTTTTTATAAAAATTTATTGAAACCATCAAGAGTAATTTTGATGGTTTTATTGTTTAAAAATTTTAAAATAATCATACATTTGATTCTTCATAAACTAATTTAAGAACGTATCAACTTGATGATCGAAACCAATCGCATAGAATTCAAACAACAACTAACGGACAGTTTAGAAAAAGAAGTCATTGCTTTTTTGAACTACAAAGAAGGTGGTGCAATTTATATTGGTATCGACAAAAAAGGTGTTGCTATAGGTGTTTCAGATTCGGATAGTGACCAACTTAAAATAAAAGACCGATTGAAACACAACATTTCACCATCCTGTATGGGTTTGTTTGATGTAGTGAGTGAAAAAATCAATGGACTTGATATTATTAAAATAGTGGTAGCAGGTGGTTTAGAAAAACCCTATTTCATCAAGAAATTGAATATGACTGAAAAAGGGTGCTTTATGCGAATAGGCACTGCCACCGAACCAATGCCTCAAAAATTAATAGATGAATTGTTTGCCAAGCGAATTCGGAATTCTATTAGCAAAATAAAATCCAACAGACAGGATTTAACTTTTGAACAACTTAAAATTTATTATGAGGCTACGGGAAGTAAACTCAATGATAAATTTGCCCAAAATCTCGAATTACTCAACGAAGATGGTTTCTTGAACTACGTAGGCTATCTATTGGCGGATCATAACGGAACTTCTATAAAAATAGCCAAATATAGTGGTACGAACAGAGTACATCTTATTGAAAACAATGAATACGGCTATTGCTCTTTGGTAAAAGCTACCAAACAGGTTTTGGACAAATTAGAATTGGAAAACAAAACCCTTTCAAAAATAACTCCTAAAGAAAGAGAAAATCAACGCCTATGGAATCCAATTGCTTTGAGAGAAGCGGTTATCAATGCTATTATTCATAACGATTATACTAACGAAGCTCCTCCTAAATTTGAAATATTTGACGATCGAATAGAATATTTCTGCTGGCGGATTGCCTGATGCTTTGACTCAGGAAGAATTTTTTGATGGCGTTTCTATTCCTCGCAACAAAGAACTGATGCGCATTTTCAAAGATTTAGATATGGTAGAACAATTAGGTTCGGGTGTGCCCAGAATTTTGGAAAGCTATGGCAAAGAATCTTTTAAATTTTCTCCCAATTTCCTCCGCATGACTTTTGAAGCAGCCCATCAAGACGAAAAAAATAGTGAAATTTCAGGTGGACAAATAGGTGGACAAATAGGTGGACAAATAGGTGGACAAATAGGTGATTTAACAGAAAGACAAAAAGACATTTTAAAAATAATCATTAAAAATAATAAAACAACTCGTAACGATATTGCTCATCAGCTAAAAATAAATGAATCAGCTGTATCTAAACATTTAGAAATTTTAAAAGAAAAAGGATTTATCGAACGCATAGGAGGTACTAGAGGACATTGGTTCGATATAGATTATCAAGACGAAAAAAATAGTACCGTTTCAGGTGGTCAAATAGGTGGTCAAATGGGTGGTCAAATAGATGATTTAACAGATCGGCAAAAAGAGGTTTTAAACATAATAGTTGAAAATAACAAAGTAACTCGCAAACATATTGCCAATCAATTAAAAATCAATGGGTCTGCAGTATCAAAACATTTAGAAATTTTAAAAGAAAAGGGACATATTGAACGTATAGGAGGCATGAGAGGGTATTGGAAAGTAACAACATCAGATATAAATTAATAACTTTACACCATCAGACCATCAAAATATGTTTTTTAACTCGCTTACATTTGCCGTTTTTCTTCCTATTGTTTTTTTGCTCTATTGGCTTGTTTTTAGCAAAACCAAAAGTGCGCAAAATGCATTTCTAGTTGTCGTGAGTTATTATTTTTATTCTTGTTGGGATTGGCGTTTCTTGTTTTTACTGCTTTTCTCGACCTTGATTTGCTATTTCACAGGAATCCAAATCGAAAAAAGCGAACGGCGAAAAACTCGAAAATTTTGGTTTTGGTTGAGTATTATTGCTAATCTTGGCTTCTTAGCAATCTTCAAATATTACAATTTTTTTGCCTTTTCCTTTTCAGAAGCTTTAAACAATATTGGATTGCAAACCAGTCCGCTATTGTTGAATGTGATACTTCCTGTTGGGATTTCTTTTTATACTTTTCACGGACTGTCTTATGTGATTGACATTTATTACAAAAGAATTAACTCCGAAAAAAACGTCATTGATTACGCCTTGTTCGTGAGTTATTTTCCGCTTTTGGTGGCAGGTCCAATAGAAAGAGCCACACATTTATTACCACAAGTAAAAGTAAAACGAACCTTCGATTTCGAAAAAGCGAGAGAAGGCGTTTACCAAATTATCTGGGGATTAGTCAAAAAAGTAGTCATCGCCGATACGTGTGCGACTTATGCCAACGCTATTTTTGACAATTATACATCAATGAATTCCTTGTCGTTGATTTTGGGTGCGGTTTATTTTGCTTTCCAAATTTATGGCGACTTTTCAGGCTATTCCGATATGGCTTTGGGAATGTCAAAATTGTTTGGATTGGATTTACTTAAAAATTTCAATTATCCGTATTTCTCCAGAGATATTGCTGAATTTTGGCGACGCTGGCACATTTCGCTATCGTCTTGGTTTCGGGATTATTTGTACATTCCATTGGGCGGAAGCCGTGGCAGCAAACTCAAACAAGTGCGCAATGTGTTCATCATTTTTGTGGTGAGTGGTTTTTGGCATGGAGCCAATTGGACTTTCTTGGCTTGGGGATTTATCAACGCCCTGTATTTTTTACCATCATTGCTCTTGGGAACCAACCGAAATAATATGGAAACGGCAGAATTGCATTGGGATTTCAATTCCATAAAAGTGTTTTTTAGCATGCTAGCCACTTTTTCGATAACGTGTTTAGCTTGGATATTTTTTAGAGCAAACACCATTCACATTGCTTTTGATTATATTGGAAAAATTTTCAACAACGGAATTTTCACATCTCAATTCCTTTCAAATCAACGATACAGTTCCGAATTTCTGCTTATGGTTCTAGCTTTTGTAATGGTCGAATGGAACAGCCGATTTAAAATTGAACCCATTTCAGGAAAATACAGCGGGCTAAAAATGGCTTTGTGTATCTTGGCGATTATCGCTTTGGGAACTTATTCCGATTATAAAGAATTTATATATTTTCAATTTTAATGACATCGCGAATAACAAGCTTGCGTATGCAAAACCAAAAAACAAAAGCGATTGCATATCTGACCGCTAAAAAATATATTCAACATATATGAATAAGTTTACAATATTAGTTGCCAAAATTCTACTCACGATTCTACTGCTTTTAATAGTGTTGGACTGGACTTATACAACTGTATATTTACATTCTTCCAATAGAGGAAAAGTAGAAAACGTATTCAATTCCACAGCCAGAAATTATGATGTCGTGATTTTGGGTTCATCGAGAGCTAACAATCATTTTGTACCCCAACTATTTGAAGAAAAGGGTTTAAAAACGTTCAATTATGGAATGAGTGGCGCTCATTTATTCGAAGCTTCTCTTTTGCTAAAATTGATGGCAGAACGCAATTACAAAATCAAAACCGTGATTCTGGAAGCTGATTTGGGTCTATGCAATGAAAAAGAATCTGAGGCTATTGCTGCGAAATTCCTGCCGTACATTCATCATTCCCAAACCATCAGCGAACATTTTTCCGGTCAATCCGATTTTAAGGAGCTGTATTATATTCCATTTTACCGTTATGTAGATTTTGATGCGCTTATTGGTTTTCGAGAAATGTACAATACTGCAACAGGCAAGCCGACCAATATTTTAGACAATTTGGGTTACCATCCTTTGGGTCATAAACGCGGAAATATGAAGAATGACATCAGAGCTTTGAAACCCATTCGCAATAAATATTACGAAGAAATTAAGCAAATTTGCAAGCAAAATAATTACAAGCTAATTGCCGTGATGACGCCAATGTGTTCCAATGTGAAAGGACTGGATTATTTTGAAAAGTCAAACAAAATCTATCCCGAAATTCACAATCTGGAAAATGTCGTGCAAGGCGACCACTATTTTTCTTCCTGTGGACATATGAATGATGAAGGAGCACGAAAATTTACGGCGATAGTTATTGATCAATTTTTTTAATCAAAATAATCTTGCCACTCCTGGCAAACCAATGTCTCAAAAGCAATTGCGTCTTTGATAAAGGAGGCCGAAGAAGGAGCGTTTTTGACATTAGAAGAACCTAAAAAACATTTTGAGAAATGGACAAAGAAATCCGTGAAGTAGTAACCTCAAAACTATTTGACTTTATAGACCTTCCGTCAATTCACGAATGCGGTTGGGCAACTTTTGGATTAAAATTAGCCGATTATTTTACTTCCAAAATTTATGCTTCATTAGAAAATTTACCAACAAGTTATTTCCTTCATCCAGAATGTCATCATCTGGAGACCAAAATCTAAAAAATACCGCAATATTACTCTGGTTCCTACCTAATTATTTATAGGATTACACCTTATAATATAGAAGTCTTGAGCGCATTTCTCGGGAGTCGTTCTCCAAAATCAATCAAAAAATCAAGAAGTATTAAACTCGATTAATTTTGTGTAAAGCTGTTTTAGGACGTGACCGAGACCAATTATTTCTTAAAAAAAATGGACTTGATAACGGTAATCACGGAATTAGAAAACTCCTAAAAACCAAAAAAACCGCTTCTTTCGAAGCGGTTTTTGTACCCGGAGCCGGAGTCGAACCGGCACGGTTTCCCACAGGTGTTTGAGACCAGCGCGTCTACCAATTCCGCCATCCGGGCTTAGCAGACAGAAATAACGACAGTTATTTCACGCAATAAAGAGATATTTAGTGGTAACTAAACGTCTTTTTCCTTTAACACGGTGCAAATGTAAAAAAATTTATAACAAATTCTAATAAAAATACTCGAAATTTTCCTTTCAGAGTTCGATTTTATTCCTAAATTTGCACCTCGGTAAAACGAAACACACCAACTAACTACAAAACAACATACTAAATGTCACACTTAGAACCAGAAGCTAAAATTTTTGCGTGCTCTGAAAGTGTTTATCTTGCCGAGATAATAGCCAAAGAATACGGAATTTCTTTAGGTAAAGTTACCATGGCAAAATATAGTGATGGAGAATTTCAGCCATCCTATGAAGAGTCAATCCGGGGCTTACGTGTATTTATTGTCTGTTCGACATTTCCAAGTTCGGACAATTTAATGGAATTATTGCTTATGATTGATGCTGCAAAACGCGCATCGGCCAGACACATAACGGCAGTAATACCTTATTTTGGATGGGCTAGACAAGACCGAAAAGACAAGCCAAGGGTTCCAATTGGAGCTAAATTAGTGGCGAAATTATTGGAAACTGCTGGCGCAACAAGAATTATGACGATGGATTTGCACGCAGACCAAATTCAAGGATTCTTTGAAAAACCAGTAGACCATCTTTTTGCATCGACAATATTCTTGCCTTATGTAGAGAGTTTAGGATTGGCAAATTTGACAATTGCGTCCCCAGATATGGGTGGCTCAAAAAGAGCTTATGCCTATTCCAAGTTTCTAGGATCGGATGTGGTGATTTGCTACAAACAACGAAAGGAAGCCAACATTATTGACACAATGGAGTTGATTGGTGAAGTGAAGGGCAGAAATGTAATTTTGGTCGATGACATGATTGATACTGGAGGCACATTGGCGAAAGCCGCCGATTTAATGATAGAAAAAGGAGCATTGAGCGTAAGAGCGATTTGCACACACGCGATTTTATCTGGAGATGCTTATGCAAAAATAGAAAATTCGAAATTGCTCGAATTGATAGTTACCGATTCTATTCCGTTAAAGAAGGAATCAAACAAGATAAGAGTGGTGAGTTGTGCGCCTCTTTTTGCCGAAGTAATGCACATGGTGCAACACAACAATTCCATAAGCGGGAAGTTTTTAATGTAAACCCGTTTATACCTTAGACCCTGAAAAGTCTAAATTAAAAAGTAATTTATTATTTATTAACTATATTTTTTTTACAATGAAATCAATTACAATTAAAGGATCAGAAAGAGAAAGCGTGGGCAAAGTTGCGACTAAAGCCTTACGTAATGCTGGAGCGGTTCCTTGCGTGTTATACGGAGGAAATCAACCAGTGCATTTTTCAGCTGACGAAAGAGCATTCAAATCATTGGTTTACACTCCAAACGCACACACTGTTGTGATTGAACTTGGAGAAGGAAAATCATTTAATGCCATTTTACAAGACATTCAGGTTCATCCTGTGTCGGACAGAATTTTACACATTGACTTCTTTCAATTATTTGACGACAAAGAAATCACTATGGAAGTTCCCGTAAAAGTTACTGGAGTATCTCCAGGAGTACTTTTAGGAGGTGTTTTACGTTTAAACACTCGTAGATTAAAAGTAAAAGCGTTGCCAAAAAATCTTCCTGATTTTGTTGAAGCCGACATTACACCACTTGAAATGGGTAACAAATTGTACGTTACGAAACTAGTTTCTGACAAATACAAATTATTGCACCCAGACAACACAGTTGTAGCTCAAGTACGTATTTCTCGTGCAGCAATGAAAGCAGCTCAAGAAGCAGCAAAAGCAGCAAAAGCTCCTGTAAAAGGAAAGAAAAAATAATATTTTTTCAATCATTCAAGAAAGCATCAGTTGTAAAACTGGTGCTTTTTTTGTTTTA
>Ga0209702_10001116_pt1 | contig 53474 bp, 59 predicted proteins | sample FRY01_FD_187210 | JGI IMG/M metagenome (GOLD analysis project Ga0209702, IMG submission 187210) | Freshwater microbial communities from Lake Fryxell liftoff mats and glacier meltwater in Antarctica - FRY-01 (SPAdes) (version 2) | ecosystem: Environmental > Aquatic > Freshwater > Ice > Glacier...
AAATATATTTAAATTTTAAGATTAATTTAACCGAGGCTGACTTTCTGTATCTTTGTACCAGTCAAACGGCGCATCATCAAGTCGAACCATTACGCTCTTTGTTTCAAAGTGTTGGTCAAAAGATTCGGTGCCACATTCTCGGCCAATACCAGAGTCTTTAACACCGCCCCATGGTGAGGCGGGGTCTAACCGGTGATGATCGTTGATCCACACGATGCCGCATTTGATTTTTGCGGCAACGCGATGGGCCCTGGTAATGTCGTTGGTGCGCACTGCACCCGCTAGGCCGTAGGGTGAATCATTTGCTAACGATAGGCCTTCTTCCTCGGTTGTAAATTTTGTAACTGAAACAAATGGCCCGAATACTTCTTCTTGGAAAATACGCATGTCTCGGGTCACATCTGCAAATACAGTCGGTTCTACATAAAACCCATTTTTTAAATCAGGGTTTGTAGGTACCTTTCCCCCCGCCACTAAGCGAGCTTTATCTTCGTGTAAACCAATATCGATATACTTTAAAACGCGTTGTTGCTGCCTAGCTGAAACGACTGGTCCCAGTTGAATTTTTGGATCAATTGGGTTGCCAATGCGAATTGATTTTGCTTTGAGTGCTAATTTTTCAACAAATTCATCGTATATATTGGCTTGAACAATTTGTCTGCTGCCGCAAATACATGTTTGACCCGCACCAATAAAGGCACCGAATGCCGCGTAGTTAACGGCCTGGTCGACATTAAAATCGTCAAATACCAATACGGGGGTTTTGCCGCCAAGCTCTAATGTTTGGTGAGCAAAGTTGCTACCTGCTAGGGCACCTGTAATGCGGCCCGCTTCTGTGCCACCCGTCAGAACCCATTTAGCTAAACCGGGGTGTTCTGCTAAAGCTTTGCCAGTCGTTGGGCCAAGACCCGTAATAACGTTAAAAACACCTGGGGGTAAACCCGCCTCAACGAATAACTCGGCTAAACGAAGTGTCGTCAAGGGTGTGTATTCAGAGGGTTTAACCACCGTGGTGCAGCCCGATGCGAGGCTGGGTGCCAAGCTTTTAATCATAATCATCAGAGGGTGATTAAACGGTGTTGAATTGCCGACCACGCCAATGGGGGTGCGAAGTGTGTAATTTAAATAGTTTCCGTCTACGGGAATAACAGAATCGCGGCGAGCAATGGCGAGCCCGGCGTTATAGCGCAGGAAATCAGGCAAACGCGAAACTTGCGCACGGGTTTCATTCAGTGAACGCCCGTTGTTGGCGGTTTCAAGTGTGTAAATTTCTTCTAAATTCGCCTCAAAGGTATCGGCTAATTTGTTAATCAGCTTTGCGCGTGTGCGGTTTGACATTGCGCTCCATTCGGGGCTGGCAAAAGCTTTGGCTGAGCTTTTAACGGCTAAGTCAACATCGGCGACAGTTGCATGTGCGATCTGCGCAAGCAGTTCACCTGTTGCAGGGTTCAACACATCTAGCAATTCTGTTTGTGAAGCCGAAACTTCTTTTCCATCAATAAATAAACCACGAATAGGTGCGTGTTTGGTAGCGGTTGACATAGGGTTCCTTGTTTCAAAAATGATGCTGAATAAATTTAATTAATAATCATGCCGGCAGTGATAGCTTTGTTGACTCGCTTACCTGCGGCCAAAACATGCTGTTCGGTAAAGCGCTGTGCGGCTTTAGTAGACCTTGATTGAATAAGATCAATGATCTGAATATGTTCTTGAACCAACGCTTCAGGTCTGCCGTGCTTAATGTTGCTGACGCTAATTTGAACGGCTCTTTCCATCAAATCAATTAGGTCAATCAGTTGATCGCGCATGCGACCATTTCCACCTAAATCAGCGAGTCGGCAGTGAAATGTTTTGTTGTAGCTTACGAAGCCATTTGGCCAAAGCGTTTTATTGAAAGTCTTAAAATCGTCTAGCGTTTTTAGCTGCGCGTCGGTTGCGTGGCGAATAATACGTTCAACATTTGCGCGCTCTAACGCTGCTCGCAAATGAAACATATCTAACATATCTGAAATAGAGACAGGTGCAACACGATACCCTTGACGAGGAATTGTGATGACCAACCCTTCGCGAACAAGGCTAATCAGCGCGTCACGAACGGGTGATTTACTGACCTCGAAACGGGCCGCAAGTTCGGCTTCGCGAATTTCTGCGCCGGGTGCTAACTTGCAAGACAGAATGTCACGGCGTAGCTGTTCGTAAACGTGCTCACGCAGCAATAGACCATTAGATTCAGTAGCTTCAGTTATAACAATTGCCATGGGGTTTAAAAGATATCAGTTGAACGTAATAATTACGTCGTAATATATCACAATAGTTCTAAATTTTAAGTTATTTATTTTAAATATATGATTTATATAGATAAAAAAAATAGTAACTAAAAAATTTACTTTAATTATTTTTAATGTAATATATCAATTGAACGTTTAAAATGACTAAAACTCGCAAGGAGACAAGCATGTTCAAAAAGATTTATCCGAAAACCATTGCACTGTTAATGGCCAGCGCACTCTTAATGCCCACCAGTTTTGCGGCTGAAAAAGCCCCCATTCGAGTGGGTTTTCTAACAATTAAATCTGGCGCTTTAGCCGCCGGTGGTAAGCAGATGGAAGAAGGTCTTGCACTCTTTATGAAAGAGCGCAACAACATGATTGCAGGTAGAAAGGTTGAGCTTTTTGTGGCAGATACATCAGGGCAACCTGCTGTGACTAAAACTAAAACCCAAGAGCTGGTTGAAAAAGACAAAGTGCAGGTTCTTATTGGGCCACTCGCTGCGTTTGAGGCCATCGCAATTGATGACTACATTAGAAAAGCCGGTATTCCAATTATTTCGCCTTCTGCCGCAGCAGAAGACTTAACCCAACGTAGCCCAAACCAATGGTTTGTGCGCGCTGTGGGTACTTCAGCGCAGCCCAGCCACGCTCTAGGCGAATATGCAGCTAAGGAACTCAAGTACAAGCGCATTGCGATTATTGCTGATGATTTTGCGTTTGGTCATGAAATTGCTGCAGGTTTTCAGCGTACCTTTGAAGAAAATGGTGGCAAAGTCGTTCAAAAGTTATGGTCGCCTTTAAACGTGGCTGATTACGGTACCTATATGGGTCAAATTAACCCCAATGTTGATGCTGTGTTTGCAGCTTTCGCAGGTGGTAATGGCGTCAAATTTGTCAAACAATATAGCGAATATGGTTTAAAAGAAAAAATTCCTTTGTTGGGTGCCATGACAACTGTTGACGAGGGTATTTTGCCTTTCATGGGTGATTATGCTTTAGGTGTCATTTCTACAGGTTGGTATGCTGCAAGTTTAAATAATGCGGCAAACGCAAAATTTGTAAAAGACTACAAAGCAATGTACAAAAAAGACCCGGGGTATTACTCAATGGGTGCATACGCAGCAGCGCTGATGCTTGAACAGGCACTTAAAGATGTCAACGGCAATATAGAAGACAAGGCTGCGTTCATGGCTGCATTACGTGCTGTGCAGTTACCAAATGACCCTAGAGGCAATATCACTTTAGATGCATTGGGTAACCCAATTATGGACATCTACATACGAAAAGTAGAAAAAGTTGATGGCAAACTAACTAACGTTGTGCTTAAAACTTACCCGTCTGTCAGCCAGTTTTGGACATACAAAACAAAAGACTTCTTGGCTAACCCTGTTTATTCAAGAGATTACCCCCCTGCAAATAATCTCGAAAAATAAACTAGAAACTTATGTCTTTTTGGTTAATTCAAAGCCTAAATAGCCTTGCTCTAGGGGGTGTACTCTTCACCCTAGCGGCTGGGTTCTCTTTGATCTTCGGGCTCATGCGCATTGCAAACCTGTCTCATGGCGCTTATTTTATGTTGGGCGCTTATGTTGGCCTAAGCGTTGTCGAGGCAGGTCATTCTTTCTTTCTGGCTTTACTGGCTGCTGGGGTTGCAATCGGGTTGCTTGGTCTTGTGGTCGAACGCTTTATTCTTCGACGCTTGGCGGGTAACAGCCTGTCACAAGTGTTAGCTACCTTGGGGGTTGCTTTTGTCATCGCTGACGGCAGTCTTTGGTTTTGGGGTGGCGACCCAAGATTAGTCAGTGCCCCAAGTTTTTTAGCAGGTGGCATAAAAATTATCGGGCAAACATTTCCTCTTTATCGCGTAGCACTTGTTGTTTTCAGTATTGTTGTTGCAATAGGCCTTTGGTTGTTGCTTGATAAGACTAAGCTGGGTGTGATGATAAGAGCAAGTGTTGATGACAGGCAAATGGCACAGGGTATTGGCGTACCGGCCACTAAATTATTTTCAATTGTTTTTTGTTTGGGTTCCGCGTTAGCGGGTATTGGTGGCATTGCTGCAGCCCCCATTCTTTCTGTTTACCCCGGTCTAGATGCAGATATGTTGCCTTTGGCTCTTGTTGTTGTGATTCTGGGTGGTTTAGGCAGTCTGTTAGGCGCTTTTGTGGGCAGTTTTTTAATTGGGTTTATTTATAGTTTTGGTCAGGCTTTATTCCCAGACTTAGCGTACATCATTTTATTTTTGCCGATGTTGATTATCTTGGCAGTTAGGCCTCGCGGCTTGTTTGGAAAGATTAGCGCATGAACCGTATTCTTTTTACTATCGCATTAATATTATTACTTGCCTTACCCATGATAACGGGGGGCTCTTACTATACCAATCTAGCCAGTCAAATTTTAATTGCAGCAATATTTGCAATGAGCCTCAATTTGCTAGTTGGCTATGCCGGCTTAACATCTTTAGGGCACGCAGGTTACCTGGGTTTAGCGGCTTACATCAGCAGTTGGCTCATGGTGAATTCAGGTTTTTCTCATATCAGCTCGGCTTTAGTGGGTATTTTAAGTACCACTGCCATTGCAGGCATTTTTGGCCTGATTGCGCTAAGAGCGACGGGTATCAGTTTTCTCATGATTACGCTCGCATTTGGTCAAATCTTATGGGGGTTGGCTTACCGATGGGTCAACATCACAGGGGGTGACAACGGTATATCTGGTTTAACTCGCCCTAGCCCATTTGGAATAGATCTTGGCGAGGCCAATAACTTTTACTATTTTGCTTTGCTTATATTTTGCATCGTTTGGTTGTTAATCGCCATTTTAGTTCGCTCACCCTTCGGTGCAACGATTCGCGGTACAAAAGATCAGCCTCGTCGAATGAGCGCTTTAGGTTTTAATGTTTGGTTGATTCGTTGGTTTACTTTCACCGCTTGTGGCTTCTTTGGTGCAATAGGTGGCATTATGTTTGTTTACTACCATCAATACATCAGTCCTCACAGCCTATCATTAGCGAACTCAGCTGAAATGCTACTAATGGTTATTGCAGGCGGGGCTGGCACACTAATGGGGCCCGTAATTGGTGCTGCTTTAGTGATGCTACTTAAGAACGTTGCCAGTCAATATATTGATAACTGGGTCACACTGCTTGGCTTAGTGTTTATTTTTATTGTGATGTACATACCGGGTGGAATCGTTGCTGGGTACGATCGCTTTAAAAATTATTTAAATGTTACTAAATAAAAGATGAGCACAATACTTGAAGTGTCTGACCTGACAAAATCATTTGGTGGCTTGCGTGTCACGAAAGGCGTCAACCTGTCGGTGAAGGTCGGCGAACGTCATCTGTTAATTGGTCCGAATGGTGCGGGTAAAACAACCCTCTTTAATTTGATTACTGGCGACTTAGCCTCAGATTCTGGAACTATCAAACTATCGGGCAAAAATGTGACGCATTTTTCAACCGCAAGCCGTGCGCAGTTGAATCTTGCGAGAACTTATCAAATTTTAACTTTATTTGGCAAAGACAATTTACTTTCAAATGTGAAATTAGCGCTGCTAGGCAAAATGTCGCTGCGCTGGAAGTTCTGGGGCTCTTTTTTATCAGAAAATTCACTAAAACTTAAAGCTTTAGAAGTGCTTGAAAGGGTTGGCTTAGCTTCAAAAGCGTATTTGCCCCTAGAGCAAACTTCTTATGGTGAAAAGCGGCGCTTAGAAATTGCGATGGCCTTAGCACAAAACCCGCAAATTTTATTGCTTGATGAACCATTGGCGGGCTTGTCAACTGAAGAACGTGAAACCATTACAAATTTATTGAAACAAATTGACCGAAAAATCACTATTCTCATGATCGAGCACGACATGGAAGTCGCGTTAGCTTTTGCAGATCAAATTACCCTTCTTCATTATGGTGAAGTGATCACAACCGGTACACGTCAAGAAGTGGTTAATGACCCGCGAACCAAGGAGATTTACCTTGGTGAATAATTCGATTCTTAGTATTGAAAATCTGAATGCTTTTTATGGCGATAGCCATATTCTTTACGATGTGTCATTAGAATTAAAAAAAGATACAGTCCTTGCTTTGCTGGGTAGAAATGGTGCGGGTAAGACAACATGCATCAATTCAATTATTGGTTTTTTGTCAAAAAGAACAGGCTCAATTCAATTAGAGGGCTTGCAACTCGAAAAGCTATCACCTGAAAAAATATGCCATGCAGGTATTGGTATTGTGCCTCAAGGCCGCCGCATTTTTCCGAGTTTAAGCGTGAAAGAAAACCTTGAGGTTGCCTATCACCCCCCTCGATCGGGTAGCGCCCGCCAGTGGAATTTAAAAGACATTTTTCAGTTTTTTCCAAGGCTTCAAGAACGGCAAGGCCAAACAGCGGGTAGCTTATCTGGTGGCGAACAGCAAATGTTGGCAATTGGTCGAGCGCTCATGACAAACCCAAAAGTATTGTTGTTAGACGAACCCTCTGAGGGCTTGGCACCACAAATCGTTAAAGAGGTTGGCCAAATCATTGCTTTACTTAAGCCGTTTATTTCAATTATTTTGGTTGAGCAAAATTTAAAACTAGCTTTGAGTGTTGCTGATAATGTTGTGCTTTTAAACAATGGCAAAGTTGTTTTTTCTGGAAGTAAGGCATTATTTTTCGAACAGCAACAAGCGTTACAAACGCACCTAGGTGTTGAATAAGGGGAAAGTCAGTGAAAGAATTATTGAAAACAGCCAAAACAGGCAAGTACGATATTCAATATTTAGACGTAGGTGAAGGTACCCCAGTTGTTCTCATACATGGTTTGGCTGGCGACTATAGCGCGTGGACAAATCAGGTTCAACTTCTAAAAGATCACTACAGAGTGATTGCATTTGATAATCGGGGCGCAGGTAAGAGTTCACAAATAGACGAGCCAATCAGCACAGAAGACTTAGCACACGACACACTGGGTTTAATGACTGCATTGGGTGTTGGCTCTGCACATATTGTTGGCAGGTCAATGGGTGGTGCTGTTGCCCAACACATGGCCTTAATATCGCCTGATCGGGTCAAGTCTTTAGTGCTGTGTGCATCGTTTGCAATACTAGACCCATTAGGTCGCCGCGTTTTACTGAATATGCGCGAGGCGCTTGAATGGCGTATGAATTGGGCTGATCATGCACGGCATTCAGTACAAAATTTTGTTTCGGCTGATTTTTTTAACCACAAATCAGAACAAGTAAAAAAAATTGAAATGTTAATTGGCGGTGAAACCCGACTGCCAGCTTGTTACATACGTCAAAATGAAGCATGCCAAAATCACGATACCAGTAAAAAGCTGGGGCTTATTAAGCAACCCACTTTAATCATGGCGGGTCAAAGCGACCCTATTTGCTCGCTTACGGCTACCGATATTTTAAGTCAAGGTATTGCGCATTCTAAAACAGTTATTTTTGATAATGCTAGCCATTTTTTCTTGATGGAACAAGCCGAAAAATTCAACCAAAATCTAAGTGATTGGCTGGTTTCTCAAACTAAATAAATCATCAGCCCAGCCAACAACACGTCGTTACGGCGTGGTTTTGTTGCGTCAACTCACTTCATGCAACGCCTTTTTAACCGTTTCAAATATCTCTTCAATCTGGTCTTCATTAATAATGAGCGGTGGCGAGAACGCTAAGATGTCACTGGTGTAACGAGTGAGTACGCCTTTTTCCATACACTTTAGGAATACGTCGTAAGCTCGGGTGCCCGGGGCGCCGTCACGTGATTCTAATTCGACTGCACCCATTAGACCGAGGTTACGAATGTCTTTAACAAAGGGCTCACCACGAAGCGCGTGTATTTCTTTTTCAAACTTAGGGGCTAGGCTGGCAGAGCGATCGAATAGTTTTTCTTTGCGGTAAATTTCTTGTGTTGCCAAGCATGCCGCAGCAGCAGCGGGGTGGGCAGAGTAGGTGTAACCATGAAAAAACTCTATACCTGCGGCAGGGCCCGCCTGAACAATATGATCATGAACGAGTCGACTCACTGCAACGGCTGACATAGGAATGGCTGCATTATTGATCGCTTTAGCCATGGTGATGATGTCGGGTGTGACGCCAAACAATTCACTGGCTGTGGCTTTACCCAGACGACCAAAACCGGTAATGACTTCGTCAAAAATCAACAAAATGCCGTGTTTTGTACAGATGTCACGCAGACGTTGTAAATAGCCCTGTGGGGGTACCAGCACTCCAGTTGAACCAGCAACGGGCTCAACGATAACGGCAGCAATCGTTGACGCGTCATGCAGGGCGCATAAGCGTTCAAGATCGTCTGCTAAATGTGCACCCCATGTGGGTTGCCCTTGGCTGAAAGCCATCTCAGATAGGTTGTGGGTATGAGAAATGTGATCGACACCGGGTATTAATGCGCCCGAGAAAGCCTTGCGGTTGGCTAAGATTCCACCAACTGATATACCGCCAAAACCCACACCGCTGTAACCACGTTCGCGACCGATCAAACGGGTGCGTTGACCGTCGCCCCGGGCACGGTGATAAGCCAGCGCGATTTTAAGAGAAGTATCGACAGCTTCTGAGCCCGAGTTGGCAAAGAAAATGCGGTCAAGATCTTTTGGCATGAGGTCGGCAATGACTTTGGCTGCCTCAAAGGCAATGGGGTGTGCCATTTGAAAGGTTGGTGCGTAGTCGAGTTGCATCATTTGTTGATGTACCGCTTCGGTAATTTCCTCACGGCAATGGCCGGCATTTACGCACCATAACCCTGCACTTGCATCAAGAATTTTCTGGCCATCAACCGTCGTGAAATACATGCCTTTTGCACTTTTAAGCATGCGAGGCGCCGCTTTGAACTGTTTGTTTGCCGTAAAAGGCATCCAGAAATTGGCCATATCAACATCTTGAGATAGGCTGATTGATTCGGTGATGGCGTTCATTGAGATCTCCGCAAAGCGTGGCAGTTATGTACTGTAAGTCTGATTTGGTATTTTTGCTAGTTATGCATATTTTAATTAAAGTCCGCCGTCATTAATACGGTACCAAGTAACGACTGCATTCACGTACAGTCTTCTCAACCCATAAAGTGGAAAAGACTTAGCTTCAGTAATTGTGAATGGCAAAGAGAGTTTGTCACCATTAGCGATATATTCTGCCATTGCAATACCCATACTTGTTTGTAAGCCAACACCACGCCCCATGCAACCAATATCAATGAGTAAACCTGGAGCAGGCTCATGCAGATGAGGAAGATAGTCACGCGTTATAGCGACTCTTCCACACCAGCGATAAGCAATATCTTGCCCCTTAACTTGAGGGAACATTTTGTGTAAGACTCGCTCGAGGTGTGCCCAGTCAGCATCACCCTTGGGTTCACGAAATGGCCCACGCCCTCCCATTAACAGGCGACCTTCATGGTCCAGTCTGAAGTAGAGTAAAAGGTTACGTGTATCTGAGCTGACGTGACCTTGTGGAAGAATCGTTTGCCGAATGTGATCGGGCAGGGGGTTTGTTGCGATCTGAAAAGAATTTGCGTCAATAATTGACGTTTTGAGTTTTGGCCATAAATCGCCACCATATGCATTGGTACACATGACAACGCGGTCAGCTGTAATGCTTGCACCACTGTCTGTGTTTATTTGCCACTTTCCATTTTGTAATGACAGACTTTTAACAGGCGAATCAGTGTGAATTTTAGCGCCAGCTTGAATGGCGGCAGTTGCAAGACCTCTGATATAACTTAAAGGTTGAACAGCGCCAGCCCGCTCATCGACCCAGCCGCCTAAATAGCGCTCTGTTCCAAGTAGCCGTTGTGTTTGTGATTGGTCAAGAAAACGAACGGGTGCACCGTACCGTTGCCATTGTTCGGCGCGTTTATGTGCTGTGCCTAGAGCTGTGTCGCTGTGTGCCCCTTGTATCCAGCCCTTTCGCACAAAAGGCACATTCATATTGTGTTGTGCGATCAGGTCGAACACAGAATTGGCAGTGCCACCAGCAAAACGGATCAATTCTTGACCACGCTCAGCCCCAAATTTCTTAATCATGTCATCTGGGTCATATTTCAGGCCAGGTATGACCTGCCCACCATTCCGACCTGATGCACCAAAACCGATTTCCCTTGCTTCGAGAAGTGTTGTGTTGATTTTTCGTTTTGCAAGATGTAATGCGGTGCTTAAACCAGCAAAGCCTCCGCCAATGACAGCAACGTCGCAGTGATGATTTTGATGAAGTGGTTCAGTCTGTGGGGCGGGCTCTGCCGTGGCAAACCAAAGTGAAGGTGAAAGAGGAAAGGGCGATAAATACATTGCAAATCCTTGGGGGGGGTCAGATTGGGTGCAAAACTCGACGAAGAAAATCTTGCGTTCTGGGGTGCTGTGGTTTGTTTAAAACCGACTCAGCGGGGCCTTGTTCGACAATAACGCCATCATCAATAAATATGACGCGGTCTGCGACTTCACGTGCAAACCCCATTTCGTGTGTAACAACTACCATGGTCATACCTGACTGTGCCAACTTACGCATAACGCTTAATACCTCACCAACAAGTTCGGGGTCTAGCGCAGAAGTGGGTTCGTCAAACAAAATGGCTTTGGGCTCCATTGCTAGCGCACGGGCTATGGCAACGCGCTGTTGCTGTCCGCCAGATAGTTGAGGTGGGTATGCATCTTCTTTTTCTGCAAGACCAACGCTTGCCAATAATTCTTGGCCACGAAAAATTGCAGACTCTCTTGCTTCGCCTTTAACATAAACAGGCCCTTCAATAACATTTTCAAGCGCAGTACGATGTGGAAATAAATTAAATTTTTGAAACACCATTGAAACCTGTGTACGAATCAGGCCAATCGTTTTTTTTTGATTATCAACTACAACATTATCGATCGTGATTTCACCTGAGTTGTAGCGCTCAAGCCCATTAATGCAACGTAAGATCGTTGACTTGCCAGACCCTGATGGACCAATGATACAAACAACTTCACCTTTTTTTATTGATGCTGAAACGCCTTTTAAAACTTCGTTTCGACCAAAGCTTTTGTGTACATTATTTAATTCAATCATTTTTGAGCATTCCTTTTTTCAAGGTGCTTAACCAGAATGATGAGTGGAATACACATAATTAAATACATGATGGCAACAAGTGTAAAAACAGTTGAGTTTTTGAAGTTAGATGCGGCTATTAACTTGCCCTGCAGTGCTAATTCAGCAACCGTAATGGTGGATGCTTGAGACGAATCTTTAAGCATCATAATCATCGTGTTCCCATAAGGTGGAAGAATAATGCGCACAGCTTGGGGTAGCACGACGCGACGCATCGACAATGACCAACTCATGCCCATAGCCATTGCGGCTTCTACTTGCCCACGGTCAACCGCTTCGATTCCAGCTCTAAAGTTTTCAGCTTGGTACGCAGAATATGCGACGCCTAGACCTATTATTGCAGCGTGTAGCGCTGAAAGAGATAAACCAAAGTCTGGCATTACGAAATAAATATAGAACAGCAACACAATGATCGGAATACCTCTTAAGAGGTTGACCATCGTGGTGCTGAACCAGACTAACGCAGGAATTTTCGACACGCGCATCAACGCCCACACTATTCCCAACACAGTAGAAAAAAATAATGATCCAGCAGTTACTAGAACTGTGAGTTTTGCCCCCTCTAGCAAGATTGGAACAAACTCGATTGTGTCCTTTAAAAACTGGCTCATGTCATGTGCCCTTTAATATGCTGGGAAAACTTCTGATGTGTCGGTGTTGGCGATTTTTTATCCTTAATTAGCCACCCAGACCCCATTTTTTTAAAATAGTGTCAACGGTGCCGTTTGCTTGTAATTTTGTTAATGCGGCATTAACAGTTGCCAGTAGCTCTGGGTTGTCTTTATTGGCTGCAATGCCAATGCTACCCAAAACTTGAGGCTTGTAAGACTTGTCGAGTCTCACGTTTGGGTTGTTTCCCTGGCTAAGTATGTAAGCGGCGATAGGGTAGTCAAGCAGTCCCGCTTGAATTCGTCCGGCATTTAAATCGCTAATCATGTCTTGCGAACCATCATAAAGTTTGACTTCTTTAATACCTTCGGTTTTTTTCAGGGGTTCGACAAAAGCTGTACCGACTTGAACACCTACTGTCATTCCTTTAAGGTCTGCAAAAGATGCATAAGCTCTTTCTGGCACTTTAGTGCTGAGCATTAAGCCTTCGCCATAGCGATAAATGGGTGCAGAAAAAGCAATCACTTCTTGACGTGCAGGCGTAATAAACATTGCCGCAGAAATGAGATCAATACGTTTTGAGGTGAGCGAGGCAATCAGTGCTGAAAAAGGCATTGCTTCAATTTGAATCGTTAAGCCAGCCTCTTTACCTACGGCGTTAATAACATCTACCATTGCACCTTGAATGGTGTTGGTCTTGGTGTCTAAAAATGTGAAAGGAATACCTGTTGGCGTGGAACCCACTTTAATCACTTTTTGGGCAAAAACGTTTGCGCTAAAAGTGAGTGCAATGGTCGAGGCAAGGGTGACGGCAAGTAACTTAAGTTTCATGGTGCTTCTCCTGGTGGTGGGTAGATGAACTAACGGGTCTGAATGTTTGAAATCGCCCAAATAACTTCAGCTGGGGTTGTGCCTGGGTTTCGCCAACGGCGGGGGGTTCGGCTGCTATAGCAAAAACTATCACCCGCATTTAAAAGTACTACCTTGTTATCGATCCAAAGCTCAAGGGCGCCTTTTAAAACCATACCGACTTGTTCGCCTTTATCGGTTGAGAACCATTGATCACCTGAAGACGCACCGGGTTGTAAGAGTGCGCGGCAAAGGTCTAAATCTTTCGCAAGCGATGGCGTCACAATTTCTTTGATAATGCCCTTGTCTTCAAGGTTCAGCAGCCTGTGCGACCCCGCGCGTGCAACAGATCCCTCATCACTCTCATGCTCAGTGCCTGCGTTTTTAAGCATTGAATCAGGCGACACACCCAGCTCTTTAGCTAGCGCGTGAAGCGATTTGATTGAAACCGAGCTCAACCCGCGTTCGATTTGACTTAAGAGGCCTACAGATATTTGGCATGCCGTGGCAATTTCTACTAGTGATTTGTCACGCGTCTTACGCAATTGTCTAATATGCTGTCCAAGCCACATGTCAACAGCCGACTGGGGTTTTAATGGCTGATATTTCTTTTCTACTATCGCTGAAGGTGAATTTTGCACAATATTGAAATTTTCATATTTATATAATTTTCAATATTAAAGGTTGGCGACAGTTTTTCAACCTAGTGAATACCCTGTGTAAGTGACTTTATCAGTCGTTAGCCGGTACTTTATTGGCATTTATACCAATCTTGAAGTATCATGATCTATCAAGATAAAAATTGACAGAGGTCATTATGGCTGCCACGCCACGAGAAAAGTTTTCATCACAAGCCGCACCTGAAGTATTGTTAGCGCTTCGCGACATTGCTGAAACGCAAGGCCGTCAATTTCAGGCCGTGCTAGATGATGCGCTGCGCGATTACATCGATCGTCAACAAAAAGAACGCCCACGACGTCATGTCATGGCTTCGTTCGCCTCAAGCCTTGAAGATTTCGACCACCTGTATCGTGAATTGGCGAAGTAATTTGTGACGCACGACTATCTAACCGTTGCCGATGTTCTGGGCATGCACACTATACTGATGCGAAGATATGGCGGCGCAATGGGCGTGCGTGACCCGGGTGCGCTTGAGGCTGTGCTATTTAGACCACAAACGGGGTATTACAACGACATCATTGCTGAGGCTGCCGCACTGTTTGAAAGCCTGGCTATTAACCACCCATTTATCGATGGCAACAAGCGTATTGCATTTGCTGCAACTGATGTATTCTTGCGCATAAACGGTTGGTGTCTGCAGCGGCAACCGATGTTGATTCATGCCGAAATGTTGCAGATGTTTGAATCGGGAACATTTAACATCAGTGCTCTCGAACCTTGGTTGCGTGGTTTTGCGAAGCAAGTTTAGACTGTGTTGCCGCCTTGTTGATTAACACCCCCCCTTCTATCACCCCATCAATTGATCGGCTAAATCACGTATGTCTTTGGCAATGATGTCCCACGATTCAGTTGGGTGTGTGTCACGAATTTGATCCACACCGTACTCAGTGGGTCTAGCCCAAAAAGCTGTTTTTAAACCGACGTTTCTCGCGGCTTTTAGATCATCATTATGCGCAGCGCACATCATCACTTGTTCAGGTTTAAGGCCCAGTGCCTTGACAGCACCAAGATAAGTTTCTGGCTTGGGTTTATAGGCATTGAACCACTGGGTAGACAAGTTTAAATCCCAGGGTAGGGCAGCGTATTTGGCCATGTTGTTGAGCAGCGAAACATTGCCGTTCGATAACGGTGCAATGGTGAATCGAGCTTTTAACCGCAGCAGCCCTGGCACGCTATCAGGCCAACCATCTAGGCGATGCCAAACTTGGTTGATATGATCTTTTTGCGCTTCAGTTAGATCATCAATACCGTACTTGGGTAGCAATACATTAAGTGCCTCACGATGAAGCGTATCGAGCAGTGCAAAGGGCCGGCGACCGCTACGAACCTCTTCAAGATTAGGTTGGTAGTGGCTACGCCAGTCTCGCGCAAAGGCTTCCCAATCAACATTTTTGCCGTTTGCTACACCCCAAGCAGTTAAGTCTCGTTGAATACTGCCGCGCCAATCAACGACCGAACCAAACACATCAAACACTAAGGCACGTACATCAAGTAATGCATTCATATTGTTTAGATTTTATCAAGTTGTTAAAAGGTAACCGGCAAATTTCGATTGAATTATCGAAAGTGAAAAAGTCAAAATTATTTTCAGTTGTCATCTTAGTCAAAAACCGTAGATATGACATACGAATAAGTCGATATTTATTCAACCTGCATGTATGAAGCTACAAACAAACCATATCATGCGAGCCGTGTATGATGAATTGTCACGGGTTATTTTTTATACTTGTATTGAATACGCTTACAAGTAAAGCTATACCGCAGAAGACCCTTGTTCAGAACCTCAAAGGAAAACACTATGAAAATTCAACTCAATACTGACAGCAACATCGTAGCCTCTGAGGGGCTCGCCACGAAGGTAAATGCCATAGTTGAAAAAGAGCTTAAGCGTTTTGCCGAACATATCACCCGCTTGGAAGTACATTTGAGTGATGAAAATGGTAAAAAAAGTGGGCCGCATGACAAACGATGTTTGCTTGAAGCTCGCCTTGAAGGTAAACCGCCGGTGGCTGTAACAGAGCACGCCGCAACAATAGAGCAGGCCGTAGTGGGTGCCTCACACCAACTGGCGCGTATGCTTGACAGCAAGATAGGCAAGCTTCAAAGCCATCGTGATAAGGCGTCTGATCAACCCATACCTGGTGCAGAAACAGAACAATAATAATTGTTAAGCACACGATTCAGTTTCAAAGTGTCGTGTGCTTTAATCGCAAAACATAAATTCAAAGAAAATAATCAACAGAACAGCCCTTTGCAGTAGGGTTGTTTTACCTGTCCCGTTGCGAAGACGGCATCACGCGCAATGAATTCAGAGCCCTCGTGACCGTCGAATATCATCGCGATAATCAACTACACCTCAATAATGGTGATGCTAATTGCCAATACTAATGTGCCATAAGGTTCACCCGTTTTATGGGCAATGACTTCTGAATGGTGAACAGCAGAAATGACGGCACCAAGCAACAAGATGCCCATCAGTGCAATGAACCATGTCTGACTCAATAAAAAGTTTACGGTGGCTGCCAAAACTATAGATTCCGTTCAAGGACTGCCAACTCAGGAAATAGTGTTTCCACAAAACCAAATTGGTTGAAATCACGTATTTTTGAAGGGTACAAAATACCAAGTAAATGATCACATTCGTGTTGCACCACACGAGCATGAAAGTCTGTGACCGTGCGGTCTATAGCATTGCCATAGAGATCAAAGCCGGTATAGTGAATATGCCTGTAACGCGGCACTTGCCCACGCAAGCCGGGTACAGATAGGCAACCTTCCCACCCAATCTGTTCTTCATCGCTTAAGGCTGTGATAACAGGGTTGATCAGAATTGTTTCGGGAATGGGTTCTTCAAGCGGATAGCGTGTGTTGATTTGCCCCGAGCCAAACATGACAATCTGTAAATCAACCCCAATCTGGGGTGCAGCTAAACCGGCACCATTGGCTTGTGTCACCGCGTCTCGCATATCGTTAATCAGCTGATGCAGTTCTGGTGTGTTGAAAGTCATCACGGGTTTGGCCACGCGGTTCAAGCGTGGGTCACCCATTTTCAGTATTGTTTGAGCGCTCATGTATCTAGTGTAGTGCAGGGTGATCAGTTTGCTTAGCAAGATTGCTTGGTTGGCCTGCTCAAATACTTTGCTTGGTTGCTTTGTGCTTAATAAGCACCCATGAAATCTTTTTTACCGATTTCAATTCCATTGTGACGCAAAATATTGTAAGCGGTGGTGAGGTGAAAGAAAAACTGAGGTAAACCGTAACGTAATGCGTAGTCTTGGCCAGTTAGCGTTTTTTCTTTTGGTGTACCAGGGCGTAAAACAATTTTTTCATTAGCGACACCTTCAAATTGTGAAACAGTCAAAGCATCAAGAATAGCAACAGTTTTAGCGATACGTTCTTGCAGTTCGGCAAAGCTTTGCTCGGTATCTTCGTAACGATCAACTTCAATGCCAGCTAGCCGGGCCGATACGCTTTTGGCAAAATCACAAGCGATTTGTACTTGACGCACAAGCGCAAACATATCGGGAAACAACCGGGCTTGTAACAAAGCGGCCGGTTCATACTTTCGCTCTTGCGCCTGATTTTCTGCTTTTTTAAGTACATCGCTCAGTGCTAATAACATTTGCTTAAAAACGGGAACTGATGTTTCGTAGAGAGAGATTGACATGTGAATGACCTATAAATAAAAATTAGAGTGAAAAAGCGACAAAAATTATGGGTGATACGCGTAAATAACTTCGTTTCTTAAAGAGGTTGATTTAAATATATAGTTTTAAAAGTTCTAATTTAATGCTTCATCATGCCAGCCTGATTTCCGTGCCCCGACATCGCATCATTACCATGGTCGCTAAGCTGTGCGTCAAACCACTGATGTAAGGCTAAAATCAAATCTGCATTTGCAGATCTATAAGTTAACTGTGCGCCACCTTCAATATTTTTATAATCAATCATGATTTGCCCCGCTGTAGCGGCCTTGAGTGTGGCGAGACCAGGCATATTTTGACCGTGTATTTGAGAGGGGGCAGAAAAATTTCCTTTCAAAAACTGGTCACGAATTTCTTGTAGATGTTCACGAATAAAGCTCACCTGAGTCGCATCACTGGGGTTCTTTGCAACCACTTGTTGAATGCCGCCCGTTTGGTTTTTGATGAAAATATGTGTCGTCGCATCAAGGCTAAACGGCATGACGTCTTGGCCACGTTCAGACACCTCTGCTTGGCGCTGCGTATCGCCCATCGTTGCCATGTGGCTGGCATGATCCATCGTCGAGTGATCGACCGTTTGAGCGCTAAGGTTTGCACTCAGCATTAAATAACCCAATAAAGCTAAAGCAGTTTTAAATTTCATCATGAATGTCTCCGATCTTCAGATTCAATTTTACGACTAAAATAATAATCATCTTAAGGTGGGCTCATTCATGAAGTTTCCTGACTACTACGCTACGCTTGGTGTTGAAAAAATGGCTACAGCTGAAGAGCTTAAAAAAGCCTTTAGGCGTTTAGCCCGTAAGTATCACCCTGACATAAGCAAAGAGCCCGATGCAGCCGAGCGCATGACAGCGCTCAACGAAGCCAATAATGTACTGTCTGACCCTGAAAAACGTAAGGCTTACGATCAGGTGGGCCATCAAGCTTGGGCTCAAGGTGCACGCAGTGCAGACGACGTGCGGCCGCCTCCTGGTTGGAATCAAGGTTATGAAAGATCTGCGGGTGGTTCAGGTGCTTCAGGTGCATCAGGCGGCTCAGGTTTTAGTCAAGACCACAGCGAGTTTTTTGAGGAAATGTTTGGTCGTGCCGCCCAACAACGCTCAAACTATCGGTCAAATCAAAGCGGGCAGAGTAGTCAAGCTTTTAATGGCGAAGATCAACACGTTGAAATAACCCTTGATTTAGAGCAGGCCTATCATGGCTCAGAGCGTACGTTACAGCTCAACAGTTACAAAATTGACGCCCAAGGTCAGGCCGTTCCCGAAATGCGTACGTTGAATGTCAAAATTCCGGTGGGTGTCGCGCAAGGTCAGTTAATTCGGTTGACGGGTCAGGGTAGCCCAGGTTTTGGGGGTGGTAAGGCAGGTGACTTATTTATGAAAGTCAATATTTCACAGACCGAAGGCGTGCGAGTTGCCAGTCGTGATGTCACCATGCCAGTATTTGTTTCGCCTTGGGAAGCTGCTTTAGGGGGCGAAGTGGACGTTAAAACACCAGCGGGTTTACTTACTGTGACTGTTCCAGTAGGTTCGGTGGCTGGTCGTAAGTTGCGTTTACGTGGCAAAGGCATACCTGCCAGTCAAACTAATGGTACGGCAGGCGATTTATATTTCGAACTCAATATTGCTGTACCCAGTGCGGTGACAGAGCAACAAAAACAAGCCTGGCACGCACTTTCACAAGCTTATCCGGGGTTCGAACCCCGAGCACGTTAAACATCAAACGCTAAAGATACAGAGGCCAAAACATGTCAAGTTTTCACACTAACCTTGTTGTTGAGCATGTACAAGTGATCGACGGCGAAATGCTTCACGCAGACGATATTGCACGCATTTGTTGCGTCACCACGCATTGGGTTCACACACGCATTGAGCAAGAAATATTGCATGCTGTTATGCGAGACGGTTCTTATTATTTTTCCAGTCAAATGCTCTTTAGGGCCAAGCAGGTCGCCAGCATCGAGCATCAGTACGATGCTGACCCTCAATTGGCGGCACTCGTGGCTGACTTAATTGACGAGGTACGTTCGCTACGCTCTCAAGTGCCTCATCAAAGTAGGTAATCTACATATCCACCTAAAAAACTTCTCTTAGTTTCAACATACGTTACTAAAAACGTAAAAACGCCAAGACTTAAAAATATCATTGGTTTTTTTGTGAAATTATGCTAATTTAGAAAGTGATCAATTGATTATTTAAATAATATGCCTATCGGTATTTTATCAATAATCTAATAATTTCTTATTTGCGCATTTTATTTTTAACTTCAAAAAAATTAATCAATCGTATTTATTGGATTCTTATGAGCATCAAGAAGGTTGTCAAACGTTCAAAAACCGAAATTAATTTCGAACGAATTGGTTTTTTAGGTCTCGGAATAATGGGTTCCGCCATGGCGAATAATTTGATTAAAGCCGGCTTCCATGTTTACGGCTATGACCCAAGTGTAAAAGCGCGTAAAAATCTTGAGCGTATGGGTGGTAACGCGTGTATCGACCAACATACTTTGCTCGGTGCGGTTCAAATCATTATTACTTCATTGCCCAACGCAGCCGCTTTGATTAAAACTGCAGAAGACATGGTTAATGTTGATCGTAAAGAGTTGTTGGTGATTGAAACCAGTACTTTAGGCATCAAAGATAAAGAAATTGCGCGTGAATTGATGGCTTTTCAAGACATAGTGATGCTTGACTGTCCCTTGTCGGGTACAGGTGCACAAGCGGCTACTAAAGATTTAACAGTCTATGCAAGTGGCTCAGCGACTGATATCAAACGTTTAGCAAAAGTTTTTGAAGGGTTTTCTAAAAATCACTTTAACTTAGGCCCATTCGGTATGGGTATGAAAATGAAACTAATGGCTAATTTACTGGTAGCTATTCATAACGTTTCAACGGCAGAAGCTTTGTTGCTAGGGCAACGCTGGGGTATATCACCAAGCACCGCCGTAAAAGTTCTAAGTGATGGCGCGGGTGGTTCTCGTATGTTGCAAGTGCGCGGCCCTATGATGGAAGATGAGGGTTGGACGAATGCCACGATGAAAGTTTCAGTTTGGCAAAAAGATATGAAGTTGATTGCTCAAGCTTTGTTAGACATGAATGTACCTGCACCATTATTTGCGGCAACGGTTCCAATTTATAACGCAGCGATGGGTATGGGGCATGAAAACAACGACACAGCAGCAGTATTTGACGTTTTAAATGTTATGTCATCAACGCCTAAAAAAGTAGCAACAACCAAAAAGGTTAAATCATGAGTCTGTCTTTAAATCATTTTTCAATTAGATCACTTGATCTTGAAGCAACAAAAGATTTCTACACTTCTGTGTTGGGACTGAAAGTAGGCCCACGTCCTGAATTTTCATTTCCAGGTTATTGGTTGTATCAAGGTTCCTTTGACGATTACGCTAATGCAGCTGTCCATATTTTTGGAGTTGATACGAAAGAAACCTCTGGCGTATCGCAATACCTAGGAACTCGAAGTGAACCAAGCTTGCAAGGTAGCGGTGCCGTTGATCACGTTGCATTCTTTGCAACAGAATTAGCTGAAATGTTATCGCGTTTTAAAGCCTTAAATATTGATATGCGAAGAAGAGATGTGCCCGGCATAGGTTTGCATCAGATTTTTTTAAATGATCCAAACGGAATTGTTGTAGAGCTCAATTTTCCATTTTTAGAAAAGCAGGCTTTAGATAATTTGGAAGGGCACGTTTGACATGGCTCGCATCATTGTTGTTGGTGGTTCACTGGGCGGTTTGTTTGTTGCAAATATGTTGCATCGAGATGGTCATGATGTTCGAGTACTAGAAAAGGTTAAAGGTTCAATGAGTGGTCGTGGTGCGGGTATTGTGTCGCACGACGTGTTGATTAAATCATTGCACAGAGCTGGCATTGATGCCCATGAAACACTTGGCGTTCAAGTGCCTGGGCGAGTTTTGCTTGACCCATCAGGTGAGTGTTTGAGTTCATTTGACATGCCACAAGTACTCACCTCTTGGAGCCGTTTATATCAAATATTGAAATCAGCTTTACCTGTTGACTGCTATCACCAAGGCGTGTCTGTAACGCACATAAAGTCGCATGATGACGGTGTTGAAGTTTCCTCATTAGTTGATGGTATTGATAAGCTTTGGCAAGCTGACCTTTTAATTGCTAGTGATGGTATTCGCTCAGGTATTCGTCAATTGTTATACCCAAATATTCAACCTGAATATGCAGGCTATATTGCATGGCGAGGTGTTTGCGACGAGTCTTTGCTCTCGAAACTTACTTTAAATACACTGTTTGAATATTTTGGTTTTTGTGTACCGCAAGATGAACAGATCATTGGTTACCCTGTGGCTGGTTCTGGCAACGACACAAGTATTGGTCGAAGAGCCTACAACTTTGTTTGGTATCGCGCTATGCCAGTGGGTCAACAACTCTCTGCAGTTTTAACAGATGCTGATGGTATTCATTACCCTCAAGGTATTCCACCGCACAAAATTGATTGGCGCCAAATTGCCAAGATGCGCGAAGAATCCCGTCGGTTGTTGGCACCCCAATTTGCAGAGATTATTGAAAAAACACCACAACCTTTTTTACAGCCGATTTTTGATTTGATTTCAGACACGTTAGTTGATGGTCGAGTGGCTTTGATGGGTGATGCATCTTTTGTAGCTCGACCACATATAGGTATGGGCGTGCTCAAAGCATCTGAAGATGCCTCGGCATTAGCCGACGCTATATGTGCTTATGGCGCCAACCCACACGCACTTAAGATGTATGAAGAAGTTCGTTTGCCTGCTGGAAAGTACGCTACACAACGGGCCCGTTGGTTAGGGAATTATGTAAAAAGTGTGGATGGAAGCCAACCGTCTATGGCTCAACGTCAACATAAAGCGATTCATGAAACAGCAATTGATTTATCACGTTATGGCCACTTGTCTGAGTTTAAGTGGCATGGTGTGTGAAGCTTGGCACACTTGAACACAACCGTACATGCCCATTTTAATTAGTTAACATGAACTTTAAGTTCGCCGAGACCGGTAATAGAACCCACCATTAAATCACCTGATATCACAGCGTTTACCCCTTCAGGTGTACCTGTAAAAATCAAGTCTCCGGGTTCAAGCGCCCAAGCAGCTGACAAATGTTCAATGGTTTCGCTGATGTTCCAGATTAATTTTTCAATGCGGCTGCTTTGACGAGTTGAGCCATTTACATCAAGCTTAATTTCAGCATCATCTAGATTACTCGCCTGGTCCTTTGGTGTAATAGGCCCAACGGGGGCACTTGAGTCAAATGCCTTACCAATACACCAAGGCCGGCCTTGTTTTTTCATTTCGTTTTGTAAATCACGTCGCGTCATATCTAAACCGACCGCGTAGCCATAAACATAATTCATTGCATCTACCGCTTTAATGTTCTTACCTGCCGTACCTATTGCGACAACCAACTCTATTTCGTGATGTAAGTTTTTTGTGAGGCTAGGGTAGGGCATATTGCCTGTCGTGCCGTCAGCAACAACGATTAATACATCGGCAGGTTTCATAAAGAAAAATGGGGCCTCGCGGCCTGTAAACCCCATTTCTTTTGCATGATCTTCATAATTTCTACCTACACAATAAAAACGGTGAACAGGCATTTGCTTTGTTTCACCTTTAATCGGTAAAGAAATGATTGCAGGTGCAGGAAAAATAAATTGCATTTTGATTCCTCTTTAATGATTAGGCTGTTAACAAACCAATAGCATGAACGCCAGCGGCACAGATAATTTCATCTTCGTCACCGGTGCCGCCACTAGCCCCAACAGCACCAAGTATTTCACCATTCTGGTCTTTAATTAAAACGGCACCAGGCTGAGGTAAAAACTTACCCTCTGCTGTTGAGGCGAGTGTAATAAAAAAGTTAGGGTTTTCTTTTGCGCGCTCAGCTAGTAAACGGCTTGAACAGCCCATTCCAACCGCACCCCAGGCTTTAGCACGAGCAACATCAAAGCGAAACATGCTTGCGCCATCTTCGCGACTAAACGCTAAGATTTGACCTGATGCGTCAAGTACAGCAATACCCATAGGCTTGTATTTGGCTGAACGTGCTGCTTTACGGGCTTCTAAAATAATATGATTAGCTTGGTCTAGTGAAAGTTGTGCCACAAATATGACTCCTTATTATGAATGGTTAATTAATGAATTTAAATATTGAAATATTGAAATATTAGGATATTAGGACATTAGGATATTTTAATTGTTTGCAATTTTACTTATTTTTATTTTTTTATTTGTTTACTTGTTAACTTGTCTTTTTACTTTTTATCATGCAGCACTTTTCAATAAAAAATTGCATTTCTTAATTGATCGCAACTGTATTTATAAAGTTAAAAAAATTAAGTTTCAATCGTACTTTGAATGATGGGTAACTTTTTTAAAGATAAGTATGATTCACAAATAATTTAAAAAATTATGTGTAATTAATATTTAGACGATTGATTCCCCAAGTTCAAAACTAAAGCTGAAAACGCCTTGACGGGTTAGCCGTGAAAATTCAGCTTCAACCAATTTATGAACTGAAGCAACCGCATCATTTTGACGTGAGTCGGGTCTTGTGGCTAAAACAAGCATTCTATTTAGTTGTACACCCGATATTTCAGATATGATCATATCTGATGACGTACCGATGCCCTTAAAGACAGAAATTGGCATGATAGTAGCCCACCGTCCCCTCAATAATAATTCTCGAATTGAATCGACTGAGTCAACTTGAAGCTGCACATTTAATTGTTTACCTAATGCCAGCATTTGTCTTTCAACAATGCCCTTATGCAAGCTTGTCATTAATAGTGGTATGCGAGTAAGCTGGTTAACAGAAACAATCTTTCCTACCCTCATAGAGGCGTGTGAAACTAACGCAAACGGTTCGCCTAATAACGGTTGAAGTGAAAAGGCTCTGGCTGAAACGGGGTTCGTTACAATTGCCATATCGATGATTCCTTTTTCTAACCAATCCATCAATTCTGGTGTGAAGGCCTCTCGTGTTCGTAACTCAACAGATTCAAGCGTATCAAAACATATTTCTAATAACCCAGGCAGTAAAACGCGCGCTAATGTGGGTGAGGCACCCAATACGACTGTTGATTGCCCTTTACTTTGGCCATGCGATAGCTGTTGACGAAGGCGTAAAGATTCAGACAAGATGCGTTGAGCTGATTCATAAAAAATAACCCCAGGTTGAGTGAGTCGAATGCCTCGTGGCAAACGTTGAAAAAGCTGAACCCCCATTTCTTTTTCCAAGTCATGAATCTGTCGCGTTAAAGCAGGTTGTGCGATTGGAATTGCCGCCGCTGCTGAAGTAAAACTTCCGGCGTCTGCTATGGCAATAAAGTATCGTAACGTTCGCAGATTCATGCGGGTTTTCCCCCTATAGCAATCACAAAATGATATGGAAAGCTGAAAAATCAGCATTGGACATTAGCGCTTTAGCCTCATATCCTATTATGTATTGCGATAACTAACAAGTATGCATTGATATTCAATCCTCCAATTTTTAAGTATATGATTTTTGAACCATTAAACATTTTTAAAATATGAACACGTCAAATTTTTTTTCTTTCATCGCACTTAAACAGTTCATCGAAAATGCACTGGTAAGTCAAGGCATACCACTAGCAGACGCCATGCTAATTTCTAAATTGATGGCAGAGGCTGATCTTCAGGGTTCAGATGGTCACGGCATCATTCGATTGCCTCAGTACATAAAGCGTATTCGTGCAGGCGGTATTAATAAACACCCAAAGATTCGTGTTGTGCATGAGCGCGCCGCAATGGCAGTTGTAGATGGTGATAATGGCATGGGGCATTTGGTTGTTTCACGTGCGGTAGATCTTGCTATTGAAAAGGCAAAAGAGGCGGGGGTTGCGTGGGTCAATACTCGCTATAGTAATCATGCCGGGCCAGCTTCTTTATATTCACGCCGGGCCCTTGAACACAATATGTTGGCATTGTATTTTGCAGTTGGCAATGCAAACCATTTACCGCCTTGGGGCGGAATGGATATGTTGCTTTCAACAAACCCAATTTCAGCAGCAATTCCAACAATTGATGAACCCTCAGTTGTTCTCGATATGGCCACAACCGTTGCTGCTTACGGCAAAGTAAAAGCCAAAGCTAAGCGTGGCGAATTGATGCCTGCTGGTTGGATGATCGACCGTGAGGGCAAACCACTGCTTGACCCAACCAAAGCAAAGGATGGGTTTTTATTACCTATTGGGGAACACAAGGGTTACGGGTTAGCTCTGATTGTTGGGTTGCTTGCAGGAACCTTAGGCGGCGCTGCGATGGGGCGAGATGTAGTCGATTTCAATGCTGACCACGTTACAACAACTAACACGGGGCAAGCCATTTGTGTGATTGACCTAGCCGCTTTTGGTGACCCTGAAAAATTTAAACACGACGTTGATAAATTGATTTGTGATATTAAAAATAGTGAAAAACTACCGGGTGTAGACCGTATTTGGTTACCGGGTGAACAAAGCCATGAAAAACGAAATCGTTATATGGCCGAGGGTATACCCGTCGCGATAGGCTTGGTAAATGAGCTGAACGCATTAGCTACTGAAATCGGCATAGATAACTTAACTCAGATTGCTAACGCGCATGATCACATTAAATAAGTCAATTATTTGCGATGTATGCCACAAGCGCCAAATGTTTAATTAATTGCAATTTGAGTCGTTCTTCACGAAATGAATGACTCGCTACTAAAAAGGAATGTTATGAAACACGCTGTTCTTAGACCTGATGAAATTAAAAGCCACGATCGAGGTGGCGGGGCACGAACAACACCTTTAGTATTGCCTTCGATGGGCGCAAGCACATTTATTAATGGCATAACTGAGTTCGCGCCGGGTACAGCCATTCCCTTTCATAGCCACAACTGTGAAGAAAGTGTCATGCTTTTAACCGGGTCAGCATTTCTTGATATCGATGGTGAAGTGCATGAGCTTAAACCATACGACACCACGTTTATTCCACCTAATGTGTCGCACCGTTTTCGTAATCGATCAGAAGTTGAACCCATGAAAATTTTTTGGACATACGCTTCTATTAATGCGACACGCACCGTAACTGAATCAGGCGAAACTCGCCCTATTTCAGCAGAACACAACAAAACAGTTCAATAAAGGAGAAAGACATGGGGCTTCGTTTTTTAGAACACTTACTGATACTGACTGATGACCCTGATGGAACAAGGGATTGGTTTTGTGAAAACCTTGGGTTCAAAAATGGGTATCACCCTGAGTTCGGGTTCCCCGTTTATTGGCTCTATATTGGTGAACAAGATGTGATTCATATTGGCAAAGCACGTTATTCAAATCACCAAAATACATACCTACAAACACCTTCAGACGTTGCAGGAACAGACTATTCAGCTGCCGGTGCGCCAGGGTCAGGTCGTATAGACCATCTGTGCTTGAATTGTGACGGGATGGAAGAGTTTGTTGACCGTTTGACAAAGAACGGTGTTGAATTTAGTGAAAGAAAAGCGCACAACTCAAATTTATACCAACTCTTTATGCGTGAACCTATTAACGGTATTAAAGTTGAACTCAACTTTGCTTGGCACGAAGCCGTTCGAATGGGTCGAGTACCCGAAATGACAGATGACGGTCTGAATACTAAATCTGCTCAAGACGTTATTTCAGCTAAAGATGCGCCTGTTAAATCTTCAGTATTTTAAATAGAGATTAATGATGAAAATTGTACGTATTCATTCTGCTGGTGGTCAAGAAGTTTTAAAAATTGAAAATTTAGATTTACCAGAACCGACTGAACATGAGGTTCGAATTAAACACACGGCCGTTGGTTTAAATTTTCAAGATATTTATGCTCGCTCTGGCCAATACGCCGTCCCCATGCCCACGGGTTTGGGAACCGAGGCAGTTGGTGTGATTGAAGCCGTAGGTGAGGGTGTAACTGATTTTAAAATTGGCGACCGTGTTTGTTATATGAGTGGGCCAATATTGGCGGCATGCGCTACTCATCGAAATTACCCAGTAGCACGCTTGTTGCATGCACCTCAGCACATGCAAGACGAACAAATCGCAGCCTCATTACTAAAAGGTATGACTGTCGAGTATCTAATGCAACGTTGTTACGAAGTTAAAAAAGGTCAGTTTGTTTTAATGCATGCTGCTGCTGGCGGTGTGGGTTTATTGGCGGGTCAGTGGGGAAACTATTTAGGTGCTCACATGATCGGAGTAGCGGCTGGTAAAGAGAAAGTTGCGCTTGCATTAGCAAATGGTTATGAATACTGCATCGATCGTTTAACCGAAGATATTCCAGCCCGGGTCAAAGAAATAACGGGTGGTGTGGGTGTGCCGGTTGTTTATGACTCTGTTGGCAAGAATTCGTTTGAACAGTCACTTAACAGCCTTGCACCAAGAGGTTATTTTGTGTCATTTGGAACAACAACAGGTGCACCCCCACCTATTCTTGCCAGCACATTACAAAAAATGGGGTCTTTATATTTTACCCGCCCTACGCTTGTGACTTATACCGCTTCGACTGAAGATCTTCAAAATTCAGCAGCTGCAGTTTTTGATTTATTTGAAAAAGGCATTCTTAAAATCAATATTAATCAACGCTACGCATTAAATGATATTGCCAAAGCTCACACAGAACTTGAATCCGGAAGAACGTCGGGTTCAAGTGTGATTGTTCCTTAATTTGTATCCATTAACTTTTATAGGGAAGTAACCATGCGAATGAATAAAAAACTTAAAGCTATTATTTTGGCTGGGGTCATTAGCGCTTTTGGTATGACAACCGTACAAGCTGATAACATCAAATTACGTATTGCATCAGGCCATCCAGCAGCGAATACATATGTAAATTTAATGCAGAGTTTTTTTGTACCTGAAGTGACTAAACGTGTTGCAGAGCGTACAAAGCACAAAATTGAGTTTGTAGAAGGCTATGGTGGCTCTATTGTCAAAGTTGCTGATACGCTTGAAGGTGTGCAATCTGGCATTATTGATATCGGTGCATATTGTTTTTGTTTTGAGCCATCAAACCTTCCCTTACAAGCATTTCAAGTGATGCTACCTTTTGGAACGATGAGCCCTGAAAAGAGCATTAAGTTAGCACGTATGGTGTATGACAAAGTACCTTATATGTCTAAAGTATTTGAAGATAAATACAACCAAAAATTAATTGCATTGATTGCAGACAACGGCTATAACTTAGGTACGACTTTTGAATGGGACAAAGTAAGTGACTTAAAGGGTCGCAAACTAGCTGGCGCAGGTTTAAACCTTAAGTGGCTTGAATACGCTGGTGCCGTGCCGGTTCAGTCTTCATTACCTGAAGCCTACACATCTATGCAAACTGGTGTTTATTTCGGCTGGATAATGTTCCCTTCAGGTTGGGTGAATTTTAAGTTGAATGAAGTGGCCAAGTTTTATACAGAGGTTGGTTTTGGTTCTATTTCGTGGCACGGAATGACTATCAATACAAATAAATTTAACAAACTACCAAAAGATGTTCAAAACATCATTGTTGAGGTGGCAAAAGAATACGAAGCAAAAACAGGTTCTGTTAATGAAGAAAATTACCCTAAGCAATTGGTTCAACTAAAGTCGTTAGGCGTAAATGTTAAGACCGTGCCTGATTCAGTAAGATTAGAATGGGCTGAATCATTAAAAGATTGGCCACAAGCTCAGGCTACATTGCTTGATAAGCAGGGTTTACCTGCTTCACTTGTTCTCAAAACTACTTTAGAAGAAGCTGAAAAGATGGGCCATAAATGGCCGGTTCGTTACAGCATCAAGTAAATTTTATCTATGCATCGATCTCAGTCATTTAGAAAAGAAGCCACATGGAAACACTTAAAAAAATCAATGTTCAGCTTACACGCGCATTATTAATTCTTGCTGCAATTCTTGCATTTCTTCTGTGTTTTCTTGTGGTAACCGATGTTATAGGTCGCGTTGTTTTTAATAGCCCTGTGAAAGGCACGACAGAAATCGTGTCTTTAACGATAGTTGTGATTTGTTATTTGCAAGCGGGTTTTGCCATTCGATCAGGTGGTATGTTGTCCGTTGACATGTTAGTTAGTAAGTTAGGGCCACGAGGACAAAGCATCATGTCAGCCATTGCTGCTCTGGCCGGCTTAGCATTCTTTTCTTTTGTGTGTGTTGGAAGTTTTGAAGGTGCTACCCACGCATGGTTATCAAATGAATTTGAAGGTGAGGGCGCATTAAGGGTTCCAGTGTGGCCTGCTAGATTTATATTGTCGATTGGCACATTTGTCGCATCATTTAGCTATTTTTTGATGTTAATTGAAAATATTTTTACTGCCATCAGAAATGAAATGCCCAGTCAAGCGTCAGCAACACATTAAAGGCCGCCTATGTACAATACAATTGATATGCTGCTTTTAATCGGTTTTTTATTGACGCTAGTTTTTTCTGGTGTTCACATAGCAGTCTCATTAGGTTTAGCCAGCATGTTTGGCATTTACTTAATGACCGAAGATTTCTCTGCAATGTTAAGTTTTGTTTCTAATACGAGTTACGAGGCTATTAGAGATTATATTTTTGCAGTTATTCCGCTTTTTATGTTGATGGGCGAGTTCTTGGCTAAGAGCGGAGCAGCAAGTGATTTATTCACATTAATTAATCGATCTACACGTTGGCTGCCAGGACGCTTAGGTGTTGCAACCGTGCTTGCAAATGCAGTATTTGCATTTGTTACAGGCGTATCAATTGCAGCTGCAGCGGCATTTTCTAAAATTGCTTACCCGGAAATGCGTCGACATGGGTACGAGCGTAAATTTGCTTTAGGTTGTATTGCGGGTAGTGCTTGTTTAGGTATGTTGATACCGCCCTCAGTTTTGATGATTGTTTGGGGGGTCACAACAGAGTTAGCAATTGGTAAGCTTTTTATTGCTGGCATAATTCCTGGTTTCATTGTTGTAGCGCTATATATCTTATATATTTTCTGGGTTGCTAAAACCCAACCACACAGAGTTGGAGAGGGCGATAATTTGCCTCTGGCTCAAAGCATTGAACGAGAACTGAATTTAGACCATACAGAACAAGACTTAACTAAAATTCTGTTTAGTACATTAGGAATTATTCTTCTCATTGTTTTAGTACTGGGTGGAATTTGGTTAGGTTTTTTTACACCAACTGAAGGTGCTGGTGTGGGTGCTACCTTAGCATTGTTACTTGCGATTGCTAGAGGTATGAAATCTAAGGAAATGCTCGAGTCAGTTATATCAGTTGGGCGTACAACAGCCCCGTTACTTTTATTACTAGTCACTGCTCAATTATATTCACGTGTTTTATCAATGACAGGCATTACTGGTGCTGCGAAAGAGTATTTTTTAGCTTCAGGGCTTTCACCTTACGCTATCTTGGCATTAATGATATGTGTTTGGTTCATATTAGGGGCTTTAATAGATTCCATTTCTATTATATTAATTACAGTTCCAGTCTTTGGTCCAATTGCTGTAGCACTAGGTTTTGATCCCATTGCTTTTGCTATTATCGGAATTTTGGCCATTGAAACGGGGTTATTAACGCCGCCTTTTGGAATTCTTGTGTTCACTGTGAAGGCGGCACTTCCCGATGAAAAAAATCTTAGACCAGGTGAAATTTTCTACGGCTCGATGCCTTACTGGTTTGCTTTATTAACAGCTATTCTTTTCATAGTATTTTTTCCTGAAGTGGCAACTTGGTTGCCAAATTTAGGAAATGAAACCGTATCTTAATTTAAAGGAAAAAGATTCGTGGCTGCATATTGGATTTCTCGTTGCGTCATTCATGACCCAGTAGAATATAAAAAATATACTGATCTCGTGCCAGGCATCATTCACAAACATGGAGGTAAAGTTTTGGCTCGTGGTGGTCGATATCAAATAATGGAAGGTACTGAAACATTCAAGCGGTTTGTAGTTATTGAATTTCCATCTCTTGATGCAGGTGTTAAATGCTTTCAATCAGGTGAATACGTTGCAGCCGCCTCTTTTAGAAGAGGTGGAGCTGGGCTTGTTGAAAACGTAATTGTGGAAAATGGTGATGCAACGTTATAGATTTAAAACGATCTAAATTAAATTAAATTGAAGGCAGGGGCATTTTTGCATTAACTGGTGTTGGGGTTCTGGCGCCATTCATAACAAATGAAAGCATGGTGTAGTAACCAATAATGCCAAGTAGATCTATTGCACCGTGCTCACCCAAGTGCAGTAGTGCTTTGGCCCATGTTAGATCGCTAATTTTTTTATCTTTCAATGACTGTTGAGTAAAATCATAAATCATTTGCTCATCATCGAGATGGAATTGTGGCGTTCGGTTCAACCCCAGTGCATTAATAATAGACTTATCAATACCTTCACGAATTGCAATGGGTGCGTGTATAGCCCATTCAACCTCTTGCGACCAAAATCGTGCTGTAACCAAAATCGCTAATTCAGATAATCTCAAACCAATTGCGCTGCGGTAACGTAAGTATTCACCCATTCGTTGCGCGTGTGTACACAACTCTGGGCTTCGTAATAACGGTATGAAGGGTTCGATAACAGCACCGCGTGGGCCTTGAATGATCTCATTAGCGCAATCACGTTGCGCTGCACTCCATTGCGATTCAGGTATTGGGGGTAAACGATCTTGAGTCATAGTGTTTATTTGGTACTCATTTGATCTACAGTTGCTGATTAATATAAACTATTATATGAGCTATGAGAAATTAAAGGAGCAGAGATGTTGGCTACTAAAGACAGTTTTTCACACGAGTCAACAGCGGTATCACCTATAAAAGTTGGGTTAGTTGGTTACGGGTGGTGGGGTAAAACCATTGCAAGACAAATATTAAACTCGAGTTGGCTGCAATTAGTTGGCGTAGCAGAGGTTGATGCAAGCGCGCGAATTGCCATGGCTTCAGACCCAGTTCTTGCCCATGTCTCTATTTTTGACTCGCCAGAAAGCTTGATGGCTCACCCCAGTATGGAAGCTGTTATTTTGTGTACGCCACATCAACAGCATGCCGATCAAATGATACTTGCGGCTCAGGCTAACCTTCACATTTTCTGTGAAAAACCACTCTGTTTAACATTGGCTGATGCAAAACGTGCTGTTGCACAGTGTTGGTCTCAAAACTTGGTGCTTGGAATTGGTCATGAGCGTCGCTTCGAACCCGAAATAGTGGCCATGCGACAGCTCATAGCTGAAGGTACGTTAGGTGAAGTTTTACAAATCGAAGCTAACTTTAGTCAAGATAAGTTTTTTGCGCTGCCCAAAGACAATTGGCGTTTATCTAACAAATTTGCCCCAGTGGGGCCATTAACTGCAACGGGCATTCACTTGGTTGACCTAAGCATTGCCTTGCTTGGTCCATGTGAATCTCTTTGGGCACGTTTGGCTACATTGGGTTCTGATTTTGAAAATGGTGACACCCTTGGCATCATGATGGGTTTTAAAAGTGGTGCAAACGCTATGATCAGCGCCATACTTGCTACACCTTTTGAAGGTCGGTTCGCGGTTTATGGCTCTAAAGGCTGGATCGAAATTAGAGATCGTACCCACCCAGAAAACCCAACAGGCTGGGACATCACCACCGCACTCCGTGGGCAAGTGCCGCTAACGCGTTTTGCAAACCCATACCCAACAGTCTTGGCCAACCTAGAAGCATTTGCTAAAGCCATTCGTCACGTTGCACCTTACCCTGTAACCACACAAGAAATGTTGGCCAATGTGGCTGCTCTTGAAGCCATTATGACCTCAGTTCAGATGGGTGGTTTAGTTAATGTTGAATCACCTAATTTATAAATATGCTTTTAAATAAAAATTCAAAAATTAAAAAACCTACGCCAAGACGATTAAGCGCTACAGAAAGAGAAAGCCATATTGTTCAAGAGGCGGTTTGCTTTTTTTCTGAAGTCGGCTTTGGTGGTGACACACGAGAATTGGCAAAGCGATTGGGTGTGACGCAATCGTTACTTTATAAGTATTTTCCTAGTAAAGAGGCGCTGATTAATCGTGTCTACGAAGAGGTTTATATCGGTCGTTGGAGCCCATTTTGGGAAAGTGTTGTGCGCGACAGAAGCATCACCCTTACAGACAGATTGACATCTCTTTATATTGAATATGCCAAGACTGCTTTGACCCGTGATTGGGTCAGAATTTATATGTTTTCTGGGCTTCGTGGCGAAGATATCAATAGCAAGTATCTTGAACGTTTGAAAGAACGCATATTAAAACCGATTGCTAAAGAACTGCGTCATGAATTCAATTTGCCAACAGCAGAAGAAGTACCACTGACAAGCAAAGAAATTGAATTAGTTTGGAGCATCAATGCGCGCTTGTTTTATTTTGGTCAACGTCAATGGATATTTGACGTACCCATTGAAGATAATCTTGAAGATCTAATACGCATGACTATTGAGCACTTTATGGCTGGTGCTAAAGTGGTCTTACCTAAATTGGTAGGCGCACCATTAAAAATAAAAAAAATACGAGTTCAAAAGGTTTAATAAGGGAAAACCCCGATTGATATAGATCATATGATCACTTTATAGTGATCATATGAACACTAAACCAAATGTATCGAATTCTTTTGATAGATTAGATCTGAGAAAAGCGCTTGGTAGCTTCGGAACAGGTGTCACAATTGTAACGACTAAAGCACATGATGAGCGTTTAATCGGTGTGACAGTTAATTCATTTAGTTCTGTCTCACTTGAGCCTGCAATTGTATTGTGGAGTCTTCAAAAATCATCGCCTAATTTAGCTGCATATGACCATTGTGGTCGCTTCGTCATAAATGTTTTATCACTTTCACAGATCGAGCATTCACGTCGATTTTCTAGTCCAGTTCCAGATAAATTTAATGGTATTAAATATCGTATTGGGTTAGAGGGTTTGCCTGTGCTAGAAGGGTGCAGTGCAACATTTGAATGCCAAACAGTTCAACGCCACGATGTGGGCGATCACGTCTTGTTTCTTGGCGAAATTCATGCTTATCACCACCAAGAAGAAGCTGCACTGTTATACGTTAGAGGTAAATACTCTCATGGTGCAAGCCTTGATCTGCAAGCGGTTTAAATAAAGTTTTTATTTATATAAAGGACTTGTCTCAATATGAAATACAGTACCTTCATGATGCCTTTGCACCCACCGGGTCGCAATCCTACAGAAACATTACAAGAAGACCGCGAGGCGGTTATTTTGGCTGATCGATTAGGTTTTAGTGAAGCTTACGTGGGCGAGCATGTCACCGATTCAGCGGAATGTGTAACCTCAACCATGATTTTTTTGGCTACCTTAGCTTCTGAAACAAAACAAATTAAGCTCGGTACAGGCACAATTAATTTGCCTAATGCTCACCCGGCAGCCATTGCTGGGCAGGTTGCTATGCTTGATCACCTGCTTAAAGGTCGTTTCATTATGGGCATTAGCCCAGGTGGTCTGATGTCTGATGTTGAGGTGTTTGGCAACCTTGATAAAGATCGTAATGCCATGTTCGTCGAGTCAATTAATACGATATTGAAAATTTGGGAATCTGAACCTCCTTACAATATTGAAGGTAAGTTTTGGAATATTTCTGTTGCAAAAACCATGATTCCTGAAATAGGTCAGGGTTTTATAATGAAACCATATCAAAAACCTTACCCTCCCATTGTTGGAACCGCTGTAGCGCCATTTTCAAAAGGTGTTACTGAAATGGCCAAGCGTGGTTGGGGCCCTATTTCTGCAAATTTTTTAATGCCTGAATGGGTTAAAACACATTGGCCAAAATATGTCGAAGGCCGAGAAGCGGTAGGCGCTGTTGCTCACCCATCTGAGTGGCGCGTAGCGAAGAGCATTTTTGTTGCTGACGATCAAGCAACGGCTGATCGTTATGCACTAGGAGAAGACGGGCCATATCAATTCTATTTTAAACAATTAATTCGCAAGTTAGTCTCGGGTAATCGCAGTAACGTATTCAAAACCGACCCCAACATGCCTGACAGCGACATTACTCCCGAATATGTGACAAAACGTTTAGTACTGGCTGGACCAGTTGATACCGTTGTTGACAAAATTTTAACGTTTCGAGAACAGATAGGTGATTTTGGTAATTTGGTTTACGCCTGTCACGATTGGGCTGACCCCACATTAGGCAAGCGTTCAATGGAACTTTTTGCTAATGAGGTTATGCCGCGTGTCAATGCAGCAATCGGTAAAGAAATTATCAAGATTGAACCCTCTCCACTCGCTGCATAAGGTATTTCATAATGAATGATCTGACCCACCGAAAAAGTGAAATACTTCAAGGTATGAAAATTGATTGGGACGTTCCCATTCAGATGAACGACGGTTTAGTGCTGCGCGCTGATGTGTTTCGACCTGTTGGTGATGTTAAGTATCCGGTTCTTTTGAGTTACGGCCCTTATGCCAAAGGCCTTGCATTCCAAGAGGGGTATCCCAGCGCGTGGCAGAAAATGGTCAATGATCATCCTGACGTTCCTCATGGGTCAAGTAACCTGTTTCAAAATTGGGAAGTCGTTGACCCTGAAAAATGGGTTCCTGATGGTTACATTTGTGTACGTGTAGATTCACGAGGTTGCGGTCGTTCACCAGGTTTTGTTGATCATTTTTCACCGCGTGAAACCCAAGACTTTCATGAATGCATTGAATGCATTGAATGGGCTGGTGTGCAAAACTGGAGCAACGGTAAAGTCGGTTTATCTGGCGTTTCTTATTTTGGTATCAACCAATGGCAAGTGGCGGGTACCAACCCACCACATCTAGCAGCCATGTGTATTTGGGAAGGTGCGGCCGATTGGTTTCGTGATATGACTCACCATGGCGGTGTATTGTCAACATTTTGGGCTAACTGGTATGACATGCAGGTCAAAACTGTTCAGTATGGCCTGGGAGCAAGGGGTCCCAAAAGTAAAGCAACACATGAATGGGTGTGTGGTGATGAAACGTTTGATGATAAAACTTTAGCCGCTAATCGCTGTTCATTTGGTGATGACATATTGGCACATCCTTTAGATGATACTTATCATAATGAACGTTCAGCGCAATGGAACAAAATTACTGTACCCTTTTTATCTGCGGGTAATTGGGGTGGTCAAGGGCTTCATTTGCGCGGCAACAGCGAGTCGTTTATGCGTGCTGCATCTAAACAAAAGTGGCTTGAGATGCATGGCCTTGAACACTGGACCCATTTTTATACAGATTACGGCATAGCAGTTCAAAAAAGATTTTTTGATCATTTTCTCAAAGGCGATGACAACGGTTGTGACAAAGAGCCAGCTGTCCGTTTACAAGTTCGCCACGTAAATCATTTTGAAGAACGTAAAGAGACTAACTGGCCAATTGATCGAACGCAGTGGCAGAAACTGCATTTAAACCCAGTTGCGCAAACCTTATCTGATTCCAGCGCTGATCAAACGGGGCAACTTAAATTTGACGCGATGGGAAATGGCTTGACCTTTATGTCAGCACCTTTTGAAAAAGATACAGAAATCACAGGGCCTCTTGCTGCCAAATTATGGGCTTCATCGAGCCACACTGACGCTGATATTTTTCTAGTCGTGCGTGTATTTACGCCCGATTTACGGGAAGTGACTTTTGCAGGCGCAATAGACCCCCACACCCCTGTTGCACAGGGGTGGTTGCGTGCTTCACATCGTGAACTCGACCCATTGCTAACTAAAGATTATCGCCCCTTTCACACGCACAAAAATGAACAACCTTTGGTGCCAGGCGAAGCAGTTGAGCTTGATATCGAAATATGGCCAACCTCAATATGTGTGCCAGCAGGTTATCGCCTCGCGTTAAGTGTTCGAGGTAAAGATTACATGTTTGCAGAAAAAACGAACCTAAAGCTTTCAAACTTCAAAAATGAATTGCGCGGTTGTGGTCCATTTTTGCATGATGACCCACGCGATCGACCCGCTGAAACATTTGCGGGTGAAACAACCTTGCACTTTGGTGCTCAGCATCAATCTTATTTGCTGATTCCAGTTATTCCATAATTACCTTGATATTTATCTAGATTCCTGTATCACTAAAATAAAACACAACGGAGACATCATGACAACTAGAAGACTTTTTATTCAGCGCACAGCCGCCGCAGCAATGGCATCAACGCTACCTCAATTAGCCTTAGCACAATCTGGCGGCAGTACTTTGCGTATTGGCCTGTTAACCGTTAAAACAGGGCCTTTGGCCTCTGGCGGTATTGACATGTAACGTGCCTTAATTATGTACTTGAAAGAACGAAATAATGTTTTAGCGGGCGTGAAAGTAGAGCTAATAGTTGCTGATACGGGTGGTGTACCTGCCACTGCAAAAGCAAAAGTACAACAGTTGGTTGAACTCAACAAAGTGCATGTGTTGTTAGGCCCTCTTGCTGCTTTTGAAGCCTTAGCCATTGATGATTATATTAAAGCTAATAAGATTCCTACTTTGGCTGTAGCGGCTGCTGAAGATATGACGCAACGCAAACCCAATGAATGGTTTGTGCGTGCAACCTCTACATCAGCACAATGCGCACATGTCATGGCTGAGTATTGCGCAGTAGATTTGAAGTACAAACGTATGATTCTGATTGCAGACGACATTGCCTACGGTCATGAAATGAACGCTGGTTTTCAGCGTGTATTTGAAGAAAATGGTGGAAAAATTGTTCAAAAACTTTTCCCCCCACTTACAGTGCCTGACTATGGCAGCTACTTAGCGCAATTAAAAACAAATGTTGATGCTATTTTCATAGGCTTTGCTGGTTCAAACGGGTTTAGATTTGTGCGCCAGTTTAATGAATACGGTTTGCTCAACAAAATCACAGTTGTTGGTGGCATGACAGCATTAGACGAATCTGTCTTAAGAAACATGGGCGATGAGGCGTTAGGTATTAAAACAGTTTGCTGGTATTCAGCTGAATTAAATAATCCGATTAACGTTAAATTTGCTAATGCATTCAACAAGCAGTTTGGCTATTTACCTGGTTTTTATGCAGCAGCCACCTATGTAAGTGGGGCAGTGTTAGAAGCGGCCATTCAATCGGCTCAAGGCAAATATGCTGACCGTGACTTGTTGATGTCTGCATTGCTTAAAACCAATACGCAAACTGTTCGTGGTCCAGTTAAATTTGATAGCTTGGGTAATGTAGTTGGTGACGTTTATATTCGTCAAGTTAAAAGAAAGAATGGCGTTCTAGTTAATTCAGTCATTAAAACCTACCCTGATGTGAGTCAATTCTGGAATTTTGACCCGAAGAAATTTTTGTCTAATCCAGTCTATTCACGTGATTACCCACCTGCTATGAATTTAGAATCATAAAAAAATACTAACAATGCAAATTTGGATCATTCAAACGCTAAATAGCCTTGCTTTAGGTGGCTTGTTATTTATGTTGTCGTCAGGCTTTGCACTCATCTTTGGTTTGATGCGTATCGCAAATTTGACTCATGGTTCACTTTTTATGTTGGGTGCTTATGTGGCCGCCACAGTCGTACGTGACGGTCACAGTCTGTTAGTCGCAGCAGTTGTTTCTTTAATCACAATTGCAATTATTGGTGGCCTAATTGAACGTTTTTTACTTCGACAGTTGAGTGGAAATTCACAGGGTCAAGTGTTAGCAACCCTGGGTTTATCTTTTATTGCTGCTGATTTTTGTTTGATGGTTTGGGGTGGTGATCCACTGCCAATTTCAACACCAAAAATGCTCCAATTACCTCTTCAGCTTTTCGGGCTTACATTTCCAACATATCGTCTAGCATTGTTAGTTGTGGCAATAATTGTAGCCATTCTTTTATATTTGCTCATGGAAAGAACACGACTGGGTGCAATGATTCGCGCAGGTGTTGATGATATGGCTATGGCGCGTGCTGTAGGTATACCCGCTTCTGCTTTATTCACTATCGTTTTTTGTTTAGGTGCTGGCCTAGCGGGTCTAGGGGGTAGTTTAGGTGGACCTATCTTCAATGCTTATCCTGGCCTAGATGCAGATATGCTACCACTAGCTTTGATTGTTGTTATTTTGGGTGGTGTAGGTAGTTTGTTTGGTACCTTTATTTCAAGTTTTATTATCGGTATTGTCTACACATTTGGCATATTTCTAGTACCCGATTTGGCATATGTCATCTTGTTTCTGCCTATGGTGGTTGTTATCGCCTTCAAACCAAACGGCCTATTTGGAAAAGTCTCTACATGAAACCCTTACTTGTACTGTTGGGGGTCATTATTGTGGCCTGCCTTCCATTCATGGCAGGAGAATACTTTGTTAATTTAGGCAGTCAAATTTTGATGGCTGTTATTTTTGCTTCGAGCCTAAATCTTTTGGTCGGTTACGCTGGGTTAACATCACTGGGCCATGCAACCTACTTAGGGCTGGCCGCCTATTTTTCTGCATGGTTCAGTTTAAAATTTGGGCTTGATCATGCTGTGACAGCACCGCTAGCGCTCTTGCTTACAACATTGATGGGCATGTTATTTGGCTGGATTGCACTTCGTGCAACAGGTTTGGGTTTTTTTAATGCTCACTCTAGCCTTGTCACAAATTATATGGGGCTTAAGTTATCGTTGGGTGTCTGTGACAAACGGTGACAATGGTTTGGCTGGTCTTACACGCCCCGCACCTTTTGGTATTGATTTAGACATAAGTGCCAATTTCTTTTGGTTTTCTTTGATTATCACTGTGCTTTGTATCGGTGCAATTACTCTTTTTGTAAAATCTCCCTTTGGCGCATCGGTTCGTGGCACGCGAGATCAGCCACGGCGCTTGAGCGCATTGGGTTATAACGTATGGGCTATTCGTTGGTTCACCTTTGTTTTTGCTAGTTTCTTGGGTGCAATATCGGGCTTGCTATATGTGTATTTTCATAAATATATTCACCCCAGCGTTTTAGCAATTTCAGTTTCAGCTGAGGCTTTGTTAAGTGTTATTGCGGGCGGTGCGCTGGCACAATTATTGGTCCAATACTGGGCGCCATACTGGTAGTCATGCTTAAAAATTATGCCTCTGCCTATATTGAACGTTGGAATATGCTGTTGGGCTTCGTTTTCTTGTTTATTGTGATTTTTTTGCCTAAAGGAATGATTTCTTTACGTTTATGGCGCAACAACAAAACGGATGAAAAGCCATGACACTTGCGCTAGAGGTCAAAGAGCTTCGCAAAAGCTTTGGTGGTGTTGCCGTCACTCAGGGCATAAACTTATCTGTTCAGCCAGGTGAGCGCCGGCTCATCATTGGCCCTAATGGCGCGGGTAAAACGACTCTATTTAATCAAATCGCGGGTGAACTTCAGCCCGACAGTGGCAGCATTAAAGTGTTTGGGCATGACTTAACGCGTAAACCCGTTCATGTTCGCCCTCATTTTGGCTTGAGCCGTACCTATCAAATTATTAATCTTTTTAATAAAGATACCGTGTTGCACAATGTAGCACTGGCGCTTATTGGCATTAGTCGACGTCGTTTCAATTGGTTTAAGCCGTTACAGGTTACAGACGCAGTCTACGAGCAGGCACAATCTGTTTTAGAAGGCGTTGGTTTAGCTGACAGTGCTAGTCGGCAAGTGGGTGAAATGTCTTATGGTGAACAGCGCCGAGTAGAGATAGCAGTGGCTATGTCGCAGTCACCTAAACTACTTTTGCTTGATGAACCTTTAGCAGGTTTATCTCATGATGAACGGGTGTTGATTAGAGATTTAATCTCAAGCCTTCCTAGAAGCACGACAATTGTAATGATTGAGCACGATATGGATGTTGCTTTAGCTTTTGCTGAAAAAATTTCAGTCTTGCATTACGGTAGCTTAATCGTTGAAGGTGACCGAGACACAGTGGTTAATCATCCTCGCACAAGAGAGGTTTATCTTGGCCAATGATCTATTAACCCTTAACAATATTCACGCAAGTTATGGTAGCAGCCGTGTACTGCACGGCGTTTCATTCTCTTTGAAACAAGGGGAATTACTAGCGCTTTTAGGGCGAAATGGTGCGGGTAAAACCACCACAATGTTGACCCTTTCTGGTTTGTTGCCTGCAAACAAAGGTGAGATTTTGTTGCGTGATAAACGTACTGATAACTTAACGCCTGAAGCCATTGCGCGGCAAGGCATTCGCTTGGTGCCACAAGGTAGGCGTGTGTTTGCAAATTTAAGCGTGGAAGAAAATTTAATAGTTGCGTCACAACGTAGAAAAATTGCAGTGACATGGAATATTGCACGAGTCTATGAGATGTTTCCTCAGCTTAAATCTCGTACTAAACAGCGCGCGGGTACGTTATCAGGTGGTGAACAACAAATGTTGGTTATTGGTCGGGCTCTGATGGGTAACCCCGATGTGCTGCTACTTGATGAACCATCTGAAGGTTTAGCGCCGTTGATTGTTAATGAAGTCAACGAATCTATACTTAAACTAAAAAATGAAGGTTTATCAATCATTTTGGTTGAACAAAATTTCAAGGTGGCTAAGGCTTTAGCTGACCACATTGTTGTTTTAAATATTGGTCAAGTCGTCTTTAACGGAAGAGCGACTGAGGTTATGCAAAACCCCGAGCTGGCCACACGGCATCTTGGAATTTTTTAAATTTTTATTAAAGAGGTTATATGTTTTTTACTTGCTCACCCCTTTGTACCGATCCTGCTCATCAACACAGGGTAGCGGAACGTATGTCGCGTTCTACATCGGTAACCAGCCAAGCAGCGACTAAAACGGTAGCTAAAAGTCTGGTAAAAGTTGCCGCAAAACCAAGCACAAAAAAAACGGTACGAAATAGCCAAGGAAAACTTAAAGTAGTTGACGTTCATTGCCATTATTTGAACCCGACCGTGAGTCAAAAAACAGCCCATTTGAATGTTGCTCAGTACGACCCAACCGTAATATTTGCAAACGATTTAACAAACGAAACCAATATTAAGCAAATGAAAGATCGTGCTCCAAAATTAATGGGCATTGAAACTCGGCTTAAAGACATGGACCGCATGGGTGTTGATATTCAGGCTGTCGCCCCAGCGCCCTATCAGTATTATTACTTTACTGAACCTGCATATGGTGCCGAACTTGCACGTGAAGTGAATGAAGGTATTGCAAACGTGGTGTCGCAGCACCCTGATCGATTTGTAGGTATGGGGTCTGTACCCCTTCAAAATGCTGAGCTCGCAGTTAAAGAACTAGAATACTGTGTCAAAAAACTAGGCTTGCGTGGCGTCGAAATAAACACCAATGTGAACGGTTTAAATTTGACTGACCCTAGCCTAGGTTTAGAAAAGTTCTTTGCTAAAGCTAACGAATTGGGCACTGTGATTTTTATGCATCCGTTGGGGTATACGCAGGGTGATCGTTTGCGCAATCACTATTTTAACAACGTCATTGGTAACCCTTTAGAAACGACTGTTGCTGTGAGCCACCTCATTTTTGATGGTGTTGTGGCACGTTACCCAAAAATTAAATTTTTAGCGGCTCATGGCGGTGGTTACATCGCACATTACTGGGCACGTATGGACCATGCTTGGCGCGCGCGACCCGACACAAGAACAGTTATTAAGAAAAAACCTTCTAGCTATTTAGAAAAGTTTTATTTTGACACCATTACTTTTGATCCACGTATGCTTAAACAATTAATAGACCGTTACGGTGCAGACCATGTCATGCTTGGCACAGACTACCCCTACGACATGGGCGAAGACGACCCTCGCGGTTTAATTGCTGGTGTTAGTCGTCTGAGCGCTGCCGATCGTCGACTGATTGAAGGTGGTAACGCCATGAAATTATTCAAAATAAAATAATATTTAAGTGATCCCTATATGAAAATTTCTATTTTGGGAACCGGACGAATGGGTAGTGCTATGGCCGAGCACTTACTCGATTTGGGTCATAGTTTGACCGTGTGGAATCGAACGCAATCAAAGGCGCAAAAGTTACTAGACATAGGTGCAAATTGGGCAGATACCCCCACACAAGCCACTGCAAATAGCGATGTTGTTATTTCTGTTCTCACAGATGCGCATGCTATAGAGCAGGCTTATGCTGGCCAAGCGGGCGTTCTAAGTGGGAATATATTAGGTAAATTATTTATTGATATGAGTACGGTTCGACCTGTCACAACGATCGCGCTTGCAAAGAAATTAAAGCATGCTCAGGCTCATTTTGTAGAGTGCCCTGTTGGGGGTACAGTTGGTCCAGCCCGAGACGGAAAACTGTTAGGTTTAGCCGGTGCCTCAAAAGAAGATTTTGACATGGCTAAACCTTTATTAGATCAGCTTTGTCGTCGTGTTGAACACGTTGGCGAAGTGGGTTCAGGGGCAAGTATGAAGTTAGCCATTAATTTACCGTTAATAGTTTACTGGCAGGCCTTGGCCGAAGCACTTGCTTTGGCAGCTCCCTCTGGTTTGAGCCCAGAAAAACTAATGAACATTATGTCTGACACATCAGGTGCACCCGCTATTTTGAAAGTGCGATCATCAGCCATTGTGTCTGCATTAAATGGCGAAGACTTAGGCCCCGCACATTTTAATATTGACTCTATTCGCAAAGACTTACGCACCATGATCGAAGAGGCGAGTGCGTTGGGTTATAGCTTGCCTACAGCTCAATCGACAATGGCGTCATTTGACCAGGCGTCTGCTAGTGGCTTAGGCCAAAGTGATGGCACCCAATTAGCTGCCTGGTGGTTAAAACAGTCTAATAAAAGTCAAACTGGCTCATAGCGTGACCGATATCAAACACAACCATCGAAAGGTTAAGCTTAACGCTGACCCTAATGCTTTTTTGTTGCATGTACTGCGCGAACAGTGTGATGATGCTTCTGTGCGATATGGTTGTGGTAGTCAGCATTGTGGTGCCTGTACGGTTTTAATTGATGGGCAAGCAGAAAACGCTTGTGGTGTGCCAGTGTGGTCAGTCGAAGGCAGAAATGTGCAAACGGCTCAAGGTTTGCCAGATGACGCCGTCGGCCGAGTTGTTTTGCAGGCTTTCATCGAAGAACAGGCAGCGCAATGTGGTTTTTGTGGCAGTGGCATTTTGATGAGAGTGACTGCTTTATTAAAACAACAACCTTCGGCTAACGAAGCATTGATTCGTGAAACGTTGTCACGTCATCTTTGCCGTTGTGGCGCCCACGCACGCATTTTGCGTGCTGTGCGGTTAGCACAAAAAAATCTAAAAAATGAAAACGTTATCTCCTAGTTTAACGACCTCACCGCTAGCAAAACAATGGTTGTGTTTTGCCAGTGAAGACCTTTTTGAGCTTCGTACTGGCAAAGTAGAATTAGGCCAAGGTATTTCTGCAGCCCTTATGCAGATAGCCTGTAATGCTCTTGGCGTTTTGCCATCACAAATTCGATGGGTTGCAGGTGATACATCTGAATCACCTGATGAAGGCTATACAGCAGGCAGTCAATCGATTGAAGTGGGTGGTGAAGCATGGCGTTGCGTTGGTGGTATTGTTCGAAGTCATTTTTCGCTTGCCGCTGCGCAATTTTTATCATGCAAAACGAATGATTTGAGTCTAAAGGCTGGAAGGTTTATTTCATTATCAGGTGAAAGTGTTTCTTATTACACGCTCGCACAAATTGAAAATAATGCATGGTTCAATTTACGATTAGATATAGAGCAACCTGAACCTGTTCTACTGCATATTGAAACAGCTCGTGTAAAAAGAGATGATTTATTAATAAAATTTACCGGTGCAGGTTTTATTCAAGATTTGAAATTACCTGACCTTTGGCATGCTCGAGTTTTGAGAGGCTTACACCCTGATTTATACCCTCTGGAATTAGACCTAGTTGCTTTAAACGCATTGCCAGGCATAGCACGGGTTTTGGTACAAAATAATTTTGTTGCGCTACTCAGTCGTGATGAAGGCGCACTGATTAAAGCCCATGCACAAGCGAAATTAATAACTAAGTGGTCTACCCCTAATTTGCCAATTGAATTAGATGCAGAAAAATTATTACCTTCCTTGCCATTCGTGAGTCATATGGTGGTAGAGTCAAAATCAGTTGATTTAGACCCTTGCTTACCAGCACATACCTTGCAGCGTCGCTATTCAAGGCCTTTTATTGCCCATGCATCAATTGGCCCCGCTTGCGCACTTGCAGAGTCTGTTGAAAGCGGAATTAAAGTTTGGTCACATTCCCAGGGCGTATTTAAGCTACGCGATCAAATTGCACAAGCACTGCACCTAAATCAGAATCAAGTTCAAGTTTGCCATGCACCAGGTGCCGGTTGTTATGGCCATAACGGTGCAGATGATGTTGCTTTTGATGCTGCATTTATTTCTTCTACCTGGGGTCTAAATGTTCGTGTCCAATGGAGCCGTGAAGACGAAATGAGTCTTTCACCTATGGGTGCAGCGAGTGTTGTTGATATAAAAGCAAGTATTAATGACGTCGGTCGCATATGTAATTGGACAACACAAGTTTGGTCGCCTACCCATTTGAACCGACCGGGTTGGGGCAATGGTATTCAACTTCTTGGTGCGTGGTCTGCTTTTGAAAACTGTTTAAGCCCGGCACCTAAAGACGTGCCATTGCCAACAGGCGGCGGTTTGCGTAATGCAATTCCTGCCTATGATGTTGGCGATCTTTCTATTGAACATCACTTTCTCGATACCTCTCCTGTTCGTGTCTCAGCATTAAGATCGTTAGGGGCGCATGCAAACGTATTCGCAATCGAGTCTTTTATAGACGAATTAAGTGATGCAGCAGGTATTGACCCTGTTGCTTTTCGTCTAAACCATCTGAGTGACCCCCGTGCACGTAATGTGATTGAACAGGTTGCAGCTCAAGCTAACTGGCATAAACGAGGTGAGGCAGGAACTGGGCATGGTTATGGTTTAGGTCACGCACGCTACAAAAATAAAGCAGGGTATTGCGCATTAATCGCACATGTTGAAGTTGCTGAACGCGTAAAAGTGCACAAGGTATGGGCTTGCGTTGATGCAGGCATGATAGTTCATCGAGATGGCTTGTTGAATCAAATTGAAGGCGGTATTTTGCAAGCTGTTAGCTGGAGCTTGCTTGAGTCTGTGCGTTGGAATGCCCAAGGCGTTTGTAGCCAAGACTGGGAAAACTATTCTATTTTGTCATTTAACGATGTTCCTGATTTAGATATTCAATTGGTCGATGCTGTGCAGCACCCAAGTCTTGGAAGTGGCGAAGTCGCTACGGGGCCTTGCGCGGCTGCACTGGGTAACGCTGTGGCGCACGCATTAGGTATTCGGGCCAGACATTTGCCGCTAAGCACCGAAAGATTGATGCAAGCGATTGAAGAGTCTAACGATTGATTAAAAAATATTAATCAATCAGATTAACCAAACAGACGATTCGTTTCAATAGTATGGGAATGCGCATGAAAATTAACATTAACGGTATTAATATAAATTATGAGATCTCAGGTAGTGGCCCTTGGGTCACGCTGTCTCATTCCTTGGCCGCAGATATTTATATGTGGGCGCCGCAATTGGCATCGCTTAATCAGCACTTTACTGTTTTACGTTACGACATTCGGGGTCACGGTCAAACTCAAGCCACAAAGGGCCCTTATACCTTTGAACAATTAGCTGATGATGCCTATCAATTGCTTAAGCATCTAGGCGTTGCGCGCACACACTGGGTCGGTTTATCTCTTGGTGGCATGATTGGTCAAGTTTTAGCCATTCATCACCCTCATTTAATAGACCACGCCGTTATTGCTGACAGCACGGGCAAAGCGGCACCAAATGCTGAAGTTGTTTGGGGTGAACGCATAACAATCGCGCTTACCCAAGGCATGACAGCTTTGGTACAACCCACGCTAACGCGTTGGTTCACGCAACCGTTTTTTGAAAGCCATACTGAATTAATGGCTCAAATCGGGCAAACCATTGAAAATACACAGGTTGATGGCTTTGCCGGTTGCTGTGCCGCCATATCAAAAATAAACACACACGAAGATTTAAAAAAACTAAATATTCCAGCCTTAATAATGGTTGGTGATCAAGATACAGGAACGCCACCCGCCGTTGCAGAGAAAATTCATGAGCATTGGCCTAATTCTAAGTATGTTGTTCTAAAAGACGCGGCGCATTTATCAAATATAGAGCAAGCCGATGCGTTTAATGACGCAGTCATAAATTTTATTAAGCATTAAATAATTAGCCATAAAAATAAATTTTAATTTTGGAACAACGATGACTGCTTTACTGAGCGCAAGAGCGCCTTACTCTGCTATTTTTGATAGACCAACTTTACAACTGCCTAATAATGATCGAATGTTGGTATGGTTGATTGTGAACGTAGAACACTGGAGCATTGAGAGATCAATCCTTCGTACGGTTTTGAGCCCACCGATGGGGCAACCACTTATGCCAGATCTACCGAACTGGGCGTGGCATGAATATGGCATGCGTGTAGGGTTTTGGCGTATCTATGATGCCCTTAATAAACGGGGAATCGTTCCGACAATGGCCACTAATGGCATTGTCTGTGATTCTTACCCACTTATTGTAGAGATGGCGCTTAAAAAAGATTGGGAAATCATGGGGCATGGCTTTGTTCAAGGGCCTATGCACAAACTAGAAAATCAACAAGAGGCCATTCAATTAACAGTCGATACGATTAAACGATTTTCTGGCAAAGCACCTGTTGGTTGGGAGAGCCCTGGCCTAACAGAAAACGACTTCACTCTTGATTGTCTGTCTAAATCGGGTATTGAGTATGTTGCTGATTGGGTCTTAGATGATCAGCCCGTCTGGTTGAAAGCCCAACCAAAGCCAGTTTTATCTGTACCTTATACCGTTGAACTCAATGATATTCCGATGATGTTGTTGCAACAAAATCGGTCTGAAGAAATGCTATTGCGAGGAATTGATCACTTTGATCGGCTTTATCAAGAAAGCGAAACCATACCGCGAGTGATGGCCATCAGTATTCACCCATACGTGACGGGCGTTGCCCATCGTATTGGGTATTTTGAGAAACTACTTGATCATATTCAATCTCGTTCTGGTGTAGTGATACAAACAGGTGAACAAATTTCGAATTGGTATCGAGATCAAGTGCCTTACTAATTAGGCAGCCTTAGTCAACCCTACGCAGCCCTAGTCAGTAAAGCTTAAAGGGTTGAAATCATAAAATTCAATGGTTAAAATGATTTAATATTATTCATTTGGGTGGGTAATAGGCCCGAATTGTGGCGAGGGTATTCTTCTTTTTGATGCCAATTCATACGCAGAGGCAATCTCTAGAAGAATATCTTCCTTTCCAGGTTCTGCTCTAAAAACCAATGAAAATGGTAGACCTGGTGCAGGAATTTTTGTAGAGTAATCAACCGCTTTTGCTTGGTATGATTTTTTATCTGAACTTAATTCGTAAATAGCATCATAAGCTTCAGTCACATAACCTGCGGGAACGAGAACTTCTGTAAGGCCAGCATTGGGGCCGTATGTGATCTCATTTCGCAGGTGATTAATCAGACCGGGCTCTTCAGGCCAGCCTATTTTTGCTGGGGGTAGGGCGCTATGAAGCCTTACAAAAACATCTAACTTATTTTCTAAAATAACCATCATATCAACGCCCCTCAATAATTCACGCAACATAATGCGTTCATTAACGCCTTGTCGCCCGTTCAAAGGGTTTCTTGGGTCTTGAATATCTTCCCAGTTTTGAAAGGCTGATCGTTGATCGTCACCCCAAAATTTAGACTGAGCGTTAAGCGATGGCCAGTCTTTCAATCTTTCAACAAAGCCTTTTACTTTCCAGTCATCAGATCTTCGAGCTAGATATTGCTTAATATGGAAACGAAAGGTATTTGCTAAAATTTGCTCTTGAATGGTTGCAATGTTTAAATTTTTAGGGGGAACAATTCTTAAATCAGCAAGCTCAACAAGATAATCTATTGGGTCTAAGCTACCACTACCCAGTACAAGACCTGGTGCAAATTCGGTGGGTTTGATAGCAGCAACAAATTCAGGAAATACAGGGTCATTGTTCTTGTCTAAACGAAATAAGATATCAGGCATAAAAACAGGCACCAATCTAGCCAAAGCTTTTCTAAAATCAATTTTCATTGATTCACAATCTTGATCAGGCGTCCACAACGGGTCTGATGATTCCACAAGCGTGGCCCCCAGTTTTTTACCTAAAATTTGTTTGATCTCCATGGCTGCTTTTTGAATAATGGGTTCAACAGCCTTAGTGCCTGGGTTCAACATAGATTCGCGAATAACGCCAATTCGCTTACCTTGAAGTCGATGATCAAAATTTTCAGAGCAAATAAATTTTGAGTATGAAGGTAAAACAGATGATCGAGGTACTGCAGTGAAAGGGTCTCTAGGGTCGTAATAACCATTTTCTGGGTCTTTTAAAGCATCTAATATGACAGCGCAATCAGCCAGTGATTTGGCCAGAATGCCCGTGCGGTCACAATAAATATCGGCACCTATTGCCCCACCATCAAAACCAAGCATGGCTTTATGTGGCAAGATCAAAGAGACAGCATTGTGGTTTGCTGGGCCACGAGTTGATTGACGCGTTTCTTCTCCAAGGCTAGCCATCACTAAATTAGCACTGACTGATACGCCTGACCCTGAGCTAGACCCTAACGATGCAGATCTCGTTGTATCGTAAGGGTTAGAAGGGTTGCCAGCCCATGTTGACCGCTGAAAACCAGATACCGATGGCAATACTTTTTCAGGGTTATGTTTACCGCCTGGGTCTCCAGCTCGCCCGTTATATTCCGTCATAACCGCTTTAGCAAAAATGATTGCGCCTTTTTTTCGTAATTGATCAACAAGCAAGTGATCTTGAGCTGGAAAATCAATGTCATAGTTTGCATCGCCTCCGCCAGTCGAGCGCATGTCTTTTGTATCGAACGCGTCTTTAAAAGAAAAAACAACGCCATACAAAGGTAACTGATCAAGCGGTGGGTTATTCCCATGCTGAGCGTCAAGATCGGCGGCTTGCTCTAATGCATCTGGAAATTGTCTAAATAGTTCACATACGGCTGGAGCCCCATCGGGTAGTGGCCCCATTGATGGATGCAAATCATAATCACCTCTACAGGTTACTGAGCGCTCACCACGTATATTCAATGTGGCAAGTGCATTTAATTGCCCAGCATTCGGTTTACCAACAATCATGCCAAACTGTTGGTAAATCTCAGGGTTCGAAGCCGTTTTTTCCATACGCCCAAACTCAATAGGCGGGCCTTCATAGTGGTTTAAATTAGGTAGTAATGTGTCTATAGATATAGTGTTGGTTGGAAAATCAATGGCCTTATTCGCTCGAACAACGCCTGGTACGGGTTCGATGTCTGATCCCGTAGGGGTGACCAAAAGGCTTGAGGGTGAGTTATAGGCTTGCGAGCGAGAGATGTATTGTTTGACTACCGCTACGCAATTAGTTTTGTTTGCCAAAATTGCATCATGTAGCGTTTTAATACTAGATTCCTCTACTTGATAATTAAGAGATTTTTGTTTTTTTTTAAACATTTTATTTCCAAAAAATATTAATAAAAAAATATATCTTTGGTACCCCATATTAGCTTTAGAGAGACCCCGAATAGTGCTATTTGAACCAAAGTAAAAAATAAAGCATCTGGAATTTTTTTAGTCAAAATAGCACCAAGATAAGTTCCACCTATTGCAAACGGTATTAATACTAATGCACTTCTTAAATCGTTTGCAGTGTACGGCTGTAAATCTTGATAAGGAATAATTTTAGCTAAATTGATAACGGCAAAAACTAACGTTGCTGTTCCAGCAAAGACCAGCTTTTGTAATTTTTGGGGTAAAACAAATACTTGAAAGGGTGGCGCACCAGAATGTGAAATAAAGCTGGTAAAGCCAGACAAAGTACCCCAAAAAAGACCTGATAAAACTTTTGGTTTATTTGGATGTTGAATACTTTTTTTTCTTAGCCAAATATTTAAACAAAAAATTACGCCCATCAACCCGATAAGTAATGTGACCATTTTTTCTGAAATCATACTGGCGGTAAACCAACCTACTAAAAAACCAAAAATGCCTGCAGGTATTAAAACTTTTAAATTCCATGAACTAAAGTTTTGCGGTACAGCCACATGCCGATTAAATCTGATATTACATAGATTGGTAATAACAAAGTAGTTGCTTTTAGGGGTGAAATAACAAGAGACAAGATGGGTACAACCAATGTGCCAATTGAAGGTAAGCCACCTTTAGAAAGCCCGACAAAAATTGCACCTAATGCTGCGTATGAGAAGTAAGACCAATCAAACCATGAATAAAAATTCATTAAAATAACCTTAAAATATTCGAGTTACGGCCTGATTCAATTTAATTTAAACCCGCACCCGCACCCGCACCCGCAATGGCAAAAATATAACCTTTCTGATCGATCAAGACATTCATCTTGTTTACTAAGAAAAACTATTTAAAGTTCTTCATGGCTTAAGCATGCAAGCCTTACTTAGACACAAGATTTTGCACAGGCTTATGAGCCATCGTTTATGTTTCTAATATTTAATTTAGATATTTTAATATTTAAACGAGGTCTTTGTTCAAGTATCCACGACATTTTTAATATTTTATTATTCAATTGAGTGTTCATACCAAACCACGAGAAAATGTACATAATTAGGCTATGATTTTCAGTTATGAAAACATACTTAATTGCAACCATACCCGGTGATGGCATCGGTAAAGAAGTGATACCTGCAGGTCAAAAAGTGCTTGAAGCCTTGGCCAGCAAAAGCCAGCATTTTCAATTCCAGTTTGAAAACTTTGACTGGGGTGGTGACTATTACCGTAAACATGGCGTCATGATGCCAGATGACGGTTTAAATGCCTTGCGCGATAAAGATGCAATATTGTTTGGTTCCGCAGGTGACCCTAATATTCCTGATCACATTACATTGTGGGGCTTGCGTCTAAAAATCTGCCAAGGTTTTGATCAATATGCCAACGTGCGCCCCACACGTATTTTGCCGGGTATTGATGGGCCTCTTAAGCGGTGTGGCCCGAATGATTTGAACTGGGTCATCGTTCGAGAAAACACTGAAGGCGAATACTCTGGTGTAGGTGGTCGGGTGCATCAAGGGCACCCCATTGAGGTTGCCACCGATGTGTCGATGATGACGCGTGTTGGGGTTGAGCGCATCATGCGTTATGCTTTTAAGCTCGCTGAATCTAGGCCCCGTAAGCTTTTAACGGTTATCACCAAAAGTAATGCACAACGACACGCCATGGTCATGTGGGACGATATCGCACTTGAAATTGCAAAAGAGTTTCCAGACGTAACGTGTGACAAAGAGCTGGTTGACGCTGCGACTGCTCGTATGGTCAATCACCCCGCAACGCTAGACACCATTGTTGCAACCAATCTGCATGCAGATATTCTCAGCGACTTAGCCGCAGCTTTAGCTGGCAGTTTGGGCATCGCACCCACGGGAAACATTGACCCTGAGCGCCGCTACCCGTCAATGTTTGAGCCCATTCATGGCTCAGCATTTGACATCATGGGCAAAGGCTTAGCCAACCCTGTGGGTACCTTTTGGTCGGTGGTGATGATGTTAGAACACTTAGGTGAAATCGAAGCTTCGCAGAAGCTGATGGTAGCAATTGAGTATGTAACGTCGAACTTATCTTTGCACACCCGTGACTTGGGTGGCTCGGCCACCACTGAACAGGTCACCGAGGCAGTTTGTCAGAAACTTTTGACTTTACATCGATGATATGTGTTTCATATTTAAAGCTTATCTACTAACCACCCAATCATTATTCGATAAGCCAAAATGCCCGTAGCCACATCATATCGTTTACATTGAATGGCTAAAAGCTAATACTTTTTTTATTTCAATTCGATTCGTGCGGCCGACAGCCAGATGCAGTTATTGTTCAATTTATTAGACAATCTAAAACTGACCGGCAACACCATTATTATTTTACGGCTGACCATGGTGAGTTATTGTCTAGCCACGGTGGCTTGACGGTTAAAGGCATCACCACTTACAGATTGGATAGACTGGTCTCAGGCACCCATTGGGTCGTACCAACGATGCCCCTTGGTATCGGTACACCTTTTCAGAAACGTCGTTTGCATTTGAGTCTAAGCCCGCGGAACCAGTTAAAACAAATCATTTACATATGCCGCCCACTTAATTGCAGTGAGGCATATTTTTATATCTTGCAATAAGACTAAAAAAAGACTAAATTAAGTCTTGATTTAGTAAAGGAATCTACCATGCGCTACTCATCACAAGTTAAGCCCATCAGTTATATCAAGGCTAACGCCGCCGAGGTTTTGACTTATCTTTCAGAGAGCCGTGAACCCATGGTGATCACCCAAAACGGTGAAGCGCGGGCTGT
>Ga0209702_10001117_pt1 | contig 53431 bp, 58 predicted proteins | sample FRY01_FD_187210 | JGI IMG/M metagenome (GOLD analysis project Ga0209702, IMG submission 187210) | Freshwater microbial communities from Lake Fryxell liftoff mats and glacier meltwater in Antarctica - FRY-01 (SPAdes) (version 2) | ecosystem: Environmental > Aquatic > Freshwater > Ice > Glacier...
TTGCTCAACAATGGGAATCTAAATGGGTGAAACAAAACAAAGAAGGAAAGCTCCAATACATACCTGATGAAAAAGGAAATATTATTCCAGACTTTAGTCAAGTTGGTTATTTTCATGGGAACGCAGTAATACCAAATGTTCCAGTTGCTATAAAAATTTCCCCTTCGGATGATGCACAAAATGCAATTCAATCTGCCATCGATTTATTGTCGAAAAAACCTATAGGTGCTGATGGATTCAGGGGTAAAATTCTACTCTCAAAAGGTATGTACAAAATACCCGATATAATAAAAATAAACGCTAGCGGAATTGTTCTTTGCGGTGAAGGAGACGAAACAAAATTAATTGCAACTGGCACAGTACAACGCAGTATGATCTCATTTTCTGGGAATGGAAATTTAAAAGAAACACCGGGCACTAAAGTTAAGATTATGGATGAGTATATACCTGTTGGTACTAAATCATTTACTGTATCTTCTGTAAATGGATTAAAAGCAGGTGATAATATTATTGTGTTTCGCCCTGGCACAGATGCATGGATCAAAGATTTAAAAATGGACCAGATAGATGCAAGAGACGGCACTAAACAATGGCAGGCGAATGAATACAATTTTCAATTTGAAAGAACTATCACAAATATTGAGGGTAATAAAATATACATAGATAACCCTGTGGTACTTGCCATGGAAACAAAATATGGCGGAGGGGAAATCTATAAATATACATTCGAGCGTATTTCAAAAGTGGGTATTGAAAATTTATATTGTGAATCAGAATTTCTTAGTGATACAGCTGAAAACCATGGATGGGTTGCTGTTGAATTTAACAAAGCAGAAAATGGATGGGTGAGAAATATAACAGCAAGGTATTTTGGAAACTCATGCGTACACCTCGGAACCTGGGCAAAAAACTTCTCTGTACTTAACAGTAATTGTTTTGATGCAAAATCTGTTATCACTGGCAGTCGCCGTTATTCATTTGCCAATGACGGGCAGCAGAATTTATTTATTAATTGCCATAGTACAGAAGGGCGTCACGATTATGTTACAGGTGCACGAGTAGCAGGGCCTAATGTATTTTATAATTGTACTGCTACAAAAACACATGCTGATATTGGTCCGCATCATCGATGGTCGATGGGAACTTTGTATGATAATATTATAACCGATGGTGAGATCAATATTCAGGACCGTGGCAATTGGGGAAGTGGGCATGGATGGAGTGGTGTTAACCAGGTATTATGGAACTGTACCGCAAAAAAAGTTGCTGCACAAAATCCATGGGTATCAGGTAAAAATTATATCATAGGATTACAAGGTGAAAAATACGAAGGTCGTTTAAAAGGCAGACCAGATGGTGATTGGGAAGGACAGAATAAAAAAGGTTTACAACCCATTTCTTTATATATGGCACAGATAAAAGACAGGCAATAAAAAAGCCGCCCTTATTTAGAGTGGCGTATGTTTTAGTTGCTGTAGGGGGAGGGATCGAACCTCCACGAGGCAGTTAGCTGCAGTACAAAGTTCGGTGGTCGACCCCGGTCGCCCTAGTATTGCTACTAAAGTGGCTCTATGCTGCGTTTATCCTGTTTTCCCCACCCCCGAGACAAGAGGGTATGTCTGCCAAAAATTTCATCACCCCACAGTGTATAAGAACTATTTCTTATTGTGATAAAACAAAAGTAGGCTAAAATGCAAATTACTTAACCATTTTTCAAAAATTAATTTAATAATATAGATAACGTTCAATATATTTGCATAATTATTGAATATTTTCTAAATTAATAGGTAAAATGTCCGCTAAATTAAATCTCGACAAACTGGATTTTCAAATAATCCAAGAAATGATGGAAGACGCAGAGATCTCTTATGCCGATTTAGGCAAGAAACTATTTGTTTCTGGAGGTACTATCCACGTTCGCATTAAAAAACTAGAAGAACTAAAAGTTGTTAAAGGTAAAAGATTATCGGTAGACTTAAAGTCGTTAGGCTACGATGTGATCGCTTTTATTGGAATATATCTAGAAAAAAGTTCTATGTACGATTCCGTTGCTAAAGAATTGAAAAAAGTACAACAAATAGTTCGACTAAATTACACTACCGGTAATTACAGCATGTTCGCTGAAATAGTTTGCAAAGACATTCAAGAACTTCGCTTTGTATTACACGACGAACTTCAAAAAATTAAAGGCATTGAAAGAACAGAAACATTTATATCCCTAGAAGAAAGCCTCGATAGAAATGTAGTTGTTGCCCCTAAACAATAATATTATGCAATCCACTTTTAACATCATGGAAATAATTAAAATATTAAAACTTCATAAGAGAGTATTAATAAGCTCTTCATTTATTGCTGTATTTGCTGCATCTATTTTTTTATTTTTTGTAACACCTCAATACGAATCTTCTACAACTCTTTTAGCGGGTAATTCTCAACTTACAGATAAAGCAAGGTTGTTTAATCCGCAAATTAAAGACCTCTATTCTAGTTTCGGTTCGGGTGATGATCTGGATAGAGTTTTATCTATTGCCGAAATGGATACTACGCTTAAACAAGTTATAACTAAATGTCGTTTATCCTTTGGTGTTGATAGTTTTCCAAGCTGGCAATCAGAAACACTTCAAAAATTACGTAATAAATTAAAGTTTAAAAAAACTGCCAAGGATCAAATCATTATAAGTTGTGCAACTTATGATAAAGATTTATCTGCTTTAATAGTTAATACCCTTGTTGAAATTACAGAAGCAAGTATGCAATCTATCATCAACTCTAACTACCAAATGGTTGCACAAAAAATGGATAGTACTGTAAGCCAATTAAAAAATAAGTACTCTATTTTAGCAAATAACAAACCAACTGATCTATCTGCAACAAGACTAAATAATGCTGAGAGCGAAACCATATTGAATCAAATAGATCAAACAACAAAAGCTAGTCAAGAAATAAAACTAGCAATAGTTACTTTACCCAATTTTATAAAAGTAGCAGAAAAAGCTACCACAGCAACTGAGGATTCTTGGCCAGATAAACCTTTAATAATTCTTATAGCTGCTATAGCAGGTTTGCTATTCAGCAGCATATTGGTATTAATCAATAACCCAACTAAGGCTGCATAATATGCACGGATTGAGATTAAATAAAATTAGTACTATTTTTTATGCATTACTTTTTCTGAGCTTTGGCGCAATAGCTATTTTACAGCAAAACCTAGCTTGGATGGCCATTCCATTCGGCTTGATTCTTTTTAATCTCGTTGTTACCTTCATCATTAATAAAACAGATCAGCTTTTTTGGCTATTACTTATTTTTCTTCCACTATCAACCGAACTAAACGTAACCACATCATTAGGTATTGATTTTCCGGATGAAGTTTTTTTGATATTGCTCACAGCAATTACCATTGCAAAAATGATTCATCAGCCCGCATTATTTCTTTCCGTTTTTTTATCGCCAATACTCGTAATAATTTCTGTACAAATTCTTTGGATTATCATTAGCTCCTGCTTTTCTACAGAACCAATACTTTCAATAAAATATTTATTAGCAAAAATTTGGTACATTGTTCCGTTTGTTTTGCTTAGTCCAATATTACTTAAACAACAAAGTGACTGGAAAAAGTTAGCACTTTGTTTATGCATACCTATGCTAATAGTGATTGTGCAAATATTGATCCGATTTAGTTTTTATGGATTTGAATTTGCTAACATCAAAAAAACAATGGCTCCTTTTTTTAGAAATCACGTGAACTATTCCTCCATGTTGGTATGCCTATTACCAATTGGATGGGCAATATGGAAATTCACACCAAATAATTCATCAAATAAAAAGACAATTATATACTTTTTGCTGATTGCTGTTGTGGGATTAATACTAGCATACTCACGAGGTGCATGGTTAGCATTAATAGTTGGAATCATATCGATTTATATTTTTCAAAAAAAGAAGATTGCTCATGCTATAGCGGTTTCAATTGTATCGATTATCATTTTTATTGCTGCGCTAATAAATAATAATAACTACCTCAAATTTGCTCCAGATCATGATCGAACTATTTTTCATTCAAATTTTAGCGACCATTTATCTGCAACTATTTCAATGAAAGACATTTCTAATGCAGAGCGTTTTCATAGATGGGTTGCTGGGATAAGAATGATTGCCGTAAAGCCGATTGTTGGTTTTGGTCCGAATAGTTTTTACAAACAATACAAACCATACACTGTTTCATCTTTTAAAACCTGGGTTAGCAATAATCCCGAACATTCTACAGTACACAATTATTTTTTACTCGTAGCTATTGAACAGGGAATTTTTGGGTTGATGATTTTTTTAGTTTTACTTATTTGGATGTTATTGAAAGCGCAACAATTATACCATCAATTTCAGAGTAATTTTTATAGCACCATTGCAATGGTAACTGGCATTATTATAGTAATGATTACAATCATTAATTGCACAAGTGATATGATAGAGACAGATAAGATTGGAGGAATTTTTTGGTTAAGTGCAGGTGTTTTAATTGCGTTGAATAATCAACTCAACATTGAAAGAAAAGCTGTAGCATAATAGATCAACCTATAAAAAACTTATCCCCTAACCGACAATGCATCTCTTAGTCCATTGCCCAATAAATTAAAGGCTAATACCAATAACATAATAGCAATTCCTGGAGCTAATGCCAAAATTGGATTATTGGTGATGATAAAATTATAATTCTCTTTAATCATTAAACCCCAGCTAGGTTGAGGTGGCTGTACTCCTACTCCCAAAAAACTCAACCCTGCTTCTATTACTATAGCTGCAGCAAAATTACTAGCAGCAATAACCATTACTGGACCGAGTATATTTGGTAAAATATGTTTTATAATAGTTCTTGTATGTGAATATCCTAATGCTCTTGTGGCTTCTATATACTCTAACTCACGAACTGCAAAAACTTGTCCACGTACTAATCTTGCAACATTCACCCACATAGTTAAACCTACAGCAATAAATACTTGCCAAAATCCTTTTCCTAAAGCCAACGTAATTGCAAATACTAATAATAAAGTTGGTATGCTCCAGATTACATTAATAAACCACATAATTACTTCATCTACCCAACCTCTAAAATAACCAGCAACTGATCCCATAAATATGCCAATGGTTAAAGAAATGATCACAGCAATTAAGCCAACACTTAAACTTACTCTTACTCCAATGATTAACCTACTAGCAATATCTCTACCAAATTTATCAGTCCCGATAAAATATGTTACTTGTTCTACAGGCTTATCTGCCAAGAGGTTTAAAGGCATTACCTGCTTTTCAGAAATCCCATCGTCTACCATTTTATCAAAATAAATACTATCTCCCATAACCTTATAAGTTGTTACAGGAATAAAATCATAAAGATCATTTTTACCTTCTACTAACCGTGTAAAAAAACCGACGTCCTTAATTGCATTTAATTTCTTTACCCTTAATAATCCGATATTAAACCCTGGTTTTTTACTTCCAATTTCGGGTATCATTCTATTTGCATTGGGTGACCCGTCGGGCGCTATAAAATATGCAAAACAGGCAAGCAACAAACTCAATACAATTAGTATCATACCAAAAGCTGCTCCTTTATTGTGGAACAGTTTTGAAATAAATTGTTTATTGTTATTGTTACTCAAGTATTTTTTTGAATGAATTAAACTTTTGCAAAAAAAGAATGTCCAAATTAAAACCAACTAACATGAAATCCTTTTTACGTTTTACCTTATCATTGCTTGCGCTTATTCCTTTACTCATTTACGCATTTTTTCCAGATAATACTTCATCAGATAATCAACGGCCTTTTTAGCTATTTAATTGCTCTTCCTTTCCATTGATAAGAACCGAATTTCCCTAACCAACCTGCAATAACTGTATACAAGATATGAAATGGTTGCATGAATGGAAAAAAGAATAAGATATTAGCTCTTCCAAAAAAACGTGCAACCGGAATCATAAAAAATATTTCAACAATTGTTTTAACCAAAAGAATATATAATATTACTGGGTAAAATCCATTAATGAATATTCCTACCAACAATCCGATAAAAAGAAAAAGATTAAAACAATAAACCAAAGCAAGCACCCAAAAAACACTCTTGTCGGAATAACTTTCAGCTTTACTTGCCCATCTGATACGTTGATTAATAAAGAATTTCCAGCTTGGCATTGGTGCTGTTGTAACAATCATTTCTGTTGAAAATAAAAACCCTAGTCTTCCAGGAAACTGCTGTTTAATTTTATACATCAACAACATATCATCTCCACTTGCTAAATGATCTATTCCTTTGAACTGACCAACTTCATAAAAAGCAGCTTTACTGTAAGCTAAATTTGCTCCATTACACATACTATGGTATCCCGCTGCAACTGCGGCAGCTGTAATTCCTTGTAGACTCATAAAATCGAGTAACTGAAATAATCCCAACCAGCTTTTTGTTAAACTAAATATTACTGGTGCTGCAACCAATACGGGTTGTTTATCTTGAATATATTGATCAAAGTTATTTAACCAATTGGGCAATACTTCACAATCGGCATCTGTAGTAATAATCCATTCGTTTTTACTTTGGGCTACAGCAATTTCTATCGCTCTTTTTTTATACGCATTAATAGTACCATTGATATGATCGGCCAGATTTATTAGTTTGATTGATGGAAAACTTGCTTTAATTGATAAAACTACTTTTTCGGTTTTATCAGTTGAATGATCATTTACTACAATTACTTCAAATAACTCAATAGGATAGTTTTGCAACTGAATTGTTTTTAAACAATTAGCAATTGATAATTCTTCATTTCGTGAGGGAATAATAATGGTAAACTTTGTAGCTGGAGGTTTTAATCGATTTAAAGGCGCATTTTTTAATTGCAAAAACCAATAGCAATAAATGCCAATTACAATTGAATAAGCGATTGCTAGCAATATGGTTAAGTAAATAAAAATGAGTGTCATTGGTAACAAAGAAAACCATTATTAATTAAAAAAATGATGCTATATCATTTGCATACTTTTTTTGCAATAACTGATGCCCTGCATCAAGCTCGTGAACAGTTACTAAATTCTCCAACCCTTTTTTAAATTGGATTCCACGTTTAGTAATAATTATCCGGTCGTGTTTCCCGAAAAGGATGTTCACTGGTACTTGATGGGATATAAGCAGCTTTTTTACCCCCCTTAAATTAGGCCTGTATTGTCTGGTTGTAGTCCATATTTTATACAAATTGGCCCTTTCCACAGGATCATCGAAATAATAATGTATAAACTTAATGATGCTTTTATTCATCAAGTTAAACTTTTCTGCAAATTGTATTAAGTTGAAAATCCAGTTAGGATTATACATGGTATATTTAAAAAGACGATTACCAAGTTTAGTTTTTGTAACAAACCATTGCCATTTGTTTTGATGCAATCCATCTGGAGCTACTAGCACCATTTTTAATACTCTATGAGGCATTAGTTCAAAAAGCTTCATAGCAATTCTTCCTCCCATACTATAGCCCAATAAAGTAAATTTTTTGTGTTCATCACCCATTATCTGATTTAATAATTCGATCAGTTCATCAGCTTTAAACAATAAATCTCCATTCCATTCAGTCTTTCCATGAAATGGAATATCAATTGCGATAAGTGTAAATTGTTCTGCTAAATAGGGTTCTAGTATATCAAATCGCTCTCCTTCCTCTCCATATCCATGAAAGCAAAATACCCAATTGGCACCATTTCCGAATCGTTTATAGTGAAATTTCGAGTTGCCTTTTATTATAAAATGACTATCCATAAATATTTACACTAAATTTTACCAAAATATTCTTGGTAATATCAAAGAAACGAACTTATTTTGAAATTAGTTGCATAACTAACTATATGTCAAACAACTATTTTAGACGGGGTGAATTGTACAGTGTCATTAACGGGATGGCTTCTACTGCTGTTGCGAGACGGTTACAAAAGAACTTCCGCAATGCCGGCTTAGAAATTACCATTGAACAATGGAGTGTTTTATACCACTTATGGAAAGAAGATAGACTGAGCCAGCAGGAACTTTGCATCCGCACATTTCGCGATAAACCCAGTATCACTCGATTAATTGACAACTTAGAAAAACAGCACCTTGTTAAAAGAGTTGCTTCACCTACCGATAGAAGAATTAACCTGGTTGAATTAACGGATGCTGCATTAGAGTTACAACATATTACCATCGATTTAGCCAATCAAACAATGGCTGAAGCCCTAGTGGGAGTAGATAAACACGAGATTGATATTGTAAAATCGGTTTTTCAAAAAGTGTATGATAACTTAACCTCAGGTGTTTTGGAAGTGTAACTTTCTAAATAAAGAATAACAATAATTTTTTAAATAACAAACGCTAAAATCAATCATCATGGAAGCCACAAAAAAAGCAACAGTCTTACAAGGCGGCGAGTGGATTATTAAAGAAAGCAACCCTTTTGAAACCTTCATCCCAGAAGATTTTAATGAAGAACAAATAATGGTAATGGAAATGTGCGAACAGTTTTTACAAACTGAAATAGTCCCCATTATAGACCGTATTGATAAAATGGAACCCGGTTTAATGCCTTCATTGATGGAAAAAGCTGGTGAACAAGGTTTATTGTCTACCTCTTTCCCTGAAGCCTATGGCGGATTAGGAAAAGACTTTATTACATCAACCATTGTAAACCAAGGTCTAGGTGGCGGATATTCTTTTTCGGTAGCTGTTGCAGCACATACTGGTATTGGATCTTTACCTATTTTATATTTTGGAACCGAAGCGCAAAAACAAAAATACATACCTAAACTTGGTAGTGGCGAATGGAAGGGCGCTTATGGTTTGACTGAACCAAATAGCGGAAGTGATGCATTGGGTGCAAAAACTACTGCAACTTTAAGTGAAGATGGGAAGCACTATATTTTAAATGGACAAAAATGCTGGATTACCAATGGTGGTTTTGCTGATGTTTACACAGTTTTTGCAAAAATTGATGGCGATAAATTCACTGGATTTATAGTTGATAGAGGAACAGAAGGTTTTACTCAAGGCCCTGAAGAACATAAAATGGGTATCAAAGGATCTTCAACTGTTCAGTTGTATTTTCAGGATTGTAAAGTACCAGTAGAAAATTTACTCGGAGAAATTGGTAAAGGCCATATCATCGCTTTTAATATCTTAAATATTGGTCGCTTAAAATTATGTGCTGCTACATTGGGTGGTGCAAAAAAAGCTACTGATACTTCTATTCAATACGCAATAACACGTGAACAATTTAATATGTCTATTTCTAAGTTCGGTGCTATCAAGCATAAAATGGCAGAAATGGCTATCCGCATGTGGGTTTGCGAAAGTGCTTTGTATCGTACTGCAAAATGGGTGGACGATAAAGAACTAGAATTAGAAGCAAGTGGAAAATCTTTTGCTGAATCTTTATTAGGCGCTGCTGAAGAATACGCAATTGAATGCGCAATATTAAAAGTGTTTGGAAGTGAAGTGTTAGACTTTGTAGTAGATGAAGGCGTTCAAATTCATGGTGGCAACGGATTTAGCGATGAGTATCTAATATCTAAAGCATACCGTGATAGCAGAATCAATCGCATCTATGAAGGCACCAATGAAATTAATCGTTTATTAACGGTTGATATGATGCTTAAACGTGCAATGAAAGGTAAGTTAGATTTAATGGGACCAGCAATGGCTGTTCAAAAAGAACTAATGAGTATTCCTGATTTTGGAGGTGAAGAGGAAGGAACTTATGCAAAAGAAATAAAAGCTATAGCCAACTTTAAAAAAGCCATCCTAATGGTTGCAGGTGCAGCAGTTCAAAAACTGATGATGCAACTAGACAAAGAGCAAGAAATATTAATGAACATTGCAGATATGTCGATTGAAGTATTTCATGCAGAAAGTGCTTTATTACGTGTAATGAAATTAGCCAATAGTAAAGGAGATGCAGCGGTGAGCTTACAAGCAGATATGATGAAGACCTACTTATACGATGCAGCCGATCGCATTAATAAAGCTGGTAAAGATGCTTTAAACAGTTTTGCTGATGGAGATGAATTACGCATGATGCATATTGGATTAAAACGTTTTACAAAAGTAGAACCATATAATACCAAAGATGCCCGTAGAAGAATTGCAGCAAAATTAATTGAAGACAACGGATACAAATTTTAAACCATACCTACAATGAATAAAAAACCCTACTCCAAAAAAGAGTGGGGTTTTTTATTGCCAGTTATGCATTCATTGAATAACTTCAAACTATGAAAATAATCATTTCGATCCTTGCTATTTTTTTTACAATATCAACTTCAGCGCAATTTAATTCTCCAGTTGGCTATAGATATGGAAGAACTACAGGCAAATTACCAGCATTATCGTACGGACTTGGAGAAGACCGTTTAGGTGGTGCTAAACTAGGATACATCGATACCAATGTGCTTTTAAAAGTAATTGACTCTACCAAAGAAATGTACCTTGTTCAACTATCTAAATGGCATACTGCTTATTTAGAAAAAATATTTCTTAAACCCGACAGCTCTTCTCCCATAAAAAAACCTTTTTACTTAACAGGTTCATTTATTGCAAAAGGCGATTCGCTCTTCGATTATATAAATATAAATTTAGAAGAAAAACTTCCTTACAAGTCTTGGATGGAAATTGGTCCAGCTAAAATTATGATCGACGTTTACGGTGTTCAAAGTAATACCAACTGGGTTACACAATTAAGCACTTTAAAAGAAGTTAAAAACGTATATTACCAACAGGTTGAAGATGATGTTTTTAGAGTAACTATTGAATTAAAACATCAACAACATTGGGGGTATAGTATTGGATACAAAGGAAAACAATTAAGTGTGCGCGTTAAACGTCAACCCAAATTATTAGATATTAAAAAACTAACGATTGCAATTGATGCTGGCCATGGCGGAACAAATACTGGTAGTGGCGGAGTTAAACTAAAAACTTCAGAAAAAGAACAAACTTTACTTTTTGCAAAATCTTTAGAAAAATCATTAAAAATGCTGGGAGTGAAAAATATAATTATGACCAGAACTAATGATACTAGTTTTGATAATAAAGATCGAGTTTTATTTTTGCAAGAAAAGAATCCTGATTTGGTAATTTCACTTCATTTAAATTCAAGTTCAAAAGCCGAAATAAAAGGCGTAAGTACTTACTATAAACATATAGGGTTTAGGCCTCTTTCCACTTCTATACTAAGCAAAATGCTAGAATTAAAATTAGATGAGTTTGGTAATATTGGTCATTTTAATTTTGCACTCATTACACCTACCGATTTCCCGAATTGCTTAGTAGAAATAGCATTCTTAAGTAATGAAGCAGATGAAAAAAGAATTGTAACTCCACTATTCAAAAAACAAGTGGCGGCTAAGGTGCAAGCAGGTATTATAGATTGGCTGAAAGGAATAAAAAACTAGACATTTATTTTACAAACATCTTACTCGAACTTGGGTAATTTTTAATAGCGATGAAATAAGATCCATTAAGCAAACTTAGCGTGTTAAAACGAACTTCATTTTTACATTTTCACTTTCGTATTGCGCAATCATAAAACTATTTACTAGGTTTGGATATAGCATTGCTAACATCACTCCAACAACCTACATTATTAATTCTTACTTTATATCTTCCGTTTAACAATGGATCAAATAATTTAGCTAGGCCTAAAATTTTTTTGAAATTACAAAATATATTATATGAAGAAGCGGTAATTTAAAACGTGGAGTTATGAAAATGGCTGGATACATTTAGGGAATACTATATTTAATACATAACTGTTGATTATTTATTTGCAGAACAATATTTACAAACACCTGAACTAATTAAACAAACCTATGGTTATTAATAAAAAAATTTAAAAGAGCATGTTTTATTATTGAGAAGAGGTACGTATATTTAAGTGTCAACGGTTATTGAAAAAGAAAATCGCAAACAGTTCATTCGGACAATTTCCCATTGCTGTTGACAGTCTATATTCATTTATCAAATACAACTCAATATATCGGAATAAGGTTGATTGGAATACAGTGGACAATATCTTTAACGAGAACATTATTATGAACAATATGATGACACAATAAGCAATTGGCTAAGGCCTTTAATTGAAAAGTCAAGTAACCAAATTAATAAAATTTATACTAAGCAATTAGAAGAAAAGTATGCATACATACTAATCCCAGGAATGCAGGTTTACAACAAAGTACAAATAAATAAATTAGCACAATCTTAAGCGACAGTATAGCAAAATACTCTTCAAGAAATTAAAGGTTTTGTAATTGATTTACGACTTAATGGTGGCGAGAATTTATATCCAATGTTAACGGGACTAAACTTATTATTGGGAGACAATTTAATTGGGTACGAAACAGATATTAATGACACAGTAACGAGAAAATGGGAAATGAATAATGGCAATTTTATTTTATCGAATTTTCAGACAACTGAAATTAATACGAAACCGAATAAAAGACTGCAAAAAAATACAAGTTGTAATACTTATAGGAGCGGTAACGAGAAGTTCAGGAAATATGACAGCAATCGCATTTAAAGGACGACCTAATACATATTTTATTGGTGAACCAACAGAAAAGGGCTATACTACATCAAATGGGTATTTTCAATTTGCATTTAATTTGACTTTAAATTTTTCAACAAATTTTTGTAGCAGATAGAAACAAAATAATTTACAAGGAAAGTGTTAAACCAGATTTGTTAATATATCGTGGTGAAATTTTTTACGATTTGGGAAAAGACAAGAAAATAATGGAAGCGCTCAAATGGCTGAGGAATAATATCAGCCGCTAACAACTAAGTTTAGCAGTCATAGTAAGTAACTGACGACACTAAATCTGAATATTCAAACAATAAGAGAGAAAAAAAACAGACTATGTATTTTGGAAATTTAAAACAAGTTTCACAGGGTTAATACACTTTATAGCATCAATTTTTGCTCTTTTACTCGGGACATTTATTCTCGTGTTAAACAAAGGGACAACAAAACATAAGATTATTGGCAGACTTTACGCTTTGACAATGTTGGTGGTTTTGATTACCGCCTTTATGTCTTACAGACTTTTTGGAACTTGGGGGATATTTCATTGTACAGCAGTAATAAGCAGTTTGACAATTTTTTGCGGACTTATACCAATTCTGATTAAACTACCAATCAACAATTATAAATCACTTCATTTTAGTTTTATGTATTGAAGTATTATGGGTGTTTACGGAGCATTTGTTTCAGAAACATTGGTAAGAATGCCTAAAGTAGTAGTAAACAGCGGAATTCCAAATAGTGTTTTTTACAATATGACAGGGATTGGGACAGACAGTTTGAAATAAAAAGACCAGATTAATGATACAATACAATAAACAATGAACTGCAAAAGAGTAATTACTAAGTTTGAAATTACAACTGACAATCTTAACTTGCAATTGCAAATCAACGAGTTCGAAAAAAGTTAGTAATAAGCGTAAAACGACAACCACTATATAAATGAACCCATTTTGGTCACAGATAATCATTCAAACAACTCTAAAAAATTGGAGCAGAAAATCTAAAGACAAAATTCAGTCCTCTGGTTACAAGTTTGCAAAAGCATACAGAGAGTTTGTTATTACCCTTAAAGAGTTTGTAAAAGATGCAATCCTAATTATCATCGGTATTTTTTCTGCTGCTTTTGGATTTAAAGGGTTCCTACTTACCAATCATTTTATTGACGGTGGTGCAACAGGTATTGCACTTCTTATTTCTGCTTTGTCAGGAATTCCACTCTATATTCTCATTATTTGCGTCAATTTTCCATTTATCATCCTTGGTTATAAAATTATGGGCAGACAGTTTGCTATAAAGACTGCCTTAGCAATAATAGGTCTTTCCATCTGCTTAGCTACCGTAACTTTTCCAGATGTTACAAAGGATAACCTATTGGTGGCCGTTTTCGGAGGTTTTTTCCTAGGTACAGGAATTGGGCTTGCAATTCGTGGCGGAGCAGTTATAGACGGGACGGAAGTTCTTGCTATATTTCTAAGTCGCAAGCTTGGTACAACGATTGGCGACATCATCATTCTAATCAATGTAATTATATTTGGTTTTGCCGCCTATTTTTTAGGAGTAGAAATTGCTCTTTATTCTATGATAACCTATTTATCAGCATCCAAAACACTCGATTTTATTGTAGAAGGTATTGAGGAATATACAGGAGCAACAATAATTTCAACTCACAGTGATGAGATAAGACAAATGATTATTAACAAAATGGGCAGGGGTGTTACTATTTACAAAGGGCATCGTGGTTTTGGAAATCACGGAGAGAAAAATGAAATTGAAATTATTTACTCTGTATTAACAAGACTTGAATTGAATAAACTAAATACAGAAATAGAAAAAATTGACCCTAACGCATTTGTAGTAATGAGCAGCGTAAAAGATACAAAAGGTGGAATGATTAAAAAAAGATCTTTAAAACATTAACAGTAAAAGAACGACGATAAACAGTTTTAACAAACAGTTTATATTGATTAATTAACTTTAACGGAAAATAAAAATATTGAAAACTCATAAAAAAAGAATCAAAAAATAATTTTAAATTTTGTGAAATATTTTAAAGTATAAAATAATTTATCAAAAATGAAAAAATCAATCACTTTGATAATCTGCCTCTGCTGGTTTGTAAATATTGGTCTTTATTCACAACATCTAGAAAAAGGATTTACCTCAATGTTCAATGGCAAAGATATGTCGGGTTGGAGCGGGGCTACCAAATTCTGAAAAGTAAAAGATGGTGCAATTGTTGGCGAAAGAAAGAGAACGAGTAAGCAGACAATCTTCCTGTACTGGAAAGGTGGCGAACCCGCAGATTTTGAGATGCTTTGCCGCCTTCGGATTTCTGGTAAGGAAGCTAATATACCGTTACAGGCAAGTGTAGCGAACAACAGACCTGCTGCTAAAGCAATTGAAGTGATAAAGCAACAAACGTATGGAACCAAGAAAGATATTATTTACCAAGCTATTGGAGCAGAAGTAAATCTGACCACTTAAAAATCTACTCAACTATTTCGAAATGGCTTGGTCTTTTGATCAGCCATTTTTTTATTTAATCAATTACCTTTACCAAATAATAACATCATGGGTAGCATAGTCAACGATACAGATATCAAAACCTTAATTAAAAAAGATAAGATCATTGCTGACATCTATAGCAAACATCAATCGCCACCCAATTGGACTAGGCCGCAAGGGTTTGTAACATTATCAAAAATAATTTTGGAACAGCAAGTTAGTTTGGCTTCTGCCAATGCACATTTTCAAAAATTAAGCACATATGTAAAAAACTTTACGCCATCGGCTATTATAAAGTTGTCCGATGATGAAATGCGCAGTTGCCAGATCAGCCGTCAGAAATCAACCTATCTCCGTTCATTATCATCAGCCATAATCGACAATTCCCTTGATCTTGAAAGGATATCTATAAAGAGCGAAGAAGAAATAAGAAAGGAACTCACAAACATCAAAGGCATCGGTAATTGGACGGTGGATGTTTACCTGATGTATTGTTTGCAAGCAAAGAACATTTTACCCATTGGCGATATTGCGCTCGTCAATACGATAAAGGAACTAACGTCTGCAAAAACAAAAGAAGAAATGATTTCTTTCGCGCAAAGATGGAGACCACTACGCTCTCTCGCCACTTACTTTCTATGGCATCACTATTTAGAAAAGCGTAAGAAAAAAGAAAAGTAAAAATCTAACATTATTAATATGAAAAATGAATTTGAGAATTTTTTAAGTCTCCATCAAAAATCAGACCTATTGTGCTTTCGGAATTCTATTTTAACTTAGTTCAAAACAAAGTAAAATAAAAGTAAACGCAATTAGTGGACCATGACAGCTACAGACCCACAGGGTAATCCAATTAAGATGCAAGGAGCTTCTGCTCATATAATGCGTAAAAACGCAGACGGAGTTTGGCTTTGGCTTGTAGATAATCCCTTTGCTGCATCATTTTTTGCTGACTGATATATTAAATAAATCAATGAGAAGTAAGGCGGAACAGCACAACACACATTCCCTTTCCAACATTCTGTTACTGCGTATTCCATTAAAATAGCCATATAAATAAATACGAATAAAAATGGATGACTGATAACTTGTTTTGAAACTGATATACTCTCGTGGTATTCCACCGATAAGATGCATACTTTACAAAACGTTTTGCTTCACCTTTTTATTTGCTTTTCTTTGTTATATTTGAGTGATGATAACGGTAGTTTTTTCAGAGACTGTTGTTAGGTGCAAGCGTAAAGGACCACACAGCAAAAATATTTTACGTAAAAATATAATATGATTGAATCAATAATTCCTTTACTTTCCTTAATTGCATTAGAAGTAATTCTAGGTATAGACAATATTATTTTCATTTCGATTTTGGCTGACAAGCTGCCAGAAGTGGAAAGAAATAAACTTCGCTACTGGGGTATTGGGTTAGCAATGGTGATGAGACTTTGTTTATTAGCAATTATTTCATGGATATTAAAACTAGACCAAACTTTATTCACGTTATTTGAAACTAATTTTTCAGGGAAGGGATTAATTTTGATATTTGGTGGACTTTTTTTGATTTATAAAAGCACAAAAGAAATTTATCATAAAACAGAAATAGCCAATAGCGAAAATATCACCATTCCCAAAATAAAGAATTTTAGTAAGTTATTAACAGAAGTTATAATTCTAGATTTAGTATTTTCTATTGACTCTATCATTACCGCAGTTGGTATGGTTCAAGAACTTTGGGTAATGTATACCGCCGTGATAGTAACTGTTATAATTATGCTTATTGCTTCTAAACCAATAAGTGATTTCATTCAAAAACACCCATCGTTTAAAGTACTGGCATTATGCTTTTTGATGATGATCGGTGTTTCTTTATTAGCCGAAGGATTTCATTTTGAGATACCTAAAGGTTATATCTATTTTTCAATGGCATTTGCTTTTTTAGTAGATATCGTACAAATAAAAACCATCAAACAAAAGAACCCTTAAATTACAGTTACACAATTTAATTTTAGCAATAATACTTAACTATACCATTGCACAAGGAAGAACATGATTAGAAGACTTTAAAAAATGCTAGCACCAATAATCTACAGACAAGATGGAATTAATCTCAATAGAAGATATGCAGATAGGAGCATATATTTATCCAGACCAGAACGATGTTCCTCAATTAATAGCAAACCCAATTATCAAAGCAATTTATTTACATCACAAAATAAGCAGAATTTCCCCCTTTGTTAATGGAAATGTTAGTGTAACAAGAGTTGCGAAAAACTGGATGTTGATTTATGATTTATATCCGCCAATTTTTATCAATAATGCCTCAAAAAAATACTATGCAACACTTTCAAAAAGTTTTAGAGAGCTTGATAATTCTCCTAAAAAATAGAATGAGCATAACGAAACCTTTTTGAATAAGAACCTGATAAACTAGTAACAAATGCAATATTGCTTTATGAAACAGTAAATAAAAATCATAGCTAATGGAAACATACAAAATTCAAATTATTGAGACCACTGCGGTACTTGTTGGCTACATAATTATTCACTATATAACTAAAACTTTTGTCAATAATTCGCTAAAAAATACACATTTGCAGCGTGGTAGAAGAAAAATTATTATCAAAGCTGTTCACCTATTGTCTTTTCTTACGGCCATAATTTTATTATCTGCTGTATGGGGACTTAAACAAAATGAAATAGCTGTTTTTGTGGGAACTATTCTAACCGCATTAGGGATAGCTTTTTTTGCTCAATGGTCATTACTCTCCAATATTACTTCAAGTATATTATTGTTTTTTAACCATCCAATAAAAATAGGGGATACAATAAAAGTTTTAGATAAAGACTACCCATTTGAGGGCGAAGTCTCAGATTTGACCTATTTTTTTGTTCATCTTAAAACTGAAAGTGGAGAAATAATCACAATTCCGAACTCTCTTTTACTTCAAAAATCAGTTTCAATTATCGAAAAAAACAACATTTCAAAATCAATTCCTCAATGAAACGTGTAATATCGGCAATAATTATTCTGATTTTATCGACAAACACGTCAGTTGCACAAAACTCTGACTTGGGTAGTTGGAACGTTCTAAATTTAAAGTATACTATTAACAATAAATGGAGTGTATTTGGCGAAACACAATTACGTTCATTAAAATTTTACAACAACTTTCACTACTATGAATATAAAGGAGGTGTTAATTATAAAGTTCACAAAAACGCTACCTTATCTCTTGGTGCAGGTAGTTATCAGACCTATAAAGAAGATGGCAATTTCGTTTTACCCAAAAACAACGATGAGTTTAGAATTTGGCCACAAATAATTATTTTTCAATCGTTGGGAAAAATAAATATAGAGCAGAGATACCGGGCAGAATTAAGATTTACAAGTAATGGTTATCGCAATCGTTTCAGATATAGATTAGGTTTGTCCTATCCATTTGGCAAAGAAAGAAACAATTTTAAACCTTTTCAAATTAGTGCAAGTAACGAACTATTTTTAACAGACAAAGAACCATATTTTGAAAGAAACAGAATGTTAGTTGCATTCAATTATAAACCTTCAAAATCAACAACTTTACAACTTGGTTATTTGCATCAATTCGACTACAAAATAAACGATGAAACAGGACGTGACTTTTTACAAATTGGTTTCTTCATTGAAATATTCAGAAAGCAACCAACAAATACAAATTATGACATTGACTTAAAAGATAATTAAGAAAGGCAATTAGTTATACGTTCTAATTGTTTAGGGCGGTAATATTTTTGTGAAATCTCCTTGTTTTGCATAACTTCAAATAACTACTCACTGTAGTTATTGCTTGAACGAAAGTATTGCTTAAATAATTTGCGACAGTTTAAGCGGCGAACCAATAATTTAAAAAATGATAATAAAAATAAATCCGATCATTGCAGTTAGCTTATCCTTTAAATATTGATCTAATGAGAAAAATCACTTTGCTTATTTTGGCATTTTCGTTTCCATGCTTTCTTTGGGCTCAAGACACTACATCTTTTAGTTTAACATTTAATCATCTTACCCATTATGTAAAAGATTTGGATCGCTCAGTTGAATTTTATACAAAAGTTTTAAAGTTAAAGGAGATCAGCAACCGACCTAAAGCACTTGGTATGCGATGGATCTCTTTAGGGGGAAATGTGGAACTTCACCTTGTTTCCATGGAGAAACAAAATATTATTATTGATACAGCATCGCATTTTGCATTTGCTACCAAATATTTTAATGAGCTTATCAAGCTTTTGAACGAAAGGAATATTAATTATTTAGATGCCAACGATAAACCTAAAACTTATAGTATAAGGGCTGATGGTGTAAAATAGCTTTATTTTAAAGACCCGGATGGCTATTGGATTGAAGTAAATAATATTGGCGAGAAATGATAATTATACTTTGGGTACAGCCAACAAATTAATCACTGTGCTAGAGCAGTCTTAAGGCCTTATTTCTACACGGGTCCCAACCGGCAATAGGCTAAATAGCTCTTGGATATATTGATTTTTTGTACTGATGCACCCTTCCGTCCAATTTCGATATTGGTCAATGGCATAATCTTCATGTGGCCATGTACCATGGATACCAATTTCTCCTCCAATTTGAGCATTGGGAGGAACAATTCCTTCGGCTTTACGTTGTCTAAATTTTTCGAAGCTTGCATCATTTGGGTAATCGATACTCATAAAGCGATTCCATTTCTCATGCTTTTTTTTACCAACAATATGAAATACACCTTCTGGCGTTTTTCTATCACCTTTCATCATTTTATCACCTAAATCTTTGCTCCCAAAAACAACAGGGTATGATGCAATCCATTCTCCTGTAGAGTCGTAAACCTTTAACTCATATTCGCTTTTTATTATATAAACTGAAAAACTGTTCTTATCTGCATTGGTTAAATTAATATGAAAAGGCTTTCGGAAGGAACTAGTAATGAGTACTGCTCCTAAAAATATTATCCAAAAAGCAACAGATTTCATGAACTGATTTTAAATTGTAATCGAAAATTACAATAAATTATTGTTGAAGCCATGTTAAATAAAAACACTCCCTAAACAAGGAGTGTTTATTAATAGTAGAAAAAAACTTTCGATTACCAATTGCTAAAGCGAATACCAACTGCATATGGATACTGCTCTACTCGAGTTACCTCTTTTTGCAGTCTATTTAAACTATACGATCCATAAATTCTAACCGGACCTAAACCAAATTCTGTAATTGCTGCTAGGCGCAATGGTTCAAATTCAAAATTGCTATACACTTTTTGTTTGCCGCGCTCAGCACTAATTTGTTTGTTTCTTGAATCAATTAAATAACCAGCACTCATCCCAGCACTAAAACTAAATCCGTTTCTTTTATCTGGTGTTACATTCACATTTAACATTATTGGAATGGTTAAATACCCAACAAATAATTTATCCTTGCTAAAACCAATTGAGTCATTAAATACATACGGTTGAGGATCTTTGCGATAACTTAACCTAGTATCATACCTGATGTTATACATTTCGTAACCAAGACCATATTTCAAGTTTAATACATGCTTGCTAATATTTAGCTTTTGCATAAAAAACCAAATATTTACATTGGTAGTTTTACCTGCATTTAAACGATAACTGTTTTCATTAACTGGGCCGTCCGCTGGTCTTATCGTTTTAAAATAGCTCCCTGCTTGAGCATTAGTATAATTGGTATTATCGCGAAGATTTGCAAACCCTAAATCAAATATCCACCAATTGGTGCTGATATTTTGTTTCTTAGCAGGTCGTCGCTCTACTTTTAAATTAATATTTACATCATTGTTATTTCCACGGTTAGTAGTTTCACCAGGTTTGTTTTTTTTAATGATAATAAAATTACCTACTTTAACTGTGTCTGTTACTTTTGTTGTACTATCAGTTTGTGCAAAAATTGTTCCCGCAGTAAGTAATACTGCTGCAATACTTAACATTTTTTTCATGGTATTATTTATTTGTGTCTGTTTTATCCTCTATCTGTTTCGATTTGGAGCGAAAAATCGTTCCTGCTTTTCGGAGAAATCCTCTGAGCTTATCTTTATTTATTTCTAGTGAGCCAACATATAAACTACCACTAAATTCGTCAGTATCTAATTCTCTGTATACCGCTTGTTTAATGATGCTTGGCTGATCGGACTCATTAATTATTGATGCTGCAATAATTTTGCTTTTTTCTGTTGCATCAATAATAGAAGTAGAATTATTTACAGATTCAGCAACTGAATTATTATTTATTAATTCTTGTTGAGTATTTACTGTTGGGATAGTTTTTTCTTTAGATGCAAGAATATCATTTGAAATGTATTCTATTTCATTTTGTGCACCAATTTTATTTCCATTTCTATTGGCAATATTCAACTTTGTATTTGAATCAACTTGTTTGCCATTTACCTTTTCTTTTGAAACCAATGGTTCTGCTTTAGCAGCAGAAGAAATAGTTGCATTTTTTACAGAAACCAATTGTTGATTAGATTGCTTTATTGAATTATTTGGCACAATCATCCATATTGAAAAAATAAGTCCAATAACCGCAGCAGCAATAGCTATTATTCTCCAGTTTAAAAATATAACCGGCTTTTTATCTTCTTCTTTCTTATAAAGCAATTCTTTATTAGTAAATACAAATTTTTCTTTAGTTAAAATAGTTTTTTGCAACAATAAGAACTCGGCTTGTAAAGCTGGATGCTGCAAAACAAATAGTTCTACTTCTTGTTTTTCTTGACTACTTAATTCATTATCAATATAAAGTAAAAAATAATCTTCATAAGTAGATAATGACAAAGCTGGCGATTCAACTTTTAATAAACTTTCTTTATTCTCATAAATGAGGGTATCATCCATTGGTAATTTAGCATCTTGCAATAAAACCAATTCAATTGCTACGTCTGGATTTTTGTCGATAAACTGCTCCACATCATTCTGCTCTTTAGCAGACAGTTCCCCGTCTACCCAAAGTAGAAAATATGTTTCGTAATTATGTCGATTAACTTCCATGCTATTATTGTACGTTTTCTTTACTTACTAAGTAATTTTTTAATATTAGTCTTGCTCGGTGTAAGTATACTTTAACCTGACTTTCATTTAAACTCATTATTGAACCAATTTCTTCGTAACTATATCCTTCATAGTCTTTCAACATTACTAAACTCCTTTGTGTTTCATTGAGCTTGTTTAATGCTTCCATTAAAACTTTTTTCAAGTTGCCACTCTGCTGATATTGTACTCTTACATCATCAGAAAAATCTTCTTTCAAATGAATCCTTTTGTTTTTTCTAATATGATCAATCATTTGATTGTAAGCAATCGTAAAAAGGTAAGATTTTGATTTATCTGTTTCTACCGTTTCCCTGTTTCGCCATAATTTTTCGTACGCTGTTTGTACAATATCACGTGCATCCTCCTCATGTCGAAGGTTTTTTACGATAAACCGATAGAGATTATCGGAATATTCGTTCACACAATAGTTATACTCGCGTTCATTCATAAATAAGCAGAAAATGATGGTGTAATTAACAATTTACTCCTATGATACGATTCAATGGAATATTTGTTACAAAAAGAATAAAAAAAGTTAAAATCCTGCCACTTTAATTAAGTAATACAGTACCCCTACGGAGATAAAAAAAATGAGAAGTGACCCATAAAAATATCTAGACCCTTTTTGAGCTGAAGCGTTTTGGTTATCCTCATCCATACTTATAAATTCACGAATGGTTTCTAAAAAGTACTGTTTGTCTCCAAATGCAGCAAAAGCAATCAGATAGACAAATGCAAGGGCCATAATAATCCCAACCCTTCCTGCTACTTCCCAATAATAGAGCTCATTAAGTACCAAATAAATATCGTCTCTTCCTTGGTTTACCAAAAAGCAGATGAGAACAAGTGCCACAATTGTAAGTAAATTGGCAATAAGCACCAATCCAATCATGTGAATACCATTAGTTTTCACCTGAATTGACCTTTTTTGAGCCCTTAAAACAGAATAATCATGACAAATTATTGCCTTAAAAATGTTCATATTTCAAATTACTATAAAAAATTAATTAAAATAACTGACAGTAATTGTTTTCAATATGGTTGGATTTTCATCTTTGTAACGAATTTAAATATACATTATTTCCTTTGTAAATAAAAGAAACTGTTTAATAATCAATGATTTGCTCGCTAATAGTTTCCGGAATTTCTCGCCATTCGTACTGCTGATTTCTTAGTTGTGGCTCAAAACCTGCTTCTTTTATTGCTTCTTGTATACTTTTATACGTAAAACGATGAGGTGCACCAGCTGCACTTACAACATTTTCCTCTAACATGATGCTTCCAAAATCGTTTGCACCAGCATGTAAACAAATCTCAGCAGTTTCCTTTCCTACAGTTAACCAACTTGCCTGAATATTTTTAATATTGGGCAACATAATTCTACTAATAGCAATCATTCTAATATATTCATCAGGAGTGGTAAGGTTATGAACCCCTCGGATTTTAGTCAATAATGTATCAACATCCTGAAATGTCCATGGAATAAAGGCCAAAAATCCTTTTGCATCTGCGGGTTTTTTAGCTTGCACTTCTCTAATACTAACCAAATGAATAAATCGCTCTTCTAATGTTTCTACATGTCCAAACATCATAGTAGCACTTGTGGTAATATTTAGTTTATGCGCTTCATGCATAATTGTTAACCACTCTTCAGCTCCACATTTCCCTTTAGAAATAAGTCTTCTAACCCTATCTACTAAAATTTCTGCTCCTGCACCAGGCAATGAGTCTAAACCCGCTTCCTGCAAGGTTTTCAACACATCATGGTGACTCATTTTTGCAAGTTTAGCAATATGCGCAATTTCTGGAGGCCCTAATGCATGTAGTTTTAATGATGGATATTCTTGCTTTAGTTGACGAAATGTTTTTGCATAAAAATCAATACCTAAGTCAGGATGGTGCCCACCTTGAAGCAATAATTGATCTCCACCATATTTAAAGGTTTCTTCAATTTTTTTGCGATAAACTGGCATTTCGGTGATATATGCTTCTGCATGTCCCGGAATTCTATAAAAATTACAAAATTTGCAATTGGCAATACACACATTTGTAGTGTTTACATTCCTGTCGATCTGCCAAGTTACTTTGCCGTGAGGAACTTGTTTTTTTCTCAACTCATCAGCTATATTCATTAAGTCGGTTAAAGGAGCGTTTTCAAATAAAAACATCCCCTCTTCAACTGATAAAAAATCAAAAGCAAGCGCTCTTTTATATAATTCTGCTAATTGCATACTATTATTTATTACTCTATAACAAAGGTAATGTTGAATAGTTGTTTGATGCAACCTAAATATAAAACACCGTGTCTTATATTTGTATATTGAAAACTATGTTACAAAGATTGCTATTATTTTTAGCCCTTTTAGGCACCCAAACTGCATTTTCTCAAGAAGAGTTTGTTTTACCAGATTGTAAATTAATTACCAAACTCCCCTTTTCACAGCTTTCGGGAGGAATTATTATCATCAGGGCAAAACTGGACAATAATCCAGACTCCCTCAATTTTGTTTTAGATACAGGAAGTGGAGGTATTTCCCTGGATTCTAATACTGCTGCAGAATTAAAAATTACCCTAATTAAAACAGAAAAAACGATCCGAGGTATTGCAGGATTAAAGAAGGTTGATTTTGCCATGGATCATTCTTTAACCTTTGCAGGGCTTAAGGTGGATCATCTTGATTTTCATATAAACGATTATGAGTTATTAACTAGCGTTTATGGTGTAAGAATCGACGGAATAATTGGTTATAGCTTCTTAAGAAGATTTGTAGTTAAGTTGGATTATGATATCGGTAAAATTGAAATATATACACCAGGGTCTTATAAGTATCCTCGAGGAGGTTATTTATTGAAACCAAATTTTACAACTTTGCCTCATCAAACGGCAGTTATACAAGATGGCAGAGAAATTTTGAACAGATTTATTTTTGATACTGGAGCCGGTTTATGCTTTTTATTATCAAAGGATTTTATAGAAGATAGTTTACTGTTTAAAAAGAATAAAAAATTTTACACCACACAAGCAGAAGGACTTGGAGGTAAAAAACAAATGGAACTAACAACTGCAAAATCAGTAAAAATTGGTCCATTTAAATTTAGAAATGTTCCTGTACATGTTTTTGAAGATTCATATAATGTAACGAGTTACCCTCTTTTAGGGGGAATTATTGGAAATGATATCTTAAGAAGATTTAACGTAGTGCTTAATTATCCCGAACAGTCTATTCATATTAAACCGAATAGCCATTTTAATGAAGATTTTGATTACAGCTACACTGGACTTGGCATTTATTTAATTGAAGGAGAAATAAGGGTAATAGATATTGTGAAAGATTCTCCAGGATACAAGGCAGGATTTCAAGAAGGAGATGTGATTTTTTCTGTTGAAAGTAATTACACTAAGAATATTCAGATTTATAAAAACTTATTCCAAAATGCACTTGGCAGAATAAAAGTAGTAGTTTTTAGAGGACCAATTCCCATGATTTTAACCCTCGATGTAAAAGATATAAGAAATTAGTAACTACTTATATTATCATGATTTATCTGAACAATGAACTATTTTGCGCAACGATTAGCAATTTATGATACAATACAACAGATTTATATTAGATAATGGATTAACCGTTTTGGTGCATGAAGACAATGCTACGCCAATGGCTGTTGTGAATGTTTTGTATGATGTGGGTGCTAGAGATGAACATATTGATAAAACTGGTTTTGCACATTTATTCGAACATTTAATGTTTGGAGGAAGTATTAATATTCCAGATTATGATGAACCATTACAAAGAGCAGGGGGCGACAATAATGCTTTTACCACTCACGACCTTACCAATTATTATTGTCAACTTCCTGCACAAAATATTGAAACAGCATTTTGGTTAGAAAGTGATAGGATGTTGAGCTTGGCATTTAGCGAAAAAAGTTTAGCAGTGCAACGCAAAGTAGTTTGTGAAGAATTTAAAGAGCACTATCTTAATAAGCCATACGGAGATGTTTGGCATAAAATGCGTGAATTGGCTTATCAAGTACATCCTTATAAATGGATGACAATTGGCAAAGAGTTAAGTCACGTTGAAAATGCACAAATAAAAGACGTAAAAGATTTTTTTTATAAGCATTACCGACCAGTTAATGCAATTTTAGTTGTTGCTGGAAATGTAAAGGTTGATGAAATTAAAGTGCTTGCAGAAAAATGGTTTGGTCCAATTGAAATGGGCGAGAAATATATACGTTGTTTACCAAAAGAACCAATTCAACATGAAGCTAGGAAATTAAGTATCGAAGCAAATGTTCCACTAGATGCATTTATTAAAACTTGGCATATGGATGCAAGACTAGAAACTGGATATTATGCCGCAGACTTACTAACTGAAATATTAGGTGGTGGCGGATCTTCTAGATTGTATCAATCATTAATAAAAGAAAAGAAATTATTCTCAAGTTTAGATTGTCACCATTTTGGGAGTATGGATGCAGGTTTAATTACTATTGAAGGAAAACTAGTAAAAGGAGTTACTATGCATCAGGCAGAAGAAGCAATTAATGAAGAACTGGCATTGATACAACAACATACTATTACAGAAAACGAACTCATTAAAGTGAAGAATAAAACTGAAAGTGTAATAGCTTTTGAAGATATGAGTGTTATGAGTAGAGCAAGTAGTTTAGCCATGTATGAATTAATGGGTGATGCTTCATTGATGAATACCGAATTGGATAAATACAAAGAAGTTACTTTAGATGATTTAAATGCATACGCAACAAAAATTTTTAGAGAAACAAATAGTAATACCATTTACTATCATGCAAAGCAATAGAACCAACAGATCAACATGAGTTTGAATAGAAAAATAACACCTGCAATTACTGATGCAATTAGTTTTGATTTGCAATTAAAAAAATGTGATCAATATACACTCGATAACGGTGTGCCTGTTTATAGTATTGATGCTGGCACTCAGGATGTATTGATGATTGAATGGGTTTTTTATGCGGGTAATTGGTACGAGCAAAAAAATATCGTAGCAGCAACTACCAATTTTATGTTGAAGAATGGCACTCATACTAGAACTGCATTTGGCATTAATGAGCATTTTGAATTTCATGGAGCTTATTTAAATAGAAGCTGTTACAATGAAACTGCAACAATTACACTTCATTGTTTAAGTAAAAATGTAAAGGAATTATTACCTGTTGTTGCAGAACTTATTACAGAATCTATTTTTCCGGAAGAGGAACTAAATACGTATCGTCAAAATCAAAAACAGCGACTTGTAGTAAATTTACAAAAATGTGATTTCATTGCAAACAGATTAATTGATGAATATATATATGGGATAAACCATCCTTATGGAAAATATACTTCTACATTAGACTACGACAATTTAAATAGAGACGAATTAGTAGCTTTTTATAACCAATTTTATAAAGAAGGAAAATGTACCATTTTTACTGCAGGGAAAATTCCTACTGATTTAGCTACTGAATTAAATAATGTATTTGGACAACTTTTAATTCAACAAAGATTAATCCCTAATATTCAATATCATCTTCATCCTGCTGAAGAAAAAAAGTTTCATATTATAAATGATGCTGGTGGAGTTCAAGGAGCAATACGATTAGCGAGGCCGTTTCCAAACAGGCATCATCCAGATTTTCAGAAAGTACAGATTTTAAATAATATCTATGGAGGATTTTTTGGTTCTCGATTAATGAGTAATATCAGAGAAGATAAGGGATATACCTATGGCATTCATAGCTATTTACAGAACCATATACATGAAAGCGCTTGGTTGATTAGTACGGAAGCTGGTAGAGATGTTTGTAAACCAACAATTGAGGAAATTTATAAGGAAATGGATATTTTGAAATCCGATATTATTGATGAAGAAGAATTAAGCTTGGTGCGTAACTATATGATTGGCTCAGTTTTAGGCGAATTAGATGGACCATTTCAATTGATTGCTAGATGGAAAAATTATATACTAAATGGAGTTACAGATGAGTATTTCTATAAAAGTGTAGAGCTAATCAAAACTACTGGGGCAGAAGAGTTGCAGGAACTTGCAAAAAAATACCTCAATCCAGATGAGTTTTATGAGTTAACGGTTATTTAAGTACCTTACTTTTTCAAAATATTTTCATGGGAAGGTTTTTTGCTAAAACAATTGCCACATCAGTAGCAGTTCTAGTTGCCGCCTATCTTTTATCGGGTGTAACTGTAATTGATTCCATAACAGCAATTATGGTAGCTTTTGTATTGGGTATTCTGAATAGTTTTATTAAACCTATTTTAGTAATTCTTACAATACCTATTACTATTTTTTCACTAGGAATATTTTTGCTATTCATCAATGTTTTTATTATCCAATTAACAACTAAGATTGTTTCAGGATTTACAGTTGATGGCTAGTGGACAGCTTTGTTTTTTAGTTTTATCGTTTCATTTGTAACATCAATTATTGAATCAATAGTTGGTACTCCAAGTAATCAGAATAAGCAAACTACTTCGTAAGTAGAGAAAATACATAGCACATTTCTGTAGCAATTTGCATTGATCGTTCATTGTAAACTGACTCTTGTTTAGGCTTACCATCAGCTATTTTTGGATCTTCATACGGTATTTTAAATCTCTCCTCTGCACCATGTACTATCGGACAAGATTCATCTGCTTGAGTGCAAGTTAATATTGCTCCATATTCAGTTGTAGGATTTGGAGCGCTAGTATATATTTTTGAAAATACTTGAAGTACTAATGTGTTAATACCAAATGTTACAGTATAAACCGGATTAGATGTTGTTTCATTAGTGCTTATTTGGAAACCAATATTCCTCAATGCGTTTACTGCGTTTTCATTAAAAGCAGTAACTTCTGTACCACCCGAAAAACAATACTAACATTATTAAATTACTAAGATGGAAGATAAAGAACAACGGATTAAAATTATTAATTAACAACAACCCGAACCAGGCTTACAACAACTTTCAGTTATAGGTTTTTGTGCAAATACGGTAACACTAAAAATACCAATACTTGCATTTTTAAAATTTTGCAAACTATCAGCATCCAAATATTTAGAGAGAATATCATCAGGAATGATAATTGCTTTTTCTTTTTGAATACTAATATTCTCAAAACCGTTGTGATGAATTAGCTCCATGTATACTTCTTTTTGAATTGCTCCTGATACACAACCTGCATACATTTCTGCATCTTTTTTTAATGATTCGGGAAGCTGACCTACTAAAACAATATCAGATATACTAAAATGACCTCCTGGTTTTAATACACGATATATTTCTTTAAATACACCATCTTTATTAGGAACAAGATTAAACACACAATTACTTACAACCACATCAGCAATATTTGAAGCAATTGGCATATTTTCTATATCACCTTCTCTGAATTCTATGTTATTGTATCCTAACTTAATTGCATTGGCTTTTGCTTTAGCAATCATTGCGGGAGTAAAATCAATTCCAATTACTTTACCTGTTTCACCTGTTTCGGCCCTTGCAACAAAACAATCATTTCCTGCTCCGCTTCCAAGATCAACTATGGTATCTCCCTTTTTTATTTTAGCAAATTGAGTTGGAAGTCCACAACCCAATCCTAAATCGGCGTCTTTATTATAACCGCTTACATGAGTATAGTCGTCGGTCATTATATTATACACTTCTGTACTACACCCTCCTGCACCACAGCAAGAGGATTGATTTACTTCTAGCGATTGTTCTGCAATAAATGCGTATTTTTCTTTTACTATTTCTTTTAATTCATTTTCTGTTTTCATGGTTTATTTATTAGTTAACAACAAGAAGCTTGTTGTTCTTTTAATTTATTGAATAGTTGATTGAATGATTGATTAAATTTTTCGAAAGCTTTCCAATTAATGCAATAACAACTACGCGGGCCTTCAACTGTTCCTTTGATTAGTCCAGCATCTTTTAATTCTTTGAGGTGTTGTGAAATAGTTGATTGTGCAAGAGGTAATACTTCTACAATCTCTCCACAAATGCATTCATTTTTTTGCGCCAATACTTTTAATATAGCTATGCGTGCAGGATGTGATAAAGATTTTGCAAATGCTGCAAGCTCTTGTTCTGCTTTAATAAATTCATCTAATTTGGGAGAAGCCATGGTTAATCGTTTTTATACGATAAGTAAAACTACATCAAATTATTATTCATCGTACATAAACGATAAAAGAAATTTTAGGCTTTTATCTACACAAAAACCATTCGCAACGCTTTTTTGCCGTTCTTCCTTTTGTAAAATTTTATAAAAATCATATCTTATTGATTTTCAGCTAATTATACTAAACCTATATCTGAATCCTGCCTATTACCTGAATTTACCTTGTACTATGTGTTGCATAGTACTAAAATAAACCCCATCTTTGTGTTGTCAAAACAAACAGACTAAAACAATTAAAAAATAAAAATCATGACAACGCTTACAAACAACAAAACAGAAAACACAACAATTAGAGAAACAAAACCAGTTTTTGGTTTAACAGATTTTTGGAATATCGAGCGCATGCGCAGAGTTAGATCTCCAAGAAGAAATCTTAACTAATAAAAACAAATAGTAATTAACCCTCATAAAATAAACAACATGGATATTCAAAATACACAGAGTCAGATGCGGAAGGGCGTTCTGGAGTTTTGTATCCTATCAATCATTCGCCAGGGTGAAGTTTACCCGAGCGACTTGGTAGATAGAATGAAAGCCGCCAACTTACATATTCTGGAGGGAACACTCTATCCCCTATTAACCAGATTAAAGAACGCAGAGTTACTCACTTACCGTTGGGTAGAAAGCAATAGTGGACCCCCACGTAAATATTTCGTGATGACCGATAAAGGACTAGAATTTTACGGTGAACTCGAAAGAACTTGGAAGGAACTAGCTGATGCTGTTCAAGTGTTAACCCAACCAGCTGCACAGTCAGAAACTGAAAATAACCAAAACCAACCTTAACCAACAAAACAAAAAATACCATGAAAAAGGTAATTAATATAAACTTTCAGGGCAGGGTATTACCCATTGAAGAAGCTGCATACGACGTATTAAAGCAGTATGTAGAAAGCCTGCGAACATTCTTCGCAAATGAAGAAGGAAGGGACGAAATAATTAATGACATAGAAGGAAGAATCGCCGAATTATTTGGTGAGCGCCTAAAAAAAGGAAGCACTTGTATTACTAATGAAGATGTAGAAAGCATCATTACTAGTATGGGCAGACCAGAAGATTTTGAAGGCGAAGAAAATAATGTGAAAACACAACTTGGAGGCACTGCTTCACAAAAAGAAAGCTACAAACCTAATTTTGAAACATATAATGCACCAAATAAAGGTCGCTTATACAGAGATGACAACGATAAAATATTGGGAGGTGTTTGTAGTGGATTAGCTGCTTACTTCCGTATTGATCCATCAATCATCCGTTTAATTTTTGTAGTATTTATGTTTAGTGCTGGAACCGGATTTCTTTTGTATTTATTACTATGGATTATCCTTCCATCTAAACCTTTAGATCATATAGTTTCTACTAAAAGATTGTATCGTAACCCAGAAGAAAAAGTAATAGCTGGTGTAGCAAGTGGAATAGCCACTTATTTTGATATTGCTATCTGGATTCCTAGATTAATTTTTGCAATGCCATTGGTAATCGGAATTTTCTCTTCAATCATTGGTTCTGCCTTTTGGTTTGACGTGAATCCGTTTCCTGGATTTGTATTTGGCTCATTTGGTGGATCATTATTTATCATCTATGCAGTTTTATGGGCTGTAATTCCTGAAGCCAATAGCGCTTCAGAAAAATTAGAAATGCGCGGTGAAAAAGTTGATCTTAACACCATTAAAAATACCATTCAAGAAGATCTTGAAGGATTTAAAGCCAGAGCAGAAAAATGGGGTGGAGAATTCTCTAATAAAGCAAAAGAGTTTGGTAATGATTTTGGACAAACAGTAAATCAAAAAGGTAAAAGCTTTGGATCAGAAGCAAGCTATGTAGCAAAATCTACTGGTAGCAAAATTGGTAACGCAATTGCTATTTTATTCAAAGCGTTCTTCTTGTTTATCGCTGGTATCGTTGCCTTTTCCTTATTAATTGCTTTATTAGCAATGCTAGTTGGAAGTGTAAGTGTATTCCCTTTAAAAGATTTTCTATTAGAAGGTTTTTGGCAGAACTTCCTTGCATGGTCAACTTTATTTTTATTCCTCTTTGTACCTGTAATTGGAATTGTAATCTGGTTAATAAGAAGAATCATTGGTGCAAAAGCTGGAAGCAAATATTTAGGTTTCACTTTTGGTGGACTCTGGACCTTAGGAATAGCTAGTGTAGTGTTTTTAGTTGCTTTAATATCACAAGATTTTGATGCACGTGCAAGAGATAAAAAAGATATTGCCATTGTTCAGCCAACTACTAATAAAATGATTATTAAAGTTGCAGAGGCAAAAGTTCAAGTAATAGGTAGATGGTTAAAATTGGATGGTATCATCAGTTTGGATAATGATAGCCTTGTATTGAATAATATTAATCTTCGAATTGCAAAAAGTAGCGACTCATTATACCATATTTCTTACCACAAATACAGCAATGGAAGTGACGAAGAAATTGCTTTAAGAAATATTGAACAGATTAATTATGGAATACTTCAGTCGGATAGCATGATTTATCTTGATAGAGGATTTAATCTTAAAAGAGGAACTAAATTCCGCAACCAAGGTGTTGTAGTAACTATTCAAATTCCTGTTGGAAAGAAAATAGAATTCGATAGAAATGTTTCTAAAAGACTCAACTGGTTCAACATTAATCACAACAACCGTGATTATGAGTGGGAAGATGATTTAAATGGAAGCGACTCAAGAGGATTTAGCTCTAACACAGAATACATCATGACTTTAGGTGGATTAGAAAGAATTAAAAAAGATGAGGATTATCAGAATAATGATGATGAATCTGATAATAATAATGCAGTTGATGAATATAAAAAAAGCAAGGAAGAGTTAAAAAAAGAATATGATCAAAATAAAGAAGAGTTAAGAAAAGAATACGAGCAAAAAAAGAAAGAAGCTGAAGATTTAAAGAAAGAATTAGATAAAAAAGTTGATAGCACTCGTTACCGTTACCAAAAAGTAACTTATGTAGAGCCAACTAATAGCAAGTTTGAGATGATCGACTTAGTATCAGAAGGAAGCAGAATATCACTTTTGTATTTACATTCTTAGAATTCGGTTGGAATAGGTTGGAAAAAGAACCTCGTCTCTTGGTTGGGACGGGGTTCTTGCGTATTTTTACTGCTCTAATTAACGATTGATATGAAGAATACTCCTTTTACACAAAAGCATATTGCACTAGGCGCTAAGATGGCCGAATTTGCAGGATACAATATGCCGATTAGCTATACTGGTATTAATGATGAGCATGCAGCAGTTCGAAAAAATGCTGGCGTTTTTGATGTAAGTCACATGGGTGAATTTATGGTAAAAGGAGAAAATGCCCTCGATTTAATACAGCGTGTTACTTCTAACGACGCTTCAAAAATTACTAATGGTCAAGCTCAATACAGTTGCCTACCCAATAATGATGGCGGTATTGTGGATGATTTAATTGTGTATTGTATTGAACAGAACAAGACATATATGCTAGTAGTAAATGCATCTAACATTGAAAAAGATTGGAATTGGATTGCTAAACACAATACCAATAATGTGGAGATGCAAAATATCAGCGAAAAAACTTGTTTGCTGGCAATTCAAGGTCCGAACGCTACTAAAATATTACAGGCTTTAACGGATATAGATATCATGAACCTCAAATATTACACTTTTGTAAGAGGAAAATTTGCTGGAGTAGAAAATGTAGTAATTAGCGCAACTGGTTACACAGGTTCTGGAGGAGTAGAAATTTATTTTGAAGATGTAAATGGTGCTGCCGATAAAATTTGGGATGCCATTTTTGAAATAGGTGGGCCACAAGGTTTAAAACCAATTGGACTAGGCGCACGTGATACCCTCCGTTTAGAAATGGGTTTTTGTTTATACGGAAATGACATTGATGATACAACATCTCCATTAGAAGGTGGGCTTGGATGGATTACTAAATTCACCAAAGAATTTACCAATAGCAAAGCCTTAGCAGAACAAAAAGCAGCTGGTGTAAAACGCAAATTAGTTGGTTTTGAAATGTTGGAGCGTGGTATTCCAAGGCATGATTATTTAATTAAGGATGCTGAAGGTAATACTATTGGAAAAGTTACTAGTGGCACTCAAGCGCCATCGCTCAATAAAGCCATAGGTTTAGGTTATATAGCAACTTCTCATGCTAGTATAGATAGTGAGGTTTTTATTGATATTAGAAATACGTTGGTAAAAGCAAAAGTTGTAAAAGCCCCTTTTGTTTAGCGAACACACTAATCAATACTTACATTCGTTTAGGGTAGAATGAAAAGGTTTATTTTACTTTTTGGTTTATTTATACTTGTATTAAGTTCTTGCAGTAAGAAAACTAGTGCCTCTAGATCATCCTCCAACAGATCGGGTTCCGAAACTGGATATGCTTCATACTATGGAAATGAATTTAATGGACGTAAAACTGCTAGTGGTGAAATTTTTCGTCAATCTAATTTAACAGCAGCACATAAGAAATTGGCATTTGGCACAAAAGTACGTGTGACGAATTTAGCCAATGGAAAAACGGTAACTGTAAGAGTAAATGATAGAGGTCCATTTGTAGCTAACCGAATTATAGATCTAAGCAAATCAGCCGCAAATAAAATTGATATGGTTGGAGCGGGTGTAGCAAAAGTGAAGATTAAGTATTAGATGGGTTTTATTTACATTAAGTGCGTTAAATCGTTGGAAACAACATACGACATTCCTTTTGTTAATATTGATTTTTCGCCACTCTCGAGTTCTGTTACAAATTCGCCTTCTAAACAATGAACTATATGTCTTTTTTACACCAATGGTCTGCAAAATAATTTTCTGAATATTCTACTATTTTTATTCTGATATTATTGAACTGCAAAGTCTGCCAATATGCAATTCCTGTTTCTCCTTTATTTACTGTCTTTTCAACTGTTTTCCAGTCTAGTAATTGAAATGGTATACTTTTCATAGTGTCATTTTTTAAAGCACTCAATTAATATTTAAATTTACGAAACCCAATCTGGGAGAAAGAATATTTTATAATTAAAAATTAGAGGGCTTTATAGATCAAGCACTATTGTAATGTTTTGTTTTAGTGTTAGGATTTGCTTCTGAGAAAGACTACCAACTTTTTGTATTAAACGACTATTATCAATGGCTCTAATTTGATCAACAAGGATATCACTTAGCTTATTTAATTGATTTTTTAAAAGATGAACTCTTAGTAATTCAATTTCGGGTTTTACATTTGATGTAATAGGACAAATTATAGAAGAGAGATGAGTATCATTCAACAAATTAGTTTGAACAATCACAACGGGTCTAGTTTTGCCAGGTTCAGTTCCTCTACTTGGATTTAGATCTGCAAGCCAAATATCGTACTGCTTAATTTTCATCTATTAACTTTTCATATTCATGCAGTATACTTAAGGAATCCTTCATAGTTAATTTAGATTCCTTTACAAGTTTCGATTTGAGCATTTTCCTTTTATTAAAATGATTATAAATACTTACTGCTTCATTTATATATCTATTCCTAGCTAAATTGAGTGCTAAAGTAATTTCTTCAGCTTCATCAAATATTTTATCATCCAGCTTAAGAGATAAAGTTTTCATATTGTTATTTTTTACAAAGGTATATACTATTAGTATATACTCAAAAATTTAGAACTTCCTCTTTCTAGATATAAAGTATTCCCTGCTGGTGTATTTCCTTGTGCAAAATATTAAATCAAAAAACGAAAAATGTGGATACTTATAATATTACCTACTTCCATTCTTCTTTTTAAGAAACTTTTTTGTTACAATACGAACACCCGCACTAAACCAAAGTGGCATAATATTTTCACCTGCTATTCCTTTACCAACTGTCATATCGATTTGCAAAAGGTCGCTAAAAAAATAACGGTATCCAACTTGATATGATATTCCTGTTCCCGGAATGTAAGGATCGCCTGAAAAAACTTCACCAACGAAGTGTATACCTTTATATGCTTTAATCTGTGTTCCAAAACCCCAAGTTGCAATTAAATTATTTGAACCATCAATGTGTAAAAAATTACCGCCAAAATTACTGTGTAATAAAAATTTATCACCTTCGCCAAAACTTTTTGAAACTATAATGTAACCAAATGTTCCATACCTACTGGTTTAAATGAACCTGCACCAACAGGTAAAAATGTTCCAAGTACCATTCCAAAACCAGGTGGTTGGTTAGGCTTAGTTTCTCTAAATAAATATTTACCTTGTAATAGTGGCAATGCATAGGAGAAAGTTTTTTTACTACGGTGTTCTACTTGGTAACCATAAATACCTCCTACAGTTAATTCAAGATTTTTGTAGTAATGGCTTGTGGTTGAAATTAATTGCGAGTTCATTTTGTGCTTCTACTTGCAATACTAGTAATATTAAAGTTGCAGAAAATATAGAAAATTTCATCGTAAAAATATAAATGTTTAAAAAAATTACATACAAGGCAACCTTCAATCATGGTGTATTTTATTAATTTCATCATCTTGTTTCAAACCTCCTTCCCTAAAAGCAGCACTTTATTAGCTTTTAATAACTGATATCCATAATCATAGCAATAAATACTAGTAATATTATTAGGAGATTTAGTTTGATGTGTGCAATGATTCGGATGAAACCCTAATAAAAACAAATCTTTAAAGTCGATTGTTTTTTTACACTTTGTTGATTGAAGTAGACTAGCTAAAATATTTCTGTTTCTAACTAATTGCGCATTTACCCTGCGCATATAATTAGTGAGTTGTCCCGATTGCTCGTTATGAAAACTACTTCTACAATAGTTGTTACAGAACTTTTTATCCGTTCTTCCATTTGTTTTTTTAGCACAATACAAACAGTTTTTTTCTATCTCCATTTAATAAATGATATAGGGATCAAACAGCTGGTAAATTAGAAAGGTTATGCTGATAATTTAGAGGTATTATTACCCTACTTATATGATTAAATCACGGAATTTTCTTTAAAAGATAACCGATTGCTAAAATAATTACTTCACTTAAGGTCAATTAGTTAACTGTAAGAAATTGGAATAATAAGCTGTTTTTACTGCTTTTTTGTAAAGTTTATTTTACATTTTGTATGATTATCTTTACTTTTATAAAAAATTATATATGCAAACAAAATTATTATTACCTCGAAAATTCAAAAATATTGGTTGGATAATTGTTGCTTTAACATTACCATTAGGTATTTGGATACTTTGGAGCGGTCACGAATTTGATTGGCTAAATATCAAATGGTATAATATGTTTCCTTCATCTTTCTTTAAAACAAATAATGAAACATATTATTCTAATCGAAATTTAACATCAACTATTGTAGGAGTGTTATTTATTATTGGGTCTCTAATGGTAGGTTTTTCAAAAGAGAAAATAGAAGACGAATACATTGCAAGTATTAGAATGAATGCTTTGGTATGGGCTGTATTTGTAAATTATTCTTTGCTCATTGTAGCATTTATTTTTATCTATGATCTGTCGTTTTTAAATGTAATGGCTTATAATATGTTTACCGTTTTATTGTTATTTATCATTCGTTTTCATTATTTATTATTCAAAAAATAAAAGGCATTGAATGAAAAATTTAATTAAAGTTGAGAGAGCAATAATGAATATTACTCAAGAAGAATTGGCTCAAAAAATTGGTGTTAGTCGCCAAACTATTAATGCCATGGAACTCAATAAATACGTGCCTTCTACAATATTGTCTCTTAAAATAGCTAAGCTATTTAATAAAAATGTTGAAGAGATTTTTATACTAGAAGATACCGACTAAACTACTATACTGCAAACGTTTACAAACGCTTACATACGCAAGTAGATGTTTAAAAGAATGATCAGTTCATTTTTACTTTTCATATTTGTTTTGTTAACGGCAGTACTAACTGCTATTATTAAATCAAATAACTGAACCGTTATGAATGCTATGAAAAACAAAGTCCAATTAATTGGCAACCTTGGTCAAGATCCTGATGTAAAAAAAATTGGCGAAGACAAAAAAGTGGCTCACTTAAGTATTGCCACCAATGAAAATTACCGCAATGCTAAAGGCGAAAAAGTAACCGACACGCAATGGCACAATGTTGTAGCCTGGGGTAAGCTGGCAGATATTGCCGAAAAGTATTTATTAAAAGGTACCGAAGTAGTAATTGAAGGAAAACTCATAAACAGAAACTACACCGATAAACAAGGAGTGAAAAGATACATTACCGAAGTACAAGCAAATGAGTTGCTTATACTTACTAAGAAAGCTTAATCCGTTCTCGTTCAATTCAGCATACCTTACAATCTTCAGTAGGCAGGCTTGGCCCCCATCCAGTCTGACCTATTGATAGTAAGGGCTAATTAACCAGTATATAATTGGACCAGTTACTGCAACATACAACCACAACGGCCAGGTTATCTTAGCTAGTTTCTTATGAACAGCAAACTCAGCAGTTAATGCCCTGTATGCAGTAAATAAAATAAATGGTAGTATGATGGCTGCCAAAAAAATATGTACTGATAAAATGGTATAATAAATAATGCGCAAATTTTCTACGGCAAGTTTTTCACCGGCCGATAAAATTCCATTATGGTCTGCATCACCAAATTTAGTATCTCCGGCTAATAGATGATGTGATATATAAGACACTAAAAACAGTATTGATAATATCAATGCCGTAATCATCATTTGCTTATGTAGTAAATATTTTTTTTGTTTTACCGCAATCAATGCTGCAACTAACAACAAAGCCACTATCGAATTGATTACTGCATTCACAGTTGCGAAAATGTGCACGTCAAAGCCTAAATCAACTTCAAGCTTTACCCTGCCTAGTGCTACTACAACCGCAAATACCACCACAGAAAAAATACCAATTAACCAATTAGCTAAACGATCATTCTTTTTTAAACTTGCTGCTAACATATTATCATTCAATTTTTATCCATTAATTTTTCTTCGTCCTTGCATATAAACTACAAAGAAAATTACTGCAACTACAATTATTAACCACAACCAACTCAAATTAATAATATCCCTAAATAAACTACTTTTCTTGTTTATATCTTTCTCTAGCAACAACACCCCAATATCCTGAGACAGTTTTAGCAATGAGGTAGAATCTAAGCCATTGTAATATCCTCTTACCACATAATTTCTATCGAGTAACACAAACCTACTAGTATGAACAAAATCTGGACTAATAGGCTCTTCGCTAAATTGGTCTACTTTTAACTCCTGAAAAGCAAAATCATAAATTGCTTTTTTATTACCAGTAAGCATCCACCAATTATCGTGATTTACTCCAAAACGATCTGCATATTTTTTTAGCACTTCTACAGAATCATTTTCAGGATCAACTGTAAACGACATAAACTGAACAATTGAAGTATCAACTCGGTTGCGAACATTGCCCCCTTTTTTAAAAGATTGCTGCAGCATTGCCATATTGCTTGTTAATCTTGGGCAAATACTTCTACAATTGGTAAAGAAAAAATCGAGCACCAATATTTTACCTTGCTTATCATACAAACTCACCGAATCTCCTAATTGATTTCGCAAGCGAATATTTGCGGTCTTGTGCCAAATACTATCATCCATTTCTTTGCCTCGCACTACTTTAGTAACAACAGTATCCAATAAATAATGACGAGGCATGCTTACTGCATTTTCGCTGGCTATCTTTAAGATTAAATAACAAGTAACGGGAATTCCGAGTGCAACAAGTAAACCTAAAATAGATTTTTTATTCATGGTAGATTGGTATAAGAAAAAACCATCCCAAATTAAGCGGGATGGTTAAGTCTATAAAATTATTTTATTAATTGAAGTAGATATTAGTGTGCCGCTTTTTCATCATGCTTTGCTTCTTTGTGCTCTTCTTTCTTTTCTACTTTAATAGTGCTTTGCTCTTTATAATGAGGATCGTAAGTATTGCGTAAATTTCTGAATGAATTTCCATCATATAAGAAGGCAGTAATAAACCATACAAACAATGCCAATGGCACTACAATGGTCATGATTAAATTCTTGAACTCATGCTTTAAGTGCATAAAATAAGCAACAATATAAAAAGCTTTTGCCATCATTAAAATAACAATTGTGCCTTTAATGGCTAACCTAAAAGAAACACTTTCTAATGGAATGCCAATCATCCAGAAACCAAGAATTAATTCTACAATTGTAAGCACAGTAAGTATTATGGTAACTTTTATAATTTCTTTTATTACTCCGCCTGCGTGCTCATCGTGTTCTGCAGTTTGTGACATAAATTAATATTAGTTAGTTAAAATAAATTAAATGAGGTAAAAACAAGTGAAAACAAATACCCAAACTAAATCTACAAAGTGCCAATATAGCCCAGCTTTTTCTATCATCAGGTAATGGCCTCTTTGCTCAAATTTATCGGTGAGTGTCATTATCAACATAACGATATTAATAATTACTCCACTAAATACGTGGAAACCATGAAAACCAGTAATTGTAAAAAAATAATTGGTAAAGTTGGTTGAAGAAGCAGTTCCATCATGATTTAAAAATGGATTCCTACCCCACCATGCACCCTCATGGTGTAAGTGATTCCACTCCCAAGCCTGACAGCTTAAGAATGCGATTCCACCAATGATTGTCCATATTAAATTTTTGGTAACTCCCTTTTTATCCATGTTATGACCAGCGTGTACAGCCAATACCATTGTAACTGAACTAATGATCAGGATGAAGGTCATGATACTCACAAACACCAATGGTGCATTAACACCTTCTGGTGCAAAAGGAAAACTCTTGAATACTTCATTCGGGTCAGGCCATCCATTAGTAGAGAACCGAATGGTTCCATAAGAAATGAGAAATGCGCCGAAGGTGAAAGCATCACTCATCAAAAAGTACCACATCATTAATTTGCCGTACTCTACGTTGAAGGGGCTTTTACCTCCGCTCCATGATTTGGTGACAGGTGCTGTTGCAGTTGTTGCCATGTTATTCTCAAATTTCAATTACAAAAGTATTGAGTAGAAGGCAAAAAAGGCGCATAAAATGCAACTTTTTTGAAATTATCCTATCCAATTATAAAATAAAAATAAATAGATCCATAATACGTCTACAAAATGCCAATAAGTGCTTACCATATCGATCGATAAACTACTGTAATTCTTCACTCGGCTAGTAAAAGCCCTAATGAAAATGATTAATATAGCTATTACTCCTCCTAATACGTGAGCCATGTGCAAGCCAGTGATCACCAATAAAAATGAAGCAGCAGAATTGCTTTTACTTCCTGTTAATGCAATATTTCGGCTTTCTAAGTTTTGAAATCCCATTACCTGTAAGCTAATAAACAATAAACCCAACGCCGCCGTAATGGTAATTAAGCTTCTATACCTCCCCATTTCACGGGCTTTAAATGATTGTTGGGCAAGATAAATGGTAACACTGCTCAATAAAATAACAAAAGTTGAGTACCAGAATACGACAGGTAGTTCAAACTCAAGCCAACTACTTTGATTCTTTTTTACAATATATGCGCTTGTTAATCCTGCAAACATCATTACGATGCTTCCCATTGCAACCCATAGGGTAAACTTTTGAGGATGAATTCTTTGCGATTCTTTCGCCTGAACTGTTACCATAACTTTTTATTCTTAACTAATAATTCATAATTCTTAATTCCTAATTCTTATCTGCCAACAAAGCCAGTAGCACTATTGGTAAATAAATATAACTACTAAACATTACTCTTCTAGCTGCTTTTACGTCCATCTCTTTGTATAATCTTGCACTTTGAACTACCATAAAAAGATTGCATGCTATTAAAATCCATACGCTGGTAATACCTGTTAACCCAAAATAATAAGGCAGCAACCCTACTGGTAACATTAACACCGAATACATTATGGTTTGCATTGCAGTGAACTTTGTTGGTCCAGTAACTGATGGTAATAATTTAAATCCTGCTTTTGTATAATCATTATGTGCAACCCAAGCAATGGCCCAAAAATGTGGGAACTGCCACAAAAATTGTATGCCAAACAAAACCCAACCTCCAATAGCAAAATCATCATTTCCAGCAACCCATCCTATTAAGCAAGGCAATGCCCCAGGTAAAGCACCAACTAAAACAGCTATTGAATTTATTTTTTTGAGCGGGGTATAAATAAATGCATAAAGAAATAAACTAAAAGCTGAAACCAATGCCGATGATAAATTAAAAAAATACCACATCATTGCAATTCCAACAACGCCTGCAATAAATGCAAAAATATATGCTTCACTTTGCAACATAGATCCACTAGCAACAGGCCGCTTTGCTGTTCTCTTCATCATTGCATCTGTATCTTTCTCTACAGCTTGATTAATTGCATTGGCGCTACCAGTAATTAGCATGCCGGCAATAAATAAAATGGTTATCATCATCCAATCGTAGCTCACTACTTTGGGCGCTAATAAATAACAAATAACACAAGAAAATACAACAGTGAAACTGAGCGTGAACTTGATCAATAAAAAGTAATCCTTCACTTTAGATGCAAGTGAAAAAGAGGAAGAAGCAACTATTTGATCTGCACTATTTGTCATAATCACGCTTCATTTAAAAACAATGCTCCCGCTTTTCGGGAGCATTGAAATATATTTACTTGTAAACGCGAACACGTCCACAATTTTTTTCAATTAATGATGACTTTCGTCGGCTCCTACAGGTGTTGTTTGTGATACAAACTCTTTTCCATCTTTGCCATAATCATAAGGCCAACGGTGTACTTCCGGAATTTCTCCTACCCAGTTACCGTGACCTGGATTAATTGGTGTAGTCCATTCCAACGTGTTTGAACCATAAGGATTTAGAGTAGTAACTTTTCTACCTTTGAAAATTGCGTAGAAGAAATTAAAGAGAAATAAAATTTGTACAGCAAATACAATCATCGCAACAGTGCTGATAAATCTATTTAAATCGCCAAACTTATTAAAGCTTTCCCATGTGCTAAAGTCGTAATATCTACGAGGCATTCCGGCTAAACCTTGGTAATGCATTGGCCAGAAAATCATATATGCACCTGCAATAGTTATCCAAAAATGAATATAACCTAAAGTATTATTAAGGTATTTACCGTACATTTTAGGAAACCAATGGTAGATGCCTGCAAACATTCCGAACATACTTGCAACACCCATTACAATATGAAAGTGTGCAACAACAAAGTAAGTATCATGCAAGTGAATATCTAAAGCAGAGTTGCCCAACCAGATTCCGGTTAATCCACCTGAAATAAATAAACTTACAAATCCTATTGCAAACAACATTCCCGGTGTAAAGCGAATATTTCCTCTCCATAAAGTAGTTAACCAGTTAAATACTTTAATAGCTGATGGTACTGCAATTAGTAGCGTAAGTAGTACAAATACTGATCCTAAGAAAGGATTCAATCCTGTTACAAACATATGGTGCGCCCATACTAAGAATGCAAGTATTGCAATTGCAAACAATGAACCAACCATTGCCATGTATCCAAAAATAGGCTTACGAGAATTTACAGATAAAATTTCTGAAACCATACCCATGGCAGGTAATAGAATAATATATACTTCTGGGTGTCCTAAGAACCAAAATAAATGTTGATACAAAATTGCACTTCCACCTTCATTAGGTAAAGCTCCTACACCATTTACAAAAATATCAGACAAGTAAAAACTTGTTCCAAAATTGCGATCAAAAATCAATAAAATAAATCCAGAAAATAATACTGGGAATGATAATACTCCTAAGATTGCAGTGAAGAATAAAGCCCAAATAGTTAATGGCAACCTTGTCATACTCATGCCCTTTGTGCGCATGTTTAATATTGTAGCGATATAGTTTAATCCACCTAATAAAGAAGACACAACGAATAATGCCATCGATATCAACCAAAGATCCATACCAGTTTTTGAACCTGGAGATGCATCACCTAAAGCACTAAGTGGAGGATAGGCAGTCCATCCGCCACTAAATGGACCAGTTTCTACAAACAAAGAAGATAGCATTACTATACTTGCGGTAAAAAAGAACCAATAGCTTAACATATTCATAAATGGAGATGCCATATCTCTTGCACCGACTTGCAATGGAATTAAGAAATTAGCAAATGTTCCGCTTAATCCAGCAGTTAATACAAAGAATACCAACACTGTTCCGTGTGTAGTTACCAATGCATAATAAGCCGCGGGTGTAATTTTACCACCTTCAGCCCATTTGCCTAAAATATCTTGTAACCAAGGGAAACTAGTATCAGGATATCCTAATTGTAAACGAAAAAGCACACTCATTAAACCACCCAATACAGCCCAAACCATTCCTGTAATAAGGAATTGTTTAGCAATCATTTTATGATCCTGACTAAATACGTATTTAGTAATGAATGTTTCATGATGATGGTGTTCATGATGTTGATCACCGTGAGCATCATTTTGTGAACCTACTGCCGACTGTTCGTGTAAAACTGCTTCGTTACTCATACACTGTTTCTTTATTTTATTTTAACAACATTGCTTACACAATGTTCTTTTGTTCTACAATTTTGCGATAACTTTTGATGAAACTTCAACAGGTTTTGCTGCCACATCAACTGGCTTAGTTGCCGAAGGATCTTTGTCGGGAAAAGCTGTATAATAATATGGCTTAAAACTTACCATTTTAGCATCATATTCTTCTTGGTCTAGTACTTCTATTAATCCTTTCATTGAGTAATGCGAGTTTCCACAAATTTGATCACAACTTATTTCATAAACGAAGTTGGGATTTTTGGTAATTTCTTTCATTTCCTTAGTGGTATACTTTGGAGTAAACCATAAAGTGGTAGGTATACCAGGTACAGCATCCATCTTCATTCTAAAATGCACTAAACCAACATCATGAATTACATCTCTAGAACCAATAATGAATTTAACAGGCTTTCCTTTTACTAAGTACATTGTTTGTTCCATTACAATATCATCTTGCGATAATTTATCTTCCCAAATTAATCCTAATGGGTTACTAGCATTATCGATGTTCTTAAAATATTTTTTACCGAAAGTTGCATCTTTACCTGGGTAGCGAAAAATCCATCCGAACTGCTTACCGGTAACTTCTACTACCATTGCATTTTTAGGAGGCTCACCTGTAAATAAAAACCAGTTACGCAATCCTATAACTACCAACACAGTTAATACAATAGCAGGAATAACAGTCCAAATAATTTCTAATTTATTACTATGTGCAAAGAAGTATACTTTTCTATTTTCATTTTCTTGGTATTTAAATGCAAACCAAAAAAGAACAATTTGTGTTCCTATAAAAACAATTCCAGTTACAGCTACAGTAATCATTAACATAGAATCTACCCTAGCACCTTCAACACTTGCTGCATCATGTGCCAATAGTGTTTTACCAAAAAGCGCATCGTTGCAATACCAAACACCTATTAAACCAAGTACCAAGAATACTACCATTAAAAAGCCATTGATTTTATTATCCTGCTTACGGCTTTTATCTTCTCCTTTTAAAACTGATACATACTCACTTGCTTTGGCGATCTGAAAGATGACCAAAAAAACCAGTATCGTTACTGCGATGATTAAATACATTGTCATAGTGCTATCTATATTATATTCTAACGATTAATTTACCTAAATGTTTAATTATACTTGATGTATAACACTTTCTTTTAAATAAGGATGAAATTTAGGAATCAACGGCTTGCTTGCCAATGAGTTTCCTACAAAAAATATCATCATTCCTACAAAGAAAGTTAGTATTCCGAAATCTAACCAACCTAATTCTACGTGTTCCTTCATTAATGAACCCATCACCATCTGATAAAAATCGATCCAGTGACCAAAGATGATTAAAACTGCCATAAAAGTTACTAATGTGTAATTTCTTTTAGCTGCACGCTTCATTAAGATCAACAAAGGACATAAGAAGTTGATGATTAAATTAAAAAAGAAAACTCCTTTATAGGCGCCTTGTACTCTGTGTTTAAAGTAAACAGTCTCTTCAGGAATATTAGCGTACCAGATCAACATGTATTGCGAGAACCATAAGTAGGTCCAGAAAATAGAGAACGCAAACATAAATTTACCAATATCATGTAAATGTTCTTGACTGGTTAACTCCATATATCCCTTATTCTTCAAATAAATAACCCATAAAGCAACAAGCGACATTCCTGCAACAAATGAGCTTGCAAATGTATACCAGCTATACATGGTAGAATACCAATGTGCATCAATACTCATCATCCACAACCAAGGAACAGTTGAACCTACAGTTAGTCCAAACCAAACAGTAAATAAAGCAGCTCTTACTGTTCCGCGTAAAATAAATTTAGCGCCAGTTTCATTGTTCATTTCATGCTCATCTGCTTCTTTACTCAATTTACGAATTCTCCAGCCCAAAAAGCTCCACAGTCCGATGGTGAGTGTAGACCAAATAACAAAAAATGTAGGGTTTAAAAAACCTGCTTTACCTAAAAGTATTGGATCTTTTGCTACAGCTTCTGTATCTAACCAATGATAAATATGGTGTTTGTGACCTAAAACAATATACATTAATACAGCAAAAGTAATTGCACCAAAAATGGGTACCATGGTAGAAATTGCCTCTGGTATTCTACGGAAAGTTTGAGTAAATCCAGCCTGAGCTAATGTAGTAACACAAATAAAGAACATACTAGCATTACAAATTAATGTCCAGAAAATAGTGTTGTACATTAGTGTGCCCCAAAAATGAACTTGTTCATGTTCATCGGAGCTAAATCCTTTTGTAAACATTCCATACAACAATGCAACTAAACCAATACCCATTAGGGCAAGGGACCAAGTTTTCATTTTGCCAGGAACTTCAAATTGTGTTCTTAAAGATGCCATCGTTACTCTTTTAGTTCAGTTATACTGATTTGCTTAAATTATTTTGCTACTATTGTTGCAACCGCTGTAGCGGCTGGTGCAGCTGATTTTCCTTCTTGTTGTTTTTGTTTGATATAGGAAATTACCATCCAACGTTGTTTGCGACTCAATTGAGATGCATAAGAACCCATCAAATTTTTACCATATGCTACAGAATAAAACATTTGTCCCGCTGGCATTATCTCATACTTTGCATCTCCTACTAAAGCAGCAGGTTTTGCAGCATACGGTCCGTTTCCATCTTTATATAAAGGACCATTTCCTTTTAAATTACCACCATGACAAACTCCACAATTTACCAAATACAAACGCTCTGATTCTTCATATTGAACAGCAGTTAATGAATCGTAAGGATTCTTAACTTGTTTAGATGCTGTGTAATTAGTAGTATCCCCTGCAGCATCTTTAGCAATATGAAAGGGCATGTCTTCTTCACGAGAAATTGTTCCTTCAACAGGTTTGCTGTTATAAAAAATTCCTGCTTCTGCCAAATTGCTATGATCTGCATAAGACTCATAAGCCCTGCTATACGCCATATCGGGCATATAAATACTGCCTGGTTTACGCTTTACATCGCTGCAAGATGCTAAAACAACAACTGCAGTTAAACAAGCTATGATGGATGTATTCTTCATAATTCTATTAATTCAATATTACTTAATCAATTAAGCAGCAACAATTTGTTTGTTTTCGAATGGAACTTCATCTTTATCATACCTTCCTAACCACCAGCCATCTTCAGCAATTTGCACATTGGTTTCAAGTGCTCCATTGTTAGATAAGAAAGCTTGTAAATCGTCGGTATTTGTTTTATCTGTACACTCAATAACCATTACAAAAAAATCGTCGGTAGAACGTGCATGAAAATGATGCTTCTTTACAAATGGAGCTAACTGGCAGAGATAACAAAAAGTAAGTACCATACCTACTGCTGCAAACAATACGGTTAACTCAAATATGATCGGAATCCAAGCTGGTAAAGCAAAGTGCGGCTTACCGCCAATATTCAATGGCCAGTCTTTGGTAAAAATCCAGCTAATAGTACTTAATGCAGTTGCTGTACCACTAATACCATAAATAAATCCGGCAGTATGCAAACTAGTTTCACGTAAACCCATTGCATGATCCAATCCGTGTACCGCAAATGGTGTGTACACATCATGAATTTTATATCCAGCAGTACGTACTTTTTTTACTGCAGGAAACAAAACCGCTTCATCATCAAAACAACCTACTACGAATTTCTTTTTTGCCATAACCTTTGATCCCTTTAGGGAAATTTTGGTTTATAAATTTATTTTAAACCCCATTGTAACCCTTCTACCCTTCGACAGGCTCCCCGCAATAAGCGGGGCAAGCAGGGTGCCAATGCCCAATGCCCAATGCCCAATGACCAATGCCCAATGCCTTAATGCCCAATGCCTTAATGCCCAATGACTAATGCCCAATGACCAATGACTAATGCCCAATGACCAATGCCCAATGCCCAATGACCAATGACTAATGCCCAATGCCCAATGCCCAATGCCCAATGCCTAATGCCCAATGACCAATGACCAATGCCCAATGCCCAATGCCTTTCTAATGCGCATGTTCATGAACAAACTCTTCGAGCTTTTGCTCTTCAATTTTGCCCATTTTTTCTTTATATCCTTCTCCTGTTGTTTTTAATACATATTTAATTTCTGCAATCGCAATAACTGGAAAGTATTTTGCAAACAAGAAGAAGCAAGTAAAGAATAACCCAAATGTTCCTGCATAAAAACCTATTTCATAAATAGATGGACTATAATAAACCGACCAGCTCGATGGTAAGTAATCGCGATACAATGAAGTAACGATAATTACAAAACGCTCAAACCACATTCCTATGTTTACAATGATACTCATGAAAAAAGTAACAAAAATATTTCTTCTCATTTTACGGAACCAGAAAATTTGAGGACTCAATACGTTACAAGTCATCATTCCCCAATAACTCCATCCATAAGGACTGAACAAGTTTGCTCTACTATACCAAAATGTATATCCTTCATATTTATTCTGACTATACCAACCCATGAACAACTCTGTTAAATAAGCAATACCCACAATAGATCCTGTAAGTACAATTACTTTATTCATCGCTTCAATATGCCCGATGGTTACATAATCTTGCATATCAAAAACCTTACGTATAATGATCATTAAGGTTTGCACCATTGCAAAGCCCGAGAAAATTGCACCTGCAACAAAATAAGGAGGGAAGATAGTAGTATGCCATCCTGGAATTACAGAGGTAGCAAAGTCGAACGATACAATTGTGTGAACCGATAATACCAACGGTGTACTTAATCCTGCTAATACCAATGATAAACTTTCATGACGTTGCCAGTGCTTAGTAGAACCAGTCCATCCAAAAGCAGCAACACCATATAAACGCTTGCGCAATTTTGTAAATGCTCTATCACGAACAGTTGCAAAATCGGGCAATAATCCACTATACCAGAATAATAAAGAAACAGTAAAATAAGTGGAGATGGCAAATACATCCCATAATAAAGGCGAGTTAAAATTCACCCATAATGGTCCGCGTGTATTAGGGTAGGGCAATACAAAGAAAGCCATCCAAACACGACCCATGTGGAAGATAGGGAATTGACCCGCACACATTACCGCAAAGATGGTCATTGCTTCTGCAGCACGGTTAACACCAGTTCTCCAGCCTTGACGAAATAATAATAAGATAGCAGAAATTAAAGTACCAGCATGACCAATACCAACCCACCAAACAAAGTTGGTAATATCCCATCCCCAACCTACAGTTTTATTAAGGTTCCACTGACCAATACCATAAGTAACTTCACGATAAACGCTGTAAACTCCAAACATTAATAAGGCAACAGCAATATAAAAACCTACATACCACAATTTGGTAGGCTTGGCTTCTATAGGGCGAACAATGTCTTCTGTAACCTGCTTGTATGTTTTATCTCCATACACCAACGGTTCCCTGAGCTGTGATTCGTACTTTAAATGCATCTCTTCTTATTTAGTTCCATGATACAATTTTATGTATCACAGTTATTTTTTATTTTTAATCTATCAATTACTATTTAAATTATACTCTTTTCAAATATTCCACTATTTGATTTCGGACCCATTCCCAGTATCAGTATAGTTTTCAAAATTTTAGCTTTATTAAGATAGAGATTTGAAGATTGAAAAAAAGGAAAAAGGTTGTCAAATGTAGCGTTCACTAAATCATTATTAGCGTTAATAAAAATTATAGGTGTAATTAATAAATCACCTTTATTATAATTTCTCATCTGCACACGACATCTTGCTATACTTTCCTTTAACAATCCTTTTTTATCCACATCTAGTTTATTTTTTATAATCAATGTATCGCCGAATTTTGTTCTGGAGTACTCTAATAAGATGAAAACAGATTTACCATCATCTAAAAAAGTTTCATGAAGATCAAAACAAGCTGATATTTTTTTAACAAGCATCGTATCATTACGTACAGAAGCGTTAGAATTAAAAATACTAAAGGACACTAAAATAATTAATAAAGTTAAATATTTTTTCATAACAATCATTAAGGGCACCTTTTTAATTGAGCATTAGAAAGTACCGACCGATTACTAATAATATCTCTTGCGTAAAAATTAATATTGTTAATTGCTGAAGTATCAGACTTTGTTTTTGCTATGCTTGGTGAACTGAAAATTAATACTGGTTGGAGCATAATTGCTTTCTTAGTAAAATCCATCTCTCTTCCTAAACTTGCAATACTTGTTAAGTTATTATTACTCCAATTAATATAGTCAACTTTTTCACTTTTTTCATCATCATACATAATTTGAATAATTGATAAAATATAGTGCCCGCATATTTTATCAAATTTATTAGTATAAAATAAGTTTTGAACTTTAATTAAACTATCAACAATTTTTCTAGTTCCCATATTTGAAGAAACTATATTATTAATTTGTACAAAATCTTTTTTAACCTCAACTGACAAAAAAGATATTCCAGAACCTAATGAGTAGTTAGACAACTTTTCAGATATTTTATTTGTAAAAGATAAACTAATAAATTCTCTTAGCTCTTTCTCTTGAGCTAAAATTGTTGAAGTTGTTAAAACTAAAATTAATAATATATAAATAGTCTTTTTAATCATTAATTACACTTTATTAAATTAAGTAACTCTATATCAGTTGGATTTGCTGCCTTACTATTTATTGAATTAATTTTAGCTTGTTCAATTTTTTGACATGGCAAGAAAACTCCTGTAGTAAAAAAAACTACAATTGAAATTTTAAGGAATGAAATGAATTTACTTCTCATAATGATATGTTATTAACTATGCGCTTTTTCAGCAGTTTCTTTTTTTCCTTCTTCGTGATGTGCTTCTTCTTCGCTGTTTCTCACTTTTGCCATATAAGTTACATTTGGCAACACGTGCAACATTTCTAATACATAAAACTGGCGATTCGGATTTTCTTTACGAACCATTGTAATTGCACTTTCCTTGCTATTTGCATTTCCGAAATTAATTGCGTTAGTAGGACAAGCCTGTTGACAAGCCACTTTAATATCCGAGTCTATTAATGGTCGGCTATCTTTCTTCGCTTTTAATTTTCCTTCTTGTAAACGTTGAACGCAGAAAGAACATTTTTCAATTACTCCTCTTGCACGAACGGTAACATCTGGGTTTAACACCATTCTAGTTAAATCGTCGTTCATATCTAACACCACATCATTTACTATACCAACTTGATTATCTGCAAAACTATCAGCACCAGTGTAATCAGACCAGTTAAAGCGACGAACTTTATACGGACAGTTATTAGCGCAATATCTTGTACCGATACAACGGTTATAAGTCATTTGATTTAATCCTTCGGAGCTATGGTTGGTAGCAGCAACCGGACAAACATTCTCACAAGGAGCATTATCGCAATGCTGGCACATTAGTGGTTGAAAAACAACATTAGGGTTGTCCATATCACCACTGAAGTAGCGATCAATTCTTAACCAATGCATTTCATGACCACGCAATACTTCTGGTTTACCAACTACAGAAACGTTGTTCTCTGCATTACATGCTACAACACAAGCACCACAACCGGTACAAGTATTTAAATCGACACTCATGCCCCATTTAATTCCTGGGCGATCATATACAGGATAAATACTACCCTGACTTTCAAATTTTTCTAACCCACCCCAAGGTTTTAATTCTGCTTCACGCTCATCACGAATTTCGGTAGGGTTATGTTTATATGCAGCAAGCGTTAATTCTTTCATTACCTCGGTACGATTTCCTTGAGCAGTATCGTAACGGCTATGAGTTTGTGTTAATGCAACAGGATATTTTTCACCGGTTGCAGTAATGGTAACATCAGTATTTGAGAAATTAATAGAAGCTCCATTTAAAGAAGCCAATATGTAAGCATTTTTACCAACGTTGTTGGCCGACTTACCAATTTTTTCACTACGGCCATAACCTACAGCAATACCAATTGAATTTTCTTGTGTTCCTGGAATAATTAATACAGGCAATTCAATTGATTTTGAACCAACGGTTACTTTTACAACAGGCTTAGGAGGATTTACTTCATAAGCATCAGCTTGAGAGCCTTTATTCAAATCTATATTTAGCAAAGTTCTAGCCAATGCAGGAGAAACAATTACGTAGTTGTCCCATGTTGCACGCGTTACCGGATCTGGTAATTCTTGTAACCAAGGATTAGAAGCACCCTGACCAGCACCGATACCAACTTTTTGATAAAGTACTAGTTCTATTTTGCCAGCTTTTTTTCCGCTAATAGATGAAGCAATTGCGGCAGCAACTGCCCCACCATTAAAGCTTCCAGCGCTAATTGCACCAGATGCAGTAGTAAAAACTCCTTCTTGTAAAGCTTTATCCCAGCCAGCAACACCACCTAATTTAGCACCCCAGAAATTTTTGAGGAAGGCTAAATAATCTTCAGAAGCACCAGACCATTTTAAAAGGCTATCCTGCCACTGACGAGTTTTAAATAAAGGATAAATAGTAGGTTGTATAAAAGAGAAATGACCAGTTTTAGATTCAGCGTCACCCCAGCTTTCTAAAAAATGATGATCGGGTAAAACGTACATACATAGCTCAGCAGTTTCATCAACTTTAGCA
>Ga0209702_10001119_pt1 | contig 53397 bp, 59 predicted proteins | sample FRY01_FD_187210 | JGI IMG/M metagenome (GOLD analysis project Ga0209702, IMG submission 187210) | Freshwater microbial communities from Lake Fryxell liftoff mats and glacier meltwater in Antarctica - FRY-01 (SPAdes) (version 2) | ecosystem: Environmental > Aquatic > Freshwater > Ice > Glacier...
AAGTCAACTTTGTGTGTTAGAAGCGTTTCCCCGAGGAAGCACATGACAGCAAACCTCACATGACTTACTAGATTACAATGATTTTAGAGTAAGTCGTGAGGTTTTGCAGTGTTTCCTTAAGTTACTTTTCGTCAAATACTTCAGAAGCTACTCCAATGAATTTGAGGAGTCTTTGTTGACTCTCTACACATTCCATTAACCCAACCACTTGTTGAATTATGTCTTGAAGAACCTTCTCAGGTTTTACTATATGAGATCCACTCTTACCCTCCTTTTTTAGCCACTTTTTTGCCTCTTCTAAATCCTTAAAACCAGACACGTAATATCCCCAATAGCTCTGTACGATCACAGAGTTTTTGAAGATACCATACTCTTCCTCAGTAAGGAAGAGTGTAACTTCTTTGTATTCTTCTTCTGTTTCAAGAATAACTTGTTTTTTATACTTTGCCATAGTATTTTTGGTTATGCTCATAAAGAGCTGTTGATATTTTGTTTGTAGATTAATCATAACGATTAGAGAGATTGTGTCAATTGATTTATTAGAATTTTTTGAGATGATATATTTTAGACCAAAACGACAAGTAAGGTCAGTTGTTTTAGCGAATATGATCAATAAATCATTTATTCTTAATATCGAATGAGGAGAGGTATCCTCTGCTTAGGATCTCTCATGCCTCAAGATGACAGAAGTACTAAGAAAAATATATTATCATTAGGAGATAAGACGAAGAAATTTACTAAAATTTTGGATTGCTTCGTTTGATGTAGTGACGATAGGAAATAAGTGAATTCTTCACTGTGTTCATAATGACGAAATAAACAGAAGATCTCTCATGCTTCGAGATGACATATTATTGTGAGATGATCTTGAAAGATGTGAGCAAAACACTACTCTTAAGTCAGAGTAATCTATATTTATCTATCATGAAAATACGTACACGGGCACCGGCAGCCATAAGTATACAGGCGATTGTAGCCACACTGTGATCATTATATTATAGTACGTTTGGGGATCCAGTGCTGAACTGGTATTATGGTGAGTGGTTTGAGTTATATAATGGCCTGACTCCTTGTCCGATCTGCTGGTATGCAAGGATCTTGATGTATCCAATTGTGATATTAGGGTTGATTGAGTGGAGACGTAGAGATGGTGGTATGTATCTGCCGATCATGATCCTATCTTGACTGGGAATTATTTTGGAGTACTACCAGTACTGGTTTCAGATGAGTAACACAGTGGAGAAGGTAAAATCTGCATTATGTGGTGTAGGAGCAGAAGCAAGCTGTGCAGCGACTGATGTGATTTATCGATGATGGGTGACGATACCATTATTATGTCTTATTGCATTTGTGATTATTTTTGTTGTAAGTGCATATGCGTATCGCCATCATTTATCTCATCATTGATCATAATGTGAGTATGAATTATTATTAGTATCATCATCATTATAACTATAATTGCTGTAGGAGGTAATATGTTATTTCGTCGTTTGTGATGGCTGGATAGACCATGAGCTGATGTGCCTAAGCGTGATCGTGTGCCGAGTTATCAATGAATATTTGTGTTGATTGCATTGCTAGTGTGTAGCGTATTTGTGCCACAAGTCTGGGAGAATGCTGTATGACAATCTCTGATGATCGGAACTGCTATGTTGGGTATATTTGCTCTGATCAACGACGTAGTGGATAGGTATACCGATATGCAATGATTGTCTCCATTGATCAGATTAGCTACCCAAATCCTAATCATTGTAGGTGTGGTGATCTATAGTGGTGTATGAGAGGGTCTGACAATAGCTTATGTAGAGTTGCCTCGATGGTTGTGAGTCGTGTTTGCAGTGATATGGATCCTATGATTTACCAATGCGATGAACTGGTTTGATGGGATCTATGGTTTTGCGGGTGGTAATGCTGCGATCTGATATCTCACTATCATCTTACTGATCCAATACATTGTATTACCCAACTATAGTCTTGTCAGCTCTGACACATTATTATCACTGCAGATGGTAAGTCAGATTAGTGTGATATTATTGATCATATCTCTCGTCTTTACCGTGATGGAATACAAGCCACTGGGACTCGTGAGAGACATATGAGTGATTATATATGGGTTTAGTCTATGATATATGGCTTTGGTAGGATGAGCAAAGATCGGTATGGTGTTGGCTGTTTTATTCCCTATGATCTTAGATAGTATCTGGGTAGTAACACATAGGATGTTTTGGATGCGCAAGAGTCCGTTCCACGGAGACTATACTCACTTACATCATAGATTGTTAGTACTAGGGTGGTCAAGATCAGAGATCAGAATTGTGGTATGGTCGTTTTCACTTACCATGTTGATCTTAATGTTGTTACAGTGAACCGATACAGGCAATAAAATCATTATTTTTGCACTGTTCGCCATTGCGTTTTTTGTGATTCATATCTATCTGTATTGGATTAAACACCTCCCTTATGAATATCGTAAAGAAAAGAAGCCGATGGATTTGGTAGTAGAAAATAACACAGCTCAACCTAGGTCTGAGTCGTAATATTGATGATGGTTGTTGTATGTTTTTTTATCATGAAAAGGGTTTGTTTTTTTGGGAGATGCAAGCGAGTTTATTATCTAGATACTATTCACCTCTGCTTCAAGTATAATTCCTAACTTCAAATTACATTGATCAATAATATATTGAGCTCGATCTCGCACTTGCTGTCCAGTTGCATCACTATAGTTGACTAGTACAAGTGCTTGAGAGTCTCGGCATCAGACTTTGCGGTTGTCAGATCTTGCTCATCTCAGTCATAATACATGATCGAGTAATCGACCTGCAGCGAGCTTATGATGAGTATCTGATATCGATCGGTTGGGACACAGTGGATATTGCGTAAGGATTCTATCGCGAGTACTTGTATCGACAATTGGGTTTTTGAAAAAACTTCCCGCAGTACCGACTTGTGTCCGGTCAGGTAATTTGGCTGATCTGATGGAGATTACCGTCTCAGCAACTTGGAGAGGAGTGAGATTGGGTATATCCTTGAGTTGATCAAGTCATGTATAGCTGAGAATCGGAATAACTGACTTGGAGAGAGTGATTTCTACTGCAGTAATAATGATTGTGCCTTTGAGACCGTGTTTAAAGATGCTGTCACGATATCCAAACTGACATTGGTCATGCGTCAGAGTATGACATCATCACGATACAATATCATAATACTCAACTGATGTAATCAAATTGCCTACTTCTGCTCCATATGCTCCGATATTTTGTATCGGTGCCGCTCAGATAGTTCCCGGTATCAAAGCGAGATTTTCGAGTCATCGTCGTCATTGTGATGCGGTCCGCATTACGATCTCATGTCGGTTTTCCCCTGCACCAAGTCTAAGTGTGACAGTGGCGTTAGTTTCTTCGATGATTAGTCTACCCAAGATACGATTGAGGATCACGAGTCCATCTCGATCGTGTACCAAGAGCATATTACTACCTCAACCAATCACAAGAATCGATGTTTGATTATAGTTAGAAAGTAATTCTGTGATGTTAGTTGTCTCATCAATCACCTCCAAAGACTTTGTGCTTGCATCGATATGAAATGTATTGTAGTCTAGTAGTGAATACATGGCTAGTTAGTAATAATAGTTGCACAATCGGTCGATATCAAGAGCTTCTCCAGATCAGTAAGCTGACACACAAGACAAGTCAGATTATTTTCTTGCGCCATACCAAATGCACTCATATCCATCACCTTGAGACCTTGTGACATCGCATCATGATAGGTGAGATGAGAGTATCTGACTGCATCGGGATTAGTACAAGGATCTGAGTCATAGACACCATCGATGTTGGTACACTTGATCATGAGAGTACAGTCAAACTCGAGTGCCCTGATCACCGACCCCAAGTCTGTACTACAAAACGGATTACCAGAACCTCCAGCACAGATCACCACATCTCATTGCTCAAGCTTTGAGACGGCAGTGATCTTGTTGATTGGTTTAATAAATCTCGACATCTCGATTGCACTAAATACCGAACAAGGGACTCACTCCTGTGACATGATGTTTTGCATGACAAGAGAGTTGACCATTGTGGCTAACATGCCAGCATAGTGAGCAATCGCTGGATCCATACCGAGTCATTCGTTGCGACCACGGAAGATATTGCCAGCACCGACCATGAGTGCTACTTGATGACCTGCATCAGTAAACTTTTTGATTGTATGACTCAGAGATCTGATAATATCATGGTTGATCGCATTCTCTTGTGAGCTAAGTGCCTCACCAGAGATTTTGAGGAAGATCCTACTATTGGGTTGAAGCATCGATGGAGTATATAAATAGAATATATGTATTTATATATATTCTATCACTATCTTCAATATGAGGATAAAAAAATGACGAAGGATTGCTTCATCGTTAAGAAATTTTTGTCTCGTCTAATTTAAATATGTATTATAGGTATGAACAAATTTATAAATACTATTTTATTTATAGTGTGTTTAAAATAGGCTTTCGAAGTGCAAGGTATTCAGTGATTAAAAGTATAGTATCATCTTTATTAAGATCAACTTGATTAAGATCAACTATTGGTCCGGTATATTTTCTACCTCTAATATAATTTTGAGGTTCTTGTTTTCATTGTAGATAAACTTGTATTGAAGTTGTTATGTTTGCAGATGTGTTGTGTCACTTTTTGGTTTGCGTGAGAAGAATTACTTTTCACTCTGATGTTTTTTCAATTTCGATCCACATCGTCTCTTCTAAGATAAGTCACTCAATTTGGATACTATTTGTCAATTGAGAGATTTTGAATCATTGAGTAGTAAATTCTGATTCTCATCAGAGGGTTCATAATTGTTTTCCATTAGGATCTAATAAATCTTCCTTGTATTTTTTTACGATTGTAGAGAGTTTATTATTGAGAGTGTCAAATAATAATGAGTATGATTGAATTTCATTTTTTTCCAGTGGTATTTTATCATATCCAATAGTTTCTTTGAGGATAGATAGTTGCTCTACAGCATCTTGTATAACAATATTTTTTTCACTTGATTGAGGATCAAGCGAGGAAGTTTCAATATGCTTCATAATATATTAATTTCTTATATAGGAAACGCTGAATAACCATCAAAGTTGATCTTGATTACAATGTTTACTATTCTATATTAAAGTTATTATGCCCTTGTGGTACAACTTTGTTTGTTGGAAGCGTTTCTCGGAGGAAACACATGACAGCAAACCTCACCTGATTTACAAGATTACAATGATTTTAGAGTAAGTCGTGAGGTTTTGCGGTGTTTCCTATAACTATATTTGATTATCCAATTTGTTCTTTTTCTGCTTTTTGCTTACGTCTTGCTTTGAGGGCAAAGAATATCACGACTCATACAAAGATCAGTCCGAGTGTAATGATAATAATAATCGCTACTTTGAGTACGGTAGCAAAACCACCGCCTGAAGATTCTTCAGCAGCTGGAGGTGTCACGAGATCAGGATTTCAACCACACTCAGCAAGTGCCACTTCCCTATAGTCAGCAATCGAACATACTTGTTGCTTGATAATCTCATAGTCTTGAGGGTCGAAATTGTCACTATCGACTTGTTGTTTGATCACGGCGAGAATATTGGTGAGTTGAGCTACTACTTGCTCTCTATCCCCACCATTGGTATTAAGTTGATCAAAATATGGGAGAAGTTTTGTTTTGGTAGTATCATCGACAAGCGCCAAGATCTCTGCTTGTGCAATTGCAATTGCATCTCCACCGTTGGTGGCTTCGATACTTGCATTGTTGTATTTATTAAGAATGGTTTTGATACGAGCGAGGACTGACGCATTGAGAGTTGATGCTTGAGTGAGATTTTGGATGTCGATCACGTACTCAGTAGTTTTAGCGGTATCTCCCAGATTTGCTCTGAGACCCAATAATGCTTGTTGAAGTTGATCGTTACCACTCATACTACTCAGGCTTGTGATGATCGCAGTGATTTCTTGAGCATCTTCTTGGAACTCTGGAGCAATACTTGTCTGATTGTCAATCAAGTTGACAACGACTGATGTACTTGTTTGTCATTCGGTCACGGTGAGAGTTACCGTTGGTTCGATACTTTCAAACTGCACTTGATGGAACTCATTACAGGTGAGGTCCTTGTCGTTGGTAGTGTTGCCGTCATTGTTGGAGTCTTTGGTGTCGTCTACATCGATCGTACAACTCGTACTGCCGGTGTGCGCTACGAAGATTGAAAGGGTATTATTGAGTGATTTGCCAATCGCAACATTCGAGTTATTACCCTGAGTCTGGAGTTGAGGAAGCGTGGTGATTGTGGTAGGACGTCTATCGGTAGGTGGTTGGAGATCAATAATCTCTCTTTTACTTTCGATGTTACCGTATGTATCTTTGACTTCGAGTTTGATGACGTATTTACCATAACTTGGGTATTCAAAGATAAATGCTTTTTGATCTTTCACCAAATATGACGTGTCTTGGGCACAGTGCTTCATATTCATACAATATACAATTGTGCTACCCTCGCCAGCACCAAGAGTTAGGTCAGATATCAATATTTTTTTATCAATAAGCTGATACATAAAATTAGGTCTGATTCATTTTTGTACTATCACGGTATCTCCATATCACACCCCTACCTTACCTCTATATAGAACCTTGACTTTGGGCTTGTATCATTCTTCTGGAGATGGTCCTGTATAAGTATATGTGACCTCATCCAGCTTAGTGGTGAGATCATCCACTCCGTCTCCATCAAAATCATACTTGAAGATTCTGGTACCCATAAAATCATCTCTGGATGAAAGAATCTTCGAGTTGGTAGTGAAGATGATCGTTTCACCGATTTTGAGATTATTTTGCGAGGATTTGAGTGTGACGATAGGGATATTTCCTGAGTCACCACCTTTAGGTTTAAGGAAGATGACAGGTCATTTACCAATGACTGATTCTGATCTGACGCTTTCATCATCACTATCGGTGAGTTTGACTCCAAACACATATTCACCAGCTTCACGTGAGAGAGCAAAAGTTACAGTGTTTGTGTTGCCAGGAGTGATCTTAAGATCTAAGATTCTACCTGGATCATCGCTTTTGTAATAATACCATGTAAAGTATGATATATAACCATCGTTGTCTCCTACGTTCTCCGCACTCAGTCTCACTACGAGTGGATCAAATGTTTCGAAACTTGGATCACTTGTTTTTTCATTGAAAAACCCAATTCCTGTATCATTCCCGTATTGAGGAAAACTCATGATGATGTTTCCGATTCTTGGAAGAGCATTTCTGACTTTGAAGTAGATGGTTTGTTTGTCTTGAGAGGTTTGGAGTTGATCTTGTACGGTAACATCCACCGATTGACATCATAGTTCCGCAAATTGTTGTTTGATGCTTGGAGCAGTGATGACCTGATCATTTTTGGGTTTGAAGTAGATATTGAGATTGCTCGCGATACCTTTGGTATTGACACTCATGGATGCGTCGATAAAGATGGTTTGGTATCTATCTACCAAATATGCATCCTTGCCATCGCAATCTCCGATTGGTAATAATGTGTTGTTGACACTATCAAAGGCTTGTTGAGTAGTGACTTTGTATAGAGCAATCGGCTTGTCGACTTCTCCGACAAATAACTGACTACGGATCGTATTGGACTCCATGTTGCTATCAGTCACTGATAATGTGATCGGATAAATACCTACTTTGTTATAGGTGTGTACGACCTTATCAAATTGTGAAATATTGGTCGCACCATCTCCAAAATCCCATTGATAGTTAAGTACTTGTTTGTTAGTTTTGACATTGAGATTAATGCTGCGTCACCAGATTGTCGCTACAGGGTTGATGGTGAGTACTGGTCTGAGTGTACTGACGACCTTGATGTCTTTGGTGATATCAGAATATTTGCCATAGCTATCTCTGACGGTGAGGGTAATATTATGAGTACCGACTTGATTGACAGTAATAATCGCTTTTTGTTTGTTTTCAGAATACTGTTCTACTTTGACGATGTCAGGATTGGTAAATTTCCACTCATAGATCAGTTTGTCACCATTAATCTGATCAACATCACTACTGCTACTTGCATCGAGGATAAACTGAGAAGGTTTTTCTCGTTGTTGGGTAGGTGTGATAGTAAACTGTGGTACTGGTTGAGTCGACTCGACATAGAGCTTATGCTGATCAATGTTACTCTGACCTAACTCATCGACGACAGTCAGCTTAATGGTATATAATCAAGGCTTACTAAATTGTTTATTGATCTGACGTGCTTGGATGGTGTCATTGAGGTTGCCATCAGGGTCAAATACTTCCCACTTATAAGTCTTGAGTTTGCTTGTTACTGCATAACTATTGCTTCCATCGAAGAGAAATTGCGTACTTGTTGTGCCTTGATCGGGAGTAGATTTGATACTTGCTACAGGATCAGATACTATCAGAGGAAATGTCGTGCTAAACTCATTGTTTTCATTATCAAACGTCGTCAACGTGACATCATACTGTCCATTGCCAGGTAATGTGACTTTGATTAGACTTGGATTGCCTTGTCATTCTTGAGTATAATTAAAATCATTACTCCTGATGGTCCACAAATGTTTGAGAATACGACGACCTCAGGTGGGTGATGTACTTGAGCCATCCAGACTGATTCATTTCTGAGCCTCCATCGTACCAAGTTTGACATAGCTATTTTCTTTCATCTTTATACCATTCACAAATACATTAATGGTGGCACTTTGTGGAGAGACATTGACCTCTGCAGTTGCTTCTCCATCAAACACACCAGATTTTCGATTGACTGATCTGGCGGTGAGATGGACGATATATTTACCGGGCCTAGTAAAGGTATGATTAATGACTGGACCAACTCCTAGAGTTTTTCTTACTCCATCAACATCGCTAAAATACCAATAAAAGTTTTCATTGGGAATCGTATCTTGAGACGGGTCAGAACTATTTCTCGCATCAAATGTGACAGTCATCGGAGCTGGACCAGCTGGTGGATTGACGATGATATTTGCCCTAACAGTACTTTGAGAGTTGATCACATCGATAATATCGAGCAATGGTGTGTAACACTGACTATAAAATGTTCCAAAATTATCATAATCGTATGAGCTGCTGAGTCTTTGTGTAGTGATACGACATTGTTCATAGGTCACTTTGTCGTTAGGTCATTGTGGGAGATACTGGAATACGGACTGGAACAGCGTATTGAGTTGCGAAAACAATGATGTGGGTATTGCGGTGCCCGTCTTGCGTAGTGCTTCGATTCTTACCATTGCTTCATTGACTTGGTCCCAAGGTCCAGCAAACCTATAGTTACTCATATATTCTGCGGGTACAGCAGCCCAAGTGGTGCCCATCATCGACATCAGATAAAGTCAGATTATTGTTATTTTCAGATATGATTTCATCATTTGTGTACAAAAAAGTACTTTGTATCATTATATGGATGACTTGTATTGCCGTCAAATTTGGATAGTGTATAGTATTGTTTTATTTTTGACATTTGTGCAAATGTATTGTCCGCATTGTGGAGCAACCGATACCAAAGTGATCGATAGTAGACTGATTGACAATGGTACTACGGTGCGTCGTCGTAGAGAGTGCGATACCTGTGACTATAGGTTTACGACATTTGAGCGTAGAGGTATGGTGGAGATGCAAGTCATCAAAAAAGATGGCAGCAAAGAACCTTACAATCGTAGTAAGATCCGTACCGCTCTCACTCTTGCCTTTGCCAAGAGGAATTATGGTGCAGAACAGATCGAACAACTCATCGACCAACTCGAGATCAAACGAAGTTATACGTGATCAGAAATTGCTGCACATCGTATCGGTGATGATATGCTCGAGATGCTTAAAACCACCGACCCAGTCGCATATATCAGATATGCATCAGTATACCAAGAGTTTGATAGTGTGGAAGATTTTAGAGATATTGTGGGGTAAATATACTATTTTATTTGATTCCTATTATGCTAACTATATTTGTGATTCCATTTTTTTATATTTTATGTTTATATATTTTATATGAATCTCTTTTTAATCGTATTAAGCGAACGAATAGGGAATAGAGTAAAAATATTTTAATAAAAGTTTATCGAGATATTTTTAAATATTCTGGACTTAATCTCAATAAAGCTTCACATATATGCAATTATGCAGGTCTGTGGCAAATAAAAGAATACGAAATATTTTTGGATGAAATCAAGAAAGATTATGATTTAATAGTTAATCACAAAAAGATTTAATAGTAATCTATGTATTGAATTCTAATATATTTACAAATTACTTACGTATTATGCCTCAAAAATCCCCAATCCCAACTACCACCACAGCACTGTTTGAGGATCAGCAGATCAGAAGAGAGCGACATCAGGAAGAGTGGTTTTTCAATATTATTGATATCGTAGCGATACTCACTAATCAGTCTGACTATAAAAAAACAAAGAGCTATTAGACTACGCTCAAAAGTCGTCTAAAAAAAGAATGATCTGAGGTCGTGACAAATTGTCACGAACTGAAATTTGTAGCGGCAGATGGCAAAAGATATAAATGAGATGCCGCAAACACAAAAACCATCTTACGCCTTATTCAATCAATACCTTCGCCTCAAGCAGAACCCATCAAGCAACGACTTGCCACTTTGGGTAACGAAAGAGCTGAAGAGCTGAATGATCCAGAGCTTGGGATGCAAAGATCGAGGGATAGAGCGATCGCCGTATACAAGAGTAGAGGTATGAGTAACGATGAAATCACTCTCAGATTCCAAAGTATTGACGTAAGACACAACTATACTGATGAGCTCAAATCCAGATGAGTCAACTCATGATTCGAATATGCCTTACTGACTAATATCTCGTACTCACGATCATGACATGATGCCAAATGATATAGAGATGTCAAATGACTCACCAAATGAGATAACCTCAGAGATCATATGTCTACTACAGAATTATTACTTACGAGTCTATCAGAAGAAGCTGGCAAAAAGATTGCTCAGTCCAGAGATGCTCAATGATTTGATCAACTGCAAGATGCTTTGACACAATGAGCTGGTATCGCAAAGAACGCAAGAGAGCAGATTGAGGAGCAGACATGATCATCAATATTGGAGCCTATCAATCGTCTCACTGCCAAACAGCAAATCCTAAGAGATCAAGCGATCAAAGAGAAATTATTATAAGCTCAAAAAAACAGTGATCTGAAATGTACGTAAATATTGGACGATTGGGCTTCAAGTGATCGCAATCTGTGACCAGTCGAAGTTTATTAATACTCATATCATGTCACATGATATCGACCTTTCCGATAAAATCAGATAACTAGACCAAATAATCTAGAAAACCCAATCGTAATAACTATAGTATCATCATGACCATCACCACCTCACAACTTCAACATCTGTGCAAACTCTCTGCACTGACTCTGGACGATGCACAGCAAGCAAGGATCTTGCCACAGCTCGATGCGATCGTAGGGTTTGTATCTCAGCTTGAGTCTCTGGATCTGTCAGCATATACACTCACTGATGACCAGCTATGACATACCAATGATGACGTGACTCCTCAGTCAGACTTTGATCTCATGTTCAATATCCACCATCCGATCAAAGGCAATATGCCTGCGTTCTCTTTCAGTACTAAAGCTACCGTGATCGATGAAAACTAATCCTGACCTCACTCATGAGCCAGTCTACATATTGGCGTTTGGTCCACATCCTGATGATGTGGAGATCGGTGCATGATGATTGCTTGCTAAGACTTCAGCACAAGGCAAGCATAATATGATCATTGATCTGACTTGTTCACATCTGTCGACTCGTGGTAATCCAGATCTGAGGCTGGAAGAGTCTCAGCAAGCAGCTGATATCTTGTGAGTCAAAAGACTCAATCTATGACTCGATGACCTCACTCTCATCGCTGATGATCATCACAGGACGACGATTGCTCGTTATATCAGACAGTATCGCCCTGAGATCATACTGATGCCATATCACACCGACAGACACCCTGATCATGAGGCAACCTATGAGATCGTCAAGCAAGCGATATTTGTTGCAGGTCTTACCAAGGTAGATCTATGATATCCACCTCATAGACCCAGGATCGCAGCGATGTACCAAATCCGAGATGACTGCCCGGTGGATGTGATCATCACACTCACAGAGTCAGACTACCAGCTCAAGCATGATGCATTTTGGTCCTATGCCAGCCAAGCAGATACCAATGATCGAGCGAGGACATATTTTGACGGTAGAAGCAAAGTATTGGGCTGGAAAGTCGGTGCAGTGCATGGAGAGTGATATATCTTATGCGAGTCATATGTCTGACTGGATGGGTTTGATGATCTACGTACGAGAGCGTGGTAAGGATAATATTGTATTTTAGATTGAAACTACTGACAATATTGTTATAGTACGGTACATTGATGAAGTCAGACTATCATCATAGCATATGGTCGTATAGCTCAGTTGGTTAGAGCGCATCTCTGATAAGGATGAGGTCGGTGGTTCAAGTCCACCTACGACCACCATTAAAACTATCACTTCTCAAACGAGGAGATTTTTTTTAATAATGACTTGCGTAATATCAAATAATGATTATATTATTACTGTTCATCGTCTGACAATATTACATAATTGTTCATCTGAATCAGGTGGACAATTTTTTTTAATCTCTACAATTGATTATTAAAAATAGATTGCACTTAAACCTTATTCTTATTATAATTATTTCTTCAATTGAAGAAAAAATGCCTTAATAAGTATGGAATTCCTCATCTGAATCAGATGAGGAATTTTTGTTATGATCCACTTACCACGATTGATCCAGAGTTATTCGATTTCATTGAGTTTTTAATTTTCTGGATTGCGTCTTGGACATTCGTGCCGACTTTCTCAAGCGTTGGACGAGTGAGCTTTTGGATGTCTTGAGTGATGGTGGTAGAGTATTGTTCACTACACAGTTTTTGATGACGAGAAGGATCTTGGAGGATGTCACGGTATTGCTCATATTGATATGTCATATCTGCAAGATCTTGTTTGAGTTGAGCGGATTGGGATTGGATAGTCATGATCTGATCACAAGATCATAGATTGCGTGGGTAATCATTGATGATGTCCACATATTCTTCTTTTTGTTTGCCTCGAGTACGAGAGATTTCGACGAGCTTGATTGATGTAGTACTGAGGTGATCGACGTAGTTTTTGACACATTTGATAGTACTGACATTACGGATCGATCATAGGACGGTCGGTACCAGTATGATCTGATCTTGAAGTAGAGTAAATAACTTGTCATAGGAAGTATCGATCTCATCTCGAGTGGTGCCGATCGTCCTGACTGCATTGAGGCATTCGCTGATCGTGACAAGTTGTGCACGCTCGTCCACACGTGAGACGTTTTTGGCCAAGATGGTTCATAATACTGTATCACGGTTTTGATCAATCGCTCGTTGGAAGTATTGTTTGGTCTGACTCAGATCAGTGAGTGATTTGCCCGACATGTAGACCGACCACGACGAGAGTCAGCTCATTAAGTATTGATACGACTCACTACCTTTGTCTGGTCAGATGTAGCCATACTCATCACGTTGACCCACAAAACGCACTACCAAAAAAATGATAATTGTAATCAAGACGATGACCATGATTCTGGCGATGATAGTACGCATATTTGACAAGACAGGGTAAAATAGATATGATTATGTTACTTTATTATTCTGACTTATGCATGGAATTAATAGTGATTTTGTTGGCAGGATATCTGCTGTGACAGTGTATCTATGTGTATCATACTGATGCCAAACTTCGTGCAAAATGCAAGGACAAATCATTGTCAGGATGTTTGCATTTGTTGATACAATATGTCTGGAAGATGCACCAGGAGCGATATCGTAACTCCAAAGCTGAAGAGATGGTCGATGATCTCACACAAGAAGCTCGTGAGTTTGGACAAGAAGTCCAACGTGAATCGTCTGATCTTGCCGATGATCTCAGTCAGACTGCTCGTGATGCGGCTGCGAATATCAAAGATAAGTTTTACCGTGAGCCAGATCCTACAATCACTAAGCCACAGTGACATCATAAAAAGAAGAAATAACCTAGGTAATATTGGTTTGTGGAATGATATATTTACGTTGATCAAACTTCATATATTTTCTTGAAGGAAATGTAGATTGTATGGCAGAGGGATTATTGATGTTCTTTATCTCATTGAGAATCTGTTGTTTTCTGCTGTCTGATATAAACCCGGTGATCATAATATCAAAATGTCAGTCATGATGCAGAATATGGTAATAATACCTTCATCAGTCGTCAGAGATGGTAAGAGTTCGTTGATTAAGTGTATCAGATACAGGAGCACAATGCTGTTCGATCATTAGCCAAAACATCAGTCATGATATACCTAAGCGTGCAATATCGACTTTGTAACCATTGGCATGAGAATATGTGCCTGGAGTGTGACCAAGCTCAGTCATTCATCTATTGGTAACGATCATCTCATCGTTTCATCTTCTGAATAGCTTAACCAACTGGATCAGTCCATCAACCGTCGTGAGATTGACTCATTGGAGACATGTCTCGTCGCTATTAGATCTCGATCAAGTCTCCATGTATCAGTGTGCTGTGGATTTGGTGTGGATGTTATAACTGTCGAGAAGAGCTTTGGCGTGATTAAAGTACATTTTGTCTACTCATCATAGAGTATAAAAGATTTCATCTTGTGCTTCATATTGAGTACCAAGTATGACAGGAGATGGAGGAGTGGTATATCATTCTTTTGCTCGATTGATATGAGTAAGTATGTCTTGAGAGACTATATATCTTCCGCTATCAGTCATATCGATCACCACAAACTCATCTGGTCTAAGGTCTCATGACTTACGCATCTGTATATTGATCGCATGGGCGAGATCTGACCGGTGTGAATATTGGTCATCATTACCATCGTAATACTCACTCATCATGGTGCTCACGATGCTTTCTTCCAGTCAGGATCATGGTTGGCATGTACTGATCATCTGGTGAATGAGATCTTGGGTGGTAATATCATATTCAGTGAGCTCACAGTAGTTGGTATCCTTGATATTGATAATGCGACGAGGGAAGTATTTAGGATTGCTAAGGATATATTTACTAAGATCTGAAATTGTTTTGTGTATAGGTATGGATGGAAGGTCAAAAATCGTATGAGTTGCTCAAGTTGGATGTTGTTTAGAGTTTGTGGTGGAATTCGGTGATAGTAAAATTCAAGCAAGTCATCATATAATGAATTCTAAAGCTTGTCTACGAGTTTGCCCGGATCAAGGAGTTTTTTGTTTTTCAACCATATATTGTTGTATTTATTCTGCTCCATAACTCAAGACAAGTGATGGTAATAATGTGATTATAGTGGACATATGATATAATTATAATTTCGACTTGTAAAGAGAGAGTTGTTATATTTCAGTCTCACCAAAACAAAAAATAAAATGAAAACTGTAAACAACCAACCGCTTAAAAGAATTGTCGCCAATTACTATATCAATCTTATTGCTCTGGTTGAGTTTCTGAGAAACTCCGATGAGTTTGATGAATGGGAAAAATTCAATGCAATCTTTTATCTCGATAAAAAGGTGGAAGAAAAACATGATTTTGTCTCAGACATACCCGATCCAGATATGAAAAAAGATTTAATCAGGAGATACAAAGAGACTAAACATCGACTTTGTATCGTTAGGGACTGTATGTTAAAACCTACGGACCCTGAAGACTCGATCGAAGTGATTAAAGAAATCTTCGAAGATCACCAACGAGATGAAGAAAAACCGCTTCAATTGACATGCCTAATGGCAATAGTTGAAGCACTGATTAGACCACAAGAAAGATCTGTTCAGATTATGATCGGTGGAATGAGCGGCTCAGGATATGGATTACCTGATGAGTTGATAGAAATTCTCCGACGTAACTCGGGTGATGACTAGAATGATCGAAATAAAAATTCAGGTGAATCATTCATTGATTTCATCAGAAAAATGGGAGTGTAAGTATATCTCCGACATTCTCAAAATCCCTTTTCAACCGTTTTACGGTGGGGATTTTTTTTATTTCTCCCCAGCTAACTCCTTGAGCTGATCGCGGATCTTGGCTGCTTCTTCAAACTCTCGAGCATCGACATGAGATTTGAGTTGTTTGGTGAGCTCGTGAGTCATCATGGCTTTTTCTGCTTTGGTCATACGTTTGAGGCGTTTGGTCTTACCACGATTGATATAGCCAAACTCTTGTGACTTGGTCAGATCTGCGTCTGACTTGACAGAGTCGAGCGACTTGATATTGGAGATCGCCATCTCAGGCGTGATATTATGTATGATATTATGAGCATGTTGGACTTCGCGACGGCGATAGGTCTCATAGAGTGCTTTGGTCATACTTTCTGTCATCTGGTCTGCATAGAGCACTACTTCACTGTCAGGGTTACGTGCAGCACGCCCGATGATTTGGACCAACGACGTCGTCGATCTCAAAAACCCCTCCTTGTCAGCATCCAATATTGCGATAAATGTCACTTCAGGCAGATCGATACCTTCTCTAAGTAGATTGATACCGACGAGCACATCGATGTCTCCGTTGCGCAGCTTGGTGATGATATCTCGGCGATCGGTCGTCGCGACTTCACTGTGGAGATAAAAGGTTTTGTATCATTTGCTCAGGAGAAAATTGGTGACTTCCTCGGACGACTTCTTGGTCAAAGTCAGAATCAAACATCTTCCTCATTTGGCAATATTGGAGTCAAGTTTACCGAAAAGATGTTCCAAAAACGCTGGACCCTGACTCGGTGGGTGTTTGGGATCAACTTGCAAGAAGTTTGACAGATTGGGGTAGTTGGTGATCTGGAGAGTATGTTGTGACATGGGTATATTATATTCAAACCTATAGTATTTTCCAGTATATAATTATCATTTCACTCCAAAAAACCATGGTAATCTCTTACGAGAGTTTCGAGATCTTGTTCAAGCGACGACCGTAGTAGAGCTACCTCCATCCATATTGACGACTTGGTAGCTACCATCAAACACCTTCATTTCGATAATTTTATCTGCAAGAGCTGGAAGTGTGTATCATTGGATGGTGACTCATAGATGAGGTTGACCGTTTTTGTCTACTATCATAAATGTTCTGACTGCTTTGCGTTGTCGGTGTGAGAGATTACGTTGGATTCATGTTGTGGTAGTTCCGTTTTGTATGACTTGGGGTCAGGTGTGAAATGCATACGTGTTTTGGTTAGGTACAACGAGATCATCATGAGTCACTTTCATTGTGTTTTGTAATTTGTTGTAGATCATCGTCACCGCAAGATTGACATCGAGGTTTGGCGCCCAAAACTCTTTGACCATTGACTTGGTCACACTCCATCCATCGACGATACGACCAGCAGGTAAGTAAGCATTGATGTCTTTGTCGTAGGTAAAATATCATCCATTGGTGACAAGATCAAACATTCAGTCAGACTGAAGCCTGCTCGCATTAGTGCCGCTTGTATTTCGTATGGTAGTCAGACCAGTATTGAGTGCAAATAGGTAGACTCCGCTACTGATATAGAGATTATAGCTCGCACTCGACTCTCTATAGTATGGATGCTTGATGGTTTGATTGACCCATGCTCATGAAGATACATCGGTTGCAGGATTATATCATTTTGATATTGTAGTATTAGATGGCGGATAAATAATCGCCTGAATACTAAGTTTGGGTGTAGGATTTTTGATTTTTGCGGAGGATTTGCTAATAGTGATTATGGATTGCATGCCAGTATCTCGTGCCGATCGCGTAGATGATGTGTAGATGATGCATAGTATTACGATCGTTATTATTTTGAACAAATTCATTTCTACGATTTTACCAAATAAATTTTTGATACTCTACCAATAATAGTCATCTATCATCAAATTGATATCGAAGATGATATATTCTGACTTGATTTTTGGTGAAACTTTGATACTATCGTGGAAGTTATTCAAATTTATAGCTCATTTTCGTCTCCATGCCAACTATTAATCAACTCATCAAAACTGGAAGATCTAACAAGAAATACAAATCGAAGGCACCAGCTCTCCAATTTGGAGTCAACAAACTCAAAATGAACAAAAAAGTTGCTATACCAGCTCCGTTCAAAAGAGGTGTATGTCTCAAAGTAACGATCATGAAACCTAAGAAACCTAACTCTGCTCAACGTAAAGTAGCTAAGGTAAGACTTAGTAATAGTGCAGAAGTATTGGCTTACATCCCAGGTGTTAAACATAATCTTCAAGAACACAGTGTCGTGATGATCAGAGGAGGTAGAGTAAAGGATCTTCCAGGTGTGAGATACCATATCGTAAGATGAGTCTATGACTGTAGTGGTGTCGATGGTAGAAAACAAAGTAGATCAGCATATGGTGCAAAAAGACCTAAAGTTAAAAAATAAGTATCAACTAATTAACCTAGCCTAATCGTGAGTAACCGCAGACATTGACGGTGAAGTACACAACCAATTTATCATTTCAATCATTGTCATTATGCCAAGTAGTTATAAAAAAGCTGATCTTTTTCACTTGCCTAGTACTAACCCTAGAATCGAAAAATTCATCAACTTCATTATGTTGGATGGTAAAAAAACCATCGCAAGAAAACTCTTTGACTCAACTCTTGCTGAAATCAAAGCAAGTGGTCACGAAAACGCACTATTAGTATGGGAGACTGCGGTCGAAAATGCATCACCAAACGTAATGGTCAAGAGCAAAAGAGTAGGTGGAGCAAACTATGCAATTCCAATGGATGTCAGAGGTGAAAAGAGATTTTTCTATTCTTGTAAATGGTTGCTTGACGCTGCAAGAACAAAAAAAGGTTCTTTTGTTAAAAAACTAACAAAAGAATTATTGGAAGCATATACAGGTCAAGGTTATGCAGTCAAGAAAAAAGAAGAAGCTCATAAGATGGCAGAAGCTAACAAGGCTAATGCTCACTTGGCGAAGTATCTCTAAACAATAAATTCGTCAGACAATTTTAATTATTCTATCATTATATACCGATGTCAAAGTGAATAAGAGAGCATTTTAAACACTTGTTCTATAATCCTAAAAGAACTCAAAAAAGATCTGGAAGAAGATTCCAGAAAGCATATGAGTTTTATATCGATACGCTTAAGAAAAAAGCAATAGGTGGAGACACGAAGTGGGTACAAAAAACTCTACCAAAAGCAAAAGCAAGACTTGTCAAATATGGCATAACGCAAGCTATGGTTGATAAAAAAATTGAATCTAAAGGATTGAAGGATTTACTTTCTAATGTTATGTAATCATGAGACTCCCAACTGGTGCGAAGAAAAAACTCAGAAAAGCGCAAATCAGAGTAGAAAAGGTTGTGCAAATGAAATTCCGTAAGGACCTTGAACAACAAAGAAAATGGAAGGCTGAAGTGATCAAGAAAGTAAGAAGATCTGCATAATTTCTTATTATATATTTTATCGTCTCTATACGTATAACTGATGAATTTTCAACTAATCAAGCACATTATCAACGAACAAGGATATCAAGTATTACCTGTAAAAGTAGGTCAGCTTCTTGAGGTACAAGAAAATATTGGCGAAGGTAACAATAAGAGAATCCGGAAGTTTCGTGGTATCGTGCTCAGAATCAATAAACCAAGCCATCATGACGGAAGCTTTGTACTTAGAGGTGAGTCTTCTGGTGTCAAAGTAGAAAAAATTTATCCACTTTCTTACAACAAATTTGTCAAAGTAGAACTACTTGACGAATATAAAGTCAGAAAATCAAGATTATTCTTCTATAGAGATAAAATTGGTAAGGCTGCTAAACTCAAAAGTATTATTGCGAAAGACAAAAGAAATACTTCTTTGCTTAGTGCGCTAACTACTCCTGAGACTGTAGGTGAATAATTAACAATAATATCTCATTTATCTTTTTGTATCAAGTTCGGATGAAACTAACAGTAGAAGAACGTACTATTTACGGCAAACAAACCAAACAATTGAGAAATCAATGATATGTTCCTTGTAGTATCTATGGCAAACACGTAGACACGACCATGCACGTAATGGTCAAAAAAAATGAATTTATCAAGCTTTATAGACAGACTGGTTCTTCGCAAGTAATTGATTTGGTAGGTGCTGCAAAAGAAATGGTGCTCGTACATGAATACCAAAAAAATCCCGTAACTGACGACGTGATTCATATTGATTTTTTGGCAGTCAATGCTAATGAACTTGTTACCACTGACGTAGTAGTAAAATGGATCGGAGAAGCTCCATTGGAGAAAAACAATATTGGTAAGATTAGTTTGATCAAAGATTATATTTCTGTACAAGCTCTACCGAAGGATCTTCCTCATCATATTGAGTTGGATGTCAGTGGTATTGAGACTCTCGAAGATGGTATCTTTATTAGAGATATTGATCTTGGTAGTAAAGTAACAATACTTGATGATCCAGATCTTGCTATCATAGCAGCAGTTGCAATCAAAGATGAAGTAGAAGAAGAAACAGTAGTTGAACCGTTGAATGCTGACGCAAATACATCAGATGCTGATGAGAATGCTGAAAAAACTGATGAATAAATAATATGTCTACGATGTTTTAGTATTTTATGTAACCACCAATGGCAAGAGTATGTATGCTTACTGGAGCAAAAACCAAAGCAGGAAATAACAGATCACACTCAATGGCTGCGACCAAAAGACAATTCAAAGTCAACTTGATCAAGAAAAAAGTTGATCTTGGAGATTGAATGTTTGTCACAATCAAAATGAGCACGAGAGCTTACAAGAAATTTAAAAAAGTCATGCTTACTGCTTAGATAGTAAGTATCTCTGTGGATTTGTTCAGTGCGGTAGAGCAACTCCGCTGAATAGCGGAGCTGGATCATGGGTTTAAATACAATAATATATTTCACTCATATAATGAATCAATGGTGAGTCTATATCTTGTATTGAGATAGGTATTATGTCGGAAGCACAAACAATATACAAAGAAGATTACAAGAACATCGTGACGGCAAAACGTACACGACAAAAAGAATAGGAGAATTTGAATTAGTGAAATGGATTGATTGTCGGACTAAAGAAGAGGCGAGATTGCTAGAAATTAAAATCAAAAAATCCTGACATTATGAAAGACGAATTACAATGGACTTGTAGCTCAGTTGGTAGAGCAATGGCCTTTTAAGCCACTGGTCCTGGGTTCGAATCCCAGCAAGTCCATAAACAATCTGGCAATTGAGTCAGGTTTTTTTGTGCGTAAAATTGTTGAAATACTTCTATAATTTTTTATAATCAACGCATGAAATTACTTATCCAAAATATTAATGGTTTGAGATCATCTCATTCAAAATGATTGTTTAGTTGGTTGAGTGATATTGATCCAGACATTATATGTCTTCAAGAGATTAGAATCAATGAGGCTCAGCTTACTACACTACTACATAATGTAATGCTTGATCAATATCATTGTGTATGGAACCATGCTACAAGACCATGATATGCAGGTACTGCGACTCTTTCGAAGATTGCACCATTGAAAATAACTCATGCGATAGATATGCAAGATATCGATTCTCAATGAAGAGTTATTATTAGCGAATATGATAAGTGGTTTCTGATCAATGTGTATATACCCAATGGCTGACCAAGAAATCTTAAAGTGACTTTAAAAATTGCATATTTGACGAGACTATTATTAATCATACAAGATCGTTATGCTCAAAAAGAAGTGATTGTGTGTGGAGACTTTAATATCGCTCATCACGAGATTGATCTTGCTCAACCAATACAAAACAAGAATAAGTCAGGATTTTTACTTGAAGAGAGAATACTGCTTGATCAATTAATCTCGATGTGATTTGTAGATGTGTGTAGAATGTTTTATCCTGAAAATGTCATCTATAGTCGATATTCCTACCGTGCGAAAAATAATTGATTAACCATTGGATGGAGATTTGATTATGTGTTTGTGAGCAAATGACTAGTGCATAAGGTCAAATCATTTGAGCTTCCGATTTATTTGGAGCATTCTGATCACTGTCCGATGATCATGGAGATCAATCAGTAGAATAATCTTATAAATTAGACTTGGAATTGATATTGGTTTGAATATAGTAGATGTAGCACTCAAAACAAATAGGTGCTATATTATTTATTAAAATATCGTCAAAAATGATTGTTTGTCAACCGTAATAGTTTGCAAATATCGTGTGCTACCACTATGATATAATGAGTACATAAATTGTTTTACTCTCCAAATCTACCTATGCAACAACCTAATTTTACACAAGAATATCAGGCATGTATTGCGCATGCATGACTTTATACAATATCAAGAAACCACACCATGATCTGACATGATGAGATGCTTTTGGGGTTGTACCATCATATCCAGCAACAAGAATATCATCAATCATTGTGGGAGCTTATTGGGATTAGAAAACCTAATCGATTACAAGATTATATCGCTACCAAATATGGAATAGAAAACCTTAAAAATGTACAATGAAGTCACCATCAACTCATGATAGAGCACAGCCTCCAACAAGGTATCGTAGCCGGTAATCAACAAAGTCTGACTGAACTCATAAAACTCAGTCGATCGGGTGTAAGTGATGGACTCAAGACCTACTTTAAATCTAAAAAGATACCGTATCAAAAAATATCTAAAAGAATTGCTGATCTTCATCAGCTCGTCAATGAGTTGGAAATGCCATTGCCCGACTTAATCAAGCAGTTCGATTCGATCAAGGATCAATTTTCTATTAAGCTTTATGATATTGATCTTGATTTCTTGCTCAATGAAGATGTCGATACCACAATCAACTCGATGATGCAGCAAATCATCGGACTTGGACAGCAGTCAGATTTGATTATTGATCAAGATGATACTGATCTATTGGAACCCGATGATGCATGAGACACTGAAACTACAAGTGCAGTATCTGGTCAAGAATCAACCAAAAAGAAAAAATTGGCTATTGAACATTTTGGTATCGATCTTACTCATATCGCTCGTACACAGACCGTAGACCCAGTGATCGGTAGAGACAAAGAAACAGATCAAGTCATCTATACACTGTTACGTAAAACTAAAAATAATCCATTACTGATCGGTGAGGCGGGTGTAGGTAAAACTGCAATTGTAGAATGACTCGCACAGCGTATTGTAGCTGGTAATGTCCCAGATAAGCTGCGTGATAAAAAATTGATACTACTTGATATGGGAACGCTTGTTGCGGGGACTAAATATCGTGGGGAGTTTGAATCCAGACTCAAATCAATCTTAGATGAAGCAGTAGATCCTAGTCTATGAGTAATCTTGTTTATTGATGAGATCCATACACTCATGGGTGCAGGAAGCTCAGAAGGTAGTGCAGGAGATGCAGCACAGATGCTCAAACCATTACTTGCGAGAGGTCAGATCAAAGTGATTGGTGCAACTACTTTTGATGAATATCAAAAACATATAGAAAAAGATGCTGCTCTCAAGCGTAGATTTCAAGAAGTCACTGTCGTCGAGCCTAATGATAAAGACGCGATCGCTATTATTGAATGACTTAAAGTCAGATATGAAGATTTTCATGGAGTGACGATTGAGTCTGAAGCAATTGAACATGCGGTGCTGTTGTCCAAAAGATATATCTTGACCAAACATTTGCCAGATAAAGCAATCGATCTGATCGATGAGGCTTGTGCGCGCAAAGGTATCATAACTCTGGATGAAGATACTACTGCTCAATACCAAGTAATCAATGACCGTATCGCAGAAGTAGATCAACAGATCGAGGAAGCAGTAGCAAACCAAGACTACTTCCAAGCTGCAGAACTCAAAAAACAACAAAATCAACAAAAGCTTGAACTACAACAACTCAAAGGTACGAGTAGCATGCCTCATCATCTGAGACCTGTGATTACTCTCAATGACATCAATGCGGTAATTGCTGAGAAGATCGGTATTCCTACTCATATGATCTCGGAGTCTGAAGTGGAAAAGCTTCGTAGACTCGATGCTGATTTGACAGTGTCATTGTATGGTCAAGAAGCAGCAGTTCAGCTTGTTACCAAGGCTATCAAACGTTCACGTCTGAGTGTATCACATAAGAGTAAGCCTATTGCGTCATATTTATTCCTCGGGCCATCCGGAGTAGGTAAGACATTCACTGCCAAGCTGATTGCTAAGGATTATTTCAATGATGAAAAAGCTTTGATCAGAGTAGATATGTCAGACCTGATGGAAAGACACTCAGTGAGCAAGCTTATCGGAAGTGCTCCAGGATACGTATGATATGATGAATGAGGTAATCTGACTGAACAAGTGAGACGTAAGCCTTATTCTGTAATCTTATTTGACGAGATCGAAAAAGCATCTCCTGATGTACTTAATATCATGTTGCAGATCTTGGATGAAGGTCAGATCAAAGACAATAAGGGTCGTTGGATTGATTTCAAAAATACCATTATTATTATGACGAGTAATATTGGGTCAGAGTATTTTAGTGACAAAGGTAGTGCAATAGGATTTTCAATGAGTGCAACAGCGGAGTTTGACTATGATCATGCTAAATGACTTGTAATGGATAAGATCAAAGATCATTTTACTCCAGAGTGGCTCAATAGAGTAGATTATAAGATTGTGTTCCGTCCTCTAAGCAAAATAATCCTTGCAAATATCTTCCGTAAACAACTCAATGAGCTCTATGCTCAACGATGATCGAAGTCAGACATCAAACTTCCTGACTATAGCGATGAGCAAATTGCAACAATTGTGAATGAACTGTATGATCCAGCCTATGGTGCAAGACCTATTGAAAAATATATATATGATACCGTGGAAGAGTGATTGATCGAGCAGATGATGAAATAATTCAAAAAAGATGCACCCCATTGTGCATCTTTTTTATTCACATTTGACAATTAATTACTTATTGCTTATAATATAACTCTATCAATAGTTTAACCAGATGAAATGAGTACTCAACCTGCTTTATATTAGTATCTGAACTATACTTGCGTGCGTAGTATGAATAGGGTTTTTTGCTTGACAAAGCTATGCACAATCGATGGGTTGAGTATCTTCACAGACTTGATCATCAATCAATAAGCTTACCATCAACACTGAAGATATGGCGAGTAATTATGCACGTAGAATTGAATTACTCATTGCTCAAAAATGAGAATCAGTAAGAGCAAATATGATTATCATCATGCAGAAGTTTTTGAATAATTACACTATTACACATCCTCTATATACTACGATAGAGCGCATGATCAATATCATCAAGATAGGTGAGTTTGCTCATAAGATTGAGTACTGTACCCAATATACTGATAGTTATCACCTTAACATCTTTGGGATAGATGTAACATTACGTTCTACTATCAAATATAACTCTGTAAAACAGCGTTGTGATGTCACTTTTACTTATCCAGACTCGTCAATCCAAACATGCTTACTTCAGGAAGAACATAAGCTACTATTAGCGCAATCTCTGATCGATAAGCAATGATTGTATGCAAGTGAGTGAAGTAGTTTTGAGTCAGTACTGGATAGTCTAATAAAATCAAAAATCTGTATCGAACAATAAATACTACCTACTTAAGATTAATATTATTCTATCGGATTTTCAGACTCATTAACCTCGAGGTTTCACTCAAAGACTTCTTTGATGTGTTTGGTGTCACTGATATAGCCATTCATAAACTCCTGTAGATGCGGTTTTTTGTTAAAAATTGTTTGAGTCTGACTCAGAAGTAGTTGATAGTCTCACGACTTGGGATAAATCATAGTTACTGGATCTAGCAATCATGTAGGTCTAATAATTTGTTCTACTACTTGATCGCTATGTTCAAGTTCGTATCTGGCGGGAGTAGCTGAGACAAACAGTGTTTTAACCTGAGATTTAGGTATGACTCCAACAGTCGTGCTTTGGTCAGACATAGGTATCCATTTGAGTTTTTGTTGTAATTCATCAAATCATAATGGTCTATGATCAATCGCAGAGGGAAGACGAAATCCATGTTCAATCAATGATACTTTGCGAGTATAGTCGGCTGAAGGCATACCAGCCAATTGACCTACACTCAAGTGAGACTCATCGACGATCACAAGACAATCATCGGGGAAATAATCAAAGATCGTATTAGGTGCTTCTCATGGTTGACGCTTGTCAAAGTAGATGCTGTAGTTTTCTATCCCATTGACAAAACCTGTTTCCTTGATCATGCGAATATCATAGAGTACTCTTTTTTTGATTCTTTGAGCTTCAAGAAGATTTCATCTGCTTTCATACCACGCCACACGATCCTCCATCTCTACTTGGATCTTCGCAAGTATATTATCAATATCTGACATGTCTTGCAGATATTGACTTTTGGGTCGTATCATGGTGCGTTCAATGTATCACAGACTTTCGTAGGTATCTGCATCTTTACGTTCAATCTGCTCCAAGAGATCTTCATTGAAATAGAGACGATACACGATTTTTTCAGTACTAGCAAAAATATCAACGATTTCACCTTTGACATCAAACATACCAGGCTCAATCGATTGTATGACAGGCTTATATTGCATGTCAATTAGCTTGGTTTTGAGCTCTCTAAATGGGTAGCGTTGTCACGCCACGAGAGTCAGAGTATAGTTTTCAAAAGACTCTTTGGTACCGAGTCCATAGAGGGCAGAAACTGAGGAGACTACAATGGTATCGGGACGGGTAAGAAGACTTGCCATCGTGCTTAGACGATACATTTCGATTTCAGCGTTTACGGTGGCTTCTTTTTCGATATAGATATCTTTGTCTGCCAAATAACTTTCAGGCTGATAGTGGTCAAAATAGCTGACAAAATAATGTACTGCGTTGTTAGGGAAGAAATGCTTAAATTCGGTAGCGAGTTGTGCTGCAAGTGTCTTGTTGTGACTCAATATGAGAGTGGGTTTTTGTAGATGTTGAATTACATTGGCCATCGTAAAAGTCTTACCCGTACCAGTGGCACCTAGAAGAGTAATCGCGTGTTGTGATCCATCAAATCATTGTATGATTTGCTCGATAGCATGTGCTTGATCTCAAGCTGGTTGATATGCGGATTGGAGAATGAACTTATTATTGGTAGACATTGATTATGTTTTATCTGATTGTAAAGGAGATTTTTCTTTGATCTTTTTGCCTAATGATTTGTCTGTGTATTTAATCACATTGTTGCCATTATGAATCACTTATGAAGGATTTTAGAAAACAGTTACTACTAATATTGTTATATCAATCTTATTTCTACAAATCAATGTAAAAAGTTTTCTATCACGGTTCTTTTGTTTGATTTCTGACACTAGACTGAGAGTATTTGACAACATCCATAATACTACTTAATACAGCAGACGGATGTTTGATATAATTGAGTCTAATGGTTCACATTTTTGTTTCATCTGATATATTTGTAGTATCTCACTCCGAAAAGAAGATCAAAGTGCCATAGTTAAATATACTCTTGGTCAGTCAGCTTTTTTCAATATCAATGGACTTGAGGCTGTTGAGATCTAGTGATCTTGACGCTCTATTAAGTAAGCCACATTGATCATAAGAGAGTATCTGTACCGGGGTGATCACACAAAAATCCATATAATAATCCATTAGTTTGATTAGTATTTTTCTCATACCTATTAGAGTAATTATCATCCCGATTGTTGCCAATCAAAGTCAGATTATATAATCCATCGTACCGAAATATTTATTTTTGATCCATAAGATTGTGATCAATATTGTAATCCAAACAATACAAGGTATTATTATTTTGAACCAAAGAAATATTGGATCTCTACGCACGATAAGTACATTGTCTGATCCATATTTCTCAACAGAAGACTCGTAGAGTTCTTCACCGAGTTTGGTATTAAAATTAGAGAATAGTTTCATGAGTTGAATTTATTAGAAAAAAAATCTTCTCATTGTCATGTCATACCCGCATTGGGTTAGATGTCGCACTCTATCGTATCGATGATCTATATATAATAATGCTGATCCTAGGATTATTTGCAAGTCATACTATATCTATCGGATTTGCAAAATTATAGCTTTGTGAGTATAATAGTGATTATATCTTTATTATGATGGATTACACATCCCACCACAAACATGAGCTTGTAGAACTCGCGGCTCATAAGAAATCTACCTCGAGAAAAGTATGACATATTATTGTCAGTATTGTATACATCATCATTTTTGGCTTGATCGTCTATGCTATCGCTACGGCTCAAAATAAATGATCAGGTCTTGCCACGTGATTGAGTTTTTTAGGTGCGGCGACAGTTGTATCATTGCAAAGTTTTATTGCGAGTTTCTTTACTTTTTTGTATATCACGCTCACCAATCAATATGATATTGGAGATGTAATCAAGATCGGTGATCCGCGTATGACAAGTATCGGAGAAGTAATGAATCTATGAGTGTTTACCACTACAATCAAGGAGCTCGATGATGAGCTGATGTTTACGGGAAGGTATTTTAGTCTGCCTAACAATATCTTTTTTACTGCTTGAGTGTTTAATTATACCAAAGAAAATCTGATGTTCTGGTATATTATCAATACTAAAATCAGCATCTTAGGAGAAGATTGTGAAACATCATTGTCTGAGTATCGTAGTATTGTACATCAATGTCATGATCAGATGATACAGTCTCATCCTCAACGATATGAAAACATCTATAATCATCGCCCCAAGTTTAAATACTCTCTCACTGAGTCAGGCATGAATATTGAAACCAGAATTAGTTCGCATTTCTATAATGTATTAGAGCTTAATAATTCTATCACTTCGGCACTGGTAGATGCGCATCGTGCTGGAGAGATATCTCTAATCGAACATAAGGACTATCAGTGAGTGTATTGAGTATAATATTATCTTTATTATGATATTGCATGGTTGGGAAATTTCAACAAATAGGACCACTTACTGAGAAAGAGCTATTTGCTGCTCGATGAGTTTCGATGGATAAAACCGAGAAGGCCATGTTTAAGGTTTTTAAAGATCCATCTTGATATAACTCACAAACTATTACTATTAATTGATTGGAAATATGAGGCATACCAAAAGAATTCATCTGTCAGGGATTTGCTGCGTGATGGAATCCTATTTTTCGAGATAATGATATATCTATTTATAAACTTGAGGATATCGTTAAAAAATATCAGATCACAAGAGATGATCATAATTTATATATCACTAAGATCAAAAATTATTTTGAAAATCAAAAACTATTCTTTAATGCAAAAAAATCAAAAGTATTTGTTGATGCACTAGTATGATTAAGGGTGAGATTATCGAATGAATTGAAAGAAGATGATAAGGGGCGCATCGCAGTATTTGATGTTATAGTATATATTACTTTGAAGCAAAAATATTTTAGAACTTGACCATTAGCTGATCTATACATAGGCCGTCTTAGTATAAATTCTGATCTTAAAGAGCTTGTTAAAACAAGATATTAATTACAACAAAAATTCGTGCTTGATTTACGAAAAATTATTATTATATCTGACCTATGTCTCTTCTACAATTTAGTCTAAATAATTCAGTCAATAATAATCTCACTTCGTGAGGCTTTTGTTGCTAATTATTACTAGTAATATTATCCTGTCTCACGATCCACCACTGGCCGTGAGATTTTTTTTATCTGAAAATGACAATTAATAATGTGTTATTATGTATCCAAGTATTCGATCATCTCTGGAGAGCCGTGAAATTGTAGGTATCACATAAATTTTGGTAATGCATGAAAATACCAAAAATCTTTTATATTATAAATTATTGCACATGTGCGGAATACGAGGAATTAAGAAATGAATAGTAGAAGAATATACATCATTTGATTTGATTGCAGATAGATGACCTGACCATCATAGTATCTCAGAGTTGTGACATCGAATCATATGATTTCATAGACTAGCAATTATGGATACCAGTGATCGTGGTAATCAACCATTTACCATTGCCACTGATACACAAGTCATCACATGGATGTGCAACGCAGAGATCTATAACCATCTTGCGCTTGAGTCAGAATATGATATTTCACATCACTTAACTTCGATGAGTGACTGCGAGTGCATCGGATATTTGTATCAGAAGGTAGGATTTGAAACAATGTTGGCAATGCTCGATGGAGAGTTTGCAATTGCGTTGGTCGTGACAGAACTATCGACTAATACTCAACAATTGTATCTGTGAAGAGATCTGTATGGAGTAAGACCATTGTTTGTGTGATATATGGATGATCAATTAGTCTGACGAGCGAGCGAGGCGAAAGCACTGGTGGATGATTGCGACTATGTGAGACCTCTAGCAGCATGAAGTTATTATGACAGTAGTACTACTAGGACACAATCATATATTCCTACACATCATAAGACTTGAGAGACGATTGTTGATGAAGATCAAGCAACAAAGCTCATCCGTCAGTCAGTATACGATGCGGTAGCAAAAAGACTGGTGGCTGATAGATCAGTGTGATGTCTACTGAGTGGTGGTCTCGATAGTAGTCTGGTATGTGGGGTAGCAGCAGAACTGACTGACCTACCGATCCATACTTATACAATCTGACTGGAGTGAGGAACTGATATCATGTATGCTGAGATGGTAGCAGAGCATATTGGCTCGATCCACCAGACCTATATCATCACGATCCAAGAAGCTCTCGACGCTATCCAACAAGTGATCTATGTTACGGAGACTCGAGATACGACGACGATCAGAGCATCAGTGTGGCAATACTTATTGGGTAAAAAAATCAGTCTGACTGACACAAAAGTTCTCCTCACTGGTGAAGGGGCAGACGAGATGTGCGGATGATATATGTACTTTCATCAAGCACCAGATCTGCAGAGTTTTGATCAAGAATGTCGTAGGTTATTATGAGATATTTACTTATACGACGGACTAAGAGTGGATAGAGCCATGAGCGGACATGGTCTCGAAGTCAGAATACCACTCCTTGATCATCAGTTGGTATCGACCTATCTCAGTACTGATCCAGCGCTCAGAATACCCACAGTAGACAGGATGGAGAAACATCTCTTACGTCTGTCATTTGCAGGATGTGATCTGATACCAGATGCAGTGCTACGAAGACGCAAAGAAGCGTTTAGTGATGGAGTAAGTCAACAGACCAAATCATGGTATCAGATCATCCAAGAGTATATCGATACGATCATTACAGATCAAGAATGGGAGAACTATATCCATGATATCGAAGAAACAACTGGTACTAGTCGAGATATGATTAAGTCAAATCCATCTACTATCTATCCTAAAACTAAGGAGCAATATTACTACCGTCGTGTATTTATTGAGTATTTTGGTGAGCACAATGTCGACATGATACCTTATTATCGATTACCGCAGTGGTCATGAGTCAGTGCAGAGCCGAGTGCAAGGATCTTGTCATCATATAAGTCTATTTAGATTGTATTAATAGTGCGAGTTGTTATAGTGAAGCAAGTATTTACTCATAACTATCGCCATGATCAAAACCGGAGTCTATCGTCATTACAAAAGTAATGATGAGTATATGGTTATGTGATTTGCCTGTCATAGCGAAACGAGAGATATGTTGGTGTTATATCAAGCTATGTATGATGTACCAGAACTTACCGAGCAATATTGACCACAACCATATTTTGTTAGACCATATGAGATGTTTGGCGAGACAGTGGAGCGAGAGTGAAAGATCGTACCAAGATTTGAGTGGGTGAGAGAGGAGTAGAATTTATTTTGTATGATTGTTAGAATGAATAACGATTTTCTATTTGTTGAAGACAATCAGCAAGATATTCATCTAAAAGCAAAAATGTATTATCATCTATGTTGTGGGGATAGTACATGAGATGATTTTGATGAGTCGTGGGACAAAACACGGTTGTCATTTTATAAGCAAGAATGATATGTTTGAACAATGGTAATGAAAGATAGTGAATATGTATGATTTATCGTGAGTAAGGATATTCAATGAGCTGATGAATATATTCAACATAATTATTGATATGATCTTTTGAGGCAGGAATTAGATGAATTTTCTGAGTGAGTTAATCTCGAAACTATTAACTATATTGATGGACTGTTTGTGTATGTAGATTATCGTGAGCTGTGATTATGATCTCAATTGCTACAATATCATGAATCTATGATGAAAAATAAATGATATCAATATTCGATGCTCGAATATGATGTAGTAGAGAAGCCTTATTTATGAAAGTTCTATACTAAAAATTGATATCATACACTCTTTGATTATGTTTGGACTCATAGACGTGATACATCCAAAACAAAGCAAAAAACACTATTAATAAAAAAAATATAAAATCGTTTATTAAATAACTTAACATAAATGAACACAACTACTAAACAAATCACACCTCTCATCTGTCTCATCATCTACCTGATCGTCGCTATTTGGTCATGAATACAACCAGTCGAGCAAGGTACACGAGTCGTCGAGATCCTCACGAGTGCGATCCCCGTAGCAATACTCATCATCATGTATGTCAGATGAATCAGATTTTCATCACTATGATATGTGCTGATGACAGTATTGCCAGTGATGCATGCGATCGGTGCTCACTACACATTTGCAGAAGTGCCGAGTCAGTGGCTCTCCGACCTGCTCCAGACGGATCGTAATATGTATGATCGTGTTGCTCATGCGTCGGTGGGACTCTATGCGTATGGGATTGCAGAGTATGTGGATATGCGTAATCTGACTTGATCAGTATGATTTAAGCTGATGTTTGCAGTATTTGCGATCATGGCACTTGCGTTGGTATACGAATTATTCGAGCGAGCATATGCAGTGATGGTAGATCCAGAAGCAGGGATCGCGATCTTGTGATCACAATGAGATATCCGAGATGCACAGAAAGATATGTTGATGAATACGATCGGGGCAGTGATAGGAGTAATTTTGTATCAAGTGTTTGGTGGTCGTTATAAAAAATAGATTTATTGATGTAATTTATATTATGATGAAGAAAATAGTATCAAATTTTGATAAGCAAACAGCAACAAATAAAAATCTATTATTGTTGATCAAATCTTCAAGATCTATTTCTGAGGATGATGATGTTGCAAATTGGATAGACATATTGCCGAAGATGTCAGTAGAACAAAAGAATAGATTGCATGAGATTCTCCTTCACGAACAACTTAGACTTGAGAAAATTGATAGAAAATATGAAGTAGAACAAAAAGAATAAGTCAGAATAATTATTTACCACGAATATAACACCATGAAAACAATATGACTCCTCGGAGGTATGTCTCGGGAAAGCTCGATGGAGTATTATCGTATTATCAATCAGTGAATTAAAGCTGAGTTGTGATGACTACATAGTGCTAAGTTACTGATGTATTCGGTAGACTTTGCTGAGATTGAAGCACTACAACATACATGAGATCGAGAAGGTGCGACCGTAATGATGATCCAGGCTGCACAGCAGTTGCAAGCGTGAGGCGCTGATTTTGTCCTTATCTGTACCAACACGATGCATAAGATGTATGATGCTGTACAAAATCAGCTCGCTATACCGTTACTACATATTGCAGATGCGACAGCCGATCAGATCACATCCCAATGATTACACAAGATCGGTCTATTAGGTACCAAGTTCACAATGGAACAAGATTTCTATAAGTGAAGATTGGGGGCAGCCTGACTAGAAGTGATTGTTCCCGATGACAATGATAGAGATATCATCCATCGTGTGGTCTACGACGAGCTATGCTTAGGTATCATCTTACCTGAGTCACAAGTTGCTTACTGCAGTATTATCGACAAGCTTATTGCTGCATGATGTCAAGGTATCATCTTATGATGTACAGAGATATGATTATTGATTTCACAGGATATGGTTAGCATACCAGTATTTGATACGACATTGATTCATGCACACAAAGCTGTAGAATATGCGTTAATGTAGTTTATGATACTTTATTTAATAATAATCAGATTATGACCGGAGAGCTCGAAGCGATACAATCACAAGTCTTATCACTGAGCGGTGAAATCAATCAGATTCAACTTATAGGATTTTGAGTTACTCTATTAACTATAATTATTACTGCAGTTATAAATCACTTTAATAACAAAAGATTAAATAATTACACTCTCTATAATCAAAAAAGACATGAGATTTATCCAAAAATTTATCAGTTATTGATTAGGGTGCAGAATAATATAGAAATAGTTCAAATTAAACTAATTTTTAATATCAATTCTCAATCTCTTTCGCAAAATGAAATAGAATTACTCCTTGGTAAGTTAAAAATAAAAGATAAGAATAAAGATAAAATTTTAAATTTATATAATGATAGTGATTATCATTGAGCTGATTTAGAAATTGTATCATCAACAGAAAAATCTCAACACACAACTTATAATTTATCTGTAAATGATCTTAATGAGTATTTTTTAGAAAATGAATGTTATTTATCAAAGTCATTGGGTGATCAACTTAGAGAAGTAATTAAAGAATTATATAATTTAAAATCTAAGCATTCATCTTGTGCTATGTATAATAGGGCTGAAATGTGATCACAATACCTCGATAAAGTTGATTCATTATCTCAAGAAATTGATCTTTCTTCAAATGATATTATCAGAAAAATAATGAATATAAACAATATGATTAAAAAACAGATAGAATCAACATAGTACTTATCTTTAATAATTTTAAAAAGATTATGAACACAACAATCAAACACATCACAGCTGAGATGGTCGGCAAAGAAATTACATTACAATGATGGATCCAAACGATCAGATCAAGTGGTAAAGTAGCTTTCGTCGAGCTTAGAGATGGGACAGGATATATGCAGTGCGTGGCGGAAGTAGCGAAGCTCGATGATAACTGAAAACAATTAGGTGAAAGTGGAATGCTTCAAGCAATATTTGAAGAACTCGCTGCTCTTGGGCAAGAGTCATCGCTCGCGCTGACATGAGTCGTGTCGAAACATCCCAAAAAAGAAGAATACGAACTGCAAGTCAGGTCATATCATATCTATACTGATACCAAGGATTATCCATTGGGTAGTAAGGACGATCATGGTCCAGAGTTCCTCTTCGATCATAGGCATCTGTACTTGAGGTCCAAGACGCAGGTAGCGATCATGAGGATTAGAGATACGATCTGTACTGCAACATATGAGTGGATGAAGCAGCATGATTTTACTCGTATTGATGCACCGATCTTTACACCCAATGCATGTGAAGGTACCACTGAGCTGTATGAAGTCGAGCATGTCAACGGCGAGACGATGTATCTGAGTCAGTCTGGACAACTGTATATCGAGACTGCGATCGCAGCACATCGTAATGTGTATGATTTTGGGCCGGTGTTCCGTGCAGAAAAAAGCAAGACTCGTCGTCACCTCAATGAGTTTTGGATGATGGATGCAGAGATGGCGTTCTGTACGTTTGAAGAAAATCTCGCAATCCAAGAGTCACTGATCAAATACATCATCAAGCAGGTGCTGACAATCAATGAGTCAGACTTGGCGGTTCTCCAAAGAGATACTGCACCACTCACGGCGATTGTTGATACACCGTGGCTGCGTATGACGCATGAGGAGTTTGTGGCTGACCTGATCGCGAAGGGGTTTGATGTGCAGCAATGAGAAGATATCGGATCTGACATCGAGATGCAATATATGGCGATGGTCGATCAGCCGATCTTCGTGACTCATTTCCCGATGGAGATCAAAGCATTTTATACCAAAGAAGATCCTGACATGCCTGGATACGGTCTCTGTGCAGATCTACTCGCACCTGAGTGATGTGGAGAAGTGATCGGAGGAGCACAGCGTATTGATGATTATGCAACACTGATGGCCAAGATCGAAGGGCATAAGCTCGATCCTGAGATCTTTGACTGGTATCTCGATATCCGTAAGTACGGAGGAGTGCCTCACGGAGGTTTCTGATATGGACTGGAGCGTATTGTGAGATGGTTGTGCGGACTACACCATATCCGTGAGACGATTCCTTTCCCTAGATATGCGAATAGGATTACGCCGTAATCCCTCCGGCTTCGCCACCTCCCTTTGTCAAGGGAGAACACAAAAATGAATATACATGAAAAGACATATATCTTCAAAAAGATCAATATACAAAGTAAGCTAAAACTTGATCAATAATACCAACTTACATAGCAATTGTCGCTCCTTGACAAAGGAGCTGTCCGAAGGACTGAGGATTTCTATAGAGAGGATTTGATGAGTATACACATGAATTTATAAGCTATTCATTATCATGAAACTAGATTTCATCTCATACAATACCTCACTCAAATGATACTCTCGCTCCAATCGCAACATAATGACTAAAGCTGAGTGACTAGTACGACACTGTATCCTCAAATGAGACAAAACCTGATATAGACGACTGAGACAGAAACCGATATGAAATTATATTCTTGATTTCTACTGCGCAAAACTCAAACTATGTATTGAGATCGATGGAGAAAGTCATAATACTAAACAAGACCAGGATGAGATAAGAGACAACTATTTGCTAGACTATCATGAAATCATAACGATCAGATATAAGAATGATCAGGTAGAAAAGAATCTGCAAGGAGTAGCGGATGATATTATTTTTCAGATTAAGCAGATGATTTAGTTTTTGATTATACTCTTACTATGGAACATCTTAATGAGACAGACGAATTGCTAATTCAGGCTGCATATGATAGATTTCAAATATCTATTCAAAGTGATTTTACAACTAGTGATGCTTTGGATTTAAGATCCAGTTTATTTAAGATATACCTTAATGACTGATTGAGCGATGATGGTAAAAAGGTAATCCGGGATATGATAGGCGTATTAAATACTGTGCGACATAAAAAAATTCCCTGATTGAAAGATGCCGATAAATTAGCTCGAATTATTTAATTAAAATGTTCTATGCCCACTCTAACAACCCCAATATCTCAATCCAAACTCACCTCTATCAGCTCTCATCTCGATCAGACCTATTTCGTCTTTGATTTTGACGGGACGCTCACACAGCGTAGCGATGAACATGGTAAGGCAAGACCATCCATCATCTCACTACTGCGTGATGAGTGAGCACTGGATGAAGACTATGCACAGCAAGCTCATGAGATGTACGATCGTTACTCGAAGATCGAGCACGATACTACATTACCTCGAGCAGTGCGTACTGCCGCGATGCAAGAGCGATGGATCACTCACAAGGAACTCTTGATGGCTAAGTGATTGACCAAAGCACATATCGATCATATCATCACACAAGACCTGATTGTGATGAGACCATGAACTGATGAGCTATTACGCCAAGCAGACGAGCATCAGATCCCAGTGATTATCTTCTCTGCAAGTGGTATTGGTATCAATGCAATCCAGCCACTCCTCCAACACCGATGACTCGATTATGATAATATCTATGTTGTTTCTAATGAGCTCTATCGAGATGATCAGTGACGCATGATAGGATATAATACTCCACCGATCCACTCACTCAACAAGACTGAGTCTACTATCCATGATGATCCACAATATGCTGATATTAAATTGATGATTGCTGACAAGACTCATGTCATCGTGATGTGAGACGGTCTATGAGATGCTAATATGGTCAGTGATCAATCATGACTCACCGTGCTCAGAGTATGATTATGTAATGACAAAGTAGAGGAGAGACTCACTCAGTATCAAGAAGTATTTGATATGGTGATTACGTATGACGATTCACTACACGAGCTCAATAGTTTATTATTTGATTAAAACTAACTAATAAAGTTACTCGATCACTATCGATAAATTACAGGTATTATGAGTGTAATAATATCTCTTGCAAAAAAGTTGATTTTATCTACAATGTATATGTATGACATCTACAAAATGATCACATCCCTATTATCGAGAAGAAGAAAAACATAAATTCTTGATCAAAGAAAGAGGTATATGATTTGAAGATATTGTAGAGTGTATTGCGACTGGTGGAATACTTGATATTGTGGATCATCATGATAGTATTAACTATCCATATCAGAAAAAAATGATCATCATCTATCATGACTATATCTATTATGTACCTTATGTGATGCAAGATGATGGGAGTCTTTTTCTCAAGACTATCATCCCCAGTAGAACTCATACCAAAACTTATTTATCCTCATAATCATTGATTATGACTACAACAAACCAACTTACTCAAGAAGAACAGATTATCCAACAAGAGATGGACACATATGTTACTACTCATCAAAAATCTCTCGGATCGACCAAACAAGTCGAATTATTGCACATGACTCAACTTGCGCAACAACAATATGAAGCTACCAAAAAAACCAAACAAATCAGTATCAGAATCTCCGAAAAAGATCTGGTGGGTATCAAAGCCAAAGCACTCAAACTCGGTATGCCCTACCAAACACTTATCTGATCTCATCTTCATCAATTAGCCACTTAAACCATGAAACACCTAACCGACATCACCCAATTTCAAACATTACTGGACTCAAAGTCAGACTTTATCATCTTTAAGCACTCCAGAACCTGCAATCTATCAGCCAAGGCGAGTAGTGAGGTGCTGAGTGTAGTCAATGATCTTGGTTTACAGGAAATCTACAATCTGGATGTGCATATGACTGATGATCTAAAATATTTAGTGGCTGACTTGGTCTGAGTCAAGCATGAGTCGCCTCAAGTATTGATTTTCGTCGGTGGCACACTCAAAGCTCATGCATCACACCTATCGGTGACATCTGGACGATTGCGCCAAGAGCTTGTAGGCTGGAATGACACCAGAGCATCGTAGTACAATCATATTGATAAACCAATATTTTCTCCTATAATAATATTACTTTATTATTAACCCAAATAAAATATGGCTGATCAATTTCCAAACAGAAAACAAAAATATGTAAATATAAAGCAACCGTCAAAGACTCCTACTCAGACTCATCATAATGATGATCAAAGTCTTGATAATCAATCAAACAACTGATATCTCAATACTGGTGATCCAATAAATAACCTCAATACTGGTGATCCAAAAAATAATCTTCATACTGAAGAAGAATAGTTTCTGTGATCATTACTTACTCTGTAAGTTTTATTGAAGATCATGATCCCTTGATGTCAGGGATTTTTCATTACGTCTTTTATGCGTTATTAAATCACTCGAAAAAAACCGGGATTTGATTATACTAAGTATGATGATAGCACAACGAATATTGTATGATCAATGTAACACCCAATACTGCTATGATGATGTTGATCAGTATGTGTTTTTGCTATCCAGTAAATCTGCAATGTCACCCTATGGAGTATTGGATCTCAATCCACACTCCATGCAACTGGAAAAGGATATCAGTCATCATCACATGCAGGATCTTAATGGTCAATGACAAATCGTCGAGTGGCTAGAGGTCGAGCATTATGGGTCTTGACTGACTGCATATGCACTCAAGTATCATATCTCAACCATAGTAGTAATGTCACCGAGTGAGCCGATGATGCTTGAGCAAATTTATATCGTGCAGCGCACATTGCTCAAGCATCATATAGAGTTACTGATCAGACCAAATACTCAATTTATGATAACTCAGCAAGAGTTTACTGATCAGTACAAAACTCCGCCAGTGATGGAAGTGTTTTATCGTCGGATGAGGAAAAAGTTCTGACTGCTCATGGACGGTGATCAGCCATTGTGATGAAAGCGAAATTATGATGCCGAGAATAGATGATTTGATAAGTCATTTGATACAAAACCCGATCAAGTCAGATTTGCCACTACTCGTCAACAAGCACTTGATCTTCTGCAAGATTTTGTTGATACTAAGCTTGGTCGTTTTGGGGAGTTGGAAGATGCGATGTATCAACACAATGACCATGTGCACCACTCTTTGTTGAGTACGAGTATTAATTTTGGATTACTGACGGTATGGGAGGTGATCGATGCAGTGATTTCGTCCGAATGTGGGATCAACAACAAAGAATGATTCATACGCCAGATTGTATGACGAAGAGAGTATATGTATCATCGGTTTTGGTATTATAAGGATACGATCTATACACAAAATGCTCTTGATCATACTCTATCACTACCCAAGCGATTTTGGTGGCCAGAAGACAGTCCTCTCAAGATGCATTGTGTCAATCATGTGCTGCATACAGTCAAAAGCACTGCGTATTCTCATCATATCACAAGACTGATGATCATCGGTAATTTTACTTTGCTCATGTGATATAATCCACATCATGTCAATCAGTGGTTTTGGGAGATGTATGCTGATGCGTTTGAGCGGGTTGTTACTCCTAATGTGCTAGGCATGAGTCAGTTTGCCGATGGGGGTAATCTTGCTACTAAACCATATATCTCATCAGCCAATTATATCAATAAGATGTCGGACTATTGCTGATCATGCTACTATGATCCCAAGATGAAGTCCTGACCTCGTGCATGTCCAATGAATTATCTGTATCGGAATTTTGTTGATACGCATCGTGCATTATTTAAACGTCAACCTTATGTTGTAAGCAACTTACAAAAAGTTGACTTGCAACAAATCAGACTTGAAGCACAACAGTTTATTGACTCTATATCACCACCACATCTCGATGAAACTATATCATAAATCCAATCTTCCACAAAAAACCTGTCTTTACTGTCACCGTCCGTTTGCTCGACGTAAAAAGCGAGAACGCTGTCGAGATAAAGTAAGATATTGTAGTGAAGCATGTAAAAAATCTTTCAAGAAATCTCTATCATCTACTTCCACATCAATCAATGTATCCACGAACATATTATCCACAATACGTTAGTAATGCAGATCAACTTTATTGCTACTGTAGAGAGCATCTTGATTGGCAGAAATACACTATCCGTATGTTCGGCGCTCAGATACTACAGCCTAGATTGGTTGCGTATTATGCCAGTATATGAACAAATTATCGTTATAGTCAGACTCAACTCATATGACATGGGCGAGACGACCAGCTCTATTTAATCGCCGACACGATCAATACAGATTACAATCTGAAGCTCAATAGCGTGTTATGCAACTTGTACCGTGATGGACAAGATAGTATGTGACGGCATCGTGACAATGAGTCAGAGCTATGATCAGACCCTATCATCGCATCGTTGACATTGTGACAAGCTAGAATGTTTAAGATGAGAAATATTGTAAGTCAAGAAGTAGTGAGTCTGACTTTGGATCACGGATCATTATTGTTGATGTGATCTGGATCTCAGAGTGATCGAGAACATTCATTGCCGAAGACCACGCGCACGATTTCTCCTCGTATCAATTGTACTTTTAGAACCATTACGCACTAATCTCAACTATCATGTCATATCGATACAGCAAAACTAAGATTCAATGATTTGTGGATACGATCCGATACAAGGAGGTGCATATTTCTACTGCCAAAAGTAGCGGTCCATGATGACAACATATCAACAAAACAGAATCAAAAGTCCAACTCTCTCGACCGATTATCTCATCAACTATTATTCCACAGCCATACAAGCAGCGTATGATCGAAGCTCAGTCTAAATACATTACCGACGATGGCGCCTTGAGGATTGATGTAAGCGCACATCGCAGTCAAGATGCCAATAAAGATCTCATATGCAAAAAACTTACAACAATGATCTTTGAATCATTTAAACCACCCAAAGCTCCTCGCAAGATGACTGTAGCACCCAAGCATGCAGTCGATGCTCGTATTGCACAGAAGAAACGTAGATCCAAAATAAGAGCCAATAGGACTATTATTACATTCAAATAACTCATGGAAGCAAATTATTCGCTAATATTTATTATCACTACGATGGACGGAATTCCTTTGCTCAAGCAAAATGGTACGATTCTCACCTATCTTAATACGATATCTTGTAGACTAAATGCAAAGCAGCATACCTTTAAGCTACGCACGAGACACCATAGTCGATGACTTACCAAACAACAGTATATTGCTGCACAACACGAATATCACGAGGTCTGACATATCTCAATGACTACTTTGGGGCGGAAGTGAGATTAAATTAAACAATGATTTATTAAGTAGTATTTTACTATGGCACAATTCCCAATACTTACACATGATCAGCTCATCAAAAAGATCGCAAAATTTGATGTGAAGCACTATTGCGCTACAAGAAACTATCTCGACGGATGAGTCTCAAATCTTTCAGCATATATCACTCACGGAATCATCACCATCGACGAGATAGTCAGACTATCTCTTGCTCAATATACGATTGATCAAGCCGAGATGCGATACAAGGAGCTATTGCGAAGAGAATATTTTACTCAGATACACTGGTGGAAGGGTGACGCAATATTTGATGATATGGAAGAAGACAAGACAGGTATCGCCAAATACGACATCATGCCTGCAAAGCTAAAAACTAAGACATTTGAGTCTGCTTGGGTCAACGAGATCATACTACAGATGGAGACAAGTGGATACTTGCATAATCATCAACGTATGTGGTTGGCGAGTTATATGAGTCATTATCAGAGGTTGTATCGACGTAAATGTGCCGATCGAAGCTACTATCATTTTATGGATGGAGAGTTGGGATCCAATCATCTTAGTTGGCAGCGAGTGCAGTCTACCTTTGCTCACAAGCCCTACTATATGAACGAAGATAATCTGAAGCGTTATGGCAAGTATACCGATCCAGTCTATCGTGGAACTTATGAAGAGATCGAGCAGATGTTATTCGATACGGGTAGGGTAGTAGAGCGAAGTGATCACGATGATCTGCCTTATACACTGGAGACTGATGTGTCAATGATAGCGATTGCGAATGAGACCTACCACTGATACACAATTCTTACGCCTTGGGATCTACGTCCATCCAAGATCGTTGATCCAGATAAGACTATCTGTATCCTTGATCACAGCTTTACACAACAACATCCTCGAAGCAGTAATAGGGTTGCATTTGTGCAATCATACAGTGACCTATACGGTATCAGTTTTGTGTATGGAGATATTCATCAGATTGTCCAAAATTCTCAGGACCTGTCGGTATATGAAACACGGAACCCTGTGTATAGGAAAGCGTATAAGCAAGCATCTACAAGGTCAGATGTCATATGTCATCAGTATCAGTGGTGTAGTCCAGTGGTAGCGAGATGATATACCAAAAAATTCTTTCCATTTTGGGCACAAACAAAAATACACCTCATTGCTCTCGAACAAACAATCTTTTAGTCGCACAAGATATAATCCATAAATGACACTATATTTTGTCATCACAATTGCTATAATCTGTGATGATATCGAAGCCAAATATTGCCATCATTCGGTATAAAAAAGACTTACGTGTTACCGATCATGTAGCATTGTGTGCTGCAGCTCAGTCAGGTTTACCAGTAATTGCTCTATATGTGCGAGAACCAACTATTATGACATATCCTGACTATAGTCATTTTCATCAATACTGGATTCAAGAGTCTCTCAAAGATCTGCGTCTTCAGCTGAGGCAGCTCAATATCCCAATGATAATGATCCATGAGGAGATGCTGACTGCACTGGAGTTGGTGAGTGAGTATTATGATATTGTACAGGTGTTTGCTCATCAAGAAACTGGTAATATGGCGACTTATCAGCGTGATATATCGGTGATTAAGTATTATAAAGATTATCACATCGCATTCATTGAAACCCCCACCAACTGCGTCGTAAGAAGACTCGCAAATCGTGACACATGGGATGCAAAGCAAAAAGTCATAATGAAGCAGCCAATCATTCCAATCCCCGAACCGATCAATGAATGGAAGATCGATGATGATTTGAAGTATAAAGCTCGTGATACGATGAATAAGTTTATACCAGCAATCAAACCACCATGATGGCAGCATGACCGAGAGACTCCATGAGAGAAAGCAGGTACTGTAAGGTTGAATCTTTTTATTCAATCTCTGAGTCGTGGTTATCTATTTGTCGTGAGTAAGCCACAGCAAGCGTTGAGTGACAGTGGTAGGCTTTCCTCATATATCACCTATGGTAATCTAAGTATCAAACAAGTTTATCAAGCGTATCAGCATAAGTCAGTTCTGACCCAAGAGCAAATTAAATCATCAAGCGACGAAAGACAAATTAAGTCCCGAAGTAGTCATCTTAGATCACTCAAGGCTTTTAGCTCTCGTTTGCATCGACATTGTCATTTTATCCAGAAACTCGAATCACGACCAGAGATCGAGCTTACCAATCAAAACACCGAATTTGATCAAGTCAGGCAAACGATTGATCAAAATTATATCACCAAGCGAGAGCAAGGTATGACAGGTGTTCCTCTTGTGGATGCAGGGATGAGGTGTCTGGCACAGCTGTGATGGATCAACTTCAGAATGAGAGCGATGCTTACGAGTTTTATTTGCAATACTTGTATGCAACCTCGGCAGGCGATTGCACATCATCTCGCGAGAGTGCTCGTCGACTATGAACCAGGAATTCACTACAGTCAGCTACAGATGCAGTCAGGCACGACAGGGATTAATACGATCCGTATCTACAATCCTCTCAAACAAATGCACGACAAAGATGAAGATCTTGAGTTTATTCGTACACGGGTGCCTGAGTTGCAAGATTTGAGTGATGAAGAAATCTGACTATTGGGTAGTGTTGCTGGTAACCAATTGTTGATACTCAAATCTCATATATACCCAGTAATGATGATCGATGTGGTGGCTGCTAATCGTATTGCTAGAGATGTGTTGCGAGACGTAATGAAGGATGATCGCACAAGGAAGCAAGCTCGTGGAGTATATCAAAAAGTTGGTAGTAGGTCCTTTGATCGTCGTCGCTGGAAGAATCAGACTAAACCTCGTAACACTTCTCATACTAAGCAACATATACCACAAAAACCATTATTTGAATAGAGTCGCTCATGTAGAGTATTTTGAATCAAATCTTGTATTAGCGTCAGAGACCAGTACACTTCAAGGAAACACTGTAAAACCTCACGATTTACTTAAAATTTAATATAATCTATTAAATTGTGTGCACTCATTTGGGCATCGTAGAAGGTTTGCTGTCACGTGTTTCCTGAGGAAACGCTGTCTTGAATCATAAAGTTGACTTTTAATTGGAATTGTAAACTTCAAATTCAAGGTCAACTATGATGGTTATTCAGCGTTTCCTTAAGTACTTTATTATTGATCCGTGCCATGAATACCGTTATTATTGTTGGTATTATTATAATTGTTTGATTAATCTTGGTGTGGCTTACTTGGTGATGGTATTCAAGCAAAGTAGAGCGCCCAGCAGATAGTATATTGTTTGATGACGACAAGATTCAAATCCGTCGCACATTACCATCTATCTATGCTAGCGTCACTGTACCATGACCAAGCACTACCGCACCATCTCGTGCATTCGGGATACTTGCGTGATTTATTTTTGGCAAGAATCAGACACAAGAATCAATCGCGATGACGTCACCAGTACTCTCTCAGCCTCAATCCACCAAGATTGCAATGACTGCTCCCGTCATATCTGTGACAACACAAGATGATTCAAGTGATGTGTCGTTTATTATGCCATCACAATATACGATTGATACATTGCCAATCCCCCAGGATGATCGTATTCGTATTTTGTCTGTACCATCCAAGATAATCGCTAGTATCAAATTTGATGGTTACGTCAATAATAGTGAAAGAGTGAAATCATATCAAAATAAGCTTATAGATGCATTATATGAACTCAATATTACAATGATTGGTGATCCTATGATCGCTCAGTATAATGACCCCTATACACCTTGGTTTATGAGAACCAACGAAATATGGATAGAAGTCGATTATAAGGCTTAATTTTATCAATATTATAGTATTGCTATGAAAATCTGTGTACTGTGAGGATCATGACGTGTATGAAGTCATGTTATACAACATGCTCTCTCATGTGGGCGATCTGTCACGACACTTGTTAGACATCCCGAGAAAGTCAGCCTTACTCATCCACAATTGACTATTGTACAATGAGACGCAACCAATCCTCGTGATATTTTGTCTGCTGCACAAGATTGTGACATCGTTATTCATACTGTGTCTGTGTGATTACATCATACCAAATCTACTCATATCTACTCAAGAGTCACTCAAGCAGTGATTGATGTCCGACCAAATCTGTCAGCTCGTCATTATATAGTCATGAGTAGCACAGGTACTGACCATGGTCGTACAAGTCTTAATTGGCTTGTACGTTGGTGATATGAGTGGTTATTGTGAGATGCGGCTGATGATAAAGAGATTGAAGAACAATTATTGTCTGACTCTGATCTTCCTTGGACAGTTATTAAGGCTGTCAGACTTACTGACTGAAATTCGGTAGAATACGAGACGATAAATTTTGCTGACTATCATACTTCTGTGATGGATTATATCAGTCGTTCAGCGGTTGCTCATGCGATCTGTGATATTATGTGAGATTCACAATATTTTTCTACAAAAATTGTTGTTTATTAAGGAAACACTGCAAAATCTCACGATGTTCATAAAATTCATTTTAATCTATCGCATCGTGTAAGGTTTGCTGTCATGTGTTCACCGTTACACGGCACTATAGTCCTCGGGGAAACGCTTCCAACACACAAAGTTGTACCACAAGGGCATAATAACTTTGATATAGAATAGTAAACATTGTAATCAAGGTCAACTTTGATGGTTATTCAGTGTTTCCTTAATATAGATTTGTTGTACGGTGCAATCTATTGTATTGTTTACTACAATCTGTAGTCTAGATAGTGGTAGTTACATATGGTAAAATGAGCTCTACTTCGATCAAAAATATCTTACAACAAGCATATGAATATGTGATCGAAGATCATACTTTTTTGCGTCTTACGACAATAAGTACTTTGATTCATAGTATGATATTTGTGGTGATCGTATTATACAATCTGACTCAAGTAATGGCCAAAATCAACTATGAGCGATCAAGCGCTATCATGAAAGAAGTTACATCTATTGCACAACAACTTATCGCTAATGAATGAGTAATCTGATTATTAATTATCGTAGCAATTATTTTAGCATTATGATATTATATATTTCCACCGATCGGAGAAGCAGCGATGATTCATCATTTGGAAAAATCATACCAGAAGAAGTCAGGCTCATCATTTGCTCAGGGCATGAAAAAGTTTTTTGTGATGTTTGAGCGAAATAGTCTGTTGGGATTTATCTCGGTATCGACTTGGCTCATCATCTTATCAAGAGTTTGGATCTTAGGAATATTTGAGAGTGCAATAATGTTGCCGATTATTATTATTTATTCATTGGTAGTATTGTCGACCGTAGTGCTTACTCCATATGTTAAGTTTAAATTAGTAGTAGAAGAAGAAAAATTCGGTACCGCAATCACGGAAAGTATCGGTCTTGCGCTTGCACATCCGATGCTTACATTTAGATTAGTATTGGTGTGATTATTACTTTATCTAAGGATTATTCTCAATATAATCATTTTGGTATGAGTGCCTGCGGTGATATTTTATATCGCTTTTATCTTTGGCTTTCAACAAGCGACAATATTTTATGTGATTTTGACGGTAGTAGTGATAGGATTATTTATGCTCATCGCCTACATCAATAGTATTGTAGAAGCATTTTTGATGGCTTATTGGTATTTGGGTTATCGTATGATCGAGTCACAAGAACCTCACCCAATCGTATCCTAGGTCAGATCTTGAAAATTGTAGTATGATCACTATGATTTGATAAATAATTTTAGTCTGACTTTGCGTATGTCTCATATCCCTTGAATCAAAAAGAAGTCATTTGGTAAATCTTCTTCACACTATCGTTTCTCTTCCAATTATACAAGTAATCGTCCAACAAGATGATCACGTATTTTTGCTCGCGGAGGTAATCATGGACGATGAGCAAGTACTTTGTTATGGCTTGCATTACTTGTAATCGGAATACCTGTGGTGTTGGCGGTAGGACGATTTTATGTCAAAATCCTAAGCGATTTACCCAACCTGGATGACCTTGAAGGGATCAATAGTTTTGCACAAGCGTCACAAATTGTGGATAGAAACGGTAAAGAATTGTATAAGATCTTTGAAGAAAATAGACAATATGTTGGTATTGATGCAATATCTCCTGTTTTACAAGATGCGATCGTAGCGACAGAAGACGAGACGTTCTGGGATAATGCAGGTGTTGATTTCTATGGATTTGCCAAAGCAGGTATTATTTGTGTAGTAAGAGGAACAAATCATCCGACTTGTCGTGGAGCATCTACTATTACTCAGCAGTTGATCAAAAATATCTACCTTACTAATGAAGTGTCTTACGTCAGAAAACTCAAAGAGATCGTACTAGCATTGAGACTTAAAACAGTGCTCGAAAAAGAAGTAAAAAAAACTGATCCAAGTCTTGCTGGAGCAGATCTACAAGAAGCAGTCAAGAAGAAAGTATTAGAACTCTATCTTAATTACATCTTCTTGGGCAATAATAGTTATGGAGTTGAGTCAGCTTCTAATAATTATTTTGCTACAGGAGCCAATCATTTGGATATTATTGAAGCTTCAATTTTAGCCGGTATTCCACAAGCACCTGGCAGATATAATGTTTATACCAACCGTGATGATGTAATGTGATATTTACGTGTCAAAGATAGTGTGACGGGTGAAGAAGTATTGCTTGTCGATGATGCTCAAAAACAATTATATGTTAAGGCTGCAAGTATATTTACTGATAAAGATATCAAGGCTGGAGATGCTAACGCAGTGCTGGAAGATCTGAGAGATTCTCTCAAATTTGACTATAGCTATGGTAGTGGGTCATATACTGTAGAGTATATTCCTGGAAGAAAGGACGAGGTATTGGCTCGTATGTTTGACACAAAAGTGATTACTGCTGTAGAGCTTAAACAAGCTGTACTTCAAGGATTTACCTATGAGTTCAAAAGAGCAAGAATTGGATTGACTGCTCCTCATTTTGTATTTCGGGTCAAAGAATTGCTTGAATCTGCGGACAATAAATATTTAGGTAACTTAGATAGTGATATCTTGTATCAAGGAGGATTGACTATTACTACCTCACTTGATCTCGAAATCCAAAAAATGGCAGAAAAAGCAGTCAGAGATAATATCAAATCAATTAATGGTTATGGTGCAGGTAATACTGCATTAATACACATGGATAGTATTAAATGAGACATTATAGCCTACGTTGGCTCTGCGGATTTTAATGATCTCGACATTAAAGGACAAAATGATATGGTCAGAGCGCCGATTCAGCCTTGATCGAGTATCAAACCGTTTTTCTACTCTTTGGGATTTATGAAGCTACCATTGACACTTGACACTCAGATTTTTGATATCAGATTTGCGGTAGGTGATTATGATCCTCAAAATGCTGACGGGTCATTTATGTGACCTTTGCCCTTACGTAAGGCACTTGCATATTCGAGAAATATTCCTGCAATCAAAATGTACTTTGCGGCTGGTCAACAAGAAGAGTTCATCCAGTTTGCAAAGAAGATGGGTGTACAAAGCCTAAATTCTGATGCAAGCTATGGTCCATCGATGGCGATTGGCTCAGCGGAGATGCAAATGCTAGAGCTTGCAAATCTTTATGGACATCTGTCAGCACAAGGTAAGCCGGGTACGGTTGACCCAATTTTAGAGATTAGAGCCAAGGATGGTACGATCATCTACAAAAAAGAAGAAAAACAACAAGAACAAGTGATCCCGTCGGGTGTAGCATACTTGATGTGGAAGATCCTTTCCGATCCAGCAAATTTACCACCGTCGTGGATCAATCAATTTAAATTTCCATGAATCTCATTTGCACACAAGACAGGTACGTCTAATATCAGAACAAAAGATGGCAAAAGATTACCCAAAGATGGTTGGTTAGCAACCTATACTCCAAGTAAAGTAACTTTATTCTGGGCTGGTAATACCACACCCAAGGCAATGAATCCCAATGCGTTTGGATGATGGATGAATAATGGTACATGGAAGCAGTTTTGGGGAGATCTCAAAAAATGATGATATTTGACTGATGAAATGGTAGCTCCTACTGAAGTCAAAAATGTTACGATCGCCAAAAACTCTGGAAAACTTGCATGAGAATCGACGCCTGAATGATACAGAATCAATACGATGGCATTTATTAATACCGCCCCTACACAGGTCGATGTAGGAGTGAAACAAATACAAGTCGATAGTCTATGTTATGGAAAAGTATCTGATCTGACTCCAGCCGAGGATATCGTGCCATGATATATCTCTACGATTACGTCGTTTATGCCCAATAATATGGATCTCGATACAATCATGACCTATCTCGGTGCTAATCAATGATCATTATTTAACAACGAATGAGCTCAAAGTTATACCTTATTTAGTACGGAACCCGAACAAACCTGTGTAGAAAGAGAATCTCTCCAGCCCGCTCTTCCTACCACCCAAACATGAGTAAGTGGATGGGATGTTGGTATCGGAACTAAACTGAGTATCGTCAGACCAGCTAATAATAGCATGGTATCTAATAATTTCTCCTTATGGTATACTGCTACTTCTAAGGCTCCGATTGCTTCTGCTACGATCTTCGTTAACGGTAAAGAATATGGTACTTATAATTATGCAAGCACCACGATCACTGACACAAAAACAATTAATATCGATGGAGCACAAGCAGGTACGACTCATGAGATCGAAGTCAAAACAACCGATGCGGTGTGAGTAGTGACAAGTAAAGTCGTAACGATTAAGCTACAAGCAAACGACTCAAGACCTCCATATATTATTAGACCTAATACGAAAGTTGTAGCAGTGAATGGATGATATGCAGTTACACTCGTATTTTCAGATCTTGATAGTAGTGTCAAAGGATGAGTAATTACACAGTGAGGTAAGCAACTTATGACATTCGAATGATCTGAAGCCAAATTTACTGTTACTAATCTGTGACCACTTGGATTTACTGTTAATGATTTTTACGACAATATGGGCGAATGAGTCATTGATGTGAGCAGTTTTGTGTGACAATAAAAGTTTTGCAATCTATTTTATAAATTAATGATTTCCTATGAACCCATCGGTGCTACAATTTATCCTCATTGTCTCAGGATTTGTATTTGCACTGATGGCTGTTGATGCCTATAAAAGAGGTAAAATGACTTTTATTCATTTTGTGGTATTTGGGTTGGGCTGATTGCTTGTCGGTTGGTCAGTGATTGATGCGAGTATTTTGGTCACGATTGCGAGATTATTCTGAGGTAATACTGCTCCAGCTGATATTATTGTATACCTAGCTATTATTTTTCTTGTGTATAGTTATTTTGAGTTGATGCATAAAATCACCAAGGATAACTATAAATACACTAAACTCATTACCGAACTCGCACTACAGTCAGCATCTATTCCATCTTTATGGTCCAATACAGTTCCTGATGATCAGTACATGTTTATGGTCAAAGGATATAATGAGTGAAAGGTTATTGGTGATACTCTGGCTGAAATTCTTGATGCGTGATATAATAAGATCGTGGTGATCAATGATGGTTCTTATGATAATACAGTCAGTGAGGTCACCCGTATCAAATGACTTTACCCTGACGCATTGATAGTATTGGTAAATCATCTTGTGAATCGTAGACACGGTGCTGGCAACAAAACATGAATCGAGTTTTTTCGTCGTTATGGTGAGCAGTTGTGAGTAGAATATGTTGTGTTTTATGATGCAGATGGGCAGATGGATATCAAGGATATGGCTATATTTAACCGTCATATCGCAGCAGAACCTTATATGGATGTATGGCAAGGATCGAGGTTTGTAAGTGGAGGTGAAGCGCATAATATTCCATTGCATCGTCGTATTATTTTATGGTGAGCAAATATTATTACTTTGATGTTCAACGGTATGAAGGTCACCGATCCTCATAATGGTTATAGGGTAGTCAAACTCGATGCACTATGCAAAATTACTATCCAAACTGACACTACGAGCTATGCCAATGAGCTGATCGATCAATATCAAATCCACGATCTCAATTATCGCGAAGTGCCAGTACATATCAGATACACTGATTATTCACTGCACAAAGGTCAGAAGAGCTCTAATGCAATTAATATTTTGATAGAACTAATTTATAAGAAGATATTTTTTAGGTAGCTTTAGCAAAGGAAACACTAAATAACCATCTAAGTTGATTGTGATTACAATGTTTACTATTCTATATTAAAGTTATCATGCCCTTTGGGTACGACTTTGTGTGCCCTAAAGGATTAGCTTCGCGTCTTGGAAGTGTTTATCAAAGACACTAGCTTCGTGTCGTCCTCGAGTAAATATATGACAGCAAACCATATGATGTAATAGATTACAATCATTGCTGACAACAGCATGAGGTTTTGTAGTGTTTCCCTAATGTGTTGAGTTTGATTTTATTACTCATCAAAAAAAATCCCTACGCTAAGTAGGGAGTTTTTTGTGAATTAAGACAACAAACTATTTAATAAGTACAAAGTAACCTGTACCATTGGCACCAGTATAACCACTTGGACTTGCAATTGCTTGATTGATATCAGGACATCCACCCCAGTTAGCATTAGCAGGTCTTTCCATACTGTTAGAACAAATTACATATCCAGATGCCGTACTACCAGTAATAACATATCCAGTAGTAAATCCTGTTCTAGGATCACTTGGAAACGAACCCATATACGAAGCAAGTAATTGAGCACTACCAGTTAATAGAGTAGCAGGATTTTCTGCTTGGAATGCAGCAGCTGCAGTAGCAATCTGTTGCACGGAAGCTTTACGAGCAGTATCTCTTGCAGATGCTTGAGAACCAGTCAGTCTTGGGATCAAAGCAACAGCCAAGATACCGATAATTACGATTACGATCAAAAGTTCGATCAGTGTAAACGCTTTAAGATTTGATTTTTTCATTGGTGTAGAATTGGTAATAAAGTTCGTGACAGTACGATTATATGAGTATGGTTCAAAAAATGCAAATCTATATCCATAATTCTTTATAAATACTAAAAATTGAAAACTGACTTTAATTAATATTATCTATTTAATCAATGAACTATTGATTTTTTATCTACAAATACTATTGATTAGTTACTAATAGTATTGTTATAAGAATAATGAACTTATTGGTAATTTAATGATATTTATTTGTGCCAGAAGACAACATTATTACAGTTATATGCTGAAGAGTTAAAACTATTCTTTTTTATAGAAATCTTTATGTACCTAATTTCTATTATCAAGCGTAACTATTTATAATAAGATATTTATTTATCATTATTAGACTAGTTACATGACATATAATCATCTCAGTGAATGAGAAAGGTGGCAGATCTACTGATATCTGC
>Ga0209702_10001120_pt1 | contig 53381 bp, 47 predicted proteins | sample FRY01_FD_187210 | JGI IMG/M metagenome (GOLD analysis project Ga0209702, IMG submission 187210) | Freshwater microbial communities from Lake Fryxell liftoff mats and glacier meltwater in Antarctica - FRY-01 (SPAdes) (version 2) | ecosystem: Environmental > Aquatic > Freshwater > Ice > Glacier...
TGCAAGTGACCAGCCCACCAAGCGAGGAGTAAGGAGCAGCCCAGGAAAAGGCACTGGGATGGCCAAAATTGGGGGATTTGCACTTGCCGGTCCAGTCACCCGAAATGAGGTCAATTACTGAGGTCTGAAGGTTGAACCAACTGAAGCCTGGAAAAAGGACTGGGAGATAATCGACCCTGTGTTCGATGCACCAAGCGGCATCAGGTTTCAAAACCTGCTCCACGCGACTGGCCGCGTCCTGTGGCGTACCGAGCCGGCCGACGGCCCATGGGCTGACGATGTCGGCACGGGCGATGAGTTCATGCAGCTTGGGGTCCGCAATGCAGTCGTGATCGAGCGTGCGCCAGTAGTAGGGCACGCCGAGCATGATGGCGCAGCCGCCGAACTCTGGATCGTCTCGCAGGAAGGTGATCAAACGTGACCATTCTTCCAGCATGGGCGCACGATCATTGAAGCCGAGGCCCCACAAGGCGACGAGGGGCTTGTCGTGATGTTTGAAGTAGGAGGAGGCAGAGCGGTCGAGGCGTTTTTCGGTGATGAGGCGTTTCCAGTCGTCGATCACGAGCTGGATGCCGTCCTCTTTGATGCCACTGAGATCGTACATGAGCGTCAGACCGCGTCCATGGGCTTTCGCAGCGGTCTGACAGTGGGCGAGCACCTGATCCATAGGCTCGCGGAAGCGTTGGTCACGCGTGACGGCGGCGAAGCGCTGCACGAAGGCACCGTCGATGCCGTAGTCGCGCATCCATTTGAAATGAAGCTGTACGACGGATGCGCGCACGGAGCTGAAGACCTCGGCGGTGCTGCCGTCGGCGTGTTTGAATGGCGTGGCGAAGCGGTCTTGCGGCGGCAGTTCGCTCACATCCGGCCACATCTCAATGTGCGAGTGTCCGGGTTCAAACTTCCCGCCCGCCGCGTAGTGATGCCAGCCGTTGTTGCTGCCGTCGCCTTCGCAGCGGAACCAGCCCTGGTAGCCGCAGACGACTTTGCCGGTGAGGGTGCTGGTATCGACGACCTGTGCATGGGTGCTGAGGACGAGCAGAAAGAGAAACCGGAGCATGCGGGATGTTTTCGTTGACGAATGGAAGGCGTCAAGGTGTGATGCGGCTCTTATGAAACGCCGCGCCTTTGTGGGTTCGCTAGCCGCATGGCCGACCTTTGCTGCGATGCCGGAGAAATCCGAGGCGGAGTCGATTCGCCGCATCGCTGAAGGATTTCTGCGCGAGCATGGCATCCAGGGCATGAGCATCGCGTATGGCCGGGAGGGGAAGATCGACTTCGAGGCTGGCTATGGTTTTGCCGATGCGGATCAAAAGGAAACCGTGACGCCGGTGCATCGCTTCCGCATCGCGAGCATCTCGAAGCCGATTACGGCAACGGCGGTGATGAGGTGCGTCGAACAGGGCCTGCTGAAGCTCGACGACACGGTTTTTGGACCAAAGGGGGGGCTGGGAGGTGATTACGGCGGTGATGTGGCCGCGATCACGATTGATCACCTGCTTACGCACACCAGCGGTGGCTGGGCGAATGACAAAAATGATCCCATGTTTAAAAACGCGGCGATGCAACATGATGAACTCATCGCGTGGACACTGGCGAACCAGAAACAGAGCCACAAGCCGGGCGAGCACTACGCCTATTCAAACTTCGGCTACTGCGTGCTCGGTCGCGTGCTGGAGAAGGTGACGAAGCTGCCCTATGAGTCGTTCATCACGCAGCAGGTGCTGTCGAAATGCGGTATCACGGACATGAAAATCGCAGGCAACACGCTCGCGGAGCGCCAGCCACAGGAAGTGATGTATCTCACGGAGAAACCGGGCGCGGCGTATGGGATGAATGTCGCACGCATGGATTCGCATGGCGGCTGGATCGCCACGGCGGGTGATTTGGTGCGGTTTGCCTCGCAACTGCCGCTCCTGCTCAAGGAGGACACGATTCGGACCATGACGACGCCTGGTGTCAGCGCGGGTTATGCACGCGGCTGGTCGGTGAACCAGGTGCCAAACTGGTGGCACGGCGGTTCGCTACCTGGCACGAGCACGATCATGGTTCACACGACGAAGGGCCTCTGCTGGGCCGGATTGCTCAATGGCCGTGTGGAGGGTAGCGGTCCCGCGCTGGACAAGCTGATGTGGCAGATGCGCAGTGTGGTGAAGGTGTGGCAATAGTGGTTGCCAGTTTTCGGTTTCCAATGCGTATTTTGCAGCCACTTCTCATTCCCCAATCATGACACCCCAGCAAAAAGCAGAATCCCTCGGCCTCGTTTTCACGAAGCAACCGCCCGCCTACCTGAACCTCTGCATCCGCAGCGGCAATCAGCTCCTCACCTCCGGCCATGTCAGTGATATGAAGGGCAAGCTAGGTGCCGGGGTCTCGACGGAAGACGGCTACAAGGCGGCGAAAAACTGCGCGGAGAAGGTGCTGCGCTCGGTGTGGGACGCACATGGCACGCTGGACGGCCTCAAAGTCATCAAGGTGCTCGGCTGCGTGAATTCGACGCTCGAATACAGCGATCAGCATCTGGTGATCAACGGCTGCTCCGACCTGCTGCATGAGATTTTCGGCAAGGAAGGCGACGGCTACCACGCGCGCAGCGCCCTGGGCTTTGCGCAGCTCCCGACGGGTGCGGCGGTGGAGGTCGAGGCGATCTTTGAGATCAAAGCCTAACGGCAATGTCGAAACCAAAATGACGAATGACGAACTGTTCGGCATTCTTCATTCTGGATTCGTCATTTGAGCGAGGCATCGGGTGGCTCAAGCAGCCCCCAAGTTGTTATTTCCTCCCTCAACGGTTACTATCCGCGTCCTCCCATGCCCCGCGTCCATATCAAAACCTATGGCTGCCAGATGAACGAGCGCGACACCGAGCAGGTGTCGCAAATGTTCGTCGAGCGTGGTTATACCATGACGGCGCGGGACGAGGATGCGGATGTGGTGCTGATCAACACTTGCTCCGTGCGCGATCAGGCGGAGCAGAAGGCGCTGGGGAAGATGGGCATGGTGCGACGGCGACGTGTGCCGCTGGTGACGGGCTTCATGGGCTGCATGGCGCAAAGCCGGGGCAGCGAGCTGGTGGACAAGGCGAAGGTGGATATCGTCGTCGGCACGCAGAAGTATCACCGCGTGGTGGATTATGTGGATGAGGTCATCCGTGCCAAGGAGGCGAGGCAGATGGATGACGAGCGTTTTTCCATCGTCGATGTGGAGGAGGAAGTGGCTTCGCAGAACACCATTCGTGATCATACGCTCAAGGAAAAGCAGGCGAGCGCCTTCGTGAGTATCATGCAGGGCTGCAACATGAAATGCACCTTCTGTATCGTGCCTTACACACGCGGCGGCGAGCGCGGCAGGCCGATTGTGGACATTGTCGAAGAGGTAAAGCGCCTCGCGGATCGCGGAGTGAAGGAAGTGACGTTGCTCGGGCAGATCGTGAATCTTTACGGCAGGCATGAATTCCCGGCGGTGGATGGCAAAAGCCCGTTTGTGCAGCTTTTGAAGGCTGTGCATGCGGTGCCAGGCATCCAGCGCATTCGTTTCACCAGTCCGCACCCGATTGGCTACAAAAAGGACCTGATCGAAGCCTTCACCTATCTGCCGAAACTGGCCGGGCATGTGCATCTGCCGGTGCAAAGCGGCAGCGATGCCATTTTGAAGCGCATGCACCGGCCTTACACGGTGGCGAAGTTCATCGAACTCGTCGAGCGCATCCGTGCGGCGCGTCCAGGCATCGCGGTGACGACGGATGTGATCGTGGGCTTTCCTGGCGAGACCGAGGCGCACTACCTGGAGACACGGCTGATGTTTGAGGACATCCGTTTCGACAACGCCTTCGTGTTTCGTTACTCCAAACGGCGCGGCACGCCTGCGGCGGAGATGGAGGAAGCCACGCAGGTGCCGGAGCGGGTCAAAGAGGAGCGTAATCAGGATCTGCTCGGCTTGGTGAATCGCATCGCTTTGCCGATGTATGACGCGCTGGTTGGCCAGGAGGTGGAAATCCTCTGCGAAGGGCCGAGCAAGACGAATGCCCAGCGCCTCACCGGCCGCACGGGTTCAAATCGCATCGTGGTCTTCGATGGCAATCCTGAGCGTCACACGGGTGAAATTTTCAAGGTGCGGATCGCGGAGGCGGAAAACTTTACGCTGTTTGGTGATCCGCTGCTGCACGCATGAGCGCGGCGCTGAAAATCGAGTTGCGGCAGCTCGCGCGCGAGCATGCGGCGGCGTTTTGTCGGCTGGTGGTGGCGCTGGCGGAGTTTGAGAAGCTCATGCCGCCGGATGTGGTCGCGCAGGCGCGCCTGGTCGAGGATGCGCTCGGCGAAAAGCCGCGCATTGAGGTCTGGCTGGCATTTGTGAACGAGGACGCCGATCCCTGCGGCTACATGATTCTGGTGGAGACTTATTCGAGCTTTCTGGCGCTGCCGACCTTGTATCTCGAAGACGTTTTTGTGCTGCCCGAATGTCGCAATGGCGGTGTGGGCGGTGCGTTGCTCAAAAAAGTCGTCAGTCTCGCGCATGAGCGCGGCTGCGGACGCGTGGAGTGGACGGCGCTGGATTGGAATGTGAACGCGCAGCAGGTCTATGAGCAGCGCATGGGCGCGACCCGACTGAGAGAGTGGCTGCTCTACCGCATGACGCGGGATGACATGGCGCGTTTGCTGTCAGCCGATCATCACAGCGACACTGTCGGGGAGTCGATCAGCGAATAGACCTCCACCGGCTCGGGCTGGCCTTTGACGGGGTGGACGCCAGCGTTTTGATAGAGCTGCAGACCTTCCGGCCAGCCATTCAGGAAGGGAGCGCCAGCGAGCACCGGCACCTGGAGCTTGCGGGTCAGGCTCTCAATGCGGAAGGTCACGTTCACGGCCTCGCCCACGGCGGTGTTGACGCCGCGTCCCATGGCACCCAGGGCGACATCGCCGATGTTCATGCCAATGTGGCAGTGGACTTCCAAGTTCATGTTTTCCTTGAGCCATTTGCGCTTGGGGGAATCCGCCGCTTCCGGGCTGCTCAGGATCTTGGCCGCCTCGGTGGCTTTGATTCTGTTGGCAATATCGTCTCCCATCCAATAGGCGAAGACTCCATCGCCGATGAACTTGTCGATGATGGCATCGCGTGTCTTCAGCACTTTTTCGCACTGCGCATACCATTCACGCAGCATCGCGGCGACTTCTTCAGCGCTGAGCTGGGCGGAGATGGAGGTGAAATTACGCAGGTCGCCAACGAAGAGAATGGCCTTCACCGTTTTCATCGGCAGGGCGATGGTGTGGAGCGACTGCGTGCTGACATTGCCGCCGGAATCACTCGGCGGGCGCTCTTCATCCTGACTGTCAAAAATGAAATTGCTGGTGCCGAACTGCACCCGGTCGCCGTGGCGTAGCGCCCGGGCGGTCGTGACAGCGACGTCATTGACGAAGCTGCCGTTGGCGCTGCCGAGGTCAGACACCCAGAAGAGCGAGCCATCACGCCTGATGGTGGCATGCTGACGCGACACACCGCCGTCCAGCAGACGGATGGAAGAATCCGGACTGCGGCCGATCATGTTGAAGTCCTCGAGAACAATCTCTTGGCCTTTCTCGATTGATTTGAGCGTGGATCCCATGTGGGTTGATTACTGAATGGCTCTTTTGAAGCAAATTGAACGCCGCTAGTCAAGCGCGGGCATGTTCTAGCTACAAGGTTTTTCGCAGGTTCTTTCTTCCGGTGTTACCACTCCTTGGCAATCAAGTGTTTAGCCCAGGCTGGAGTGCATGACGGCATGACGATCAATTTGCCATCTGCACTGGTATCTCCAACGTGAAACATGCTCGCTCGAATCCCTCGCACCCTTGTCTTCAATGCCTGTTGGCTGGCATTGCTGATGGTTGCCGGGTTGGCGCAGGCCCATGTGGTGCCAAACATGACGATCGAGGCGGATTTTGCCACCGATCGCAGCTACACGCTGCGCATCAATTTCGATCCGCGCACCTTCTTGGCGGCCGATCCGACGACGCTGCCGCCAGTGCCTGGCTCGTGGTATCGTGAGCAGACGCCAGAACAGATCGCGGCCACGCACGGAAAGGCGCTGGAATACCTCTCCAGCGCGCTCAGCGTGCGTTTCGGTGGCCAAGCAGGCACGCTGCCCGAATGTGAGATTCAGGCCATTGACGGCGCAGACAACACCCCGCTCAAGGCCGACACGCCGGAGGTGCATCTTCTGGCCGTCTGCAAGGGCCAGATCCCGCCTGCGGCGGCCACATTTCAACTCGATTTCGCCAAGGACGCGAACACCACCCTGATCCTGCTGCACTCCCAGGCCGGCAAGGCCGAGCTGCGTCCGCAGGTGATCTTCCCGGGTGAAACCAGCCGGTTTTTTCAGCTTGTTGCCGTCGCGCCCCCCGCCGCGCCAACCGTGCGGCCACCGCCACCTGCCGCCAGCCAGCTTTACCTCGTCATCACGCTCGCGGTTGTCTGCATTTTGATCATTGTGGGCTGGCAGTTGTTGAATCGCTATCGCCACCACCATCGCTGGCACCGGAAACCACCTTCAATGTGAATAACTCCTCCTTGTTCCGCCCTGCCAACGCCTGTTAAAACAGTTCTCGCCGCATGCCCGACTCTTTCGTCCATCTCCACCTCCACACTGAATACTCGCTCCTCGACGGGGCGGTGCGCATCGAAGCGCTGATGAAGCGCGTGAAGGAGCTGGAAATGCCTGCCGTGGCGATGACCGACCATGGCAATCTCTACGGGGCGATTGATTTCTACATGGCCGCGAAAAAGGCCAAGGTGAAAAGCATCATCGGCTGCGAGGCCTACCTCGCCCCCGGCTCGATGCTGGACAAAAACGAAGTCCCCGGCCGCAAGCGCTCCTCCCACCTCACGCTGCTCGCCGCGAGCAATGAGGGCTTTGAAAATCTCTCCAAACTCATCACCAAAGGCCACCTCGACGGCCAGTGGTACAAACCCCGCGTGGATAAGGACGCCCTGCGTGAGCACTCCAAGGGCCTCATCTGCCTCAGCGGCTGCATCAATGGCGAGATCAACGAACTCCTCCTCTCCGACCGCAAGGACGAAGCGGAAAGGAGCCTCCAGGAATTCCGCGACATCTTTGGCCCCGAAAATTTCTATCTCGAAATTCAGGACCACAGCACGGAGCAGCAGCGTCGCAGCGCACGGCAGATGATCGAGTGGGGCAAGCAATACGATCTCAAAACCGTCGCCACCAACGACGTGCATTTCCTCAACCGCGCCGATCACGAGTCCCACGACATCATGATCTGCATCGGCACCGGCGCGAGCATCTACGACCAGAACCGCATGACCTACTCTCCGGAGGTCTATTTCAAGACCGCCGAAGAAATGCGCGCACTGTTTGCCGAAGTGCCGGAGGCCTGTGACGCCACGCTCGAGATCGCCGAGCGCTGCGATCTGAAAATCCATCTCGATTCCACCAGCATCGAACGGTACCCGCAGTATCCCATGCCCGACGGCGGGGATCGCAATGACTACCTGCGCAAGCTGACCATGGACGGCCTGGAGCGCCACTACGGTCGCGACCGCGCCTTGAATGACGAGTCGCTGCACGAGCGCATGGAGGTCGAGCTGAAACTGTTGAAGGAAAAAAACTTCACCAGCTACTTCCTCATCGTCTGGGATTTCATCAACTGGGCGCGTGAGCACGACATCCCTGTCGGCCCAGGTCGTGGTTCCGCCGCTGGTTCGCTTGTCGCCTTCTGCCTTGGCATCACCGACATCGACCCGTTGCGCTTCGAGCTGGTGTTTGAGCGATTCCTCAATCCTGAGCGTGTCAGCCCGCCCGACATCGACATCGACTTCTGCCAGACCCGCCGTCCAGAAGTCATCGAATACGTCCGCCAAAAATACGGTGACCGCAGCGTCAGCCACATCATCACCTTTGGCACCATGGGTGCTAAATCCGTCATCCGCGATGTCGGCCGCGTGCTCGGCTGGAGCTATGGCGACAGCGACGCGCTGTCGAAGATGATCCCGAATGAGCTGAACATCGACCTCGAGGAGTCGGTGAAGAAAAATCCCGACCTCGCCGCGAAGCTCGAAGCCGACAGCAACACCCAGGAACTCTGGCGGCACGCCACCTTCCTCGAAGGTCTCACGCGTGGCGTCGGCGTGCATGCCGCCGGTGTCGTCATCGGCGACCGCTCACTCGACAACTTCATCGCGCTGACCCGGGATAAGGAAGAGTCCATCCTCTCCCAGTACGCCATGAAGCCGCTCACGGAGCTGGGCATGCTCAAGATGGACTTTCTTGGTCTCAAAACGCTCACCGTCATTCACGAGGCCGAGTTTTGGATCAACAAACGGGTTTCCGGCTTCCGCGTCGCCGACATGTCGCTCGACGACACCAAGACCTTCGATCTCATCAAACGTGGCGAAACGGTCGCCGTGTTCCAGATGGAATCCGGCGGCATGGTCAATACCTGCAAGCAGCTCGGCCCCGACACCATCGAAGAGATCATCGCTATTCTGGCGCTGTATCGTCCTGGCCCGATGCAGTTCATCCCCGACTACATCCGGCGCAAAAAAGGCGAGGAGCAGGTCGAGTACCCGCATCCGCTGCTCGAAAAAATCGCCAAAGAGACCTACGGCATCTTGGTTTACCAGGAGCAGGTCATGCAGGCCGCAAACGTGCTCGCCGGCTTCTCCCTCGGTCAGGCCGATTTGCTCCGCCGGGCGATGGGCAAAAAAGATGTCGAAGAAATGGCCCGCCAGCGCCTCATCTTCGTCGAAGGCTGTCTCAAGACGAACGACATCGCCGGCAAACAGGCCAACTCGGTCTTCGACTTGCTCGAAAAATTCGCGCAATACGGTTTCAACAAATCCCACTCCGCCGCCTACGGGGTCGTGACCTATCGCACCGCCTACTTGAAGGCGAACTACCCGGTCGAGTTCATGGCGGCGGTGCTCAGCTACGAAATCAGCAATCCCGACAAGATCGCGAACTTCGTCTCCGAGTGTTTCGAGATGGGCATCCGGGTGCTGCCGCCTGATATTAACAAGTCGTCGTTGAAGTTCGCCCCCGAGTTCTGCCAAGATGCCGTGGTTGCCACTGACGAAGCACAAGTGACGAATGATGCGCTGCCCAATGCCATTCGCTATGGCTTGTCAGCCATCAAAAACGTCGGGGAAGGTGCCATGGAGGCCGCCATCGCCGAACGCACCAAGAACGGACCTTTCACCAGCCTCGAAGACTTCACCGCTCGCCTAGACAACCGTGCAGTGAACAAAAAATTGATGGAATCCCTCGTCAAAGCGGGTGCCTTCGACTTCACCGGCGAGCTACGGGCCGTCATGTTCACCAAGCTCGAACAGGTGCTCGCCTCCGCCGCCTCGATGCAGAAAGACCGGAAATCCGGCCAGGGCGGCCTGTTTGATGACATGGATCTCGGTGCTCCTGCCAAGAAGTCCGCTGAGCAGTCTGCGCCTTCACTCGTCTGGACCACGGACGAGGTGCTCACCTTTGAAAAAGAACTGCTCGGCTTTTATGTCAGCGGTCATCCGCTGGACAGTTATCGCGGTCACTTTGACTCGGTGAAGCTCACCAAGATCGCCGCCATCGCCGATGTGGACACCAAGGAGAAGGCCAGCACTCACACCATTGCCGGTATTTTGAGCCAGCTCGAAGTCCGTTACTCGAAACGCGACAACAAACCCTTCGCCACCTTCAAGGTCGAAGATTTCACCGGCGCGCAGGAGATGATGTGCTGGAGCGACGAGTACGAAAAACTCAAGGACGTGCTCGCTGACGGCGCGGTGATGGCCTTTCGCGTCCGCGTCAGCAAAGATCAAAAAACCGACGGCAACCGCGTCACCTGCAACGACGCGAAGCCCCTCAAGCCCAAGGCCGCCAAACCCCGCAACGCCGGCGACCCTGACCCGTCCGTTCCACCGCCGCCAAAACCGGCCGCACCGCCGAAACCCGTCGTCTTGAAGCTCAACACCAAGCAGCACGACGAAACCGACCTCGAACGCATCCACGAGGTGCTGCTCGCGCATCCAGGCACGCTGCCCGTTTTCCTCGAAATCAGCCAAAACGGCCACAAAGCGCGCCTTGAACTCGACGAAAGCTTCCGCGTCACTCAAAGCCCCGATCTACGCCGAGCGCTGACGATCTGGCTGTAGCGGAGCACGGATGGCCTCATCCGCAAAAGAACGTCACTCCATCGGCACCGCCACCTTCTCCCCGAGAAACTTCGGCCCCGTCCTCAGCACGTTCACATCCAGTACTGCCTTCACGCAGGCCAGTTTTTCCCGCAGAAACGTCTTCACCGACAGCGCCACCGGCACATCTGTAGCGTTCAAACCCCACGCCTCGATCCCAAACGCTCGCGCGAGGTAGATCGCCCGCGCATTGTGGAAGCGTTGCGACACAAAAATCACCCGCGACTGCCCAAACACCTCTTTGGCCCGCACCACCGAGTCCAGCGTGCGAAATCCCGCATAATCGCACACGATCCGCGCCTCCGGCACGCCCATTTGCACCAACACCCGCTTCATCTCGGTCGGTTCGTCGTAGCCGTGCGTGCCGTTGTCTCCACTCACGATCAGCGCCTTCACCTTGCCCGCTTTGAACAGCGCCGCAGCCGCCTCCATGCGTGGCAGGAAAAATAAATTCGCCCTGCCATCCGCCAATCGTGCCGAAGTGCCCAGCACGACTCCCACCGGAGCTTCCGGCACCGTTTTCACCTCATCCAGGCACCGTCCATCTGCTGCCCTTGCGATCCACCACTCGCACCCCAGCACGAAAATCAAGCCAGCCGTCGCCATCACAGCGAGCCACAGCCATTTGCGCTTCAAAAATCGTTTCATCCTGCCTTCTCTCGTCACTTCACCCACCAATCAACCGCCCGGCGTGATTATTTTGCCACCTCATCATTTTGCAAAACCCGTTCCCCGCGCATCGTCCGTCCCCATGAGTTCCCAACCACCTGTCGCCCGGCAGAACCGCCACGCCCGATCCGACAACAAAGTGCGCATCTATGAAGAAGGCGATATTGCCTCGATTCTAGAAGGCAAAGCAAGCCCGCTCGTCCTAATCCTCGACTGCGTCCAGGACCCGCACAATCTCGGTGCCTGCCTGCGCACCGCCGATGCCGCCGGCGTCTGCGCCGTGATCATGCCCAAGGACAAAACCGCGCCCATCACCGAGACTGTCGTGCGCGTGGCCTGTGGCGGCGCGGAAAACATCCCGCTCATCCGCGTCACCAATCTGGCCCGCGCCATGGACAAGCTCAAAGAGTTCGGCATCTGGCTCGTCGGCACCGCCGATGAAGCCACGCAGAGCCTTTATGATCTCGATCTCAAAGGCGGCATCGGCATTGTGATGGGGGCCGAAGGTGCCGGCATGCGCCGCCTCACTGGCGAGCACTGCGACTTCCTCGCCAAAATTCCCATGGGCGGCAAGGTCGATTGCCTCAACGTCTCCGTCGCCACCGGCGTGTGCCTCTTCGAGTGCGTGCGTCAGCGGCAGCCGAAGAAGTAGGCCCTGTGCATGTTGGTGGTTCCGGCTTTAGCCGGTTCTGGAATGACCGATTGAAGCCGAAACCCCAAACTAGTTTGCCTTCAACTTCTTGTGTGTCGGCGTGATCACGCCGTCATTTCCTTCCGGCCAGTCGGCACCTTCGGCGATCCATTGGCGAATCGTGGAGACTTCGTCTTTCGCGATGCGGTGGCCGGTGGCGGGCATGGCCTTATTATCCTTGGGGGGTAGTTTCAGCACGAGATAGAGCATGCTCTTCTCCGGCTCCTTCGGCACGATCACCGGTCCGGCTTTGCGTTTGCGGAAGGCGAGTGCCTTCGTTTGCAGATTGAGATCGCCAAGTAGCGTCTCGACGTTGTGGCACTCGACGCAGCGGTCGGCTAGGATCGGCTTGATCTGCTTCACGAAATTCACCGCCGGATCATCGGCGGCAGACAGCATGGTGGCGAAGGCAAGGAGGGCGGTGATGGATTTAAGGTGCATAGCTCAAGTATCCTTGATGTGTCTGGGGTCGTCTCCCTCTCGCTTGCGACTGACTGCGCTCATCTTGCCGCCTTCGTGGTTGCTCGCAGGGCCATGCACCGCATCATGCCGCATGACCATGGACCAAATCACCGCCCGCATCTGCGCGTTTCGGGATGCCCGGGATTGGATGCAGTTTCACAGCCCGAAGGAACTCGCCGTCGCCATCACCGCAGAGGCGGGGGAGCTGTTGCAGCACTTTGTCTGGCAGCAGCCGGAGCAAATCGAGCAGCGGGTGAAGGACAAGCTGCCCGAGCTGAAGGACGAGATGGCCGATGTGGGCATTTTGCTCTTTGAACTCGCGCACAACCTCGGCGTCGATCTCGGCCAGGCCATGCTCGACAAGATTGAGCGCAATGAAACGCGCTATCCCGTGGCGAAGGCACGCGGATCGAACGCCAAATACAACGAGTTGTGAGCGAGACAGACGCACCAATGCCGCATCGTCGCCGCCCGCGATACTCCGGCAGAAATCCGCAGCGCTTCGAGGACAAATACAAGGAGCTGAATCCCGAGCGCTACGCCGAGACCATCGCCAAGGTGCGTGCCTCCGGCAAAACACCCGCTGGGCAGCATGTGCCGATTCTGTTGAACGAGATCATGCAGATTCTCGCCCCACAGCCCGGCGAACGTGCCGTGGACTGCACGCTCGGCTACGGCGGCCATGCCGGCGCTTTGCTGAAGGCGGTGCAGCCAGGCGGCACGCTGCTCGCGCTCGATCAAGACCCCCTTGAGATCGTGCGCACCGAGGCACGGCTGCGCGCCGGTGACTGTGAGGAATCCTCGCTCGTCGTCAAACGCATAAACTTCGCCGGACTGCCCCGCGCACTTGGCGAACTCGGTTGGAGTGATGGCGTGGACGTGCTGCTGGCCGATCTCGGTTGCTCCTCGATGCAGTTCGACAATCCCGCCCGAGGTTTCAGCTTCAAGCACAACGGCCCGCTCGACATGCGCATGAATCCGCAGCGAGGCGTTTCAGCGCGCGAGCTGCTGCACAAGCTCAGCGCCGAAAAACTCACCGCCATCCTCAGCGACAACGCCGACGAGCCGCATGCGAAGCTGCTCGCGCAGGCGCTGGCCGAAACCGATCACGCCACCACCCGCTCGCTCGCCGAAGCCGTGCGCCACGCGCTGCCGCATCGCATGAACGAGGAAGACCGCGAAACCACCGTGCGCCGCGTCTTCCAGGCCCTACGCATCGCCGTGAACGAGGAATTCTCCGCGCTCGACACGTTCCTGCGTCAATTACCAACCTGCCTGCGTCCCGGTGCCCGCGTCGCCATCCTGACCTTCCACTCCGGCGAAGATCGCCGCGTGAAGCATCTCTTCCGCGAAGGCCTCCGCAGCGGTCTCTTCAGCGCCACCAACGACGAGGTCATCCGCCCGTTATCGCAAGAGATGCGCGATAACCCGCGTGCGGCTCCGGCAAAGCTGCGGTGGGCGGTGAAAGCGTGATCTGAGCGATGTGGCAGGGGTTATTCCTATCTGCCACTCGCTTGCTTTTTCTCTTTGATGAAAGCCTGAGCCGAAGGTCAAGAAGATGACCATGTCCCGCAATGCCTGGGTCGCGACATAGTGGTCAGCGCTCGACAATTGTCGAATGAGGACAGCAGGATTCAGGCTGGATGGGAGAAGCGAGGACCAGTTCATTGTGCAGTTTGGACGACGGCGTGAGCCAGCATTGACATGTCTTGCATTTCATAGAAGCGGAGGACCGTAGTGATGGCAAGGGTTTGCGAGGTTGCCTCGCCGAATCTCAAATACAGTTGATCTGCGACTGAACAAAACATGCGTGCTCAGCCGTGTTATTCGTGGTTCAACATTCCCTCATGCGTCATCTCATCCTCTCCTTCCTCCTAGCCACCGGCCTCAGTGCCGGAGAACTCCCCAAAGAACAACGCATCCTCTTCCTCGGTGATTCGATCACGCAGGGTGGCGGCTACATTGAGATCATCGAAGCCGCCTTGATCGCACAACATCCCGAGGTGACGAAGGAAATCATTCCACTCGGACTCAGCAGCGAAACGGTGAGCGGTTTGAGCGAGGATGGGCATGCGGGTGGAGCTTTTCCACGGCCAGATCTACACGAACGCCTTGACCGGGCGCTCGAAAAAGCCAAGCCGCAGCTCGTGTTTGCCTGCTACGGCATGAATGACGGCATTTACTATCCGCTCGGGGCTGTGCGGACGAAAGCGTTTCAGGATGGGATGAAGAAACTGCACGCCAAAGTCACGGCCGCCGGCGCGCGTATCGTGCATCTGACGCCGCCCGTGTTTGACCCGCTGCCGATCAAGGCACGCGTGCTGCCGCCCGGCCTCGAAAAATATGAGAAGCCTTACCAGGGCTACAACGAGGTGCTCGACTTCTACTCTGATTGGCTGCTCGACATGCGTGGTGAGGCGAAATGGGAGGTGCTCGACATCCATGGGCCGATGAACGTCGCCATCGCCGAGAAGCGGAAGACCGATCCTGAGTTCACTTTCTCCAAAGACGGCGTGCATCCCGGTCCCGAAGGCCATCTGCTCATGGCGCAGGCCGTGCTTGATGCCTGGGGTCTCAAGGTGAAGCCCGACGGCACACCCGATCATCCGAATGGCGCGGCGATCCTCGCAATGGTAAAAAAGAAGCACGCCATCCTGCGTGCGGCGTGGCTGAGCCACGTCGGTCACAAGCGGCCAGGTAACAAACCGGGTTTGCCGATGGAAGAAGCCAGGACCAAGGCGGCTGAATTGGACGCTGAGGCTCGCAAGCTCGCGAGCGCGAAGGTAGTCACGTTCCCCAATCAAACGGGTGAGTGGAACGGCTATGCGAAGCACGAACTCATGATCGCGGGCAAGTTCGTGACCATCGTCGCGCCGAAATCCGCCGCCGCAGGTCGCCCGTGGGTCTGGCATGGCGAATTCTTCGGTCACAAGCCCGCGCCGGACATCGCGCTGCTCGGCAAGGGCTTCCACATCGTCTATATGAAGATCAATGACATGCTCGGTTCTCCCGGTGCCGTGAAGCTATGGAACGAATGCTACGCCGAACTCACCACGAAGTACGGTCTGAGCAAAAAGCCCGCGCTCGTCGGTCTCAGCCGTGGCGGTTTGTACTGTTACAACTGGGCCATTGCGAATCCCGACAAAGTCTCCTGCATTTATGCCGACGCGCCAGTGTGCGACTTTAAGAGCTGGCCAGGCGGCAAGGGCAAAGGGAAGGGCGATGCCAAGAACTGGGCGCTGGTACCCAAGCTGTGGGGCTTCAAAGATGAGGCGGAGGCTCTCGCCTACAAAGGCAATCCCGTGGACAGCCTCGCGCCGCTAGCGCAGCACAAGGTGCCGCTGTTGCATGTGTTCGGCGATGCCGATGACGTGGTGCCGTGGGAGGAGAACACGGGATTGATCGAATCACGTTTCAAGGCGCTCGGCGGCAGCATCACGCTGATCCGCAAGCCCGGCGTGGGGCATCATCCGCATGGTTTGGAGGACTCGACGCCGATTGTCGAGTTCATTGAGAACGCGGAGTGAAGGGGGCGGACCTCCGAGTCCGCAGCGGTTGGCCGAAGGGGGAAGTTCCCTTGATGGCGATTCCCGGCTTGAAGGTGTTGGCAGAGTGCTGCGGGCTCGGAGGCCCGCGCGCCTCAAGCATCCAAACCGAAGGCGGTGTGGACCACGCGGGCGGCGTTCTCGATCTCGCTTTCGCTCACGATGACGGCGGTTTTGATCTCGCTGGTGGAGATCATTTGAATGTTGATGCCGGCGGCAGCGAGGGCGCGGAACATGGTGGCGGCGACGCCGCTGTGGCTGCGCATGCCGATGCCGACGACGCTGACCTTGGCGATGCCGCTGGTGGTGCGAAGCTGGGCTTTGTCACCGAGATCAGGCAGGATCTTCTTCAACGCGGCCTCGGCCTTGGCGAGGTCGGTGGCGTTGAGGGTGAAGGAGATGTCGGTGATGCCGTCGAAGCTGACGTTCTGCACGATCATGTCGATCATCACATTCGCATGCGCGATGGCATCGAAGATGGCGGCGCTGATGCCGGGGCGGTCGGCGACGTCGTCGATGGTGACCTTGGCTTGGTTGCGCTCGAGGCTGACGCCGCGTACGACGACTGATTCCATGCCGGGGGTTTCTTCTTTCACGAGGGTTCCTGGGTTGTGGTTCATGCTGTTGCGCACTTCAAAGCGCACACCAAATTTGTTGGCAAACTCGACGCTGCGACTCTGCATCACCTTGGAGCCGGAGGAGGCCATTTCGAGCATCTCCTCATAGCAGATTTCGTCGATTTTTTTTGCGGTCTTCACCACGCGTGGATCGCAGGTGTAAACGCCGTCCACGTCGGTGAAAATCTGGCAAAGATCTGCCTTGATGGCGGCGGCCATGGCGATGGCGGTCAAATCGCTGCCGCCACGACCGAGCGTGGTGATTTCGCCGCTGACGGTCTCGCCTTGAAAGCCGGCGAGCATGACGATGTTGCCCTCGTCGAGCATTTTATGAACGGCGGCTGGCGTGATGTTCACGATGCGGGCCTTCGTATGCACGCCGTCGGTGGAAATGCCGGCCTGCGCTCCGGTGAGGGACACCGCTTTGCCACCGAGGGCGTTGATGGCCATGGCGGTGAGAGCGATCGTGGTCTGCTCACCCGTGGCGAGCAACACGTCCATTTCACGCTCGACCGGTTCACACTCGGGCGAGACTTCCTTGGCCAGCTTGATGAGGGTGTCCGTCACACCGGACATGGCGGAGACCACGGCGACGACTTGATTGCCCGCACGCTGCGTTTCCAGGATGCGACGCGCGCAATTGCGGATGCGCTCGGGATTGCCGACGGAGGTGCCGCCGTATTTCTGGACGATAAGGGCCATGCTGGGGTTGGGGAAAGGGCGCGGAAAATGGCAGGGAGGGGCCGCTGCGCAAGGACGGAAATGAAGAGGGGGCAAGAGGTCAAGGCGTCAAGGAGGGCGATCTTGACCTATCTTGACGGCTGAACCACCAATCGCTGCTCCGCATCGCTCAATTCGCGCCATTGACCGGCGCTGAGATCCAAATCGGCCAGTTTCAGTCCGCCGATGCTCACGCGGACGAGACGGAGCGTGGGGAAGCCGACGGCGGCGGTCATGCGGCGCACCTGGCGGTTTTTTCCTTCGGTGAGGGCAAGTTCGAGCCAGGAGGTGGGGATGTTTTTGCGGAAACGGACGGGCGGATCGCGGGGCGGATGGGCAGGTTCATTTTCCAATCGCTGGGCTTGGCAGGGCAGGGAGCGGAACTCCTTCAAATCGACGCCGGCACGGATTTTTCGCAGCGTCTCGTCGCTGATCGCGCCATCCACCTGCGCGTGATAGGTGCGCGGATGGGCATGGCGGGGATTGAGGAGGCGGTCGTTCCAATGGGCTTCATCACTGAGCAGCAGGAGACCTTCCGAATCACGGTCCAGGCGACCGATGGCATAAACGTGCGGCGGAAAGCCAAACTCGGCCAGCGTGCGGTGTGATGGATGCTCCTGCGTGAACTGGGAGAGTACATCGAAGGGCTTGTGGAAGGCGAGGAGCATTTACTTCTGCTGCAAAGCGGCAAGCTGGCGTTCGAGATCGGCGCGACGCTGTTGATAGTTGCCGAGTGCCGCTGTGCGATCCTGACCTTTCGCCACCCCCATGATGCCACCGATCAAGGCAAACACCCCCATGCCGATGGGTACAAGCTGGAAAATGCCCGGTGCGCCGAACGAGCCTGCAAAGGAGGCCATGCCAAAGCAGACGACGGCGAAAAAGACCGTGAAGGCGAGGCCAAAATATGGATTGCCCGGTGGGCGTGAGCCGGTGCGGCCAGGCACCATCGAATTCGCCTGCTCAATGCCCCATTCACGATCCAGCTTCTCGATTTCGTTTTGAAGCTCGATGACTGCGAGGCTCCCGGCCATCCTGCCGGTGTTCTCGGCGATCTTCGCGACCTCCTCGGTGAAGATGGAGTTGCCGGTGCGCTTCACCTCCAGGCTGCTCTGGCAGAACTGGCAGGTGACAAAGCGGGTCTGTTCTGCGACTTCGAGCGGGGCACCGCAGTGGTTGCAACGGACGGAGAGCGTTTCCATGACGCGGAGGCTAGTGGGTGGCCGAAGAATTTTCAAGATCCTTGGTTCCGGCTCGCAGAATTGTCTCTATGTCGAGGCGACGATGTTCGAACTCCTCCTCGCTCATGCGCCGCGGGATGGCGTGTGCGGGGTGGAAGGTCATCGTGACCTTCGCAAACGGCAGTGGAATCATGAACTTGTCCCAGGTCTTAAACTTGATGGAGCGGCTGTAGTGGATGTTGACTGGAATGAGCGGCACGCCGGTGAGCTGGGCCAGCTTCACGACGCCCGCCTGCACATGGTAGGCCGGCCCACGCGGACCATCCGGGGTGATGCCGATGTCGTAGCCTTGGCGGGCTTTTTCCGCGAGGGCGATGAGGGCGCTCATGCCTTTCTCAGGCTTCGAACTCGATCCACGCGAAGCCTCAATGCCGAAGCTCGCACAAATGTCCGCGATGATCTGGCCGTCGCCGCTGGGGCTGGTCAGCACGGTGCCCGGAATGTGACCGAACCATTCTGTGTGCAGCCAGGGGATGAGAAACATGCTGTTGTGCCAGAAGGCCCAGATGGTGTTGGAGCGCGTGGTGTTGAACACATCCGCGTGGTCCTGGATGTCCCAGCGCAGCGTCATACCGATGCCGCGCATGATCCATGCGATGATTTTTCCGGCGGACTTGATGCGGATTTTGGCCATGTGTGGCGCACATCAATCCGGCTCTAGAGCCGCCGCAACCTTTTCGCACGCCAGTCTTGCCGAAAGTGGGGTGTGATGGCAGAGTGCAGCGTCATGAGCTTCCTTGCCGAGCAACCCCGCATTGTCGATCAGAAGGCCTTTAATCTGGACCGGTGGGACGAGGTTTGCGCTGTTCCCGAGCTGCGGCAGCATCAAGGCAAGATCGAAACCGACCGTTTTGGAGGACTCATTATGTGCTTTCCTTCAGAATACTCGCATGGGCGCTGGCAGTTAAAAATTGGTTCCTTGCTGATTGATTTGTTGGCAGATGGAGATGCTACGGTGGAAACGCCCATTTCCACCTCGGCTGGAATGAAAGTGGCCGACGTGGCCTGGGCATCGAGGAAACGCCTGTTGAAAATCGGTGGCCGCAAAGCGCTCTCCGCCGCACCGGAGATTTGTGTTGAGGTCGTCTCTCCGTCGAACACGCGCAATGAAATCGACGAAAAGCGGCGGTTGTATTTTGAAGCGGGAGCGAAGGAGGTATGGATTTGTGATCGGCAGGGCAGCCTGCGGTTCTACCTGCGGGCCAAGCCCAACACTGCCTCGCTCACGTCTGCATTGTGCTCCAAGATGCCGAAAGCCTTGGCGTGACTTTAGGTGAGGGTTTTCACCAGCTCGATGACCGATTTGTCTTCCTCCTGGCGGAAATCAACGCGGTCGAAAATCTCGCGGATGACGTGGAGGCCGAGGCCGCCGATGCGTTGGCCGGACGAGGGCGGAGCGATGAGTTGTTCGAAATCTGCGTTGGTGATGCCTGCGCCGTGATGCTCGATGAGGATGCGGATTGACTCTGCATCTGATTCAATACGGCAGCAGGCGGGGCGCTCGGTGCTGGAGGCGCAGTAGGCATATTTGCAGATGTTGCTCATCACCTCATCACAGCCCAGGACGATGAGGCCGGTCAATTCGTCGCGGAGGCCGTGGTAGGCGGCCCAGGACTCGATGAACTCGCGCACGAGGCGCAGCGTGTCGGGATGGCAGGTGAGGGCGAGTTCGGCGGGCGGCGGTGTGGAGTGATCCGTGAGGGTCAGCACGGTGGCGTCATCCTGATAGCTCGCGCCGTGAGCGAAGGTGCGCCATTGCTCGACGAGGTGGGGCAGGAAGCCGTCACCACCGTTGGTGTGCTGCAACGCGGCCTCGAAAGCCTGGTCCTCGAAATATTCGCCCGCGCTGTTTTGTACTTCGAGAATGCCGTCGGTGAAGAGCATCCAGTGGCGGCCGGTGCTGAAGGGCAGCACGGCCTCCGCGTAGCGTGCGGCACAGGAGATGCCGAGCGGGGCGTTGCCGGGGGCGGGAACTTCCTTCCAAGCTTTGCCATCAAACACCTGCGCACCGGGCAATCCGGCGCAGCAGAGCGACACGCGGCGGGTTTTTGGGCAGACGAGCATGGCATTGATGGCAATGAAGCGTCCTGCTTTCATCACACCGCAGAGGCGTTTGTTCAATGTCGCCATCCAATCAGCGAGATTCATGGCAACGCACAAATGAGCGGTGGAGGCGATCAGGGTGGTGCCGCGTGCCATGTCGAGCGCGGCAGGCAGCCCTTTGCCGCACACATCGCCGACGCCGAGGAGGATCTTGCCGTCATCGATTTGGTGCCAGAAGTAAAAATCGCCGCCGACCTCGCTGGCTGGCTCATAGAAGGTCTCCACAGCGACATCGCCCAGCCGCACTTGCGGCGCTGGCAGGAAGGAGTTTTGGATTTCTGTGGCGAGCGAGAGCTGCTGGCGGTTTTCGGCTTCTAGGATCGCCTTCTTCTGCGATTCGAGTCGCATCAATGTCACTGCGATGAGACTGCCGAAGGTCTCAAACATCTCCACGTCCTGCGCATTGAAGCTGCCGCCGTGATTGGGGTTGATGGCCTGCATGACGCCGAGGCAGTGCTCGCCATCGAGCAGCGGGATCGTGACCATCGCGCGGGTGACGAGGTCGGACTGGTCGGAAGCCGGGCGGAAATGACGCGGATCGTTCAGCGCGTCCTCGATGTTGACGATTTTTTTCGTCGCATAGACATCCCCGGCGATACCTTTGCCCTTGGGTACACGTACATCCATCGTGTTGATGGGATCGAGCGTGGAGCGGATCAGCAGATCCTCGCTGGGGCCGTCGGGCAGCAGGATGGAGCAGACCTCGCAGTCCATCACCTCGCGCGAGCGCTGTAGGATGTGATCGACGAGTTCGACGAGATTGTGCGTGCTGCTCAAACGACGTGCCACGTCCAGCAGCACGCTCTGGCGTGAGGCGATCGGCTGCGGGTTACTCACGGCGTTTGAAGAGTTCGAGGATGCCCTTTTTCTTTTCCTCGGGGCTGGCGCTTTCGGGCGGCATCGGGCTGGCGGTGGGTTTGGGGGCAGGCTTGGTGCCTAATTCGAGTTCTTTGATACGCACGGGATAGGGCGTCTGGCTGCTGCGCATGTGCTCGATGATCTGTTCCTTCGAGGGCACGTCGTTTTCCTTGCTGCCAAAAATCAAACGGCTGGGTTTTTCCGCGAGCGTGCCGGTGATGTACTCGCCCCAGACGACGAGTGCGTTCATCTCCTCGACCAGCGTGTTGATCTTGCGCATGGTGGTATCGAGATGCTTTTCCAAACCGGGGCCAGAGGCGTTTTCGCCGCCAGCGAGCAGCTTGTGCAGATCTGTGGTGATCTCCTCGATGCGAGTGCGCAGGCCGGGGCTGCCATCAGGCGTGCCGGCGATGGTTTGGTTCAGCTCCTTGGAAAAAATTTCGAGATTGGCGAAAATGGCGTCGGCGCGGTTGGCGAGGCCTTTGTCAGTCGCGCCTTTCGGGCCTTTGACGAGTTCCTGGATGCCAGTGGCCGTTTCTTCGAGCTTGTCGGCCACGGCATTGAGCTTCTGGCCGAAGCCGGGCGTTTTACCGTCGCCTGCAAACGTGGTCTTCAGTTCCTGCGTGAAGGCTTCGATGTTCGCGAGCGAGTCGGTGATTTTTTTCGCGGCATCGCCTTTGCCGAGCGGGTCGGTGATCTTGCGGAGGTCGGCGGTGATGTCGCGGATGTTGGCGAAGATCGCATCGCCACCGGGGAGCATCATTTCAAGCAGGCTGCCAAGACTGGTGGAGGTGAGCCTGGCACCATCGGCCAGCAAGTCTTCGCCTTCATCATCCAGGCGCACTAGTGCGATGTGTTTTTCGCCGAGAATGGACTCGGCGCTGATGATGACGCGTACTTTCGCGGGGACGGGGACCGGTTCGAGCACCTGGATGTGAACACGCACGGTGCCGCTGGGAATGAGGCGGTCGGCGGGGGCGAGGTGCTCAATGCGGTCAACCATGCCGATCTTGTCGCCGGCGTAGAGCACATCGGTGTTGCGGCGGATGCCGGTGACGTCGGCGAAGTCCACGGAGAAGCGCAGGTGCGGCTGGCGCCATGGGTCGCCGGAGATGGCGAAGAGCAGCGCCCCGAGCAGCATCAGGGAGCACATGATGACTAGGGTGGCCACGGTGGCGTCGTGCTTGTTGTTCATGGCGTGGCGGATGACATGGTGGGACGAGAGTATCGGCCCGCAGCAGCGGTGCCAAGCAGCGTTTCGCGATACAGCAGCTCGCCGGAGTCGTCGCTGCCGTCGCCTTGGGGATCGCCATTGATGAACTGCTGCACGGCGGGATGCGGGTGCGCGCGAATTTCCTCGGGCGTGCCTGCGGCGATGATTTTTCCCTGATGCGGGCCGGTGCCGAGCATGATGATGCGTGTGCCGATGCGGAAGACGCTGTTCATGTCATGGGTGACGACGACGACCGTCGCGCCGATCTTCTGTGTGAGGCGCTGGGTGAGTTCATCAACCACGGCGGTCATGATGGGGTCGAGTCCGGCGGTCGGCTCGTCGCTGAAGACGAGCGGTGGGTCCAGGGCCAGCGCACGGGCCAGCGCGGCACGTTTTTTCATGCCGCCGCTGATCTCGGAAGGTTTCTTGTGGCCGTGACCGGTCAGTCCGACCTGCTCCAGCTTCATTTTGACCACGGTGTCGATCAAACCGGCGTCGAGCTGCGTGTGCTCGACCAGCGGCAGCGCCACGTTCTGCGCGACTGTGAGCGATTGCAGCAGCGCACCGGATTGAAACAGCATGCCATAGCGACCACGCATTTTTTGCATCGCGTCTGCACGCATGGTGGTGATTTCCTGACCGAAAATCTTGATGCTGCCGGAGGTGGGCTTCTCGGTGCCAATGAGATGGCGCAGCAGGGTGCTCTTACCACAGCCGCTGCCGCCCATGATGACAAAGGTGTCGCCCTCATAGACCTTGAAGCTCACGCCATCGAGCACCTTCTGCGCGCCAAAATGCCGCACCAGCGAATCGACCTCGATGATCGGCTCAGCGGCTGAAACTGGAGAGTGCGGCGACATTAGAAGAAAAACAGCGCGGTGAGCACGGCATTGGCAAGGAAGACGGTCAGCAGCGAGACCACGACGGAGCGCGTGGTGGCGAGGCCGACGCCCTCCGCGCCGCCGGAGACGTTCAAACCGATGCTGCAGGCGATGGTGACGATCAGTACGCCGAACACACCGCTTTTGAGCAGGCCGACACCGACATCGCTCAGCTCCACGTATTGCAGCGCATGGCTCACGAAGAACGCCGTGGACATGTGCAGCGAATAATGACCGATCAACCAGCCGCCCGCGAGGCCGACGTAGATGCTGAACACGGTGAGCAGCGGCATCATGATGACCATGGCGAGAAAACGCGGCACGATGAGCCAGGACATGGGCGGAATGGCCATGACTTCGAGCGCTTCGATCTCCTCAGAGACTTTCATCGTGCCGAGTTCCGCCGTGATGGAGGAACCGCTGCGTCCAATGACGATCACCGCCGTCACCAGCGGGGCGAGTTCACGAATGAGGCTGGAAGACACGAGTCCAGGCACATAGACCGTCGCCCCGAGCTTTGCGAGCTGCGCGGCAGATTGCATGGCGAGCACGACGCCGATGGTCAGGGCCGTGAGCGCCGCCATCGGCACCGCATGCACGCCGATGCGCACGATTTGAGCAAAAGTGTGGCCGATGCGCCAGCCACGGCCGCGAAACGGTGCGACGAACAGCCAGTAGAGCAGGCTTCCGCACAATTCGAAGTATTGGCGGAAGGCGGTGGTCATGCGTGTGGGAGAGTTCGACTAGCGCTTGCTCGTCAGGTCCGCTGCGTTCAGCGCCTCCTCCACGGTGGGCAGGTGTGTGATGAAATCACCGAGGCGGACGATCTTGAACGAGGCCTCCACGCGGCCGTGGATGCCAGTGAGCGCAAACTCCGTGCCCGCGCCGCTCGCATGCTGGAAAAACTCCACCACCACGGCCCAGACCGGCGTGTTCACAAAAGTGACCTTCGTGAAGTCGATGATCAGTCGCTTCACTTTGGCCTTTATCTGCTCGCGCACGAGTTTTTGAAACTCAGGCACCGTCGCGAGGTCGGCATCGCCCTCCAGTTCGATGACGACGGCGTTGGGATGAGTGCGGACGGTGGGTTTCATGCGGGCGGGTCAACGGTCAAGGAGATAAGAGGTCAGTTCAGGCGGCAGCCAGTTCGCGCATGGGACGCACGGAAACGGGCGGGAGAGGTTTGCCTTCTGCTTTCAAATCATCCATTTCTTCACGGATGATGGCGACGAGTCGTGGATACAGCAGGCTCTCATCCTCGCCGTGGCAGATGCCGCCAAAGAACAAATCGGGGCAGTAGCCGATGAAGATGGAGTCTTCATCGCTCCATTCGATCCACTGGTGGTAGGGGATGGATTTGCTTTTCACGGTTTGATATGACGAATGGCTTCTCGCACCTGTTTCTCCTGATAGTGTCGCGCATCACCGCCTGCTTTTCCATCCAAAGTCAGACTTCCTGGCAGGCGTGAGTGACGATACTTGCGATGATCACCCTTGCCCTGGCCTTTGACCAGATAAAAAACCGGACTGCTCCAGGTCGCGGATGAGTTCGCGAATTTTGCGTGGCATTGGCTGGATGAAGGTTCAAAGCCAGCCTGTCTGATTCAGGCGGCCGGTGAGTTCCATCTGTTTTTCGAGCTGGGTGGCGTAGAGGGCCGCGTTTTCCGCATTCGGCTTGCAGCGCGTTGTTTCGTCGAGAGTGACGAGTTTGGCGCAGAGCTGGTCGTAGCTGACTTTGCCGGTCTGGTTCCCGTGTGCATACGCGGCCTGGATGGCTCCGCCGAGCGCGGCACCTTCGCTGGTGCTGAGGGTGACGACTTCGGCGTTGAAGCAGTCGGCGGCGATTTGACGCCAGACAGGACTTTTGCTGCCGCCGCCAGTGAGGCGGATTTCGGTGGGGTTCATGCCGAGATCGCGGAAGCGCTTCAAACCATAGGCGAGGCCGAGTGTGGCACCTTCGACGGCGGCACGGGCGATGTTGGTGGGGGCCATGTTCGTCGGGCGCATGCCGTGGATGACGCCGCTGCCGTTCGGCAGATTCGGCGTGCGCTCGCCATTGAGATAAGGCAGGAACATCACGCCATCCGCGCCGACGGGCGCGGACTTCACGGCGGCTTCGAGTTGGCGCAAATCCCAGCGGAACATCTCGCGCACCTGCTCGGTGACGACGGTGACGTTCATCGTGCAGACGAGCGGTAGCCATTGATCGGTGCTGTCGCAGAACGCAGCCACTTCGCCCTGGCCATCGACCACGGGTGAGTCGGCGACGCCATACAGCGTGCCGCTGGTGCCGAAGCTGGCGGTGATGACACCGGGCTTGATGTTGCCGGTGCCGATCGCGCCCATCATGTTGTCGCCACCACCGGCGCTGATGATCACATCGAAATTCAGACCCCACTTCACGGCGAGATCCTTGCGGATCGTGCCATGCACGGCCTGGGAGGAGCCGAGCGGCGGCAGCATGGCGCGCACGCTGGGATCGATGAAGTCGCAGATCTCGTAGGCCCACTCGCGGGTGTTGACGTTGAGGATGCCCATGCCGGAGGCGTCGCCGTATTCCATGCGCTTCACGCCGCTGAGCCAGAAGTTGATGTAATCGTGCGGCAGCAGGATGGTCTTCGTCTTCGCGAAGTTCTCCGGCTCGTTCTGCTTCAGCCACAGCAATTTTGGAATCGTGTAGCCCGGCAGCATCGCATTGCCTGCGGTGGCGATCACGCCCGGCTGGCCGCCGAAATGATGCGCGATCTCGGCGCACTGCGCCTGCGTGGAGGTGTCGCACCACAGCTTCGCCGCACGCACCGGTTTGTCGTCCGCGTCGAGCGCCACAAGGCCGTGCTGCTGGCCGCTGACGCCGATGCCGGCGATCTTCGACTTGTCCTTGCCTATTTGTTCCAGGCACTGCTGCACACAGGCGTCCACTGCGTCGAGCCACGACTGCGGGTCTTGCTCAAGATGGCCCGGCGGCAGCCCGTCGATCAATTCATACGAGCTGTGACCGGTGGCGACGATTTTGCCTGAATCGAGGTCGAGGACGATGGCCTTGGTGCTTTGCGTGCCGCTGTCGATGCCGAGGAAATACATGGTGGGTCGTGAGGTTGGAGGCGTGGAAAGGTTTACGGTGGGGAGAGAGGGAAGGTCAAGTGGGGAAGGGAGGGCGGAGGAGGTCAGAGGTCGGCGTTTGAGCGTTTGAGTAAAGCTGGAGCACGGCATCCTTCGTCAGGGCAATGAGCGTGAAGACGCCCAAGGCCGTGCCCAAGGGGAAGTGCAGGCAGTTGAGGCCGGCGATGACGAGGGAAAACGTGCGATTCACACGGCGGTGGATGAAACGGCCGGAGATGAAGGTCAGCACTGCGCCCACCACGAACCAGACGGCCATGAGGACATAGAACCACTGGAAGAAACCCATGAACTCGGCCGGGGTGAAGGGCATGTCGCCAGCAGGCTTCTCCATGAACTTCGGATTCATGAAAACCATGCGCATGATGGAGTAAACCAGGGCCAGAAAGGCGAGTCCGCAGACGGCTAGGCCGGCCATGACGTAGTGGCAGATGGCCAGCACTCGGAGATGTTCGGCGTCTTTGCTGGGGATGGGTGGTGGTTGCATGGTGGTGAGGTTTCCGCAGACAGTCTGCGAAATTTTAGCGGGAGATGCAATCTCAACCACGGAATACACCGAATACACGGAAAGCAGAAGTGGGTCATGATCTGACCTTACGTGTACTCAGTGTACTCCGTGGGCGTAATGATCCGGGCGGTGGCGTCAAAGCCTCTCAATCCTTCGACTGGATGTTCCCGGACTTACGGATGGCCCGCATGAGCCGCCAGCCGAGAAACAGCGACACTGCGTACCCCAGCGCGCCGAAAATGGACACGCCGTAGAGCAGGGGCGGCGAGGCACGGCTCCACAGCTCGCTGGAGCCGAGGAACACGGCGGCGGTCAGGATACCGAGCACGAGGCGGTTCACGATGGGGTCGAGATGACGGTGGTCGAGATGCACCGTCAGCGAGCCGTCGCGAAAACGGGAGAGTAGGTCGGTCAGGTCACGTGGCAGCGCCTTGAGCAGGCGGTCCCACACACGCCAAGTGCGGCGTGCATGGCGTGCCATGCGGCCTGGGGACAAACGGCGCAGCAGCAGGCGTGCGCAAAACGGCTGCATCAGCTCGGTAAGGCTGACATCGGGACTGAAGCGTCGCGAGGTGCCCTCCAGCACGATGAGAGTCTTCAGCAACAGCGCGAGCGCCGGCGGCAGCACGATGTGATGACGGCGGATGATCTCCACCAAATTCCCCAGCGCCGCGCCCACATGGATCTCATTGAGCGGGTGGCCGGTGTAGTCGGCCATGAAGTCCTGCAGGTCGGCACGCAGTTTTTCGCGCTCGCAGTTGGGCGGCACGGCACCGAGGTGCAGCACCTGCTGCACCACCTGAGCCGAGTCATTTTCCACGATGCCCATGAGCAGCGATTCCACCTCATCACGCAGGTCCTCGTCGATACGGCCGACCATGCCGCAGTCGATCACACCGACCACGTTGCCGGGAAGCAGCATGAGATTGCCGGGATGCGGATCGGCGTGGTAAAAGCCGTCGCGGAAGACCATTTCGAGGTACATGTTCGCGCCACGACGGGCGAACTCGCTCAAGTCTTCGCCAGACTGGCGCAAGGCATCGATTTCGGTGCCTCGGATGCCCTCGAGTCGTTCCATCGTCACGACTTGATGCGAGCAGAAGTCACCGAACACCTCGGGAATGCATACTGTCGGGTCATCGGCGAAATGGCGGGCGAATTCCTCCAGATTGCGGCGCTCATAGGTGAAGTCGAGTTCGCGCAGCAGCGTGCGGCGGAACTGGCGCACCACGGCCAGCGGCTGGTAGGCGCGCAGGGCGGGAGAGTGCTTTTCCAGCAGCTCCGCCAGCGCTTGCACGATCTCCAGATCGGTCGCGGCCTGTTCGGCCACACCGGCTCGGCGCACTTTCACCACCACGCTTTGGCCCGTGGGCAGCAGGGCCGCATGCACCTGCGCCACCGAGGCCGCCGCGAGCGGTTCGTCGTCAAATTGGGCGAAAAGTTCCTCAATCGGCCGCTTCAACTCCTGCTCGATGGTCGCACGCGCCACGGCGGCGGCATCGGGCGGCACGTTGGATTGCAGTTGAGCGAGCTCCTCGCTCAGTTCGGGGCCGAGCAGGTCCGCGCGGGTGCTGAGCATCTGGCCGAGCTTGATGAAGGTGGTGCCCAGCTCGGTCAGCGCCATGCGCACGCGTTCGGCGGTGGTCACCGTACCGGTCAGCGCGTGCCCGTCGGCGCTTTTCAGGCGGTCCTGCAGCCAGGCATACTTGAAACCGCCGAAGAGGTCCGCCAGCCCGTACTTGCCCAGTACGGCGGCGATCTCAGCAATGCGTTTGGCATGGCGTTCCAGTCGGGCCAAGGCGTCTATTTTCATCACGAGGTCATTCTTCGCAGGAATGCCGTGCCTGACAATGTGGAAAGCTGTCTCTTGTTGGGCGGCGGGGCGGCGGTGTCCTCTCATAGCCTCTTTCCAGTCGCGCAATGGGGTGAGTCTGGAGACTAGGTCGGCGAGATCACGGCGGGCGGATTCGAGACTGGCGGTGAGCTGCTGCTTTTGCGCAGCCTGCTCCTGCTCCGCCTCCTCAGTGAGCTGGCGGAGCTCCTCGAAGCGGTCACGTTCACGGCGTTCGGAGGTGGTGAGCGCGGTGAGCGCGGTGAGCGCGGTGAGCGCGGTGAGCGCGGTGAGCGCGGTGAGCGCGGCGTGGCTAGTCTCGGCCTCGCGGCAGCGGGCAAGAGTCTGCGCCAGTTTTTCCGCAATGCCGCTGAGTTCCTCAATGCGCGCCTCCAATTCAGCGCGCTGGTGGGCGAGCTGATCGAGCTTGCGCTCGGCGGCCTTGACCTCGTCCTCCCTGACCTCAGCCATCTTCCGGCTTTGTTGGCCGCGCTCTTCGAATTCGGTGATTTGTCCGCGCAAGGCTTCCCGCTGGGTCTCGTCATGCGCGCATTCGTCGCGGAGCTGCTGCAGGCGCGCGAGTTCCTGGTCCTTGTGCAAGGCGAGAGCGCTGATCTCGTGCTGCGCGGCGGCTTCGGCGGCGGCGAGCCGCTGTATCGTTGCCGTCAATTGGTCGTGCTGCGTGGTGAGGTGCTGCAAGGCGGCGGATTGCTCCTCATGCTGTGCGGTGAGATCCTGGATGGAGGCGTGCCACTCCTGGTTCGTGGCTGCGGCCTCCTGAATGGCCTGCTGCAATGGGGCGAGGCGCCCTGCCTCGGCGCGGAGTGATTCCACGCGTGAGTTGTGCTGGCTGCGTTCCTGCTCGGAGCGCTGCTGCCAGTCGCGGAACTCGGTTTGCAGCGTGGCCACCTCTCCCTGCAGCCGTGTTTTCGCCGTGGTGAGAGTGTCGAGGGCGGCCTGCTGCTCGGCAGAGCGCCGTGCCAGGAGTTCTTCCGCAGGGAGGGTGGTCTCCTGGTCCGCAGCGGCTCGCCTTCTTGCCCCACGGTCTTTTTTGGACATGCCGATTTTGCCGTTCAGCGCCGGTTTGCCAGGCAAGCCGGCCGCTAAGGAGGCAAGCGCGGGCGTGTGGCCGTTGGTGGCCGGGATTTCGAGATCGAGCAACGCCGTCAGCGGCCCGAAGGCCAGCCGGTCGCCTTGCCGGATGGTGGTGCTGCGCACGCGCTCGTCGTTGACGAAAGTGCCGGCCGTGGAAACGAGGTCGAGCAGCAGGACGCCGCCGTCTGCCTGGCAGGTGAGCTCGGCGTGGTGCTTGGAGACGCGGTCGTCATCCACGACCACGTCGTTATCATCCTCCCGGCCAATGGTTGAAGTGTTGAGCGAGAGGAACCACCACTTCCTGCCCGTCATCGAGGACGAATGTCAGTTTTGCCATGTGCGCGCTGTTTTCAAAACCGGGAGGGTCAGAGCAAACCCGATGTCGGATGATGAATCAACCCGGCTTTTGACCCTTTTTGTGTCAAGGCGCAGATTGGCCTTCAATATGCCGCGTTTGCAGGCGGATTCTTCACTTGGCCGGTGTGCGGCCAGCAATCTGTCCGCGAGAGCGCTCCGACTTCATCGGCACCCCAGAAGTCGGGCTGAGGCGGGCGAACTCGACATGCATGATACGGGGCGCGGGCAGGTGCGGGGCGGTGATGAGGTGGAACAGCGTGGCGTTTTCAGCCGCGATCTCTTGCAGCAGCTCGCGCGCCTCAGGAGAATCCTGCGGCATGGCGGCGAGGCGGGTGTAACGCTGGTTCATGGCCTCTTGCCAGTGGCGCAACGGGCCGAGCCTGGTTTCGAGGTGGGCGATCTCGCGTTGCGCGGATTCGATGCCGAGGGCGAGCTCCTCCTGCTGCACGGCGCGGTCCTTCTGCTCTTTGATGGTGAGCTGGCGGATTTCCTCCAGCCGGGCGCGTGCGTTCTGCTCGGAGGTGGTGACATCATTCAGGGTGGCACGGAGTTTTTTCTCCGTTTCACGCAGCGTGTCGGCACGCTCCTTGGTGGCGCTTTCTTGAGCAGCGAACTTTTCGACGCTGGGCTGTAGCGCGGCGAGGCGTGTCTCTGACTCGGCCAGCGCGGTTTGCACCTCACTGCGCTGCTTTTCGGCGGCAGTCAGACGCGCTCCGGCCTGCACGAGCTGCTGATCCACGGCGGCGATTTTTTGGCACTGCGATGCGAGCCCAACATGGCGTGCCTGGGTTTCTGCGAGCTGCTGCGTGGCGGTGGTGAGATCGGTCTGCACGCGTGAGAGGGCTGCCTCTGCCTCCAGGCGGGCCGTGTCGGCGGCGGCAGTCGCGGCGGTGATCTCCCGCTGGGTGTCCTGCAAGGCCGCGAGGCGGTGTTCGAGATCTGCCACAGCGTGCCCGGCACGTTCTTGATCCAGCACCAGCGCGGCAACCGCTGCGGCCAGCGTGGCATGCTGCGCGTCCGCCTCCTGGCTGCGGGCGAGAGCCTGCGCGTGCTTCTCCTCGGTGTTGCCAAGTTCCCGGATGCGGGTCTCTGCCGCAGTGAGCTGCTGGCGCAAATCAGCGAGCTGCTGCGTTTCAAGTTCACGCTGCTGGTGGCGTTGCTGCTGCTGCGCTAGCTCTTGTTCCTTTTGCGCGGCGAGTGTGGCAATCTCCTGCCGCGCGACGGCTGCATTTTGGGTAACCTGCTCCAGCGCCGCAGCTTGCTTATCGTGTTGCGCAGACAGTTTTTTTAGCGCCTCGGTTTTGTCCGTAAACTGGCCGAGCACCTGGTTGTTTTGCACTGCCAGAGCTTCGGTCTCCTGCTGGGCCGCAGACTTGCTGTCCGTGAGCTGCTGTAGCGCTGCTACAGTTTCATCGTGCCGGGCAGACAGCTTTTGCAGCGCGTCTGTCTTGACCTCAAGCTGGTCGGCCAGTTCTTCCAGCACCGTCGTTTTCTCCGTGTGCTCAGCCGTGAGCGTCTTGATGCTGGCGAGCCATTCGCTGTGAACCACCTCGGCCTGGCGGCTGGCCGTCTGGAGCTTGGCGAACTGCTCCCTTTCGGCCTGCAAGGCTGCGGCGAGCGCCTTTTTTTCCGTCTCGTCGCTCTGCTTCAATGGAGCGGACGGGGCCGTGGACTCCTGCGGTGCCGGAATGACAGGAGGAGACGGCGCGGCGGCGGCGGTCGCGTCATCTTCGAGATCCAGCACGGCTTTCAGCGGACCGAAGGCGAGCCTGTCGCCATGCAGCAGGGTGCAGCTTTGCTGGCGGACATCATTGATGAAGGTGCCGGATTTGGACTGCAAATCGAACACCTGAATGCTGCCGTCCGCGTTCTGCATCAGCTCGGCGTGCTGCGGGGAGATGCGCTCGTCATCCACCATCACGTCGTTGTTCTCGTCCGAGCCGATGGTGATGCGCTCCGTGAGCGGAATCACCACTTCCTCGCCATCTTCAAGAACGAACGTCAGTTTTGCCATCGGTGAATGCCGTTTCCTGCGGAATGAGCGGCGTGGCAACTGCTATTTTTTGTCACGCCAGCAATGATTCCGCAGGTGCGGTCGTGAGTTCCGTGCGGAACTCGTCGAGCTGCTGCTTGAGCGTGGCAATCTTGGCGCGGTGGTTCTGCTCTTCCACGGCCGCGCGTTTGACTTTCGCCTCGACGATGGCGAGCTGCTGCTGGGCGAGCTGGATTTTGGCCTCCTGCTCGCGCAGCAGGGCAGGATCAACGGCAGGCCGAGCGCGTGCGCGCTGCTCCTGGCGTGCGCGCTCCTGCTGGAGGAACTCCAGGCGGTTTTCCTCGCGTTGAATGGTGTCGCGCAGACGGTTCAGGCGGGCGTTAAGGGTGGCCTCAATACTGGTGCCACCGGCAGGCGCGGCGGTGGTAACGGGATCGGCTGTAGCAGCCGTCGCAGGACCGGGGCGGACTGGCAGAGCGCAGGACAGCAGGTGGCGGATGCCTGACATGGAAAGTTCGATCTCGTTGCGCAGATTGCGCGCCGCCAGCGAGTCTTGGGGCAGGGTGACGAGGCGGGCCTGGCACTGGTCCATGCGGTCCTTCCAATCGCGCAAGGTGAGCAGCCGGGCCTCCAATTCCTCGATCTCCTGCCGGATGGTGGTGCTGTGGCGTGTTTGCTCTTCCATCTGCGCCAGGGATTCCTTCTCCGCTTCGGCGGCGATGGCACGCAGCTCCTCGTAGCGGGCGCGTTCAGCGCGATCAGCGGCCCCCAGACTCTGCATTCCGGCACGCAGGTCACGCTCTTGCTCATTGAGCGTCTGAATGCTGGTCGTCGTCGCTGCTGCTGCTGCTTTGAGATCATCGAGAGTGATCTGGCAGGTGGCGATTTGCTGTTCTCCCTCGGAAATCTCGGTTTGCAGCTTGGTGTGCCGGGTTGCCGTGACTGCAAGCTGCTCCTGTGCGGTGGTGAGCTGCTGCCGAATGGCGGCAAGCTCCTGTGCCTGCTCTTTGAGAAACTGCTGGGTGGTGTCGAGCTGCCGCAAGGAGTCGCTGATGGCCTGCTCCGTGGTGGTCAGGGTGTCGCGGGTCTCGCCGAGCTTCTGCTCACTGGCAACGAGGTGCCGGGCGGTGCTGACGAGGTTCTGCGCCGTGCGGTCGAGCCTACCGGAGGTCGTGTGAAGCGCTTGCTTGGTGGCGGTGAGGCGCTCCTCGGCGTCAGCGAGATCCTGGGTGCGCGCCTTGATCTGCTCCTCGGTGCTGGCGAGTCTGGTGCCGGTGTTCGCGCACTGCTGTTCCGTGGTCTGGAACGCCTGCTGCGTTGCCTCTAGCGTTTGAGCGGTGGAGGCCAAGGTGGTCTCGGTGGTGTGCAGCTCCTGTCGTGTGTCACTGAGCTGGTCACGCGTGGTGGCGAGCTGTGCCTCCGTGGCTGTGAGGGCCTGGCAGGAGGCATCAAACCTCTGCCCGGTGGTGGCGAGCCGCCCCTCCATCAAGGCGAGGCGCTGCTCGGTGGCTGCTAGTGTTTCCTGGGTGGTATTGAGCTTGCCCGTGGTGCTGTCGAGCGCCTGCCCGGTGGTGGTGAGCTGCTGCGTCATCTCCTCGTGCTGGCGTTCCGTGCTGGCGAGCTGTTCCGCCACGGTTTCGAGCTGCGATTGTTTGGCGGCGCGTTGCTCCTGGGTGCTGCCGAGGCGCTCCTGCTGCTCCGCCTGTTCGGCCTGGACGCCGCGCAAGGCCTCCTCGGCCTGCTGCTGCTCAACTCTGGCTGCGGCGGTTTTGCAATCGGCATCTTGATGCTCATCGCGGAGTTTGGAAAGACGTGCTTCTATTTCCTGAACTGCGGCGGCGGACTGCTGCCGCTGCTCCACGAACACCCCGATGTCGGCGGTGAGTTTCTGATACCTAGCCTCTTCCGCCTCGTTCTCGGCGAGGCTTTGCAGGAGTTGCTCCTGCGTGTGAGCCAGTTCGACATCGCCGGTCTGGATCTGGGCTGTCAGTTGGCTGCGACGGGCGTCAAGCTGCTTAAGCTCCTGCTCTGCGGCCGTGATCTTGGTGGTGAGTGCGTCCGCTGTTTGCCGACCCGTCTGGCAGCGGGTCTCCAACTCGCAGATTTCCTTTCCCAAGTTATCGAGCCGGGCTTGGTCGAGGGCGCATCTGCCGCTGAGCTCCTGGAGCTGCGTCAGCGTGTGGTCTTTCCTTGCGGTGAGGGATGCCAACTCATCACGGGCGGCTGCTTCCACCGCTTGGAGCCGGTGGACTTCCGTGGCCCTGCTCTCGTGCAGCGTGGTGATTTCCCGCAGTTCTTCGGCCTTGTTTTGATGTTCGGCAGACAGCGTCCGCAAGGCCTCCTGCCAGCGCTCGTGGGATGCCTCCGCGTCCTCCACCGCCGCCGTCACCTCGGCGAGACGGCCCAGCGGCATGTTTCCCGCGAGAGGAACCATTACCTCTCTGCCACCATCGAGAACGAATGTCAGTTTGGTCATTGAGAGTGACAAGTACGGGGGTGAGAAACGAATTACTACACGATTATCAGGGAATAAACATTATTTGGACAGATTAATCAACCGAGGGATTCTTTAAGAAGCTGAAGAAAAGCGCTTTTAATCCACCATGCACGCCTCCGCCGAAGCCCATCTTGCAAAACGCTGCCGTTTCATGCGCAGGCTGATCAAAACGCATGGTCCCTGTGGCCTCGTGGCACAAAAGCGCTCTCCCTATGAGGCGCTGGTCACTGCCGTGGCGCACCAGCAGCTCCACGCGAATGCCGCCGAGGCGATCCTGGGTCGTTTCAAAGCCCTGTTTCCGCAGACACGCTTTCCCAAGCCAACACAGGTAGTGGCGGCGGACGCTGCCGCCCTGCGCGGCTGCGGATTTTCCGGGGGCAAGCTGCTCGCCATCCGCGAAATCGCCGCCAAGACGCTCAGCGACCAGATTCCGACACGGGCGGCGGCCTTGAAGCTCACCGATGAAGAATTGATCACCCGGCTGGTCGAAGTGCGTGGCGTGGGGCGCTGGACGGTCGAAATGCTGCTCATCTTCACCCTCGGCAGGCCGGACGTGTTTCCCGCGGACGACTACGGCGTGCGCAACGGCTGGCGCATCGTGAACCAGCTCGATGAGCTGCCGAAGCCAAAAGACTTCCGCGTGTTGGCCGAGTGCTGGCAACCGCACCGCACGCTGGCTGCGTGGTATCTGTGGCGGGCGGCGGATGCGGGGAAGTAGTCCAGTTGCGGTGCAATTGGATCACTTTAAACCTCTCGCATCTCCCCTTTCCCGCGCTTAAGGGCGGGCAATGTCATTTCAACCCCTCGGTCTCGATCCCCACATTCTCCAAGCCATTCAGGAAGCCGGTTACACCGAGCCCACACCGATCCAGTCGGCGGCGATTCCGATGATCATTGCAGGTGGGGATGTGATCGGCATCGCGCAGACCGGCACCGGCAAGACCGCCGCGTTCACCCTGCCCATTTTGACCCGTCTGACCGCGCATCCCATTCCGGCGGGCGGCCGTCGCCGCACGCGCGTGCTGGTACTGGCCCCCACGCGTGAGCTGGTGGCGCAGATCGAGGAGAACGTGCTCGCCTATGCCAAGCATCTGCCACTGAAAATTGCCAAGGTGTACGGTGGCGTCGGCGAAAAGCCGCAAAAGGACGCGCTGCGGGCCGGTTGCGACATTGTCATCGCCTGTCCGGGCCGCTTGCTTGATCTCATGGGCCAGCGTTGCGCCGACTTTGGGCAGCTCGAATACCTCGTGCTTGATGAGGCCGACCGCATGCTCGACATGGGCTTCCTGCCCGACATCCGCCGCATCATCAATCAACTGCCGAAGAAGCGTCAGACGCTGATGTTCTCCGCCACGCTGTCGAAGGAGATCGAAGGCCTGACGCATGAGTTCCAGCACTCGCCGAAGATCGTGCAGATCGGCAAGCGCTCCAATCCGGCCGAAACCGTGACCCAGCTCGTCTATGAGGTGCAGAAGCACCTCAAGCTCTCCTTACTGTCGCACATGCTGGAGGATGAAAAACTACAGATGGTGCTCGTCTTCAGCCGCACCAAGCACGGCGCGGACAAGATCGCCAAAAAGCTCGAACAAGGCGGCGTGAAATGCGCCACGCTGCACGCCAATCGCTCGCAAAATCAGCGTCTGCGGGCGCTGGATGATTTCAAGACCGGCAAGGTGCGCGTGCTCGTCGCCACTGACATCGCCGCGCGCGGCATCGACGTGGACGGCATCTCCCACGTCGTGAATTTCGACTTCCCGCATATCGTGGAGGACTACGTCCACCGCATCGGCCGCACCGGGCGCGCTCATGCCATCGGCGACGCCATCAGTTTTGTCTCGCCCGATGAAGCCGCTGATCTGCGCAAGCTGGAGCGCTTCATCAATCGCGGCCTTGTGCGCAAACGGGACGACACCTTCAACTACAACATGACCGTGCCCTTCGTTCCCGATGAACGTCCCGAGCGCCGTCAGCAGTCCCAGCAGCGCCGCCCGCAGGGGCAGGGCGGCGGTCGTCAAGGCGGTGGTGGACGTCCGGGTGGACCAAGCGGCGAGCGCCGTTCCTCCTCCCAATCAGCCCCCGCACCCAGACCTCAAGGCACCGCAGGCCAACGCGAAGCCCAGGCCGGTGAACGCGGTCTGTGGAAGCGGCTGACCGGGCGCAGGTAGGCCCTCATAGCAGGTTGGGTGTGCACTGCGTCGAGACGCAGCGCATCCTCCCAGACTATCGATGATTGCAGAGGCGTGCCTAACCACTTTCGAGACTTGATGTCCCAGACAACGAAGTTCTGTTTCTCTACAGCTTGACTCTTGTTCGGATCCATCTTTTCGATGTAAACATAGTAGTAGGTCTGGTCGAAGAGTCGCTGCGACAGACGAATCTCATAATAAATGCCAGCGTCAGGTGTTGTCGTGATATGGCATTGGTGGCTGTCATTCGAAATTTCTGACAGGCCAATTTCACTGAGACGATAGCGTTTTCCCGAAAGCTCCCGATAGTTTGATTGAATGGTGCCTATTCGTTTGGTTGCTTTGCGTGTGAAGTTGAATCCTTCAGTGTGGAACTGCTCTATTGAGACCACCAGCAATGGGCCAATCGCCCAGTCAGGCACGGTCTTGCTTGTGCCAAGATCTACGACGTCACCGCTTTGAACACAGGTGGCAAACAATGTCCAAACAATGGCAACGGATGTTTTCGCATTCATACAAGCGAATTGAAACTTGCCGAGCATCAACAATCAATCCTGGAGTTTGAGTTAAACATCTCGAAGGCTCACTTCCCGACAAACCACCCCTTCGCCAGCGGACTGGTGGCGAAGAACTCCAGCAGTTGCTTCGCCACCTTCTCGCGCCCGCTTTGGCTGGGATGCACGCCTTCGTCGGCGAAGTCGGCTTTGATATACTTGACGTCGTCGAGCTTGCGGCCTTTTTCGCCTTCGGCCCAGAGGTAGGGGCCCCAGAGGAGGAGGGGGGATTTGGCGGCGGCAAGGGATTCATCGCCGTTCATCTGCTTCTGGATGAGATGGCGCACGCTGTAGGCACCTTCGTAAGCATAGGGTTCGGGATTGAGGCCGCTGGTGGCGTTGCCAGCCCAGATGCGGCTGCCGAGGTACGCGATGCGCAGATTCGGGAAACGCTGCTTCGCGTTGTGCAGCACGGTGGTGGTGTCGGCTTCGAGCTTGTCGAGATGCTCCTTCATGCTGCCGGACGGATTGACGTTGGCGAGCTTGATCCACGCCACCTGCACCTGCTCCGGCGAGACGCCGGCGTGTTCGATACGATTCATCGCCTCCTGCCACGGGCGGCCATCGGCAGGCACCCACTGTGCCATCGCCTGACCGCCTTGGGCGCAGTCCACGATGGTCAGCTTGTCGGCTTTGCGCGGGTCTTTGTCGGCGATGCCTTTGAAGAAGGAGAACTCCTGTGTGGCGTTCGACATGCTGATGGAAACGAGCACGATCTTGCCGCTGTCGGCAGGTTTGCCCTGGGCGTCGAGCGGCTTGATCTGCGCCAGTGCCGCGTCGGCGGATGTTTTCAGCGCTTGGGGCAGCTCGTTGCTGCCTTTGCCATACAGACCGCCGTCTTCGCCTTCATACTTGTCATCGGCGGTCATGTCGCTGAGCGGCTTGAGCGATGCGGGAGCCTTGCGCTGATTGCTCGCGCCACCGGGGCGGTTGCCGCCGCCTTTGCGGGCTTCCTTGGCCTTGTCGAGGTAAGCCTGCTCCTCGGCGTTGAGTTTTTCACCGCGTTGGGAACGTTGGAACAAACCCTGCGCCTTTTGCCAGTCAATGGGCGCGCTGGTGGTTTGGCCGAACAAGGAAATCGCGCTGAAAAACAGCGCGGCGAGGGCGGGGAGGCGGACGGTGGTCTTCATGGTGGCTGTCTTGAACACCGCATCTGCTATTTGGATGCGGCACGGGCATTTCTTCTTGTGATCCTCATTTCAACCCGTCAACCTGCCGGGCATTCACCTCATGTCCGATCCCAGCAGCACCCGCCGTGTCGTCATCGCCAGCTTCATTGGCACCACCATCGAGTGGTATGATTTTTTCCTCTATGGCACGGCCTCGGCGCTGGTGTTCAACAAGCTGTTCTTCCCAAACTACGAACCGCTGACCGGCACGATGATCGCCTTCGCGACGTATGCGGTGGGGTTTTTCGCGCGGCCGATCGGCGGCATCGTGTTCGGGCATTTTGGCGACAAGATCGGCCGCAAGTCCATGCTAGTGACGACGCTCATGCTCATGGGCGTGGCGACGGTGCTGATCGGCCTGCTGCCGACGTATGCGCAGATCGGCGTCTGGGCGCCCATCCTGCTGGTGCTGCTGCGCTTCGTTCAAGGTTTCGGCGTCGGCGGTGAGTGGGGCGGCGCGGTGCTGATGGCCGTGGAGCACGTGGCCGCAGGCAAACGCGGCTTTTATGCGAGCTGGGTGCAGGCCGGCGTGCCGGTGGGACTACTGTTGGCCAATGCGGTGTTCATGCTCGCCTCATCCATGGATGAGCAGGCGTTTCTCTCCTGGGGCTGGCGTGTGCCGTTTCTGTTGGGTGTGCTGCTGCTGGGCGTCGGCATGTTCATTCGGTTGAAGATCATCGAGAGTCCGGTCTTCACGCAGGCCAAAGCGGAAGATCCAGGTCCGAAGGTGCCGATCCTCGCCGTGCTGCGCGATCACCCGCGCAATGTGCTGGTCGCCATGGGTGCGCGCTTTGCGGAGAACGCGTTCTTTTACATCTTCACCGTCCTAGTGCTCAGTTACGGCTCGCAGCAGCTTGGCATGCCGAAGTCGGTGTTGCTCAATGCGGTGCTGATCGGTTCAGCCGTGCAGTTGGTCTTCATTCCGTGCTTCGGGGCGTTGTCGGACCGTGTCGGCAGACGGCCGGTGTATCTCGGCGGGGCGTTCTTTTTGATGCTGTTCGCCTTTCCATTTTTCTGGATGATCGAAACCAAAGAAACGCTGCTCGTCATCCTGGCCGTGGTGATCGGTCTCATCGGTCACGCCGCGATGTATGGCCCGCAGGCGGCGTTCTTTTCGGAGCTATTCGGCACGCGGGTGCGCTACAGCGGTGCCTCGCTCGGGTATCAACTCGCCTCACCGCTCGCGGGCGGACTCGCCCCGCTCATCGCCACGGCTTTGCTCGACAAGACGGGCGGCAAACCGTGGCCGGTAGCGCTGTATCTCATTGGCATGGCCGTGATCACGCTGGTGTCTGTCTGGCTGGCGGAAGAGACGAATAAGAAGGAGCTGTGAAAATGACGAATGACGAATGGTGGGGATGTTTCAGGCGCGGGACTGACGAACCAGTTGCACAGCGGCCTGTTTCGTCTCCCTTGGCTGCCCTACCATGAACGACGCCTTCCCTGACATTCCGAAAATCCCATTTGAAGGGCCCAAGAGCCGCAACCCGCTCTCCTTCAAGCATTACAACCCTGAAGAAATCGTCGGCGGCAAGACGATGCGCTCGCAGATGCGTTTCGCGGTCGCTTACTGGCACGCGATGCGCAACTCGTTGTCCGATCCCTTCGGCGGCGGCACCGCGCAGCGCCCGTGGGATGATGGTTCCAACTCGGTCTCCAACGCGCAGCGCCGCGTCTGGGCCTGCTTTGAGTTCATGGACAAGCTCGGCGTGGATTACTACTGCTTCCATGATCGCGATGTCGCTCCCGAGCTCGAAACGCTGGCCGAAAGCAATGCTGCCTTCGATGCCGTCGCGGACGAACTCGAAAAAGCGCAGCAGCAGACTGGCAAGAAGCTGCTTTGGGGCACCGCCTGCCTGTTCTCGCATGCCCGTTACTGCCAGGGTGCTTCCACCAGCCCGAACGCCGGCGTGTTCGCCTATGCGGCGGCGCAGGTGAAGAAAGCGATGGATGTCACGCATCGCCTCGGCGGTGAAGGCTACACCTTCTGGGGTGGCCGCGAAGGCTATGCCACGCTTTGGAACACCGACATGAATCGTGAGGTCCATCACCTCGCCCGCCTGCTGCACATGGCGGTGGATTACAAGAAGAAGATCGGCTTCACCGGCCAGTTCTACATCGAGCCGAAGCCGCGTGAGCCCTCCACGCATCAGTATGATTCCGACGCCGCCGCGTGCCTGAACTTCCTGCGCGAGCACGACCTGCTCGAACACTTCAAGCTCAACCTCGAAACCAATCACGCCACGCTCGCCGGTCATTCCATGCGCCACGAGATGCAGGTTGCCGTGGCTGCGAACGCGCTCGGTTCCGTCGATGCGAACACTGGCGACACCCTCATCGGTTGGGACACCGACCAGTTCCCGACCAACATCTACCTCACCACCGAGATCATGCTCGAAGTGCTCAAGATGGGCGGCCTCACCACCGGCGGCCTCAACTTCGACGCCAAGTGCCGTCGCGAATCCTTCGAACCCGTCGATCTCTTCCACGCCCACATCGGCGGTATGGATGCCTTTGCTCGCGGCCTCAAGATCGCGCATGCGATGATTGAAGACGGCCGCATTGATGCCTTCATCAAGCAGCGCTACAGCACCTATGACAGCGGCATCGGCGCGAAGATCGAGAAGGGCGAGGTCGGTTTCGCCGAACTCGAAGCCCACGTCCTCGCCAACGGCGAACCGCTCCTCGGCAGCGGCCGTCAGGAGATGATGGAGAATCTCGTGAACGAGTATCTTTAACCGTGATGCGGGCGCTGCTGCCCGCAGTGTCATTCCAAAGCGCGGGGCGGTCGGCAACGTCCGCCCCGTGTTGTTTTGGAGGGGCAGGCAGCCGGTGAAAATTCACCGTTGTGCATGGTGGTTTCCCCGGAGCGCGGGCCTCCGAGTCCGCAGCATGTCGCAGGTGCAAAGCGGGAAGCCAACATCTCGCTCGTGCCGCCAGCAGGGTGATCTCGGTGTGGCGAAGGCGTTAGGTTCAAGCGGAGTCCACCGTGTTGGCGGAGTGCTGCGGACTCGGAGGTCCACGCTCCAAAGACGTCTCCGGCGAGTGCCTAATTTCAGGCGGCATGGACGGTTCAATAGGGGTGAAATGAGCCGTTTGGAGGCACTGATCGGACGTTTAGCGGTCAGATTGATCCAATTAAGGGAGCGGGTAATCCGTTTAACCAACTAAATAAACCGTTTAACGGGAGGGTTAAACCGTTAATTTAGCACGATAAACTGTTAAGATGCTTGGTTCATTGGTTTATCGCGGCGGTTAAACAGATTAACGTCGTCGGTAAACAGTTTATCCAGGTGGTAAAACGGATTAACTGGCAGGGTAATTGGTTTATCTCTCCCGTTAATCGGCTTAACCAGTCGGGTAAATGGCTCATTCCGGTCGATAAAGGGGCTGAAACTCGGGGAAAGGGCGTGGAAAGCGCCATTAAGCCGTTGGGGCGGGAACGGATTCGGCGGGAGTGGCTGGGGAATCGGTGCTGGCAGGCGGGGTTTCCGCCGGAGCGGGGCGGGGAACGGTGCAGCGGTAGAGACTGCCGTTCCGGCCCGTCCGCGCTTCGGTTATGACGACCTTTCCCTGCCGGATCTGGCGGTTGAGAAAGGTCTTCACCGCGCCGAAATCCGGGAAGTTCCGCGTCACTTTGTAAACCGCCCGCTTGAAGTCCTGCGGGGCAAAGCTGCCTTCTGGCATCTGCACCAGACAGTCCAGATAAATCTCCTCGGTTGATTTTCGCTTCTCCGCCGGGGCCAAGGGCTGGGCGGGTAGTGCAGGTGCGGGCGCAACGTTCGCCATCACAACCGCCGGGGTGGTCGCCAGCAGCGGCAGATGCTCCTCCAGCAGCGCCCGGACCTTCCGCACCATCTCAAGGTGCGCGACCAATTTGGCCTCCAGTCGAGCCAGAGCATCCGGGGATAAATCAGCAACTGTCATGCGAAAGGGTGATCCGTTTGCTAAATGGCGTCAAACGGAAGATTTCCACTGAGATGGGCCGAATGCAAAGGTCAGCAACGGGAGACAACTATCCCTGTCGTTCGATTTGTCTCCTAAGCTGAACGGCTTGCTCTTGTTCGCTGCACCGTCTTGATAGCTTGTCTTGGATTTCCGCCGACTAAATGAAGCGCCGTTTCGTAATCCCCGCCCAAGCTGACACGAGTGATTTCACTCAATCGAAAAGACTCCGGCTTTTCTTCCCAGGTGGCGTCCGGAGTGATCTCTAAGAGCGATACACGACCACGTTCAACACCGAGAACCCGGCCAATCCAGCACACGTCTGGATCAACCCGCTCTCGGTGAACCGTCACGAGTGGAAAATGACTGCCTGCCGAAACCAACAATTCCTCAATTGCGGCTACGCTGACGCGGGGCTTTGCGGGGATCCGCTCACGGCGTTTCCGCAGCGCGGACTCTGCGAAGCTAGCATAAGGATCCGAGCGCACGCTCTGAACATCTCCAATACGAAAGCACTCAAAGCCATCGAACCAGATGCAATCGCTCACGACCGCCAGAAGGAAAAACTTCGGACCAACATCAAGGACGTAACCACGCACCGGTGAATGCTTGAACCGCCTGTCAAAACGCACCAATTGCCTCTTGCGCATTGCGCTTGTGAGCTGGGATGACCGTGAAGTTGGCATTTTTAGTCTATCGGGGGTTATATCGACAGATCGGCTGTTTTGTCAGGAGCTTTATCTTCGATTGATTGGTTGCTTTACGACGGGCTTTTGAGTTCTGGTTTTTGTTTTACCCGCTTCTTGGTGGGCAATGCAACTTCATTGTGGGTTCCTGCTCCCATGGGAGGGTGAAACGCATGAGCGAATCATCGCTCTTCAGGAGGATTGAAGCCTGAAAGGCTTCCGTCTTACAGCCCAAGGATGAGCGAGTTTTGCGAGCGATTCCCTGGGTTTGTAGCGCAGCGCGCACCCGTGCAAACCCAGCGGGGCGCTGGAACGCACGGCCTGCCAGCAGCACCCCTCCCAGACGCTGCTGGCGACTCTGGCGCTCCGTCGCCATCCTGGGTTTGCTGCACCTTGTTGCGGCCGAACACCCAGGGAATCGCTCGTGCCTCGCTCATCCCTGGGCTTTATTCCTGAAGCCCTTCAGGCTTCCGCGGATCACCTGAATGGATACGATGAATCAGCCGCGAACTGAGTCGGCTCGGGAGTAACGCCTCATCAGCGTGGTGCTTCAACGTCATCCGCAGGGCGCAAATTACCGTGACATCGTGCTGCAAAGCGGCCTTGGAACTGCTAGCATGCGGGCATGAGCATGGATTCTTCGACAAAACCTCGCGTGGTGATCATTGGGGCCGGATTCGGCGGGCTGGCGGCGGCTAAGGCGCTGGGCGGGCAGCCGGTGCAGGTCACGGTGCTGGATCGGGAGAACCATCATTTGTTCCAGCCACTGCTTTATCAGGTGGCCACAGCGGGGCTATCACCCGCGAACATCGCGCAGCCGGTGCGCAGCATTCTGTGTCGGCATGAGAACATTGAGGTGCTGATGGCGGAGGTGCGCGGGTTTGATCTGGCGCAAAAACTGGTGCTGGCGGGTGAGCGCAGCCTCCCGTTTGATTATCTCATCGTCGCCACCGGGGCGCGGCATAGTTATTTCGGCCACCCGGAGTGGGAGGCGTTCGCGCCGGGGCTGAAGACGCTGGAAGACGCGCTGGAAATCCGCCGCAGGCTGCTGCTGGCATTTGAAAAAGCCGAGGCCACGACGGATGCGATCGAACGTGAGCGCTTGCTGACGTTTGTCATCGTGGGTGCCGGACCGACGGGCGTGGAGATGGCCGGGGCGATCACGGAAATCGCTCGCGAGACGATGCTGCGCGACTTCCGCCACATTGATCCGCGTGAGACGAAGGTGATTTTGCTGGATGCGGCGGAGCGGGTGCTGCCGGGGTTCGATCCTGAGCTGTCGGGCAAGGCGGAAGCGCAATTGCGCCATCTCGAAGTCAGTGTGCGTCTTGGCGTGAGCGTGCAGGACATCACGGCCGACGGGGTGCGCATCCCGGACGGGTTCATCCCTGCGCGCACGGTGATCTGGGCGGCGGGCAATGCAGCATCACCGCTGGTGAAGGCGCTGCCGGGTACTTGGGATCGGGGAGGACGCATTCAGATCAACGCAGAGCTGCAACTGCCGGACGCGCCGAACATTTATGTGATCGGTGACACGGCGCACTGTCTCGGTAAGGACAACAAGTCGCTGCCGGGTGTGTCGCCAGTGGCGATGCAGCAGGGAGTGCATGCGGCGCGTAATATTCTGGCGCAGATCGCGGACCGGCTGCCGCAGCCCTTCGCGTACTGGGACCGTGGCAGTATGGCGACGATCGGGCGGCATCGCGCGGTGGCAGATGTGAACTTCGCGAAGTTCAGCGGCCTGCTGGCCTGGCTGGCCTGGGTGTTTGTGCATCTCATTTTCCTCATGAGCTTTCGCAACCGCCTCTCGGTCTTCCTGATCTGGGTGTGGTCGTATTTCACCCGGGCGCAGGGGGCGCGGCTGATCACTGGGAAAAAATGACGAAATCAGAATGACGAATGACGAATGACGAATGACGAATTGATGATGAACTCCGGTGACTTGTGAAACCAGACCTGCCGCTAACGAAACAACGCCGCTGGTGGTGGCGTTGGCTGCGGTGGCTGCTCATCCTCGGGGTGGGGGCGGTGCTGATCATGATCGCGGCGAGTTACTGGGCTTGGCGGGAACGGGTGCTAGTGGTTAACACGCTGCTGGAGCGGCTGGGGGGCGAGGTGCGGGTGCAATTCACCGCGTTGGAGTGGGAAAATGGCGTGCTGCATCTCAAGGAGGTGAGCGCCACGCGGGTGCCGACAGCACAGCGCCTGCTCACGGCAGAGCACATCGAGTGGCAGCCGCGAGTGGGGCAGTTGCGCGGGAACAATCTGGGCACGGTGAAAATAGCGGGCGCAGTGTTGGATCTGCCGCTGGCGCTGTTCGCGGGCGGCGGCGCGAAAACTTCCGCCACTGTCCCTTGGCGGGTTGATTCGCTCGAACTGGCATCCACGCAGGTGGTGTTGCGCGATGAGAAGCATGAGCCGGTGCTGCGTGGGACGCTGGAGGGCAGCGTGCGTGGCGGGACGACGGCGGGAGCCTTTGAAACGGCCAGCGTGGTGCTCAGTGAGGTGGTGTATCAAGAACAGCCCTTGTTGCAGAGTCTGCGGGTCGAAGCGACGCGGCAAGGCGACAAGATCGAGATTCAGCGGGCGAGCCTGAGCGGCGGGCGGATGAATCTGGACTGGGTGCAGAGTTTGATCCCGCCGTTGCGTGGCGGGGCACAGATCGACTGGGAAGGCCGCGGCATGGCGTTTTCCAATGCCGGGCTGATCACGGGCGGCAGGCATGAGCTGCATTTAAAAGACCTGCGGCTGCAACCGATGGGGGGCGGCGGCGCGGCGAAAGCGGAGGCGCTGGATTTGAAACTGTCGCAAGATGCCGCAGGTGTTTGGCAGGTGGAGAGCGGACTGCTGCTGGGGCCGGTGATCGACTGGTCGCGTGGGCTGGAGGAAGCTCTGCTGCCGAAAGGTGAGACCGGAGAAACGGCATCACCGGCCAAGTGGCGGGCGCGGGTGATTGGGCTGGAGGTGCGGGAGGGGAAAGTGCTGTTGTCAAAGACGGAGCGGTGCCCGGTCGCGGGTGAGTTTGACTGGAACACGAAGCTGGCGGGATTGGAGATCTCCCCTGATGGAGTGCGTTCCGTATTGAAGCAGCGGTTGGAGATCGCGAACCTGTCCCTGCGTTGGATCGGCAGTGATGTCAGCGTCATGCAGCGCCCGTTTGCTGTGCTGAAAAGCGCGGTGGTGGAGGTGGTGCCGGACAATCTGCGCGAATTATCGTTCGTGGAGTCATTGGTGCTGGACGAGCCGCAGCTTGAGCTGACGCCGGAGAACGGACCGTGGTTTGACAAGACCGTGGTAGAGCCGGTAAAGCCTTTGCCGACCATGCCAGAGCCGCCGTTTTGGCAGCGGCTGCAGTTTGACACTTTGACCGTGAAGGATGCCCGCGTGGACATGGCGATGATGCTGGCGGAGCGGGTGGAGGCCACGACGCGGTTTGAGGTGGTCACGGAGCAGGCCAAGCAGCGCCTGAGCATCCAGGAGGCGCGGGTGAACATCCCGAAGCGGGCTAACCTGCCGGTGCTGAGTTTGGAAAAAGTGGTGGCGGTGGCGTCGCTGCCGGAGATGTGGCGCACGCGCCGTGTGGAGAGCCTGGAAATCGCCGGTGGGCAGGTGGAGGTGGGGGACGCGCTGATGGCCTTGTTCAGCGGTAAGGCGGAGATCGTGGAGGAAAAGCTGGATGTGGCGGCGTCACGCTGGACGGCTGACCAGCTCGACGTGAAAAAACTGGGCGTGACGCTGATGAGCATCGCGCCAGGGCTGCCGCCGGTGCGGTTTGATGTGGACTTCGCCGCCAAAAACACGCCGCTGGACCTGGAGGGCTTGGCGGAAAATGTGGAGCCGCAGTGCATTGAGCTGACGCATTTGCGCATCCCCTCACCCTATGACCCCTTGCGCACGGTGGCGGAGATGGATGTGATCCAGGTGAACTACACGCTGGATGGCCTGCTGCACCGCCGCATCGACAGCGTGCAGATCATCTCGCCGCTGCTCTATGTGGGGGAGGACTTGTTCTGGTATGTGGAAGCCTACCGCAAGATCATGAAGGGCGAGGCGCCGCTGCCGGATGCGACATTCGGACCACCGGCCCCGGCACCGCCGGCCGCGCCGGGCTGGCATGTGGATACGCTGGCCGTGGTGGATGGGCGGCTGCTGCTGGCACCGAAGGGCGTGGTGCTCAAAGGCTTTGGCAAGCCCTTCCCGTTCAGCTTCACCTCGAAGCTGGAAAGCGGCCAGCTCCAAGCGGTGTTCGACATTCCAACGGACAATTACACCCTGCCGGAACTGAAGCTGGAGTTTCGCGGCATGAAGGGCCAGGTACGGTTCAATCTGCCGCTGAAGGACCGCGACAACAACCTCACGGAGACCTTCACGGTGGAGCAGTTGCGCTGGAAGCAGCTCCACATCGAGAAAGCACATCTGAGCGTGACCTACGACGCGCACGGCATCTACGGCAGTTTTGGCGGCGCGGCTTATGCCGGCTATGTGAACGGTGCCTTCGACATCTACATGGATGACGCCTACACCTGGGACGGCTGGGTGTCCGGCGTGGATGTGAACCTGGAGCCGGTGACCACCGTGCTGTTTCCAGAGTATTTTTTGCTCGCCGGTGTGGTGGATGGAAAAATCATCGCCACCGGGAACAAGAGCGAGCTGTATCAGGCCGACGCGGAGTTCAAAAACCGCTCGCCGGGCAAGTTCAGCATCGCGGCGCTCAATGACATCATCAAGACGTTGCCGAAGTCGCTGACCGGCACCCTCACTGATCAAATCACCCGCATCGGGCTGGAAACGCTGCGTGACTTCGACTATGAGAGCGTCGATAGCAAAGCACGCTTTTACGGCCGTGAAGGGCGCGGGCATCTGCGCTTCACTGGCCCGTATGGCGCGCGCAATTTTGATGTGAATGTCTATGATCACCGCTGGAAAAAGGAACCGCGCCAAACCACAGGCAGCAATGATGAATGATGAATGACGAATCCAGCCTGATGAGTTTCCTGCCGCCTGTCGCCGCACTGGCCGTTTTGCTCTGCTGTTCGGCGTGCAAGACGCTGCCCGCGATCCCGCTCACCACCCCGAAGCCGCTGGAGGTGAACCTGAACATGCGCCTCGACATTTATCAGTACCGTGGCGACGAGCCGCTGGACAACGAGGCGACGAAAAACGCCGGCGAGGCCACGCTGCGGCTGCGCAACCGCATGCAGGAAATCCAGACGCTGAAAAACAACCAGCTCGTCGGCGAGGACCATCGCGGCCAGTTGCTCATTCGTGAGGTGCCGACTGGCGAATGGGGGCCGCAGATGAAAAAAACCGTGGCGGCGGAAAACGAGGACCGCATGCTGCTGATGCGCCAGAAGGCGAAGGAGGCCAACCGCCCCCTGCACGAGATCGAGGCCGAGCAGTGGCGGTTGCGCACCCAGCAGGCGAACACCGGCGAATGGATCGAGGTTCCCGGCAGCGCTCCCGGCTCATTTCAGTGGAAACGTGCCGGCGCTGAAACGAGTCCCCCGGCCACACCGTCAATAACCCCCACACCCCAGCCATGAAACTCATCCTCTTTCTGCTCATTGCTTTGCTTGTTGTGCTAGCGCTCACAAATCCGAACGAGGCCGAATTCCGTAGCCACATGCAGCAGAAGTACGGCATCGCGGGTTCGTTGAGCCTCAAGGTGGCGTCGATCTTTTCGGCGGGGACGAGCAGCGGTGTGCATAGCGAAAATTTCATTCTATGCAGCCGCTACTACATTGGCGGTGACGGCTTGCTGCCACGCACGGACCTAGCCTGGGGTGCCGGCGGCAAGTTTTTTGACATTGAGGAAGAGCAGCTGCCGTAATTACGGCGCGGGCGGTTGCTCCGGCGGCTCAATGGTAGGCGGTGGCTCTGGCGTAGCCGGGAGTTCCACCGTCACCCGCAGTTCCCACGCGCGGATTTTGATGGCCCACACCAGCGCGGCGATGCTCAGCAAGCCCAGCAGCGCCAGATGGATCATGCAGCCAGTGGCGCAGCCGGGTCCCTGGAACGAGTCACGATAAGTGCGGATGCTGGTCCTGCCGGAATCGCTCATGGCCGCAAGCTGTGCCATGTTGGATCGGACAGCCAGTGAATGTCGTTGATTTTTGACTGTCCAGACCCGCTTTTATCCCTTAGTTTCAAAATCTGATGCCACGTCGTGCCCAATCCGGAGTCCGCCCCGCCCACTGGCTGGGATTGATCGTCATCCTCGCTGTCGTTGGCGGTGGTGGCTACACCTTGATGAACCGCACGACGGACCCGATGACCGGCGTGACCGATCTCAGCGCTGGCGAGTTCATGGAAAACGCCACGGCCTTGAGTGGCAACGAATACAGGGTCGAAGGCATCGTGGATGACCGCCTGGACAACTGGCGCAGCGCTGACGGTCGGCTGTTCAGCGTGCAGATGACCGATGGTAGTTCATTCGTGCCGGTCTGGGTGCCGCCAGACTACAAGGGCGCGAACATCCAGCGCGGCCAGCGCTACATCATCAAGGTACGCGTGTTGGAAACCGGCGTGCTCGAAGTGCTCGAACTCATCAAAGCTTAACCTCTCGCATCATGAAGCGTCTCCTCATCACCCTCGCTCTTGCCGGATCAGTCTCTGTTCATGCCCAGGTGCTGCCCGGTGCTCCAGGTGGCAATGCGGCCCCGCCTGCTGGCAACAACGGTGCCCCGGCATCCGCTGGCATGAACACCACGGGTGGCGAGAAAAAAAACGGCGGCCAGATGCTCGGCGGCCTGCTTCCTGCGGCCGATCCCGGCAGTGAAAACGTCTCCTGGGACGGCAAGCTCTGGAATGTCACCAACAACCGCGTGATGCGCTCACGCTTTGAAATCTATCTCACCACGCCCGAGGCCAACGGTGCCGAGGATCAGGTCTATCGCGATGTGATCGCCCAGATCATGGAGCTCCTGGCCCCCACGCACAAACCCGGCCCGGAGCTGATGAAAGCTTTTGCATTGCTGCCGGAGGCCGGTGCCGCGAAAATCGATGGTGGCCTGTGCAATGCCGTCGCCAACTCGATCTGGGACGTGTGGACCTCGCAGAAACGCGGCAACGAGCGCCGTCTGGCCAACAACGCCATGCTGGACCGCCGCAAGCAGCTCGAATGGAACGCGGAGATGGGCATGAACAGCGCGCCGCTCACACCGCAGGCCGGTTCCTCCAGTAAGAAGGGCGGGCAGCAGCAGGCGGCCCAGAACACCCAGACCAACAGCGCCGCCGTGGGCCGCACTTCCGGCTACATCAAGGGCATCGCGGAAATCGAGGCTCGCATGAAGATGAATGAGGCTGCGATGGGCCTGTCCGAGATCACCAGCAAGACGCAGTTTCAGGCGCTCATCATCCAGATGTTCCTGCAACGTCGTTTTGAGCACGCCGTCATCGCCTGCCGCTTCTACCCGCATCTGTTCCGCGATGGCGACAGCGTGCTGCAGCTCGACAAGGAAAGCGACGTGCAGAAGGCGCTCTCCAGCAGCTTCGGCGTGCCGCCCACTGTCAGCATGATTGATGGCCTCTCGCTTGAGGCCATCCGCAGTGTGGACGAGGCGCTCGTTGCCTTCGAGCAGCTCACGCTGCGCCAGGATCTCTACAGCGCCGGCAACCGCCTGCTGGAAGCCTTTGGCATCGGCGAATACCTGCCGCGTGTGCGCCGCCTGCCGATGAGCGAGAAGCTCAAGGTGCTCGACTTCGTGCGCGACTCGAACCAGCTCCTCTCCTTCCTCGAAATGAAGGACTATGGCGAGGCTGAAAAGGTTGTGGTGAAGCTGCGTGCCGCCGCGAAGGACTTCGATTATGCCAAACCGCAGGCCGCCGTCGAAACCGCCCGCACCATCAGCGACTTGCGTCTCTCCGCAGCGCGTGCCGCCGCCGTGAAGGGTGATCAAAACGCTTACGCCACCGAAATCAAAGCCGCCGCCGAGATTTGGCCCACGAACCCGAAACTGCGTGAGCTTTCTACCATGGTCGGTCAGAATTCCGACATCCAGGCGCAGGCGCTGATGGATTTCGACCGCCTCGTCAGCCAGCGTAACTACCGCCAAGTGTTCAACGACCAAGCCCGCTTCCTTGCCGCCTCCATCAATGACACGGCACGCCAGGAGCAGCTCAAAAAGGTGCTCGTGGACATGAACCGCGTGAACATGGTCATCCACGGTGCCACGGAAACCGCCCGCAGCAGCCCCGCCGCCGCATGGGAGATGGTGGAAAAAGAAGCGCGGCAATTTCCGGATGATCCCGAACTCACGCGACTCCGCGCCGACCTCGGTGTTAAGGCCAGCGATTACGTCAGCGCCGTCGAGCATGGCCGTCAGCACGAGGAAAAACGGCAGACCGGCTCCGCCCTCGCTTGGTATTTGAAAGCCCGGCGCATGCATCCGCCCAGCGAGTTCGCGCGTGAGGGCATCAAACGTCTCGTCGAAGTCGTCAAAAACGGCGATGCTCCGCTGCCGACTGCTCTTGAGCCAACGACCTCCGCGCTCAACAACTAAGCGTGGTTGCACCGTTTTGAAGGGCGTCCGCGGCGGATTCTTGGCAGCCAGCAGCGCCGCCGTTGGCGGCAGGCCGCGCGGGACAGACACCTGCCTTGCCGGTCACTCACAGGGCTTGAGCGACTTCCCAGACATCTCCCCGGTCACTCACAGGGCTTGAGCGGCCTCCCAGACATCTCCCCGGTCACTCACAGGGCTTGAGCGACCTCCCAGACATCTCCCCGGTCATCGCCGTTTTGGCGGTGACTTCCCAGACACATCCCCGGTCATCGCCGTTTTGGCGGAGAAGCTGATAGAGGGTCAGACACTTTGGGCTCTTCGCTTCGAAGCGCACCTGGAAGGATGCGCCGCCCGCCGGTGTCGCAGCCGCCGAGATCGACGACATTTTCCGCCAATGCGATGTGATCAGCCTGCACTGCCCACTGACCGATGCCACGAAGCACCTCGTCGGCGAACGCACACTCGGCCTGATGAAACGCGAAGCGATAATCATCAATACCGGCCGCGGCCCGCTCGTCGATGAAGCTGCGCTGGCCAAAGCCCTGAACGAAGGCCGCATCGCCGGCGCCGGACTCGACGTGCTGTCCGTCGAACCCGCCAAGGCTGACAATCCACTGCTCACTGCCAAGAACTGCCTCATCACCCCGCACGTCGCCTGGGCCAGCCGCGAGTCACGCTCCCGCCTCATCGACATCACCGCCGCGAACTTGCAGGCGTTCCTGGCTGGGAAGACGGTGAATGTGGTGAACGGGTGAGGTGTTGACCGTGGAGAACGTGGCAGGTATTATCAGCGTATGACACAGCTCGCCGTCACCGTTCCGATGGACCTCGGAGACTTCATCCAGGCGTCTATCGCCTCCGGTGATTTTGCCGGACCGAATGAACTTGCCACGCGCGCTCGGGCTGCGTTTCGTAATGCAATAAATAAAGCAAATACCCGATGCCAAAATGATAAAAATTGCAAGTCAATTACCGTGCAAGTGATATGCTCCACGATCCGCCCCCCTGACGGTTTTACTGTCACAGAGAGGTTGGGGAATGAAGCCAAAGAAATTTGTGGGAAAACCGAATCAGTGGACTGCTGTAAAGTTAGAGGTGAAAAATAACATGAGGCTATTGTTACCCATAGTACACTTGATAGTTTTCATCCTGTGTGCTGGCTGCGCATCTAAATCTACGCCGTTGGGTGATTTACGTTCGTTAGAAGCATTATTGGCGCCAAAAAAATGGTTCATTGCCAATCTTGATGATAGGTTAGACGATTATGTATCTATAACAATGACGCTCATCGCAAAAACCACGCGTGCGAGGATTTGTCCAAAACAAGAGGATAGGCACATCCAGTTATTTGTAACATCAAAAAATCCCCAATTCATTTACTGCAAGAGTGAGAAACAGAACTCAACAGAGGTGTCTTGGGTAAAGTATCATATGGAGGCGGGAGATGAAATGCATCGCATCGTCGGATATTTATCCAGGATGCCGTCGCGCCATCTGACATCATATGAACAAAAGCTCGCGATCAAATTTATTGATACAATCAAAAATTGCGGAAGGAAGCAGCAGAACGGGGAACGGGTGCAAAAAATGGCGCTTCGCTATACCGGGTGGGTAAAAGCGGAAGGGATTTTGAGGTTGAGATCTCCAGCCATCCAATAACAGATAGCTTTGAGGTTGTTGAAGTTGCGGAAGCCACGAGCACGACGGCGAGCAGTTTGGATGATACCGTTGATAGACTCGATGGCTGCTGAGGTGATGCGATGCGG
>Ga0209702_10001124_pt1 | contig 53300 bp, 37 predicted proteins | sample FRY01_FD_187210 | JGI IMG/M metagenome (GOLD analysis project Ga0209702, IMG submission 187210) | Freshwater microbial communities from Lake Fryxell liftoff mats and glacier meltwater in Antarctica - FRY-01 (SPAdes) (version 2) | ecosystem: Environmental > Aquatic > Freshwater > Ice > Glacier...
TACCACATCCAACGGTGCGAATCCGGACCACACGTATGCCGAACCGGGCATTTATCAAGTTTGTGTGGTTATTGAGAACAACGACTGCCGAAGCGAATTGTGCTACGAAGTGGCAGTTGAAATGGCAAATCCTTGCAACGATTTCCTAGCTGATTATCTATGGAGTGTGAATCCAAGTAACAGTCTTGGCGTTCAGTTCGATAATATTAGCCCGCTGCCATCAAATCATTATATCTGGCACTTTGGAGATGGTTCAACTTCTGACAATCAAGAGCCTTATCACGAATATGCCCAAGGCGGAATGTATCAGGCTTGCCTTGTGCTAGAATCGGGCGATTGCCGAAGTGAATATTGCCGAGAAGTTTGTGTGCAAAACCATGCTACTGAGCCACCAACTGCAGCCAATTGCTGCGATGGCTTTGAGGCCAATTTCAATTATTTCCCAACGCAAACAGACCATCGAATAGAATTTCAGAATCTATCAATTGGAGATTGGGATGCCATAATTTGGAATTATGGCGATGGAACCACTTCAACGCTAAACAGTCCAGATCACATTTTTCCACATTCAGGAATCTACCAAGTATGTGTGGTGATTGAAAACAATGACGGCTGCCGAAGTGAATTGTGCTACGAAGTGGCTGTAGAAACTACGCCTGACCCCTGCAACGATTTCCTTGCTGACTTTGCTTGGAATGAGAACATTGACAGTCTAGGAATTCAGTTTGAGAACACCTGTCCAATCACACCTAACCATTACATCTGGCATTTTGGTGATGGAAGTACTTCAGATAATGCAAATCCGTATCACGAATATGCTCATCCAGGCGTATATCAAGTTTGTTTAGTTATTGAAAACGGACATGATTGTCGCAGCGAATATTGCCGCAGCGTATGCGTTGAAGATTTTAATCCTTGTGCTGAATTTGAGACTTCTTTTACGTGGTCTCCGAGTGCCAATAGCGGATTCCTCATCGAGTTTGACGGAATCTACTCAGGACAAATCGATGACATCATCTGGAATTTTGGTGATGGTTCTGTTTCTCATGATGAAAATCCGCACCATCAATATACACAGCCTGGTCTATACCAAGTTTGCTTGGTGATTGAGAATAACGAAGGATGTCGAAGCGAATATTGCCACATGATTGCAGTAGAAACCACGCCTGACCCATGCGAGCATTTTGAAGCAGACTTTACGTGGGTTGTCGATTTGGAACACGGAGGCGTTCATTTCGAGAACCTTTCAACTGGAAATCCGACCAGCTACACGTGGCATTTTGGAGATGGTCACGTTTCACACGATCAAGAACTGACGTATCATTATGACCACATAGGTGGTTATCAGGTTTGCTTGCATATCGAAAATGCTGCTGGCTGTTCGGCTGAGTTCTGTCAAATGGTTTACCTGCCTTCCTATTATTTCTATGTTGCTCCGCCACTTGGTGTGACTGAGGCATCATCCGAAGCCTCATTAAAAGTTTATCCTAACCCTTTTGAAGATGTTATTCGATTCAACGAAGCAATAAGTGGAACGCTCCAAGTTCTAGACGTTCAAGGACGAATGGTGGTAACGAAGCAGGTTTACGCAATTACTTCAATTGATCTCTCTGGTTTGAAAACCGGACTTTATTTGATGCGAATTTCAGATAAAGAGGTGGTGAGGACTGTTCGGGTGTTGAAACAATAGCCACTAAAACAATAAATTCTAAATGATAAAATGCGAAGCGAGCTCTGATTGAGCTGGTTTCGGATTTTTTATTTCGTGCTTAGAATTTTAGTTCAGTATTTCTTCTTTTTGAAATGCTGACGATTATCGAATAGATTCAAAACAATCAGACTGTCTTTTGTAGTTCGATAAAAGAGGCGATTGTGTTTTGTCAATCTAAACCCTCGAATTTCCTTTTCGGCATGTTCAATTGTTCCGAGATCAGGTTGGTTCGCAAGTATTTCTAGAATAATCTCGGTTTTCTGTACAAATGCGCGAACGACATTTTCGTTCCATTCCAATTCCAAACACTCAATTATTGAATCGAACTTGCCACTGGCACGTTTCGTCCAAACTATTTCTTTCGCCACTTCAAATGCTTTTCCATGACCACGTTATGGCTTAACAAATTCTTCTCAGAGAAGCTTTCTTCGTAGGAAATCAGTAGTTCGGCCTGCTCATTTTTTGAGAGCGAATCCCAAAGGTCATTCTCTTTGTTTTGCTGAAGCATACTTACCATTTGGTAATATGATTGCAAAACACGGTCGTCCTCAATGGTGTCAATCAATTTGTGAAAATCGTCCCTTGTTTTCATGGAATTGAAGTTAGCAAAAATGTGACTAAGGTTGGCAGAATCAATTATCCGTATAAACCCGACCCTGGCGCCACATATCCACTGCACTGTACCAACTGCTCTTGTAGATGGGCGAGCGGTCTAATCGGAAGTCGTTGTCTGAGAATGGATTCTCAACCTTGTAGAAGGTTAATCCTAATGAAGCTGGGTTTTCTTCCTCGCCATAAATCCAATGTTCGGAGTTTGAGTTCTTGTAGATAATGTTGGGCTGTCCGAAAATAAGATGAATCAGACCACGGTCGCTTTTCCAACCTTCCGTATAGCTCGTAAAGAACTCGTTTGAATTCTCCACGCGTGAGTAATACTTCTGAATAAGCACTCTGGCTCGGTCCTGATTTCCTGCTAATTTCAACCAAAAACGGTCAACCTCAGCCTTCGGGAAATCGGCCTCTTTTAAGGTGTTGTATTCAGAATTACTGTTGATGAAACGTAGCGGTTCAATCAAATCTTTCACGTCTTTTACGGACGGAAATGTCTCGTCAAAACGATAAATGGTAAAACCATCTTTTGTGCTGTCAGAAACCTGAAAGTGGTAGAAGCCTTGCTTTGGAAGCGTTAAAGGTTGCCCCAGCGGAAGTTCAAAAATGCTATCAGCCTGATAGTCAAAAACTTTTGGCGTTTCAACCGAAAATGGAGGCTTGGGCAATGGAAATTCCCGATTGTAGTAGCGTACGATGGCGCTATTTTTTCCGCTGATATGGTTCACTGTGAATTGCTCATCAGCTTTTAAATAATTACGCGAAAGAGGATGGCTCGAATCAGTCAGTTTAAGCGTAAAAAACTGCCTGCAATTTGGATTTCGTCTGTCAATCTCGAAGTAGTGTTTAATGCGTGAATTTCTTCGCAGATCAACCAAATCAATCTTCAAAAGAGACTGCTTTACTTTGCTTGGTTTCAGTTCAAGTATTCCGCTAATGGTTTTGCCCTGCATCAGTAGTGAACTATCTGCAAAAACAACCACCGAACTATCAATCAACAGCTTGCTTTCCAGTTGCGTATAAACTTCATAGCGTATGCGGAAAAACGCAGAGTAAAAGTTGCTTTCTGGGTTGTGCAGGTAGAGCAATTCATTAGAGTTGATGCGGAAATGAAGCTCCGTTAAGGAATCATTTTTGTGCAACACATTGAATTCTGGATGAAGGAAAGATGCGTCTTTATCATATAAATAAGACAGGTTTTGATTGGAAATGCGTTCGGTGTAGCAGCCCGAAGCGGCCATCAGAACTAGGGTAACAGGTAAGAGAATCGTACTAATCTTCATCCTCCAAACCTAACATTTCGCTGGGAAGTAACTTCGTGGTCTTGGCGCCCATATTCCTCAATTCCTCTGCACGTTTTACGAGATTTCCAGTTCCTTCAGATAGTTTTTTCATGCCATCGCTATAGGCTGTCTGTGTAGAATTCAAGCGAGAGCCAATCTTCTGCATATCCTCCACAAAACCAACAAACTTGTTGTACATATCCCCACTTTTCTGCGCTATTTCGATTGCATTTTTGGTCTGCCGATCCTGTTTCCAAATGGAAGAAACGGTGCGCAAGGTGGCGAGTAGGGTAGATGGGCTTACAATAACAATCCGTTTATCCCACGCAAAGTTGAATAGCTCATCATCGGCTCTAATTGAAGCACTGAAACTACTTTCAATAGGCATAAACATCAGCACAAATTCAGGAGTGTCCATGCCTTTACTTGTGTGATAATTCTTGTCGGAAAGACCTTTGATGTGGGCTTTCACTGAAGTTACGTGCGCTTTAATCCACTTATCGCGTTCGTCATCGTCATCTGCGTTTACAAATCGTTCGTAGGCCACCAACGAAACCTTGCTGTCAATAATGATCTGCTTATCGTCAGGTAGCTGGATTACCACATCAGGGAATAGACGGTCTCCGGTTTCGTTGTAAGTAGTTTGCTGCGTGAAATATTCCTGACCTTTAATGAGTCCTGAGTTTTCGAGAACACGCTCCAAAATCAATTCGCCCCAATTTCCTTGCTTCTTACTGTCGCCTTTTAATGCCGTGGTAAGGTTATGCGCCTCTTGGCTGATTTGTTTGTTCAGCTCGTGCAGCACTTTAATTTCGCCTTTAAGCGAAGCGCGCTCTTTCTGTTCGTTATCGTATTTCTCATCCACCTTCTTCTCAAAATCCTTGATACGATCGCGGAGTGGCGTAAGAATCAGTTCAAGGTTTTCCTTGTTCTGATCAGTAAACTTCTTCGATTTCTCGTCTAGAATTTTGTTGGCGAGGTTCTCAAATTCGGTGTTGAAACGTTTGTTCAACTCTTCAAACTCTTTCTTCTGATCGTTCTGACGATTCTCTTGGTCTTTAAAGTGCGTTCGAGAAGAAGCAAGATTCTTCTCAGCTTCAGAAAGCTTGTCTTGTGATTCTCTCAAATCTGCTTTCAAAATGTCCCGTTCTTCCGAAACGCGCCTTTGACCTTCAGCCAACGTGGCATTATCTAGCTTCAACTTTTCTAGTTCGCCATTATCCAAAACAGTTGAAGCACCACGTTTGCCTAGTAGAAAACCCACCGCAGCACCAACCAAAATACCTACAACTAAAAATCCTAATTCCATTGGGCGATGAAGTTAGGGAAACAGGCGGATAGCCACCTCATTAATCCAAATTAGAAACGATGTTTGGTTGAGATAAAAACCTTTTCAATCCAATTTTTTTACTCAAGATGGAGTAAAGGCAGTAAATGTGATTTTAGGTATCGGTATTCAGATAGTTGGGTCCTTTTTCTATTGAGTCAGAGATGAATATTTGTTGAACTACAAGGCCACTGTTTGACAGGGAAATTAAACACTGATAGATCAACAATTTTCTATTAAAAAGTAGCAGGAGATGTAGATTTTTTAGTGTATTCGTCAAATTGTGTAGGATGGGAGCGTGGCGACTTAAAATGAAAAGGGGGCTAAAGCCCCCTTTTCTATCTAACTAATTTTCTAATATCCTACTTGGCTGGCTTCATATCTATCTCTATCAGCTTGGCATCCTCAATCGTAATATCCAGATTGTTAAACTTTGCAGTAATCGCAGGGTTCTTAACGCCTAGAGCAATAACCTGATTTTCCAATGCTTGAGCCTCTGCAAGAGTCTTAAATGAACCAATGGAATAAACCTTCATTCCTCCATCTGTGGTTTTCATCTGCACACCATGCTGCGCAATAAGTTTAGAGAGTTTATCTATCTCAATGCGCAAACGGTATTCTCTCAGTTCAACGCCATAAGCAAGAACGTCAACATCTTCAAGCGCAAGTGATGCGCGTCTTTGTGCTTCTTGTTGTTTGCCAGCCTTAAATCCGATAACACCAAGGTCAACCCCCACATCAGGAATGGCTCCTTCGCTCACGCCAAATGCCTCATCAATTCCGCTTTGGATTAGTTCATTCTGTTTCTTCTCAGCAGCTTCAAAATTGTCAAACTTACCAAGGGTGAAAACAGAAATGGAATCGTTCACCTTCGTTTCAACAAGTCCTTGCATTTTGGCCAAACGCATTTTAATTTGTGTTGGAATGTCGTAGTTCGTATAAGTCCCTACGTGAACAGTATAGCTTGGGTCTGCATTCTTTTGAGAAAACAACCAATCTTGGTCTAGGTTTTTTCTAGGAAGAGAAGCGGTGTCAGAACCATACGTTTTGTAGATGTCTTGATAGCTAACGGCAACACCATCTGCGTCAACAATACTTCCAGAAGGAGTCTTCAATTGCTTGTCTTTATAGTCTGTAATTCCATCACGGTCTTCATCAGCTGGGCAGCCGTTCTCATCAACAGTCAATCCTTTTGGGGTTGCTGCACAACGATCAGAAAGGTCAGGCACACCGTCACCATCGCTGTCATCGTTCTCAATCTCACTCAGGTCGCCATATTCCGGTCCAGCCACATCTACCTTTGGTGCTTTCTTTTTGAACGGGTCAAATTTGAAGATTACAGACATTGACGTGTAAAGGAATCCGTCATTGGAAAAGAATCCTTTGTTGCCACCAGAAACATTATCAACCATGTCGTTTGTGGTGAAGTAGTAATAAGCCCCGAAGCGAATGGCAAATTTTCTGGACGCATTGAAGTCAAAACCAGCTCCAACAGGAATCGTAACTGCTGTTATCGGAAATTCGTTCAATCGGGTTTCGTATTCGAAATCTCGGCTCAAGGTCTGCACGTCATCTGGGTTGGCAGTACTTTGAGGTAAATTATATACCAGACCTCGGTTTTCAACACCGTCCCAATAATTGTAATCCCAAGTATTTCCATCTCGGTCAGTGGTTTGCAGGTCTGCATATACATCGTAGTCAGAATAACTTACACCTATTGATAAAAAAGGTGTGATTCCAACAGGATTCCGTATTACATTCTTAAAATTGTAAACCAATTCTGCTCCAACAGTAAATACATTTGCTTCAAAGTTTAATGGTGTTACGTGGTCGGATGGATTCTGATTCCATGTAAGCTTACCCAAAAGCACGTTCACATTAACATCTAAGTAATTGGTTACGTTTCCTCCAATGCCGAAGTTGTAACCAGGATGGCTTCCAATTCTGTGTACGGTGGTACCCGAATTGTCCCGAATGTCTCCGAAATAGTTCATCAGACCAATTCCTCCATGAACATTGGCCATAAAATGATAGGGTACTTTTTCTTTCGGAGGTTTTGATTTGCCCTCAGTCTTAGTCTCTTGCTTCTTTGGCGCTTCCGTATTTTTACTTACAACTTTTGGGTTTGCCTTTTCCTCTTTCGGAGCTTCGGCTTTTTTATTCACGGTCTCTGGCTTCGCTTCTGGCTTTTCTTTTTGAGCCTTTTCCTTCTTTGGTTCTTTTTTTACCTCAACCTTCTCTTTTTTAGGAGTTTCGGTTTTTTCTTTCTTTCCCTCTGTAGGGTTATCTTGCGCAAAGGAAGGAATGGTGAATGCGCAGATAAGAGCAAGTAGTATTGAATACCTCATAGTTCGTTGGTTTGGCGGTGCAAATTTAACGTCCTTATTTTAATCTTCAAAGAATAGGTCAATGAGTTCGTTCATCATCGCTTTTGTGTATGGTGCTTTCCCCTGATCGAACAGCCCTATCATTCGATTTACTTCGTTTGGTGTTAGCGTTCCGTCTTTGTTAAAATCAACTTCTTTGAATTTATTGACCAGAAACCGCTGGGTATTGCTGAGGCCATTGTTCTTGTAGTTCTCAAGAATGGTCAACGAGCCATCTATGTAAACAGCGCGTGTGCCTCCAAAGTCAATCACCTTCGCTCCTTCCATGTATTCATGATAGAAGTCGATGAGATTGTACAATTGCGAAATATTCAACGAAGAAGTGCCTTCAAGCACTCCCTCAATCACAAGCATCACCTCGTCTGCAGAAATTACGCCATCTGTATTGTAATCTGTATCGATAAATTCAGGCGGAATTGATGCGCCAATTCGTTCTCCTTTAGAAATAACAAGCGGTTGAGTAGGAGCGAGGCTCTTATCTTCCACCATCTTTTTGTATACTTCACCCACACTGTTGTAAACATCCTCAACAGAGGCTGCTTGTTCTGGAGTTTTACTAAATACTTCTTTGCTAATGGCATTCAGGAGCTGATCAAATTCGCCCTTTCCCTCCACTTGATTCTGAATGTCCATCATCATAATGGCCAATTTGGTAGAATCTTCAGACGTAAGGGAAGTTTTTCTTGAAAGAATGCCATTTGGATAAACTGCGTGCATCACCGTGCGGTTTAATGCCACCGAATCATAAGAGTTCAGCATCATTTCGTCTGTCAGTGTAACACCTTTCAAATTCACAACGTTTCCAAGTGGAGTTCCTGCTTCCTCATCGCGGTAATCCTCAATCACATCTTGATCTGTATCTAAAGGACAACCGTACTCATCTACCGTCAATCCTTCGGGAGTTTTTGCACATCTATCGTTAAAGTCACTCACACCATCCTCATCCGAATCGGCCAAATAAAGGGCATAAAAATCTACGTCTTCGTAATACTTAGTTTTGGAGCTTTTTGAATATGTTCTACCCACTCCAATACTGTAACTTACAGATGCAGAAGTAAACAGGAACATGTCATTTCTAGCATCTCCCTTTCTAGTTCCTTCTCCTTTGTCAGAAATATTGTCAATCAAGTCTGTAAAGGTGTAATGAAACGTGGCACCAATCTTAGCACTTAGCCTTCTGCCCATTTTAAAATCAATTCCGGCCGATACAGGAAGTGAGAAAGTGAACTGATCATACTTACCAAGTCCATCCAAGTTTTCGTCTCTTAGGTCGGTTTCATACACGTAATCTCGTTGAAGCACTTCTCCAGCAAGATTCACAATCGAACCTTGCTCATCGTAGATGTATTCGTTTCCATTAGCATCATACTTGTCTGTCTTGCTATCGAAGTTGATGAAAGACACTCCGAATCCGATAAAGGGCTGAATGATTCCCGGACGTTTGTACAAGTGATTGAAGTTGTAGCTAACCCCAACTCCTCCAATAAACATCTCCGATTTGAAGTTTAGGTTGCGTTCGGTTGTGCGCTCGTTAACGGTAATGTTGCCGTAGATGGCAGTAAGATTGAGGTCGAAATACCTAGAAAGATTTGCGCTAGCCGAAAGCTCAACGCCATACGTACTGGTAAATATGTGTTGGTAATTGTTGTCGTTCACATCTCCGAAGTAGGTAAATACCCCACCTCCAATACCGACTCTTGGAGCCAATAAGGCGTCACGCCCTCTATTATCAATGTAGTAGGAATCGTTGGCTTTCTGAGCCAAAGAAGTGAAAACACTTGAAAGTAAGATGCAAATGCTTAGTAAAGCTTTATTCATCGGTTTTCGAATACGATTCGCAGCTAAAAGTAGCCAAAGAATCATTCTTGGTCAAAATAATAATCAATCAGGTTTTGAATGTCTTCTACGTTCTTTTCGCTTTCGCCTTCAAACAGCGCATCAATAAAATAAAGCACTTCGTCTGGCGATATCATTCCGTTCTTATTTACATCCGCCCAATGAAACCCACCTGAGACCTTTGGAGGGGTGTTTTTAATCTCTTCAATCGTGCGTGTACCTTGCTGAACATCATCAGATTTTGGTTTATTCGCAGTAGTATCGTTTAGAGAAGATGGCTTTCTCTTTTCATTCCCTGAGGTTTGAGTTTCCTTAGAGGCAGATGCAGCATCCTTTCTGGTTTCGGAAGTTGCTGCTGTAGAAGAACCTTTTTTTGAAGAATCAGATGTGGCGGCCTTGGATGTTGCCGAATTTCCATCCGTATTTTGGTTGTTCGATTCAGAATTGGCCTGAGCTATTTCTGTTTCAGGCTTCACAACAGGAATTTTCACTGCTTCAAGTCGCGCTACTAGTTGCTCAATTTCAAGTCTGTCTATTATTTCATCGTACGAGGAATCCTGTTCAAGTGCTTTAAGTTCCGCCAATGCCGAATCCATTGCTTTTAGTCTGTCTTCTTCCGACATTGATGTTTTTTCATCACTCTTTGCTTTCATCTTCTCCATCAACCTAACCTTAGCACGAATTACGTTGAAGGCATTCAGTTTGTATTCTACCTTGGCCAACTCTTTCTCTTCTTTTCGCAACGCAGTAACGGAGGTCTTCAGTTCTTTAGTCAATTCAGCGAGGGAAGAAATCGCGTCTGACTTGGAAGTAATCTCCTTATTCACATCCACCTGAGATTTCCCTTTCTGCTTTTTGGTTTCAGTATTTGCATTTTCTTCCGTATCAGATGCGATAAAAGAATCAACGTCTTGAATGGTTGAACTAGCTATCTGAAATTGCCCTTTCACTTGCTGAACCTGCGACTTCTTAATTTTTGAATTGCTTCCGATTTCCTGTTTGAGAATATCCAGCTCTTTCAGTTGTTGGTCAATGGTGGTTTTTAATTTAGCAGCATCCTTTTTCTTTGCCAGCAAGTTGGCAAACTTAATGTCAGAAGCAGATTCCGTTGGTATGGTATTATTCTGAGCAATGGTTGAGTTGGATGCAATACTATCTGTATCTGTAGATACCTGTTTTTGCTCTGAATCAGCTGCTTCCTCTTTTGCTTCAGATTCGTTTTTGTCCTTAGATATTGGTTTAGACTCTTCAGCAACCAAATTGTCAAATCGTTTGGGGTTAGAAGAATGTTTGGTTCTACCCAGAAATACGTTCAGACCAATGGAACCATACAATTGATTGTCGAAACCCTTAGCAGCTTGCCTACTTCCAACGCTTTCGCTGCTTAGGTTATCAATCATATCCGTAAAATGAACTAAATACGTGAACGCTGCATTCACACCCACATTCTTCGAAACTTGAAATCGTATACCCGCATTCACAGGTAGCGTGAAAGCCAACTGCGGATACTTTCTCAGTTCGTCCAAATTAGCATCTCGCAGATCTGTTTCGTACGTAAAGTCTCGTTCCAGTATAGTTGATTCGGAAGGGTCAATCGAGCCTTCGGCCTCCGCCCGGATACTGCCGTCCGACCAATAGTTATACGCAACTCCCTTAGCATTTTTTAGATCTCCTTTTGACCGGAACGACAACAGCCCAACTCCAAATCCAACGTAAGGGCGTATAAGCTGTCTTCCATCGTCTTTAGGTTTTAATAGTGGGTAGAAATTGTATTCTACGCTCAACTGTTGACTGAACAAGGTGGTTCTGAAATTCACGTTTGTCACGCTATCGAGCATTTGCTCGCCACGTACGTTGCCTGTGTAGAGGGTGAAGGAAGCGTTCAGAAATTTATTAACTTTTTGTGTTATCGTTAATTGATAACCGAACTGCGAAATAGGGGAGGCGGCAGGTTTGTTAAGCGTAACATCTCCCATAAGATGGTTGATGCCGAAGTTAAGGCTGATGGTTGGTAACTCGAACATCACATTATCTTTTGCTCGAAGCGTGTCTGTCCGTTCTTGCGAAAACGCATCGGATTGACCAAGACATACAACTGCAAGAATAGATGTGATGATTCTTTTCATTCCTCTTAACGAAATGTTAAGGTAAAAAATAACCCGGTTAGAGCCGGGCTATTTTGTATTGATATGAATTACGGATTATTGACCTGCAATGTCCAACGCTTCTTTTACGTGAATTCGTGTTCCGTTATTGTAAGCAGTAACGAATGGCCCTACTACAGCATTATTATCTCTCAATTCATTGCTGAAAGTTTTTGCTGGTCTGTACGAACCGAATTCACCTACAACGTATTTGTTCAGCCCATCATGCTCTTCGATAACTACGGCATCCGTAATACCATATTTTGTTTGATAAAACGATGGGTCATCCCTGTTTGGACCAGCTGCGATTTGAACTCTGAAAACAAGACCTGCCTTAGATTTCATCATGGCGTCATTGTAATCGTTTGCTGCTGGGGCAGGTTGAGCGGCTTTGGTAGCTTTTTCTGCTTTTTTAGCTTGATCTGCTTCTTGTTTTCTGCGAGCATTGTCAGCATCCTGAGCTTGCTGTGCCTCCTTTGCCTCTTTTGCTTTTTTGGCCTCTTCTTCTTTTTTGGCTGCTGCGGCAAGTTGGGCAGAGTTATCTACCGCTTCTTCTTTCACTGGTTTAGCAACCTCTTCAACTTTGGCAGCTGGTTTTTCCGTTGGCTTGGTTTCGTTTACAACCTCTGCAACTACTTCTTCTAAAGGTGCAGCCTCTTCACGTGCAGTGTTTGCTGCATCGGTTTTAGCCTTTTGGTCAGCAAGAATTTTGTCCATGGCGGCCTGCTTGGCAGCATCTGCTTGGTCAGCTTGAATTGTTATTATGTCCTTAGGAATCACAAGTTTTTCCGTTTCGTTGTCTTTTATGTACGCAAACGTTCCATCAATAATTTGATTTCCACTAAGCGAAGCATCAACGGCCACATTATATGACACTTTAAAGTCTTCGTTTGGCAAAGCCATCCAAAGAAATTTCACCTTCTGATCCTTAAACGAGAAGGTTGCATTTGCCGTTTCTTTGGCTTCAGCAGTGAATCCAGGAGGCAACTGCTGTTGAAGTTTTGCAAATCCAGAAACATCGCTTTTTGCAATGTTTATTTCCACCGTAAAATTTCCTCCTGGCACTGCTGTTGCAGGCAATTTGGTTTTTACAGTGACTTGCGCCATCAGAGTTCCTGAAATTAAGAGGGCGGCTATTGAAAAGAGTGTCGATCTTTTGATCATGCTGTTCATTTTAGATTCTATATGGTTGACTAAGGTATTATTTTTTGTTATTGATCGAAGAAGTAGTCAATAAGTCCTGTAATGTAGGATGCATTCACATCCAATTCTCCTTCAAAGAATTTGTCAATGGCCGTGTAAACTTCCTCCACACTTATGCTGCCATTACCGTTCAGGTCGACCAAGGCGTAGGGGGAATCGTTCATTATTTTACTCATCAATTGCGATTTGCTCAACCTTTCTCCTTTCAATCCACCATAAACTTCTAGCATATCAGGGTAGACCAAGAACATATTGGCGCGAATAGTGGCCAATGTATCCAGTTTTTCAGCACTAATCATTTCATCGGTGAGCCCAACTCCAACTTTGTTCACATTCAAGTTGGCATCCGTTGCAGCTTCTTCGTCAGTAGGGTCGTCTACTCCGTCTGCGTCAGAATCTAGCGGACAACCTTTTTCATCTACCATTCCACCAGAAGGAGTTTCTGGGCAATAGTCCTTTACATCTGGAACACCGTCTCCATCTGAATCGGTCTTTTCGTCCATGGCAAAGAATTCCATATCGTCAAACTGACTCTTCTTTTCTTTTTTAGGAGTGAAGAAATCGAAATGATAGGAAATGGATGTGAAAAGGAACATGTCATTTGCCTTATTCCCTTTTCTGCCTTCAACGCCATCTCTGGTGTAGTTATCAATCAAATCTGTAAAGGCATAAGAAAAGGTAGAAGAAAGTTGTATGGCCGATCGTGGAGAAACTTTAAAGCTTAGTCCAAAAGTGAAAGGCAACGCTAATGCAAACTGCCTGTAGGTACCTAAACTATCAAGGTTTGCTTTTCTGAGATCAGTTTCGTAAACGTAATCTGTCCTTAATATCTCGGCATTAGGTTCGTTAGAGCCATTTGCTGGCTGAGCCAAACTTCTTAGCGTTCCATCGCTCCAGTAGTTATAGGTTACACCGTTCTCATCTTTAAGGTCGCCTTTCGCATCAAAGTTTATGGCTCCCACACCTACTGAAATAAACGGGTTCAAAAACCTTTTAGGAGGAAGAATTCCTGCAAAGTTGTATGTGGCATGAACATTAAATGCCACAATGTCGGTGCTGAAGTTCCTATTTGATTCAACGGAACGCTCTCTAGCTGTCATTTTTCCATAAGCAACGTCAAAACGAACGCCAAATGAAGGACTGAAGTTCTTAATGACACTGGCCTGAAATCCGTAATTGTTGATAAGCGGATTGGTTCTTTCGTTGTTGTTCACTTCACCAAAGTAGTTAAACACACCTGCACCGAGGCCAATGATAGGCTTATAGATGGTGTTCTCCTTGTTCCATACTTTCTTTGCAGAACGAACAGAATCTCTTGTCGCAGCTTTGGATTCTGAATCCACAGCAGAAGCTTCGCTTTCTTGGGCGTATCCATAGAAACCGAAACTGATTACAACCAGAATAAGAACAAGTCTGTTTAACATCTTATGGCCTATTGGTCAAAGAAGAAATCAATCAGGTCGTGAAGTTTCGCGGCAGAGAAATCAAGTTCTCCTTCAAAGAAAGCATCAATGGCCCAAGTTATCTCATCTGCAGAGATGAATCCGTCTCCGTTTTGATCGACAACAGTGAAGTCTCCCATGTCTTTTGACTTTTCTTCCTGTTTCGGTTTATCGAAAGAGTAATAGTTTCCAACTCTAGCCAATTCCATGGTTGGGTACGCTTCGTATATGATTGCGTGAGCTACGGAATTCGTGTCGGGCAAAACAATGAAATCTGGATCAATGGTTATACCGTTTGCATCAACCATTGCAGAATCTGCCGAAGTTTCTTCATCCCTGTAATCTGGAATTCCATCACGATCAGAATCTACTGGGCAACCTGAGGCGTCTACTGCACCGCTTGGCGTATTTGCACAAAGGTCTTCGATGTTCTTAACTCCATCACCATCATCATCTGCATTATCCAATGAAAGAAAATCGAAGGTGTCGTACTGACTAGAATCTGGTTTCTGCTTCTTAGCGCCAATGTGGTAGGCAAATCCTACAGAGGTGTATAGGAAGTGGTCTGTCTGCTTTCCGTTTTTGTAAGCGTCCAAATGGTCTGTTAAACTCCAATAATAGGTTGCGCTGATGTCTGCATGAAATTTACGTCCAAACTTATAACGAAGTCCAATACCCATTGGAAAGGCAATACCTGTGTTGGCCAATTTGCTTCCGTCATAAGATTCTTTAAGCTCGGTTTCATACTTGTTATCGATATCCAAGGCAACTGCATTGCCTTGCTCGCCTTGTACAAACGGACGATCCATAACCCTTCCGCCTTCTTCCCAATAGTGATAGGTGTTTCCATCTGCATCTTTCAAATCTGCTTTGGAGGTTGCGCTTAAAATGTAACCAACCCCACCGAAAAGGTAAGGCGACCAGTTAGAGGCGCGGTTGATAAAAAGGTTGTTATCCAAATAGACATTTACCTTGAAATCAATGTTCATGAATTCTGTTTGTACATTTCTGTTTCCTAAATTCATGTTGTCAACAGTAGAAGTGACTGGGCTTCTTTCTGTTATTCCCAACCTTCCATAAAGGAAATTTAACGAGAAACCGACTGCGCTGAAGGTTCTATGTTCGACACCGCCATTGATGCCCCATTTCCAATTGGTTGTATTGTACAGGTTGGTTCCGCTTGCAATGTCATCTCCCAATAAAGAGAGATTTCCTCCACCTACATATATATAGGGTAGCTTACTATCGTAGAACGGAGGGCGTGGTTTTTTTACCTTTTCCTCTTTCGGTTCTTTTTCTACTTTTTCTGCTTTTTCCTTTTTTTGTTTTCCTTCTTCGGCAGATGCATCTTGTGCGAAAGACTGGAAAGAAATGGAGAAAATGAGAAGTGAGAGTAAGAGTCTAAGCTTCATCCGATTGGTTCTGTGCTTGTTGGGGCTGGTTTGCTGCGCATAAAAATAGAATAAATCTCCTAATTCACATTTGTATGAACGTGTGCGAAATTAACCATACAAAGTTGATATTGAAAACTCAGAAATTGGGCTTGATGCTGTACTTACTATAGAATGTGGTGATGATTGCTACCGCTTCATCAGCCGTATCAACCAATTGTATGAGTTCAAGATCAACTTCGCTAATGTTTTTTGCTTCGAGCATGGTCGTTTTTATCCAATCTATAAGTCCACCCCAATAACTTTTATCAACCAAAACGATAGGGAACTTGTCAATCTTGCCAGTTTGGATAAGTGTCATTGCTTCAAAGAGTTCATCCATGGTACCGAATCCTCCTGGAAGCACCACATAGCCTTGGGCGTATTTGGTGAACATTAATTTACGTACAAAGAAGTAGTCGAAATTGATGAGCTTATCCATGTCTATATATGGATTGGAATACTGCTCAAATGGTAGGTCTATGTTTAATCCAACAGATTTACCGTTTGCCAATCGAGCACCTTTGTTTCCGGCTTCCATGATGCCTGGGCCACCGCCAGTAATAATTCCAAAACCGTGTAGCGCTAGTTTGTAAGCTATGTCTTCACCGAGTTTGTAAGATGGATGTGTGGATTGGGTGCGTGCAGATCCGAAGATGGAAACACAGGGGCCAATACGCGCAAGGGTTTCAAAGCCCTCCACAAATTCGGCCATTATCTTGAAGATCTGCCACGAATCTTTAATTTTTATCTCACTCCAATCTTTTGATTTGAGTGCTTGTTCGATACGTTTTTCGTTTTCGGTCATGTTAGAATTAAAAAAGGAATTTGTGGAGTTCTATTTTAATCTACTCCCAAACTCTTGAGTTCTTTATTAAGATGAAAGCCAGTATGCCCACCTTTAAATTTGGCAACATCGGCAGGTGTACCCGTGGTGAGTATTTCGCCTCCGCGCCTGCCGCCCTCGGGACCAATATCAATGATGTGGTCTGCACTACGAATGATATCCATGTTGTGCTCAATTACCAAAACGGTGTTGCCACGGTCGGCAAGTTGGTTCAATACTTCAAGCAAAACGCGGATGTCTTCAAAGTGAAGTCCAGTTGTTGGTTCATCCAGAATATAAAATGTATTGCCCGTATCGCGCTTGCTAAGTTCGGAAGCGAGCTTAATTCGTTGGGCCTCACCGCCAGAAAGCGTGGTAGAACTCTGTCCGAGCTTGATGTAGCCCAATCCTACATCATGTATGGTTTTTATTTTTTTGAGGATGGAAGGAATGTTTTCGAAGAATTCGACCGCTTCATCAATATTCATGTTCAGCACATCCGAAATGGATTTACTCTTGTAACGGATTTCCAGCGTTTCGCGATTATATCGGTTTCCATTGCACGTTGGGCACTGGATGTGCACATCGGGCAGAAAGTTCATTTCGATGGTTTTTAATCCTGCACCACCACATTCTTCGCATCTTCCTCCCTTCACATTAAAGGAGAACCGACCAGGTTTGTAACCTCTAATCTGCGCCTCTGGCACACTCGCAAACAGATTCCGTATGTCCGTAAAGACTCCTGTATAAGTAGCAGGATTTGAACGTGGTGTGCGGCCAATTGGGCTTTGATCAATGGCAATTACCTTATCAATATGTTCAACGCCAGTTACCTTTTTATAAGGCATTGGTACTTGTTGTGCTCTAAAAATTTCCCGATTGAGAATAGGGTAGAGGGTCTCGTTTATCAAAGTGGATTTTCCACTTCCCGAAACGCCAGTCACGCAAATGAACGTGCCCAATGGGAATGTGGCGTCTACATCTTTGAGATTGTTTCCACTCGCACCTTTTAGCACGAGTTTCTTACCGTTTCCCTTTCGGAATTTCGTCTTTAAAGGGATAAGATGCCCGCCATTTAGGAAAGCTGCCGTCAACGAATCCTGCGCTCGCAATTCTTTGGCAGTGCCTTGCGCCACAATTTGTCCACCATGTATTCCAGCTTTTGGACCGATGTCAATTACCTGATCGGCAGCTTCCATCATGTCTTTGTCGTGCTCCACTACAATGACGGAATTGCCCGAATCGCGGAGTTTTTTTAGCGCATCAATCAACTGTTGATTATCGCGTTGATGAAGTCCAATACTCGGTTCGTCCAATATATATAGGACACCTACGAGTTGAGAACCAATCTGCGTAGCTAAACGAATGCGTTGCGCCTCACCACCCGAAAGTGAACGGGCAGGTCTGTCAAGAGAGAGGTAATCCAATCCCACATCTAGTAGGAATTGAAGGCGTGTTTGGATTTCCTTAATAATCTCTGTTGCTATGAGGGTTTGCTTCTCGTCTAGGGTAGCAGGAAGTGTACTGAACCAAAGCTGGGTTTCGCTCAAATCCATTGCAGATACCTCGGCAATATTCTTTCCGTTGAGTTTAAAATGCAGTGCTTCTTTTTTGAGTCGCGCCCCATTGCAACTTGCACAAGCCTTAAGATGCGTGAAACTGCTGGCCCACTTCTGAAGCGAAGCACTGTCGCCTTCTTCGTTCTGGCGTGAAATGAAATTGACAATTCCTTCAAACGAAAGTGAAAAACTGCTTGCGTTCGAGTTGGCGGCCTTCACCTTAAACACCTCGTTGCTGCCATAAAGAATCACGTTCATAGCCTCTTCCGAAATATCGGCAATGGGGTCTTTTAGAGTAAAATCATATTTCTCGCCAATGGCCTCCAACTGATTGAAGATCCAATTGTTCTTCACTTCTCCTATTGGAGTTATTCCGCCACGGGCAATGGAGAGTTTTGTATTTGGAATGATTTTATCAACTGAAATTTCCGCCACAGTTCCTAAGCCGTTGCATTTGTTGCAGGCGCCATAGGGCGAATTGAAGGAGAAGAAATTCGGAGCGGGTTCGTCATAAGCAATCCCCGTTGTGGGGCACATAAGAGAACGACTAAAGAAGCGCACTTGGTCAGAATCGTGCTCTAAGGTCATCATAGAACCTTTGCCGTGTTTCATAGCCATTTGCACCGAATCGGAAAGGCGTTTCGTGCTTTTGGAATCGACCATCAGACGGTCAATGACAATTTCTATGTCGTGAACCTTGTACCTGTCGAGTTGTAACTTGCCATCGAGGTCAAGGATTTTGCCATCAACCCTCACTTTTTGGAATCCCTGGCGCATTATCTGCACAAAAAGCTCCTTGTAATGTCCTTTCCGTCCTTTAATTACGGGTGCAAGAATGAGCAGTTTTCTGTCTGCCAGATCCTTCTTGATGATTCGGATGATTTCTTCATCAGAATACTTCACCATTTTCTGGCCTGTGTTGTAGCTGAATGCTACGGCTGTCCGTGCATATAACAACCTTAATAGATCGTATATTTCTGTCACCGTCCCAACGGTGGAGCGCGGGCTTCTGTTGGTTGATTTCTGCTCTATGGAAATGACAGGGCTTAAACCTGTGATGTTGTCCACATCTGGTCTTTCTAGTGTTCCCAGAAATTGGCGAGCGTAGGAAGCAAAGGTTTCGATGTAGCGTCTTTGTCCTTCGGCATAAATGGTGTCGAATGCGAGGGATGATTTTCCGCTTCCGCTAAGGCCGGTTATTACCACCAAGCTGTCGCGCGGAATTTTTATGTCGACATTTTTAAGGTTATGAACCCGCGCACCGTAAACCTCTAGGAAGTTGTCTTGGCTTTCAACGGTTTCACTCATCTCGTTCCAGTACTTTTCTCGTATCTGAGGAAGGCTTCAACGTGTCTAATTCTACCTCAATTTCTGTGGAACGAAAGTCTGAGTAACCAGATTTAGGAAGCAGAATCTCATATGTTCTGCCAGATTTATTAGCCAGAAAGCTATCGCGAAGCCATGGATTAAAAATCTTAAGAATCTTGTAGTTAACCTTACAATCCTTCGCAAATTTAACGAGATCCTGAATTCCGGTATCAACTTTCAGTGTATAGGTTTCCTGCGGTGTGTAAAGGTCTTTTAAGCGATAATGAAATCCATACTTAGTTGGATTTTCGTGGATTTCCTTTGCAGCGAGGACTCGAAACACGTAACGACTTGTTTCATCATTCAGAAGTAGGTCAAAATAGGTGTTCGCATCCTGTCTCTTCATTTGTCGGTCAACTCCGTTCATTCCCATGTTGTAACTGGCTGCGGCCAACGTCCAATTTCCGTATCTGCCATAGGCTTCGTTTAGGTATTTACAAGCAGCTTCAGTTGATTTGACCACGTTGTAACGCTCATCAATTACTTCATTTACTTCTAAGCCATACTGTTGACCGGTTGTTTTTAGCAATTGCCAAAATCCAACGGCACCAGCAGATGAAACTACGTTCATCAGTCCGCTTTCCACCAAAGCCAAATATTTAAAGTCGTCAGGTATGCCATTTGCTTTCAGTATCGGCTCAATCACAGGAAACCATTTGTTTGCCCTCTTATGATAAAGTAAACTGTTGGACTGCCAATAAGCGTTTACGAGTAATTCTCGGTCTAATCGCTCATAGACATCTTGGTCAACCACAGGAATCTGCTCGCCACAGAAATCCATATTTTCAGGAATCACAATGCTATAGACGCGATAGTCTTCATTGAATTTGTCTTGATACGTCTGATTCTCACTCCGAAAATCATCACTTGAGAATATAAAAATCTCGAAACCGATAATGACCGAAAGTGCTAGGGACACTACACCAAATAGGCGGTATCTTTTTTTGATTTTCATTGAGATTTATTTCTCCTTAGCCTTATTTGCCCTGGTAATACCGAATAGTAATCCGAATAGAAGAAGGAAATAGCCTAGAAAAACGAAGAAGTGCCAGTAATCCCAGCTGTCGCCAATTAATTGGTCAATTACTATCAGAAAAAATACTGAAAGGAAGGACAATCCGAAAAAAGTGAAGGCCACCTGACGGTCGCTCAAACCCAAATAGGAGAGATGATGGGTGGTGTGGTCTTTACCTCCTACAAATGGCGATTGACCTTTAAGAAGTCTGTTGATTGTCACGGTTGTGGTATCAATTATAGGCACGATGAATACCAATAACGCTACAATGAACTGTTTTGTTTGAATTCGAAAATCCATCTCGGCATGTCCATTCCAAAGATAAAGAATGCCAATGGCCGCAAGAAACACTCCCAAAAATTGGCTTCCAGTGTCGCCCATATACATTTTTGATGGATTCCAGTTGTAGTAGAGGAAACCCAGTAATGCGGCTAACACCCCAAGAAGAGTGATAAAATAGATGCTCAGTAATTCGCCTCTTGCGTGTATCATATAAAGACCTGCCAAAATCACAGAAATAGAGACGGTGGTAGTAATACCGTCCATATTGTCTAACATATTGATGGAATTCATCAATCCTACCACCCAAAGTATGGTGAGGGAATAATCTATAATGGTGATGCCGGATATGTTAATGCAGGTTCCTGTTGCAATTAGAATGATTGCACTACTAAACTGCGCAAAGAATTTCAGGAATGGCTTTGTATTGTAAGCATCGTCTGCCAAGCCCACAACAAAGCCTAGCGAGCATGCTGCCATTACGCCAAGAAACCTTACTATGTTATTCCCCCTGTCTAGCGTAACTGCTTCAAAAAGAATGGAATAACATGCAATTGCAAATAAAAACATGATGTAAAACGAGATTCCGCCAAAAGCGGGTTTGGACGTACTCCATCTCACCATACTTTCGGTTTGGTCTTTTACACCAAGCGTTCTTGAAAATTTGAGAAATAGACCATTAATCAGGAATGAGAACAGAGAGGCACATATTGCGAAGCCAATATAGAACCATATAACTTGATCGGAAGTCAACTTTAACATATGTTTAACAGACTAAAATTTAGATTTGAAATCTTTAAATAAAGGTGCATTTGCATCTTTTTCAGACAGAATCGGATTGTCCATTCCCCAATCGATATTCAAATCTGGGTCGTTCCATCTCAAACCGACTTCAGACTCCTTGTTGTAGGTCTCCGTGCAGTCGTAAAAGAAGAGCGTGTTGTCTGAAAGAGTGGCGAAACCGTGTGCAAATCCGATAGGAATCCATAAAGCGAGTTTATTTTCTTCTGATAATTGGACGCAAAAATGGTTTCCATACGTGGGAGAATCTTTTCTCAGGTCAACTGCAACATCCAAAACAGCACCTTTTAGAACTCGAATCAACTTTCCTTGTGCAAATGGCGGATTTTGAAAGTGCAGACCTCTAACAACTCCTTTTGCGGATTCGGAAATATTGGTTTGAACCACATTTATATCCAATCCAAGTTTACTCATGGTGTGCTTGTTGAATCCTTCCATGAAATAACCGCGTGCATCGGCATATACGCTGGGTTCGATAATGAAAAGTCCTTCAATTTCTGTTGAAATTAGCTGCATGCGTAATTAATCTTACCTGTTTAAAATTCTCTGAAACAAATTTCGTTTTTCTGCTTCGCTGTCTTCTTCATAATACCCATAACCATACCCGTATCCATAACCGTAGCCATACCCATAGCCATAGCCGTACCCATATCCGTATCCATATTTAGAATTCTGATGTTCTAAGCCATTGAGTACAACACAGAGGTTCTTAATGCCATTATCCGTCATTAGTCTATTGATGTTTTCGATAAACGGCTTTTTTGAATAATTTGAACGGCAAATGTAAATTGGATAATCAGCCTTTTGCATGTTTTCAATACCATCGGTCACCAATCCGCATGGAGGGTTGTCAATAATAATATAGTCGTAAATGGTTTTTAATTCTTCTAGAATTGTGTCCATTCTTTTATTCAGAATCAATTCGGATGGGTTAGGCGGAATCGGCCCTGCGGTAATGAAGTTTAGGTTTTCCAAAGCACTTGGTCTAATACAGTTTGAAACTTCATCCTGTCCTATTAATAGAGTGCTCATACCAATATAATTCTCAACATTGAAACCGAGGTGGATCTTTGGTTTTCTCATGTCAAGGTCAAGGATAATGACCTTTCTTCCAGAATAAGCAATGATACCACCGAGGTTAATGGCCACAAAGGTTTTTCCTTCGCCCGAAATGGTTGAAGTTATAGAAACAACTTTGGGGCCTTCATGATGGGTTATAATATATTTAAGGTTTGACCTCAAGGCTCTAAATGACTCCGAAATCATTGATTTTGGATTTTTGTCTACCAGAAGCTGAGAGTTTGGAATGTCCTTCTTGTACTTGGGAATTACACCTAAGATGGATGCAGGACTATGTTTAGAAATATCTCGAATAGACATGATGTCGTTAAATAATAAATAGCGTATAAGAATGATGGAGATGCTTAGTAACAAAGCAATTGCGAAACAAATCGTAATTACTCCATTTTTATCTGGGAAAATAGGTGAAGTTGGTTCGTTTGCCTCTCGGAGAATTCGGTTGGTAGAAACATATCCTGCCTTGGATATTGAGTACTCAGCCTTCCTATCGACCAAGGTGTTGTAGAAGCTTTCATTTACTGCCGCAATTCTGATTAATCTTGAATACTCAATCTCATCATAACTCTGTCCTTTTTCTTTAGATCTTTTGTAGTAAATGTTCAGTTGCTTCGTAATTTGATCAATCTGACTGTCGATGTTGAGTCGGACAGATGCTAAACTTTCGATAATTAATTTTTTCTGAATATCAATTTGATAGGTAAGCGCTTTGACCTGATCGCTACCTTCCTTGACCACATACAACATTTGTTCCTTCTGAAGAAGGAGTTCTTGCAGGTTGGTTAAAGATTTAGCTATGATTCCCTCGTATTCAGAACCTGCTAAAAGCGATACCAGCCGATAAACATCAAGGTTTTTGTTGTCGTTGATTTCTGTTTCTACTTCAGACAATATGTTTTGTTCAACCCCAAGACTTATCAACTCATCTTCCAATGTCTCTACTCTTGAGTCAACAGAAGGAAGCTTTTGAAGATTATATCCCTGAGATTCGTCTATTTGATGATCTTTTCTAAATTGTTGAATCGTTGTCTCAGATTCATATAATCGGTCGTAAATTTTTGCCAATTGTTCATCAATGAACTGTAAGATGCTGTTGGCAGATTCCTGCTTTCTTAGCACATCATTGGTTATAAAATCCCTAGAAACTGTGTTGACGATGTCTCTAGCCTTTCGGGCGTTATTATCTCTAAGTTTAATATTGATGCTTTTGGCAAAATCGTTTAGAATGTCAACGGTCAGTTTTGAAAGATACATGTTCAGAATCTGTTCCTGACTGTTCAGAATTACGTAAAACTGATTTTCTTGGGTATTTTGAATCTCCAAAATTCGTTGATAATCAAGAATAGAAACCTTTAATCTTATGTCGTTGGTTTTAATGGTGTCAAGAAGCGTGCCCTCTACTCCGACCAACTGACCATTTACAGAATACTCAATACTAAAGCCGTAATTATCGTTGAAGCGAAAAGATATGTCTTGCTTGTAAATGGCAGGATTAAGTACCTCATAGTAAATCTTAAACGGGCATGTTTGGTACAGTTCTGAGCTAAGAATTTGTCCCTTAATCATGTAACTCACATCCAACGGTAATTTTTCCAATGATTCACCAATAGACACGGGCGAGCGAAGTAATTCTATTTCTTGATGAATGCTTTGTTCGTGAATATTTGTAGACTGCAAAAGCGCATTTGTTCTTGAATCTTGGCCCAATTGAACAGTGGATTCTGAAAGATAAATCGGCTGCGTATACTTCAGGTAGAAGTACGCGCCCAGTGCAAATGTTCCAAAAATCAGGAGTGTAGGAATAAGACTACCCCTTACAATTGATATGAGCAGACCTAAGTCAAACTCATCGTTTATTCCCGATATTTTTTGGTTGTCACTTTGCAAAGGCTCTCAGTTGGGTAACGATTAAAACTGTGGTGAAAACAGTGGTGACAGCGGCTAAATAAGGAGAAATTTCTAACAAGATTTTTCTTACATACCCCTTTCGGGTTTCAATGTAAATGATGTCGTTGGCTTGAAGAACAAGATTTGCGTTCTGCATACCGTAAAGTGTGGAGAGGTCTATCAGATAAACCTCTGGATTTTTCAATTCTCCTCTAATTAGTTTAATTCTATCCGCCTTACCATCTTCCGGAACGCCACCTGTCATTGCCAATACTTCAAAAAGAGTCGTGTTGTCATTCTCAAGGGTTACAACCGATGTGTTGCTGCCAGCAAATATCATAACTCGCTTATTGCTTACTTCCAACAAAACAAAAGGGTTGTTGTAGAACTCAGAAAACTTGTCTTCGATAAGCATTTCCGCTTGTCGAATGGTCAAACCTTCCAAATACAAACGACCAAAAATGGGTAGTTTAGAAAAGCCGTCAGACTCAATTTTTATATCAAGCGTTGTTCCTCCTCCAACCATTACGTTGCTCCCTGCCGCTACGTTTATTAATCCTGAACCATCATTCGTGAACATCCGAACGGCAATTCTATCATCTGCCGCTATTCGGTACTCCTTGTCTTGAATTTCAGGAAAGGCTGCATACGGATAATTCTTACCTGTACGAAGCATGAGGCTTCTATTCAGGTACTTATCGCAAGAGCTTAATGAAACAAGAAGTAAAAGGAAAAGTACCTTAATCCGCATTCAATTTATGGATTTTGTGCAAATTTAATCGAATAATCCGAGCGTAAGTTCAGAATTGATTCTGGTTCAATAGCGAACGATAAAGCTTGTCCATATTACATGTTAATCGAGTGTAATGGAAGCGCTCCCCAACATGGTTCCAGCCGGTTTTAGACATTTCGAGTCTCAATTTTTCATCTTCAATTAGACTAAGCAAATGTTCTGTCATTTTTGCTTCATCGGTAAATTCTGCTAGCAGCCCGGTTTTTCTGTGTTCTACCACATTTTCAACTCCTCCCACGTTGGTGGAAACGACAGGCGTTCCGCTTGCCTGTGCTTCAATCAGACTTACTGGAGTTCCTTCGTTTTTGGAAGTCAAAACCACGATGTCCAGTCCAGCATTGATCTGGTCTATGTCTGTTCTCCAAGAACAGAAGGTAAGCGGAGCATTGGCAGGTTGATAATTTGGAAAAGCATTGAACTGTATGTTCAATTCTTGGCAATATGCTTCCAATTCCTGCCTCATCTCACCATCTCCAACGATGAAGAACCGAACTTTTTTGGATGTTGTATCCAATACGTTCTTTACTAATCGCAGGAAATACTTATGGTCTTTCACATCCACTAAACGGCCAATGATTCCAATAGCAACTTCGTCATCCTGAATGTTAAATTCTTTCCTGAAGGCAGCTCGTTTTGAATCCGTATCCGTTCTAAATCTATCCAGATCAAAACCCAAGGGAATAACCTCAAACTTATCTGGCGGAGCAATCTTATGTTCTACGGAAAGTTCGTGTTTCTGAATATCGCTGATGGCAATGATCTTTGAAGTTCGTTTGGCCAACGAACGCTCAATTTGCTTGAACATATTGGTTTTCAATGCTCCGAAATAGGAGTGGAAGTAATGTCCGTGAAAGGTGTGAACTATGACGGGAACCTTCCGATTGTGTGCCGCTAAACGTCCAATTGCACCAGGTTTTGATGCATGTGTATGAACGATGTCTGGTTTGAAATCGTCAATGATCTTCTCGATGGCACGATAGGCTGCCATATCAACACCAAGACTTATCTCGCGTTGCATTTCGGGAACAATAACCGGAGTAATTCCCAGATCTGATAAAATGTGACTCGAGCTTGCTTCGTTTTCTTCCTTATCGCCACCAATCAATAACGTTTCGTAATCGTCAGGGAGATATTTGGTCAAATAGGCCACATTGAATGTTGGCCCGCCTAGGTTAAAGCGGTTGGCTATTCTGAGGATTCTTGGCATCGGTCAATGGCGAATATACCTTTTCCACCACGTTTGAAACACGATTAGATTCCAAATATGGGTGGCAGAATCGCCAGAGTCGTTTGAGTGTAATTTGTTAATCAATTGATTCACTGCCGACCAATTAAAGATTTGCTGCTCGTCAATCAGCTTTTTGCTCAATAGGTCTTCTTTTATCAGCGAATTCAATTCTCCTTTGAACCAATTCAGCAACGGTACTTCAAATCCATGCTTCGGACGATTAAACAGCAATTCGGGTAAATCTGCTCGATAGGTCTCTTGCAAAATCCGCTTTCGGATGGCGGACATAATCTTGAATTCCTCGGGCAGCGAACAGGCAAACTCAACCAATTCGTGATCTAAGAATGGCACTCTAACCTCCAGACTGTTTGCCATGCTCATCAGGTCAACCTTGGTAAGCATATCGTTTCTGAGAACCTGATGAAGGTCGGTATAAAGCACTTCATCAAGGTCGTTGGTCGTGCCGAGTTGTTGAGTGAGTTTTCGCTGCCGTTTCAGTAAATCCCCCGTCTCGTACCTCGACACCCCCTTGGAAAGGGGGATGGAGTCCATCAGTTTAGCAACTTCTTGTTCTGACATAAAACTCGCCCAATTCCAATAGCGGTCTTTCGCGCCAAGCGAAACACCATTGCTGAATTTCTGCAACTGCAAGACACGATTTCCTAAAGATGAATTTCTTGAGCTAGGTAACAGAAACCAAAGAGGTTTGAGGGCTGAAACAACTTGTTCCTTAACACCCAAGTTTCGCGCTCTGAACTCTGCTGCATGCTTGTTGTATCCTGAGAATAACTCATCGGCACCATCGCCCGAAAGGGCAACCGTGACATGCTTTCTGGTGTGTCTGCACAGAATATGAACGGGTAGGGCAGACGAATCTGCAAATGGCCTGTCGATGTAATTCAACACATCATGCAGATCGGCATACAAATCGTCATTGGTGAGTTTGAAAACAGTGTGGTTGGAACCGATGTTCTTGGCAACGGCCTCTGCATAATGCGTTTCATCAAACAACGGTTCATCGGCATAACCGATGGAAAAGGTGTTCAGTTTATCCGTTTGACGAGCGGCAATGGTTGCAATGATGGAGCTATCAATTCCGCCACTCAAAAATGAACCCAATGGAACATCCGCAATCATTCTTCGCTGAACGGATTTCTCCATCAATTCGCGGAGTTTCTGTTGCGCTTGGTCGTAAGAGAGTTTGGTTTTTGGAGCTGTGGGTTTTGGGATGCTCCAGTAGGTTCCAGTTATTACCCTAAGCGAAGTCGAAGGGTCTATTCCTTTCACTCGCATCCACGTCCCCGGTTCCAACTCAATAACATTCTTGAAGATTGTTTCCGGATAAGGCGTATAGTTGAACTGATGATATAGGAACTGAGAGTCCTTGTCGATAGCTTTCGGAATGCCAAAAGCCATCAACGATTTCATCTCACTTCCAAAAACTAAAGCGTTTTCATCCTTGTAGACAAGCAAAGGCTTAATGCCCATTCGGTCTCTCGCCAAAAACAGTTCGTCTGTTTCCTTATCGTGAATGGCAAAGGCGAAGAAGCCATTGAGTTTATCCAAAACTTTCTCACCCCATTCAATGAATCCTTTAAGAAGAATTTCCGTGTCTGAGGTTGTTCTGGGTTTGAAGTCGGTCAGCTGCGCTTCAACCTCTTTATAGTTGAATATCTCTCCGTTGAATACAATCGCATATCTGCCAGAGCTATCTAAAAATGGCTGATTAGCGGACGAGGAAGTGTCAATAATAGCCAAGCGTGCATGGCCCAGAGCAACACTTCCTTCAGTGTATTTGCCACTTCCATCGGGACCACGTTGCGCCATGGTGACAATGGCAGCATCCAGCTTTTCAGCGTAAGGGCTTGCCGTGGCAAGTCCCTTCAAAGAATAAAATCCTGTAATGCCACACATATCGGGTTCTAATTAACAGAAAAGCCGTCAGTGAGACGGCCTTTCATTTCATTCTATATCTGAAATCTGTTGTTTGCTATCTGATTTCTACAAATGAATCACCTCATCATAAGCCGCAGCAGCTGCTTCCATGATGGCTTCGCTCATTGTAGGGTGGGGGTGAACGGTTTTGATAATCTCATGACCGGTTGTTTCCAGTTTTCTGATGGCAACAATCTCTGCAATCATCTCCGTTACATTGGCTCCAATCATGTGTCCGCCAAGGAGTTCTCCGTATTTGGCATCGAAGATTAGTTTCACGAAACCATCTTTTGCACCAGCGGCACTTGCCTTGCCCGAAGCTGAGAATGGGAACTTGCCCACTTTGATTTCATAACCTGCTTCGATTGCTTTTGCTTCGGTGTAACCAACAGAAGCCACTTCTGGTGAACAGTAGGTGCAACCTGGGATATTTCCGTAATCCAATGGTTCTGGATTTTCTCCAGCAATTTTCTCTACGCAAATGATTCCTTCTGCACTTGCTACGTGTGCCAATGCTGGACCAGGAATGCAATCGCCAATAGCGAATACGTTCGGAATGTTGGTGGCGTAGAATTCATCCACCTTTATGCGACCGCCATCTACAATGACGCCCACATCTTCCAATCCGCAGCCTTCTACGTTGGCTTGAATGCCAACTGCGGAAAGTACGATATCGCACTCAATCACCTCTTCGCCTTTCTTGGTTTTCACGGTCACTTTGCAGCCCGTACCTGAAGTATCCACCTTCTCAACCGAACTATCGGTCATAATTTTGATGCCTGATTTCTTGAACGAACGCCCAAGCTGCTTGCTCACTTCTTCATCCTCTACAGGAACAATATTCGGAAGGTATTCTACAATGGTTACTTCTGTGCCAATGGCGTTGTAGAAGTAGGCGAACTCCACGCCAATGGCGCCCGAACCTACCACAACCATCTTTTTCGGTTGCTTGTCAAGCACCATAGCCTCGCGGTAGCCGATAATCTTCTTTCCGTCTTGCTTCATGTTAGGAAGCTCGCGACTTCTAGTACCCAATGCCAAAATCACATTCTTAGCTGTTACGTCTGACTTTTTGCCGTCTGCGTCTGTCACTTCAACCGTAGTTCCGTTCTTGAGTTTGCCAAAACCTTCGATATGATCAATCTTGTTTTTCTTGAAAAGGAACTGAATGCCTTTGCTCATGCCATCGGCCACGCCACGGCTACGTTTTACCATTTCGGTGATGTCTGCCTTGCTGTCGCCAACCGTGATACCGTAATCGCTGGCGTGTTGAATGTATTCAAACACTTGCGCACTTTTTAGCAATGCTTTGGTTGGAATACAGCCCCAGTTGAGGCAAATACCGCCCAACTCCGAGCGTTCTACTACGCCCACTTTTAGGCCCAATTGCGAAGCACGGATGGCTGCAACATATCCTCCGGGACCACTACCAACTACTATCAAATCGTAATTCATACTTGTTTCTTTTTAGGTGGTGCGAAAGTACCAAGGATGGCCTCAATTAGCAATTAGCTGGTTAGGTAATTAGCGGATTAGCGAATTAGGGAATCAGCACCTAATCTAAAATCCGAATTCTAAAATCGTAAATATCCCTTGTCAGCAACTCCTTGCTGCCTCAATCCTTTCTCAAATTCAAAAGCTAGACCTTTGGCCTTATGGCAGAACAGAACAAAAACCAAGAAGCTATTTTAGCCAAGCTTGGAGTTTGGGCATTGGATTTGGAACTTTACGAGGCGCTGGCACTCATGCTTGTATCATCAAGAGAGCTTGCCATTCAGATTGAAATAGGTAAGAAAACCATTATTGGAAAATGGAAAATGGGCACGAACCAACAGGTATTTCAAGGTCTTTATGCCTTCAGTATCTTGGCATGTTTGGTTGAATTTAAAAGTGGTGAAGCGCTGATTTTTTATTGATGGAAATACTGAAGAACACTTCTGCTTTCTTAATCTTCCTTAGTGCAATTGCCACTTCAAGTTTTGCGCAAAATTTGAAAGGAGACCTTGTCTATTCCAACACACTTTCTTCGGAAAACGAACTTAAGGGATGGACGATGGAAGGTTCTGGCCAAACCGAATACAAGGATGGTTGGCTGTGCATGTTCTCTCCCGAAGAGAAAAGTCATCATGTTTATTGGTGTCCTGAGGAATTTCCTGAATCATTCATAGCCGAGTGGGAGGTAAGAAACCTGCATCCTGAAGCTGGTCTGTGCATCGTGTTCTTTTCAGCAGAGGGTTTGAATGGGGAAGATATTCTAAGCGCTAGGTTGAAGCAGAGAAATGGCAACTTCAAACACTACACAAAAGGAGACATCAACAATTACCATATTTCATATTACGCCAATACACCCACCCAAAAAGGCCGTCCGTTTGCGCACCTTCGCAAGAACATAGGTTTCCATAAAGTACAGACAGGCGAGGCAGGTATTCCGCACAATTCGGAGGGAATACATACAGTGAGGTTGGTTAAAGACAGCGGTCATATTCAACTATTTATTGATGATAGGCCCGTAATTGATTGGCAGGACGATGGCAAGAAATTTGGGACAGTTTTAGGAACAGGAAAAATCGGATTCCGTCAAATGAAATGGACCCGTTTCGAGTACAGAAATTTCAATTTATATCAACTAGCGCAATAACCCAATTCCACCAATTGGTTTTGGCGAATTACTTCTTCAAATCCAATTTCCATGTCCTCTTCTTGCAACCAGAGGCGATAAGAATTTCCAAGAATTCATGCATGGGAGCGATGTAGCGTTTTTTGTATTGAAGCAATCTAATTCAAACCAATACCTCTTTGTATCAATACTTAGGAAGGTTCTCTAATCTCGCATAAGGGTAATCGGCAATCTTGCTCACCTTGTAGTAACTGTTCAATCCTGAAATGCCAACAGAATTTGCTGATTCCAGATTGATGGAGCCATCCTCGTTCAAGGCTTTGTTGCTCACAATCACGTGCTCAATGGCTCCAATAATCAAGATGGTATTGTTAGCCTTAATGTGAATCTCTTCTAGAAAGCGCATGGCTACTTTTATCTCGCTTTCTGCCACAAAAGGAGCTGCAAAGTCGGGTAGATGCTCTTCTGTAAATCCGCAGGCATCAAACTCAGAATCATTCTTTTGGAAACTGGCAGAGGTAAAATGAGCCTGCTCTGTTAACTGATGCGGAATGTGGTTAATGGTGTAAGCTCCAGTTTCAATAATGTTTGCATAGGTATGGTGCTTTACCTCTTGCTGTGGCCGCATGACAAAACCAAGCAACGGAGGATTGCTTCCCAAATGAACAACCGAACTGATAATGGCCAAGTTGCTTTTTCCGTCTGTTGATTGTGTGCCCACCAGATTACCTGGTTTGATACCCGTTACAGAATTGATGAGGTTCAAGCGGTAAAACCTGTCCATTGCTGCTAACTGATTTTCTGAATAATGCATGTTGTATTGGTTAGGGGCTTTTGCGCGTGAAGCACTACGCTATCTCTTCGAAACCTTGTTTATAGAAATGCTTCGCTGTCTGCTGCATTTAAATCGGTTGATGCCAGCATCTCGCTTCTTCAAATGCTTTTGACTTACGCCACTGTTTACCCGTTTGCGCCAGCGTTTAAAGCTAGCGAGTTTTAGCTGGTTGCGCATGAGTTGTTGCACTTCAGACTCGCTTACGCTGAATTGGTATGCAATGGCTTCAAACGGAGTTCGGTCTTCCCACGCCATTTCAATAATACGGTCAATATCTGCTGCTGTCAGCTCATGCATACCTAGCAAACCAATTTGCAGGCATTTGGTTGAAACAAGCCTCTAATTTTTACGAAAAACGCCTTGGGAACGCGAAAATGTGGAACAAATTTAGTTGGAGATAAAGCGGAAGCCTACACTATCACAATTCTTCCTCCTAACTCCATTCCCGATAAACCCGCCACACCACGCAAACAAGCGCAAGACAGGTGATGAGAATACCACACTGGTTGTGGTAGGCAGGTTTGTCTATTGCAAAAGATAAACAGTTTCTTGTTACTCTACAATCACTCTTCTGGTAAATATGCCAGATGAAGTTGTCATGTTAAGGAGGTAAACCCCTTTTGCAAGGGTTGAAACATCTAACCGATTGGTTCCGGCTGCAACCGAACTTGTAAAGACAAGATTACCGGCCACATCCATCATTCTAAGTTCAATCGTTCCTTTAATACTGGTAGGAATGCTTACGTTCACAATAGCGTTTGTAGGATTCGGGTAAACATCCACATCTGAAAGTTCTCCTTCTTCCACTCCTACTGTTCCTATTGTAACAACGACTTCCGTTCTTTCGCTGGTGCATTCTATAGCATCTGCTTCCACTTCCCAATCGTAGAAATAATAGTAGAATGTTGGATTACCTGTGTTTGCGCCTATAATGGTAGCAAGGCCATCCACATCATACGGGAAATTCATCTCTGCGCCATTGTCGTCTCTCCAAAGACCGTGATTGTTTTCCAGCACTCTAAAGCGATAACCAATGCCTGGGGTCAAATCCCAATTAGTGAAATTAATTCGTGATTCTCCTGCGGCAATGGTGAATGTTTCAGTAAAGAAATCGGTACCATTTTCATCTTCAATATAAACGGTTCTGTCTCCAGCGGTCTCGGCATAAACCTTTACAGATTTCAACGCCATATTCTCCAAAACATCAAAAATTAAATAGAATCCGGTTGAGTTGTGATAAGTACCGCCAGCTGTTGTCCGATCGGTCTTGCCACCATATCCGATTCCACCTCCGTACAAACTGACCTCTTCAACCCAAAAGGAAGTAGGGCTAACACTTACCGTTGGCGTTGTAAAGTTTGCGCCTGTTCCAATTGGTGTAACTCCTTGTGCAGCATCATACCAATTGAATTCTGCGCCTTGCCCTGTTGCAGAAAGATTAACCGGTGCAGAGGCAGGAATCTGTACGTCAGAGGCTATTGGTGCTGGAGCTTCAAGTACGTCAACCACAATGGTAGTTGACGTGAAATCAGCACATGCGCCAGTAATTGTTACCGAATACGAACCATCTTCGGTTACTTCAGCGGTTTGGCCAGTACCCAAACCGTTAGACCACAAATAAGCAGTTGCAGAAGAAGAGGTAAGCATTACGCTACCGCCTTGGCAGAAAGTCAAATCACCTGATACGGTTATCTCTGGAGTCTGATCTGGAGAAACTTCTACAACAACGGCTGCAGAAACAGAGGAACATCCAGCACCTCCGTTGGTGTCGGTAATACGAACCATAAAGGTTCCGGTTGAGTTTGTGCTGATTTGCTGCGTTTGAGCACCTGTAGACCACTCGTAGGTGTATCCATTTCCAGTAGTTGCCATCAAGTCTAAACTCTGGCCTTGGCAGAGAACAGTTGGCCCGTTTGACGTGATGAACGCTTGTGGAGCAACGCATTGGTTCTCGATAATTGTAAGAAACTGGTTTGGTGCAGGGTTTTGAACAACTTGATGGATTCCTGAAGATGGCCAATCAACAACAACGCTATCTATCTCGGTGTTCTGAGCCAATCCAAAGTATGAAATGAGTGAATTGCAGATGCCATAGCTTTCGCCAGAGCGTACTTCGCGCACTTGTATTCCCCAAGGACCGTACATTCTTACCACTGCACCAATGGCACTTCTATTTGAAATAGTTCCTTCAAGATCAACAGCCAACCAATTGTTAGCGTTTCCATCATTTATCCAAACGGCATCTGGTGTGGTAGAAGGATTGGTGTAAATTGTGGCATAGCTTCCGTAGATGTCTTGGAATCCATCGTGGTTCAAATCGCCAACCGCAAGGCTGTATAGTCCATTTCCACCAAGCACTCCGGGCATTCTGGTAAAAGTCTTGTCGCCATTGTTCTTGTAGTAGGCGTAGGTTGTACTGCCTGAACCAGTAATAATCACGTCAACATACATGTCGTTGTCAAAGTCTCTCATCAATCCTTGAATCGGTGTACTCACGGCATCGTCTAGCCCACTTCCATCATAAATGTCCGTAAACACTCCATTCACATTTTCAAGCAACATGTTATTCACATCATGATTGGTCATAAAAGCATCAAAATCACCGTCATTATCAAAATCCTGAAAGTCAGTTGTCCACGATTGAGACCCAATTCGAAGTTGATTCACGTTCGTAAAATCTTCCGCATAGTTTCCGTTTCCATCATTAATAAACATCTGGTTAATCCTTCTTGGATCACTAGGATTATTGACCGACTGACGGCAATGGGTAATGTAAAAATCGAGATCGCCATCAAGGTCGTAATCGGTGAAGGTGGAACCATAGTTTCCAGATCCATCCCATGCTCCCCAACCAGGATTATCGGTGGGTGTCATAGGTATGATATTGTCGCCAGAATACGAGAAATTTCCGCTGCCATCATTTTCCCAAATACCGCTTGGTCCGGTATCTCCACACGAAAAGAAGTCTATGTCGCCATCTGCATCCATGTCTGCCAAATTCACACATTGGGTTGCAAGACCGTAAGTAGGTAATTCGCTAATGGAGTAAGAAGCGCCATTAACACTTGCCTTTGCGTAATCTGGTCGTCCTCCAAAAAGACCAGAAAACACGTCAGAGTGTCCGTTGTTTGTGGCATCTCCAACCGCCATACCCCATGCATCTCCATTATCCATTTCGCCAGCAGATAATGATGTCCAAACTCCATCTAACTTTTGAAACTCAATGTTCAAATCCCTTGCGTTATCTAGAATAACGATATCATCCAACCCATCGTTGTTCACATCGTTAATAGTTACGGCAACACCACTAAAATGTGTTGGGTCGGTGAGGTTGGAAACCTGATTGGTAAATGAAATTTGCGCCATACTTGTACTTGCTGCAATGCAACAGATAAAAAGCACTGAAATTGGTAAGTAAATTTTTTTCATCTAAGATGTTTTGATGCGTTTGATGTAAACGGCTGCGGAAAGTAGTCTTTCAAATCGCTGAATGGAATATCTAGTGGTTTAATTATTAAAGAATGTATAGGAAATTACACTTTGGTTGAACAAAAGGCAAGGTTATTAAACTGCTAGGTCTACTCGGTAAAAAAATGACAACTTTGCGTTGTAAGTTAAATCTCCGCTAAACAAACGGAATAAATTAAACAAGGTGAAGCAATTGTGTGTAATTCTTTTGGTTACGGCATTGGCCTTAGCGGGATGTAAAAAAGAAGTTTCCAAGAATATCGATCAGGATAAAATCTTTACGCAGTACGAATTGTTCTACAATCAAACAGAGAACATCACCTATGCAATGGCCACATTTAAGTTTAGTAGTAGCAACGGTACAAAACTTATGTTATCAGACCCAAGCACTATAATGGTTGACGGAGCCGAAATGGATTGGGATAACGACAATGGCTTTTACCAAAATGAATTTATCGGATTTAAACCAACGGCTACCTTCAATTGGGTTGATTTGGATGGTAACTCGTTCACAAATACAATTGACATTAGAGATATTGCCCTACCAAGTACCATCGATAATCTGCATTTTGCAGATTCAGTAACCTATTTCATGTGGAATGGCTCGGCATTGGATTCGAGCGAAAGTGTAACGCTGACCATTGATGGTGTTGGTAACACCGACACTAGAAACTTTATCGTTGATACGGTTGGTGCTACTGTCATCACGCTGGATTCAGTTCGATTAAGCCAAATTGATTCAGGAATGGTACAACTGTTTTTGAATTTGCGATACGCACCTGCCTTAACCGAGCAAACTACTCGTGGTGGTTCTATTACAGGAAGATACCAAACCGTTACTGCTGAAACGCTACTAACGGATTAAAAAAGTATGTGATACAATAAACGTACCTGCTGAAAGACTGATTGCTTGCGTCTTGGTATTGATTAAACGAGCTTAATATGATTGTAAGAAAACCCTTCCGCATGCAGGGTTTTCTTTAGTTTATTGGTCTCAGAAAGAGTTAAAACTATGGACTTTCAGCTTTTAAAAATTTTCCATTTCAATATGGTTGAAAGTTGCTTCCGTTTTTCGTGCTGCCTGTTTTTTATTGCGGAGGAGACAGGGCGACTTTTAGTCGTCAACCAAACCTATAGACTTACAGTCCATAGTATTTTATTTTGATGAAGGAATTATAATCCGCTCCGCAAACCGTTCCCCATCAACCACCATCCTCACCACATACCAACCCGCAGGCAAATCGTGGGTGGGAATGCTAGCGCTGATAGGTGCAGACCGTAGTTGTTGCCCCAGCGCATTGTAAAGGTGCATTTCCAGGTTTGCAGGAAGCGAGGCGTAATCAACAGTTACCATTCCGTTGGTATGTGAAAGGATGAAATGAGCGGGTTCTGCCATTGGCGAATCAATCCCCACAGGAAGACCGAGCACCCAAAGCAATGCGTCTTCTATATGGTTGATGAAATCTGGGTCAGAACCATAATTAGAGGCTGAATGTCCGAGAGCGGTGTAGAACATGTTACCTCCGCCAGATAACGTGCGGTACCAAGACATAGGCCGCGCAGCATCATAGCTGTTTACCATGCTGTTAGGGCCCACTGTTTCTTCCACCTGCAACACGGCCGTATTGTCGTTGCCAAAATAGCCGTTCTCCCAATAGTAGTACTCCTCGTTCTTTACCCACGGATTAGGCAGGTTTTCTAACGAGGCGTGCAAACCAATGTGTGACATGCTGTATTGTGGCGTGCCGTTCACGTGGTTCGGACTTTCTTGCACGCTTGCGCCCACCAATTCAGCATAAAAGTCCCACGTGCCCGTGTTGTTGCCATTGGCCGTGCTATGTCGGTAGGTGTCCGTGGCGGCATGAATACCTAAATACGAGCCACCGTTGGTAATATATGCTTCAAAATTGGCCCATTGAGATGCATCCAGAATAGCATCGCCCGAAGTGTTACTGAAGATGACGGCATCGTACTGTTGCAAATTGGAAAGCGAATTGAACACATCGCCCGTCTCATCATTATCAACCAAAAAACCATGCGTGGTTCCCATGGCCTCGAACATAGACAGAGATTCTGTGCGGGTATTATGATCGTATCCCGATGTTTCCGAGTAATGTAGAATCTTAATCTGTCCCCAAGCAAGTTGTGCATACAATAAGAGTAGGATGGTAGCTGAGTGGAATTTCATGTCCAAAGTGTACGGATTTTTATCCACAATTTCAAATCGGGATGGCTGTGCTTCACGGTGTCATACCAGAACCGTTAAAATCCTGTGGAAAAAACCATAGCAATCGTGCCTTTCGTTCGGGATGGGCTGTGTATTTTTGCCCAAACCCGATTTTAGATGAAATACCAAAACAGACCTGACGCCATACTACTTCTACAAGACGGAACAGTTTTTAGAGGAAAGGCCGCTGGGAAAATTGGAACAGCCACAGGCGAGATCTGCTTCAACACAGGCATGACGGGGTATCAGGAGATCTTTACCGACCCGTCTTACTTCGGTCAAATCTTGGTCACAGCCCACGTGCATATTGGAAATTATGGTGTGAAAGATGATGAGGTTGAGTCCGATTCGATGAAGATTAGCGGACTTGTCTGCAAATACTTCTCGCCTAATTACAGTCGCCCAAGTGCCAACGGAGGCATTCAAGAATACTTTGAAAAGAACGCAGTTGTGGGCATTTCTGATGTTGATACCCGCGCCATTGTGCAACATATCCGCGACAGCGGTGCTATGAATGCCATCATCTCTTCCGATGAGTTGGATGTGGAGGTGTTGAAGAAAAAACTAGCACTTGTTCCTTCCATGGAAGGTTTGGAGCTTTCATCAAAGGTCAGCACCAAAGAGCCGTTCTTTTTTGGTGATGAGAATGCAAATCTCAGAGTAGCTGTACTAGATATTGGTGTGAAAAAGAACATTCTAAGGTGTCTTGCCGACAGAGGATGCTACCTGAAAGTATTCCCGATGGATACGCCATTCGAGCAAATCAATGAATGGAATCCTGATGGATTTATGATTTCAAACGGTCCTGGCGATCCAGCCGTTATGCCAAATGTGAGTGAAACCGTTACCAAAATGATTGACTCAGGCATTCCCGTTTTTGGAATTTGTTTAGGACATCAGGTTATGGCCATCAGCCAAGGAATTTCGACCTACAAGATGCACAACGGCCATCGCGGCATCAATCATCCGATTAAGAATTTGCTCACAGGTAAGTGCGAGGTAACATCTCAGAACCATGGTTTTGTGGTGAAACGTGAAGATTGCGAGAAAAACGATGCCGTTGAGATTACACATGTTCATTTGAACGACCAAACCGTTGCTGGACTTCGCCTCAAAGGCCGTCCTGTTTTCAGCGTACAGTATCACCCCGAATCATCTCCTGGTCCGAACGATAGCCGCTATCTCTTCGACCAGTTTGTGGAAAGCCTAAAGATGGTTCATGCTTGATTTGGTTAATAGTTATTGGTTAAAGGTTATTAGTTATTCGTCAATCTAAAATCGTCATTCGTCAATCCAAAATAAAATGACATACATAACCGACATAGTCGCCAGACAAATACTTGATTCACGTGGAAACCCGACCGTTGAGGTGGATGTTACTACTGAAAATGGAATTGTTGGTCGCGCTGCTGTTCCTTCGGGAGCATCTACAGGCGAGCACGAAGCTGTTGAACTTCGCGATGGAGATAAATCAAGGTATTTAGGCAAAGGCGTGCTTAAGGCTGTTGAGAATGTGAATGGCCCAATTGCCGATGCCATCATTGGAATGCACGTTTTTGATCAGCACTTGATTGACAAAGTCATGTTGGAATTGGACGGCACAGCCAACAAGGGAAATCTGGGAGCGAATGCTATTCTAGGTGTTTCCATGGCAGTTGCCAAAGCGGGAGCACAGGAGGCAGGACAACCGCTGTTCAGATACGTTGGTGGGGTGAATTCCAATCTGCTTCCAATTCCAATGATGAACATTATCAATGGTGGTTCTCATGCCGATAACAGCATCGATTTTCAAGAGTTCATGATCATGCCTGCTGGGGCGGAAAGGTTCTCAGATTCGTTGCGAATGGGGGTGGAGGTATTCCATCACTTGAAGAAAGTTCTACACGACAAAGGCTATTCTACAAACGTTGGTGATGAAGGTGGTTTTGCTCCCAATCTTAAGTCGAATGATGAGGCCGTGGAAGTCATTCTAAAAGCAATCGAAAATGCTGGCTACCGACCTGGAGAAGATATTTTCTTGGCCATGGATGCCGCCACTTCTGAATTCTATTTGAAAGATGAAGGTGTGTATCATTTGCACAAATCATCAGGCGATAAATTGAGTAGTTCAGACATGGTTTCGCTTTGGAAAGACTGGGCGGCCAAGTACCCAATCGTCTCCATTGAAGATGGTTTGGATGAGAACGATTGGGCAGGGTGGAAGCAACTAACCGACACCCTTGGCGACAAGGTTCAACTGGTTGGTGACGACCTTTTTGTGACCAACGTGGAGCGTCTCGGTCGTGGAATTGAAGAAGGAATAGCAAACTCTATACTGGTAAAAGTCAATCAGATAGGCTCGCTGACCGAAACTATCAATACGGTTAAAATGGCCACGGCTAATCGCTACACATCTGTCATGAGCCACCGCTCTGGAGAAACAGAAGATGTGACCATTGCTGATCTTGCCGTTGCATTGGGAACAGGTCAAATCAAAACGGGTTCTGCATCGCGTTCTGACCGTATCGCTAAGTACAATCAATTGCTAAGAATTGAAGAACTATTGGGCGATGAAGCTCAGTTTCTTGGCAAAACGATGAAATACATCAAGAATCGTTAATCCATCGGTCTGTCACCCTGAGGTACGAAGGGTCTCTTTGAATGTTTGGCTAGAGACGCTTCCTTCGTCAGCGAAACAAACGGTTTAGTTGGATTTATCTCGTCTGTTTCCCTGAGGCACGAAGGGTCTCAAATGAAAATCGGTGAAGACCTCTGTGCCTTCTGTGTGTTTCTGTGGCTTGGAAATTTTTACAAAGAATCCTTCAACGGATAAACCCGAATTCCATCTTGATTAAAGATTGGTTCGCCTAAGAATTGATGGATGCCTTCATTCTGATTCACGTAATCCGTGTTGGAATAAAGGAATTTGGCACCTTTATCAATATAATCTTTCAACTCAACTGAAGTCAGCCAATCCTGCTCAAAAGTCCACCCCTTTTTGTGGATGTGATACAGGAAAATATGTGTGGATGGATCATTCCCAACCACAACTAGTGCTTCATCAGGAATCAGGTTTCTAAGTTCAGATTTGTGCTCAAGAATGGCCGCTTCGTTCCCCATTGTAGTCCACCTTCCTTCGGCTCGGAGATAAGCGGTCAAGGGTAGGATGGTAAGCGCGAAAACTCCAACATATCGTAGCCAATTCATAGGGTGTTCAATCACTATTTTCGCCCCAGCAGTCACAACCAAAAACATAAAAGGTAGGAAAGGAAACAGATAATAATCATGCGCCATTCCAATCATATTTACTTCATACAAATAGTACAGACTGATGAAGAAAAGCATTGACAATTCAACTTTGAACGAGCTGATTTTATCTTTTTTTCGAAAGAAGAAGCCAATTCCTAAAAGGAAGAAAAGAACAGAACCGTAGTTGAGAAAAAGCTCGGGAAGAAGTGAGTGAAATGTTCCCCAAATTGTATTCAATGCCGATTGATAATCGAATGATTGTTCAGCACCAGCTCCACCAATCAAAGCCGCATTGGTCCATTGCGGAATGACCCACAGATACCATGCAGCCGCTGGTAGTAGTATCAATCCCAGCAACAAACTTTGAGTAATTGAACCGCTGATTTTTCCAGTTTTCAATCGTTCGATGAAAAGCGGAATGTAGCCCGCCCCAAAAAGAATGAATGGAAGTTTTACCGCTGTAGCCAGCGAAAGGAAAATCGCGAACAAAATCAGCGAGCGAACGGCAGAATACGTCTGATGTCGCTTAAGAAAAGCAAAACCCCAAATCGCGAAGCACAAGGCAAGATTATCAGGCAACGGGTTCACTGAGTAATAGAAGAGCACAGGCGACCACGCAAAGCACCAAGCTCCAATGGCACTGATGAGTTCGGATTGCTTGTACTCGCGCAGCAGACGATAAAAACCCAATACGCTGAATAGTGAGATGAGGAATGTGAGAATTCGAGCAATGATCAGTTCACTTCCAAACCATTTATAAAACCAAGCGAAACCCCATTGCATCAACGGAAATTCCATTCGGAAAATCCCATCGCCATCTCCTCGTGAATTAATCTTCGGATTGAGAATATTCATGTCCCCAGCCGCGAAATTCTCTACCACGGTCATGGTCTGAGTTTGCCGCCACGCATGAATTCCCATGATATCGCGGTCCCAGATGTTCCAATGCAAGGCGATGCCAAGCAGAACAATGGAAACAAGAACGAATTTGGATTTTATCGCAAATGACATTGGGCGAATTTAAACAACTCGTCAAGCTTGTGGTTATCTTAGCACGCATGGGATATAGCTCAATGGAAAAGTGTGTGAATGACCTCGAAAAGCACGGTCATTTGATTCGGATAAAGGAGGAGGTTGATCCAAATCTGGAGATGGCCGCTATTCATTTGCGTGTCTTTGAAAACAATGGCCCAGCCTTGCTTTTTGAGAATGTGAAAGGCTCGAAGTACCGTGCTGTTTCCAACCTATTCGGGTCTGTAGAACGCAGTCGTTTTATTTTCCGCGATTCACTTGAACGAGTGAAACGGTTGGTGCAGTTGAAAGGCGACCCATCGCTTTTGGCAAAAAATCCGTCATGGGTTTTTTCTGCGCTTCGCGGAGGCTTCAACGCCTTGCCATTAAAACAGAAAAGCCAGTTTCAGGAGGTTTCTATTTCTGATCTTCCTCAGGTACAGTGCTGGCCGAATGACGGTGGTCCGTTTGTGACATTGCCGCAGGTTTATTCTGAGGATCTCGACAAACCTGGTATCCTGAATTCCAACTTGGGTATGTACCGAGTTCAGTTGGGTGGAAACGACTATGTTCAGGATAAGGAAATTGGATTGCATTATCAGTTGCATCGCGGCATTGGCGTGCATCAGACCAAGAGCAATCAGGCTGGGCAACCGCTCAAAGTCGCGGTTTTTGTGGGTGGACCGCCTTCACATTCGTTTGCTGCTGTTATGCCGCTGCCAGAAGGATTGCCTGAAGTGGCTTTTGCAGGAGCATTGGGCGGAAGAAATTTCCGCTATTTCAAACAAGATGGTTTTACAGTTTCTTCTGATGCAGATTTTGTGATTTTGGGAGAAGTTTATCCGATGGAAAACAAACCCGAAGGACCTTTCGGGGATCACTTGGGATACTATAGTCTCAAACACGATTTCCCATTGATGCGTGTGAAAAAAGTACTCGCTAGGAAGAATGGAATTTGGGCCTTTACCGTGGTTGGAAGACCGCCACAGGAAGACACGAGTTTTGGGGCTTTAATCCATGAAATAACGGGTTCAATTATTCCGCAGACCATTCCAGGATTACACGAAGTGAATGCGGTGGATGCAGCTGGTGTTCATCCACTTTTGTTGGCCGTTGGAAGCGAACGTTACACGCCCTACTTGGAAGTTAAACGTCCGCAGGAAATATTGACCACCGCCAATGCCATTCTCGGCTTCAATCAGATGTCATTAGCAAAATTCCTGTTCATCATCGCAAAGCAAAATGAGAAGACCCCAAAAGCCAAAGATGAAGAAGCATTTTTCAAGTACCTGTTGGAACGAATCGACCCAACCCGCGACCTGCATTTTCAAACAAAAACAACCATCGACACGCTTGATTACAGCGGAACGGATTTGAATGGAGGTTCTAAGTTGATTGTTGCTGCGGTTGGCGAGAAGAAGCGTGAATTAAACACGGAAATTCCTGATTTGACGTTGCCTGATGGATTCAGTCTGCCAAGGGTTGTTTTTGCTGGCGTTTTGGCCATTCAATCGTTAAAATATGTTGACGGAAACGATATTCAAAAGCTGACTTCTGTCCTTCAATCTCAGCAAGAAAAGCTAAAAGGCTTTCCACTCATTTCAGTTGTTGATAATAGCGAATTCACATCTCGAAATCTCAATAATTTCCTTTGGGAAACATTTACGCGGAGTAATCCATCGCACGATGTGCATGGCGTTGGCGAATTCATAGAAAATAAGCATTGGGGCTGTACGTCATCAGTGGTTTTTGATGCGCGTGTAAAGCCGCATCACGCGCCACCTTTGATTAAAGATCTAACAACCGAAAAAAAGGTTGACAGGCTAGGAGAGAAGGGAGCATCTCTGCACGGAATCATTTAAATTCCATTACATATTGCATATTAAAATATGTAATTCCCTTAGCTCTAATTGCGTGAAACACGTAAACACGCTGAAAGTAAGGGGTTTTTACAGACGAATCGTAACCTTGGCCGAACTTGGGCGTTGCACGTTCTATCTTACCAATCAGGAATTGAATTGATGAAAACAGAACAAAGACACTGGACTGCCGAAGGTGGATGGCAGGAAATTAAGAACCGGAATCTTGGAGATTCGGCAAATTTGGTTTTGGTCTTCGGGTCTCGACCACTTTTGGAAGATGCTTCCAAATACGATGAAATCAGAGCTTTTTATCCGTCAGCTGATATTGTGATGGGAAGTACATCTGGCGAGATTATGGAAGATCTTGTCTATGACGATTCGCTGGCGGTAACAGCTGTTAGCTTCGAAAAAACCAAACTTCGGGCTATTTCTATGATTATTGGTGATGCAAAGGATAGTTTCGATGCCGGGTTTCAGATGGCAGAAAAATTGAAAGGTGAACGATTAAATCACGTTTTTCTTCTTTCGGACGGATTGCATGTGAATGGCAGCGAGATTGTAAAAGGCATCAATTCAGCATTGGATAAAGATGTGCCGTGCACTGGCGGATTGGCTGGTGATGCCGCCAATTTCAGCAAAACATTGGTGGGATTGAATGCTGCCCCCTCTGAAATGCAGATTGTGGCCGTAGGTTTTTATGGCTCAGAACTGCAAGTGGGTTATGGCTCAGTTGGAGGTTGGGATAACTTTGGTGCCGAGCGTTTAGTTACTCGATCGGAAGGAAACGTTCTTTACGAATTGGACGGACAATCAGCCCTCGATCTTTATAAAATGTACTTGGGAGATAAGGCCGCAGAATTGCCAGGATCAGCACTTCTATTTCCATTGGGGTTGAAGTTTGACGAAGATTCTGATACGATTGTACGTACAGTTTTGGCAGTTGATGAGGAGAAGAACAGTATGACCTTTGCGGGTGATATTCCCGAAGGATGCTACGTAAGGTTGATGAAGGCCAACTTCGATAAGTTGATTGAAGGCGCAAATCTAGCAGCAGAGCATACTACTCAAAGAGGAGGAAGTTCAAGTGATAAGCTTGCCTTGCTCATCAGTTGTGTAGGCAGAAAACTTATTCTTGGTCAGCGAATTGACGAAGAAGTTGAAGCAGTAAAAGAGGTTCTGGGCGATGGTGTTACCATTACAGGGTTCTATTCTTACGGGGAAATTTCACCAGTTGTTGAATCTGCCAGATGTGAACTGCACAACCAAACAATTACCATAACCACGTTTGCCGAGACATAAAAGGTGTACGACAGTAAACTTCTTCATAGACAGATACGAAAGTACCTGAGAGGCGCCCCCATCCCTTCGGAGATGGAGGCCCTTTTAGCTATTGTCAATGATGCGTACAATCATTACGAGGAGAATTTGAAGTTGCTGCAACGGGCCATCGAACTCAGTTCAGTGGAGTTGAATCAGGCCAAGAACAAGATTGGAAAAGCGTTGGTTCAGCTCAACGAGAAGAACGAAGACCTCCTTAGCAGTATTCATTACGCAAAGCTTATTCAGAATGCTATTCTTCCTTCTGAGGAAAGGTTCAGGAAGTTGTTGGCCGGATCCTTTGTTTTTCATCGTCCGAGAGATATTGTGAGTGGCGATTTTTATTGGCTGCAAGAGTTTGACGATAAAGTATTGATTGCAGCCGTTGATTGCACTGGGCACGGTGTACCCGGAGCATTCATGTCAATTATTGGAAATAACGCCCTCAATGCTGCCGTTCGGGAAGAAGGTCTTACCACACCATCATTGGTTTTGGATAGTTTAAATCGTGGCGTGAGTAGTACGTTAACACTTCAGGCCGATATCAACGAAGTTGGGATAAAGGACGGGATGGATATTGCGTTGGTTACGATTGATTACAAGAACATGACAGTTCAGTATGCCGGAGCCTATAACCCCATTTACATTATCCGTGATGGCCATTTGATGGAAACAAAAGGCGACAAATTTCCGATTGGGCTTTCTATTGATGATAAGTTACGCCTCTTCACAAATCATTCGTTTGATCTTGTTGAAGGAGATATGATCTACATTTTCTCCGATGGTTATCCCGATCAGTTCGGTGGTCCGCAGGGCAAAAAATTCAAGTACGATCAGTTTAGAACGCTATTGCTGGAAATTCATGAGCTAAGCCCACGCAAACAAGTAAAACAGATAAGTAGCCGATTTGAGGAGTGGATGGGCGATCTCGTACAGATTGATGACGTACTGGTCATTGGAATGCGGGTTTAACGGAATCTGAGTTCCATTGTGGTCAACCTGACCGATTCCCCTTCGGACAGCCAAGGGTAGATTTTCAACACATCCACTTCAGTTTGAGCATCTTTTAGTTTGTAATAAAACACTCCCCAATTCGGACCACCTTTTTTGTATTGAAGTTTGAAAGCATCTGATTCCCACGCGTAATTCCCCTTTTCATTTCCTTGGTCAAACACCATTTGCAACGGATTCTCAGCATCGTTTTCGGCACACTCAACCCTTACGGTCAGTTCTGTAAAACCTTTTGCTATGAGTTCAGAGAGAGCGATTTGCAGCGTAGGTCCGTATGGGTTTTCTGGAGAGATAAGAACACTTCGAGTTCCCGATGAGTCGGTTTGGATAGCATCAGGATTCAAGTTCCAAATATCTGTTTTTTCAAATTTGAAACGATAGGTCGGTTCTTCCTTCTCACCTTTCTTAAACATTACCGCTTCTGAATTGAAGTACGTTTCCCGCTTCACTTCAGTGGGGAATTTCTCTGTAATGATTGCTTCAACTTCTGGTGCTTGATTCACGGTTGACCAAGCATAAATCAAAAATTCCTTCCTGGAGGTATCAACCATCGATTTCAGTTCTGCAAGACCAGTTTCATCCGTTGTTCGGTACAAAGCGAGTTTGGTCGGTTCTTGTTTTTCGATGTAATAATCGATGTAAAACGGAAAGTTGAAATCTCCTATCAGAAGTGCCTTATGCTCAACTTCTGCGTTCCATTCAACGATATGTTCTGCCAATTCCTTGAAAACACCGAAGTGATCTGTCTGATGGAACCGTTTTTCAACCGTTGTACTGAAAAGTGTGATGGAGAGTAGAATTCCAGTTGCGGCATAGGTGAGTTTTTCTTTTCCTTCATTCCAACCTGAAAAAACGAATACCAAAAGAAATGGAAATGAAAACAGTAGCGTACTATCTTGAAGTACGGGATTAATGTTTCTTGAATAGATGAAACCAACTAAGAAGGGGGTTAGAAAAAGGAGAAAAGGAAGAATGTTCCGAATAAATGAAATCCTCGGCTTGAAAATGATTAATCCAGTAATTCCTAGAGCCAGAACAGCAAGAATCACGAACGCTGAATCGTTGAAAACGTAATGGATATGCTTCAGAATCCACGAGTTTTCGGGCGGTCCGAGCCATTGTCCAACTCCTCCTAAACTCAATTGATGAAGAAAGATCGGAATGTATGGTAGGTAGAGGAGAAACGCACCAACTAAAGCCAAAAGATACAGTTTTAGGTTCTTTCCTTTGATGAGAAAGATTCCGGACAAAGCAAGAATTGCAGCCGTTAAAGCCGCGAAGTAGTGGGAATACGCACACAATGCCAAACTAATCCCCAGCCAAACGAAATCGCTCGGCTTTTGATTTTGCTTTACAATTCTGATCCAGAATGTGGCGGCCATCAACGTAAACAGCATTCCTAAGGCATAAGGACGAGCAATTTGGCTGTAAAGAAGTGGGAATTCGAGTGTAGCAAAAGCAGCAGCAGAAAGCAAGCCAGCAGAAGTGCTGATCCATTCTTTCGCCAATCTGAACATGAAATAGACAGAGAGAATTCCAGCAATGACGAAAGGAAGTCGGACCACGAAAACACCATTTCCGAACCAACTGGTCATGTACCAAAGAATGACTTGGGCTGCCGCTGGATGTCCGTCAATCCGAACGCCATTCATTATGAGGTCTGAGAATGAATCGAAATTCAAGCGTGCCAAGGCGCTCAACTCATCATTGGAAAGGGAGAAGTCCCAAAAGTTGTAAATACGGAGAACGGCCCCGAGAAAAAGGATGAAAGCAAGTATGACCTTTTCGGTCTTACCCAACATGCGATGCTTGTCTGAGCCTTTCGAAGAGCACAATTCCAGTAGCGACCGACACGTTCAATGAACCCGTTGCACCCGTCATCGGAATGTTGATGTGTTCCTTGGCAATTTCCAAAAGTCCTTCGCCAATTCCATCTTCTTCTGAGCCCATGATGATTGCCATCGGTCCAGAAAGATTAGACTTATAGATTGTGTCTTCACCTTTTTCTGAACACGCAACCACTCGTAGACCAGCTTCTTGCAGGTTTCTAACTTCAGAAAGAATATGTCCTGTACGACAGATTGGAATGTTGAAAATCGCACCAGCAGAACTTTTAACCGCATAGGAATTGATCTGTGCGCTTCCCTTGATTGGTATTAGAATGGCATGAACACCAGCGCACTCAGCCGAACGACAGATGGCTCCAAAATTCCCTACATCTGATACACGATCGAGTACCAGAACGAGTGGAGCTTCGCCACTTTCAATTACGCGTCTCACAATTTCTTCAAAATTCTGGTATTCAATCGGAGAAAGTAGCGCAATAACACCTTGGTGATTCTTTCGCGTAAGTCGAAAAAGTTTTTCCTGAGGCACTTCCTGAAAAGGAATCCGTTTGCCTTTTAGGGTTCGCTTGATGTCATTGATTGCAGGGTTGGTTGAATCCTTTTTGAGATAAACCTTCTCAATTTCCTTTCCTGCCTCAATCGCCTCCATCACAGGATGGATTCCAAAGACAATGTTTTGTTCCGTTTCGTTTTCGCGCATAATGGCTGCGAAGATACTCGCATGGGCTTGCCGTGGCAAGCCCGAAAATTCAAAAGGAAATTTATGCTTGCAACCGTTTGGTCACAAGGTCATCCACCAATTCAAACAGTCCCATCGGGCTGTAGGTACGCCAGTTAATGTCTTGAAAGCGTCCTCCTAGGTTGATGTAATAGTCAATCTGAACCTGCTGTATTTCACGAATCACGTGTTCCATGAAGTTGAGCCCAACAATCCAACCGTCTTCAATTTCATCAAACCATTCGGCATAATATTCTTCGTCCGAATAATGGAAATTAAGCACGTTTTCGCCAATTAGAATGAACTTATTGATGCCTTCCTGCATCATCACTTCAATGAAATCGCGCTTCAAGGTCATGATGTCGTTGTGAAGCAGATCATTCCATTCTCCAATGAACTCGATGATGACAAAACCTTCCTCATAATCGGCAAAAAGAACTTTTAAAAATAGAGTAGGAGAGTCGATGCTGTCCCATTGTGGATGTAGCGCGTGATCGTAGATGTTATTCGTGTATTCGAACTCGCTGTACTCACGTCCATAAAATGGAGATTGCATGTCTTCTTCCGCGATGTAATAATCGCGCCAGCGGTAATATGGTTCAATAGAATGCACAGTGGCAATTAAGAATTAAAAATGGACAATTAAAAATGCTGAGAGGAATTGAGATTTTGCAGAAAGCTGGCAGACCGCGGATTCTCCTTTACAAAGGAGGTGTTGAGGAACGAGAAGGAGGATTTAAAAATACCTCAACCGCCTTCCTCACACTTCCCTGTTCTTTCAGCAATTGCTCTGCAATCTTTCGTTCGGCTCCCGTTTCCTCCATTATCATGCGAACACCACGTTCAACCAATTTGTTGTTGCTCAGTTGCATGTCAACCATTTTGTTGCCTTTTACTCTTCCGAGTTTCACCATGGTAGTGGTGGTGATCATGTTCAGAACCAATTTCTGAGCAGTTCCAGCTTTCATGCGGGTGCTTCCTGTAACGAACTCTGGGCCAACCACAACCGCAATTGGAAAATCAGAAACTTCTGCCATCGGAGAATCTGGATTACAGGCAATGGAACCTGTGGCAATTCCATTTTCCTGACACGATCTTAAAGCTTCTATTACGTAAGGAGCAGTTCCAGAAGCGCTGATGCCGACCACAATATCTTTGTCGGAAATGGTGTGCTCTTGGAGGTCTTTCCAGCCTTCGGTTTCGCTGTCTTCTGCAAACTCAACAGCTTTGCGAATGGCTTTGTCGCCACCTGCAATAATTCCGATAACCAAACCATGCGGAACGCCATAAGTTGGTGGACATTCGGACGCATCCACAATTCCCAATCGTCCGCTGGTGCCAGCTCCGATGTAGAACAATCGGCCACCGTTCTCCAGCTTCGAAACAACAGAATCAATCAGTTTTTCAATTTGATTCAACGCTTTCTCAATCGCAAAAGGAACCGTTTTGTCCTCGCGGTTGATGTTGGTCAGCAATTCGCTAACAGACATCTTTTCGAGGTCATTGTAATTGGAAGAACTTTCGGTGATGCGGTTTTCCATTTTTCAGTTGGGAATAATCGACCCAAACATAGATAGTAAAAGGCAATAATTATATTCTTTAACTTTGCAGCATGTTCACATCACATCAACTATCAGATTGGATTTTAAGTACTGTTGACCTTGAAGCGGGCGACACTATATCACCGCTAAAACTTCAAAAATTGTTGTATTACTGTCAAGCTTGGCACTACACAATATTTGAGCAACCACTTTTTGATGAACGAATTGAGGCTTGGACGCATGGTCCTGTAATCCCCTCTCAGTTTGCAAGATTTGCAAGTACCACTCGACATGCTCAAATTGATATTGAGACAATGGATTTGGTTAAGGTGGAGATAGAGGAAAAATCACTTGAACTTTTAAAAGAAGTGATAGCTATTTATGGAGAACACTCAGCAGGTTATTTGGAAGACCTAACACATCAGGAACAGCCTTGGATTTTAGCTAGAATTGGAGTTGCTGCGCATGAGAGATCCAACAAAGAAATAACACTTGAGAGTATGAAGAATTATTATTCCTCTCTAAAGAAAAATGGGGAATAAGCACTTAGAAAAAGGGTTGATTCCTAAAAGTGCCTAAAAAGGCTTTTGCTACAAAGTATATAAACAAGGATGCCAGTTCGCTTGATGGTCTTCTCAGCGTTGGAAATGACAACTCGGTTTTTGTATCAATAAAACATGTTCAGCATTCGTTTCAGTGTTTCTCGGTTTGGAGTCATCCTGAAATGAAGGAATTTTGGAATTTTAGCGATAAAATCCACAACCAAACATGGCAGCAAGTTTACAGCTCGTCTGGAAAAAAAGATAAGGCAGGTTTAGGGTACACAACCATCAATCTAAATCAATACCCCGAATCAGAATTTAAATCTAAGTTCTCTCCAGATATTACTGTCTTCGAATTAAGAGTGACGCAAAAAGCCAGAGTTCACGGCTTTCGGTTAAAATCTGTCTTTTTCATTTGCTGGCTCGACAAAAACCATGAAATAACTTAGGTAGATTAATGAACCGGGCTGTGAATTTCACGATGCGATTCGGTAGATGCTTTTCACGTTGGTCAATTTGGCTGCGTATTCAATGCAGGCCAAGAAATCCTCTTTCTCTAGATCTGGATAATCTTCCAGAAGTTCATCAATGGTCATTCCTGATGCTAGTAATTCCAACATGTTGACCACAGGATAACGCAATCCACGAATGGTTGGTTTGCCATGGCAAATGTCTGCGTTGATGGTAATTCGTTCTGAAAGTTGACCTGACATCTCTGTGAGTGATTTATGTAAAGTTACCCGAAAATGTTCGGATATTTCTGTGGATTGGCTTCGCTCATAATCGCGTAAGCAGCCTCCACCATATCCTCAATACTTGGTTTACTGAAGTAATCTCCATCTGTTCCGTAAGCCGTTCTGTGTGCTTGTGCGGTCAGCGTTTTCGGTTCGCTATCTAAGTGGAAATAACCTTTTTGCTCCTCAAGAATTTTCTGAAGAATGTAGGCCGAAGCACCACCAGGAACATCTTCATCAATCACCAATAAGCGATTGGTTTTCTTGAGAGACTCGACAATCGAATGATGCGTATCAAAAGGAAGAAGCGTTTGCACATCAACCAATTCAGCAGAAATACCGATTTCCGACAATTCTTGAATCGCTTTTAAAGCAAGATTAACACACGAACCATAAGTTACGATGGTTAAGTCAGTTCCTTCTTTCAGTATTTCTGGAATACCCAAAGGTGTTTTAAACTCTCCCAAATTGGATGGCAATTTCTCTTTGGTACGATATCCGTTCAGTGGCTCAATAATCAATCCTGGATCGTCAGAAGCAAGCAATGTATTGTAGAAACCTGCTGCTTGCGTCATGTTGCGTGGAACGCAAATATGAATACCACGCAATGCGTTGATAATCATTCCCATTGGTGAGCCAGCGTGCCAAATTCCTTCCAGACGGTGGCCACGCGTTCGGATTATCAGCGGACATTTCTGACCGCCTTTTGTTCTGTATTGAAGCGAAGCAAGGTCATCGCTCAATGGTTGCAATCCATAAAGCAGGTAATCCAAATATTGAATCTCGGCAATCGGACGAAGCCCACGCAATGCCATTCCAATTCCCTGTCCCATAATACTTGCTTCGCGAATTCCCACATCGAAAATGCGATTGATGCCATGCTTTTTCTGCAAACCTTCAAAGCCTTGGTTTACGCCTCCAATACTTCCAAGATCTTCACCAAATGCAATAGCTTCGGGTCGGTCTTCAAAAATCTTGTCGAAGTTGTTGAGTAACACTTCTCTTCCATCAACTTGCTTTGAATCGTCAGCATATTCTGCTGAGACTGAATCAATTCTTTCAGCTGAATTTGGAGACTCACTCGTAACGAATGAGTTGTAACGCTCACGGTTCAATTCTCGCTGTGCTTTCAACCATTCGGCAAGTTTTGTGGTGTTGGCGTCTTCTTGTCCGCCAAGTTTTAATAGCGCTTTTCTGGCGGTACCTATTACTTCCTTTCTGCTTGGAGCAAAGCCACTATTCAATCCTTTTGCGAGTTCATTCAGACCAGCTGTTTCAAGCATAGGAATGAGTTCATCCCGCTCACTTTCAATTTCTGAAATAAACGCTTTCCACGCTTCATTTTTCTGCGTTTGGACATTTTTTTTTGCTTCTGTTTCAATGGTGTCGCATTCTTCTACAGTGGCAATTTTTTTGTCAAGAATGAACTCGCGCAGCTTGAGTATGCAATCAAATTCTAGTTCCCAAGAAAGTCGTTCCGAACTCTTGTAACGTTCGTGCGAACCTGAAGTAGAATGACCTTGCGGCTGTGTTACTTCCTCTACGTGAATCAGCACAGGAACGTGTTCGACTCGGCAGACGGAAATCGCCTCTTCATACGTCTTTACCAAGTGCGCGTAATCCCAACCTTTTGTTTTGAAAATGCGCAGTCCAGTTTTGTCGTTGCCCTTCTCAAAACCACTTAGGGCTTCAGAAATACTGGCTTTAACTGTTTGAAATTCCTTCGGAACGGAGATTCCGTATCCATCATCCCAAATAGAGATGGCCAAAGGAACTTGCGTTACAGCTGCGCCATTCATGGTTTCCCAAAAATGCCCTTCGGACGTACTCGCATCGCCAATGGTTCCAAACGCTACTTCGTTTCCCTTGTTCGTGAATTGAGTTTGTGAATGAAGCGCCTTGTTTTCTCGATATACTTTGGAAGCGTGAGCTAATCCCAACAAACGCGGAATTTGACCTGCGGTAGGAGAGAGGTCGGATGCGCTGTTTTTCTGCTCCATCAGGTTTTTCCAAGAACCATCTTCATTGATGGAACGCGTAGAGAAGTGTGCGTTCATAGAACGCCCTGCCGATGACGGGTCAGCTTCCAAGCTTGGATGCGCATAAAGCTGTGCGAAGAATTCCTGAACGGTTAGGAGTCCTGCTGCCATCATGAAGGTCTGGTCACGGTAATAACCTGAGCGGAAATCACCGTTCTGGAAA